>JGI20225J20221_1000067_pt1 | contig 338018 bp, 344 predicted proteins | sample BioMet4_FD_20221 | JGI IMG/M metagenome (IMG submission 20221) | reverse complement strand
CGGCTGCTGGCACGTAGTTAGCCGTGGCTTGTTTTCAGGGTACCGTCTTCTACTCTTCCCCTGTCAAAGAAGTTTACAACCCGAAAGCCTTCTTCCTTCACGCGGCGTTGCTGGGTCAGACTTTCGTCCATTGCCCAATATTCCCCACTGCTGCCTCCCGTAGGAGTCTGGGCCGTATCTCAGTCCCAATGTGGCCGGTCAACCTCTCAGTCCGGCTACTGATCGTCGCCTTGGTGGGCCGTTACCTCACCAACTAGCTAATCAGACGCGAGGCCATCTTTCAGCAATAAATCTTTGACATTCAAGTGATGCCACCCNAATGTGTTATGCGGTATTAGCAGTCGTTTCCAACTGTTGTCCCCCACTGAAAGGCAGGTTCCTCACGCGTTACTCACCAGTCCGCCACTAAGCATTCCTTCCTTTGGCCGAAACCTCATTCCAAAATGCTCCGTTCGACTTGCATGTGTTAAGCACGCCGCCAGCGTTCGTCCTGAGCCAGGATCAAACTCTCTATAATATAGTATCTAAACGAACCGTAGTCCGCTCAAACCCACATAGAGCTATTTGTCATAGCTTCATTTTTATAGTTACCGTTTCCGCAGAATTGACTACTGCGTACTTTGGCAACTTTCCGGTGCTCTTCTGTGATTTCTCACAGTTGAGCTTACCATCTGGTGCTTTCTTTTCGTTACGTTGTTTAATTTACAAGGTACACACCGCTCTCGGCGACATTTCTTACTGTAGCACAAACAGAATACGTTGTCAACCATTTTCTTTCAAAGTTTTTCAACTTCCAACTGGTTTTGCGCATCACTCGTGTGGGACAGCTTTGTTAGAATACCAAATTCCCTTCTGAAAGTCAACACTTTTTCTTGAGTTTGTGCATGTTTTTACAGAAGCTCCATCATTTTTCTTTTTTTCACGTTTTTTCTTAATCATACTAATGCAGGTCTTATCATCATAAGTTTAACTTATTGATTTTATCAGTTTTACGAAACGGTTTCGTCATTTTTTCCATCTTTGATATTTATCGAGAAAAGAGCCGGCCACAAGCGGCGGGCTCTCCACTTTCTACGAGTGCAGTTCATTCGCTTCTTTTTCGGGATTCCTGCCACAGCTGCTCAGCGATGGGCGCCCAGTCTCGAGCGCGAGTCTCACACTTTAGAGTCAGATCCTCCACGTCCTCCGGCATCTCCGGATTGGTGGAATGGGCGCAAGAGGTCTCGACCAGTTCCTTCAGCTTGTCTGGGTTATCTAGTAAAGGACAGGAGCGAAGTGGATTCTTATGAAAGGGCTGCCCGCGGCGGTAGGCCATGAACAACGGGGAGCGATACGCCTCCAACAGGGTCTTGCTGCGGATATTAGAGTCAGAATAGTGAGTAAAGACGCAGGGCTCTACATCGCCGTTGGCATTGATATGGCAATATCTGCGGCCACCTGCCACACAACCGCCCATATATTCACCGTCATTCCAGAGATCAACGGTGAACAGCGGCTTGTCTTTCCGGAACTCCCGGATCTGATGATACATATAAGCCCGCTGCTCGGCAGTGGCCATCCGTTTGGGATCTCCCTCCCGTCCCAATGGGAGATATGTGAAAAACCAAGCGAACTTGGCTCCCGCGGCGATCATCTCATCGAAGAACCGCTCACTGCCCAGCGCCTGGCAATTGTTGCTGTCATAGCTGACAGATACACCGAAGAGCAATCTGGCAGTCTTCAGCGCCTCCATTGCCGGAAAAAGATGGTCACAATCCGTGCGCACTTCGCCGGCGATGGGAGTAACCTCCCTTATACGGAGCACCGGCACCATGTTTTTAACCCGCAGAAGGTCTTCGGCGAGGGATTGATCCACGAACGATCCATCGGTAAACACCAGAAAGACGCAGTCGGCGTGTTTGTTGCCCAGAGCGATCAGCTCATTGCGGCGGGCCAGGGGCTCGCCCCCAAAGAAACCGTAAAAATAAGTCCCCAGCGCTTTTCCCTGCTCCACGATGGCATCCAGCTCGTCAAACGACAGCTCGGGTGCGGTGCCCTGTGGTGTGGCCGCAGCGGCAGAGTCCAGCAGGATGATCCACGGAATATTACAGTCATATTTTTTTCGGCTCTCCCGTAGCTTGAGCGACGAGGGCAAGTTATCATTTCCAATAAAATTTGTAAACAAAGTCTCCCTGACATTGTCGTCCAGATCCTCCCAGAAGCTGTGGGCCAGCCGGAACCAGTTGGAGTCCGGGTTGTCGGCGTACTCCTTTATTTTAGAAAGAGGATCGGCAATTTCGTTGCTTCGATCCAGCTTTTCCAACCAGTCCACCAGTCTTGGAATATTCTGATCCGGGTCCCTGTCCAGAAACTCATAGGCCTTTGCCATGGTGATTCTTCTGAGCATATCTGTAACATTCATGGGGCTACTCCTTCATCCGTAAAGCCTTCCGGCCATATCGGCGTCCTTGTGCTTCTTTTTATTATTGTAGCGCGGACGCATCCAGTTGCGAATAGTCAATATCCCGAATCTGTCCAAATTTCGATTTTTTATTGCGGTCCCGGAGGTATTGGACTTCCCGGGCAAAAAAACAGTTACCTGCCGCGGCAGGTAACTGTATCTGCTCTATGTACCGATAGAACTCCGCATCAGCGATGTTCCGCCAGAAAAAACAGCGTCAGCAGGCCCGGCCCACCGTGGGCGCCGACAATGGGGCCGATCTCCGTGATCAGAATCTTTCTGGGATGGAACTGCTCCTCCACCAGAGCGCGCAGATGCTCCGCATCCTCCGGGCAGTCCGCATGGCTGATCAGAACCGTCTGCTTCTCCGGCTGGATGGCGGTCTTCTCCATATGTCTGAGCATTGCGCCAATGGATGCCTTTCGCCCGCGAACCTTTTCCAGCGCAATCAGGTGACCCTCGTCGTCCACGTGCAGTACAGGCTTGATGTTCAGCATGGTGCCCACCGCCGCCACTGTGGGGGACAGCCGGCCGCCCCGTTTCAGATAGACCAGATCGTCCACTGTAAACCAGTGGGCAAGATGGAGCTTCTGCTCCTCCGTAAAATCACGGACCTCTTCGATCGCGGCGCCGGCCTTCTGCCGCTGAGCAGCCAGATAGACCAGCAAACCCTGCCCACCGCAGGCAGCCAGTGTGTCCACCGTAAAGATCTTCCGCTGGGGATAGCGATCCCGCAGCTCCGCCGCCGCAATAGCGCAGGAATCCCGTGTACTGGACAGGCCGGAGGAAAAGCACAGGAACAGCACATCCACGCCCTGCTTCAAATGGATCTCCATCGCCTCGGTCAGCTCCGCCACGTTGGCGGCTGCGGTCACCACGGAAACACCCTGGTGCATTTTCTGGTAAAACCGACTCAGTGAAAATTCCCGGCCATCAGGGTAGTGCGGATAGGTTTTTCCCTCCATCGTAAAGGTCAGGGGCAAAACTTCGATGCCCAGCTGATCCACCAGCTCCTGCGACAGATCGCAGGAGGATTCGGTCAGAATGATATAGCGGTCGCTCATGTTCCTATTGTTCCTTTCCCTCTATGCCGTCATTCGGATGGGCATCGCCGCTGAGATTGTGCAGCATGAACTGGATGCTCCCCGAAATGGCCTTCCGAAATTTATCCATCCGTATCATTGTGTCGTTGGGCAGCATCTGACCGCCGATCCACTCCATCACCAGTCCTGATGAGGCCAGGGTGAAAATATCCGTCACCAACTCTACGTCCTCTTCTGCGACGGAGCTCCCCATCAGCTCTGCCTGCTTGTGGACGATGTTCTCTGCATAGGGGCGCAGCACTTTTTTGATATAGTCGGCGACAACCTCGTGGCTGATGGAGTTGTAGGCATTCAGAATCAGCGCGCGGTTCTCCTGCAGATACTGCAGGAGAATTTCCAAACCGGCGGACCAGTCTTCGTAATCCAGCCCGTTTCTGATCAGGTCCTCCGCCGCATCCTGAAAAATCCACTCGATCAGATCATAGATATCGTGAAAATGGTAGTAAAACGTCTGACGATTGACCCCACAGTCCTCCACAATGTCTTTGACCGTGATCTTATCAAAGCTTCGTTTACTGAGGAGCTTTTTTAAAGAATTCGCCAGTGCGCGCTTGGTCGTCAAAGACATCTTTTTTCCGCCTTTCTTTGTTTTGAGAAGAGATCTGATCGACGGTGGCTCTTGCGGAGACCCTGCTCCGCCGGAGCGCCTGCGGAATTCCGCCGGGATTCTCGATAATTATAGCACAGAGCGCAGTTTTTGCAAAGTGAAAATCACCTGTTACTCCACCACTTCCCTCCCTGCTGTCGGGAAAGACGGACTGCAGGTGCTCTTCAACAGGTCATTACATGATTGCGCGCCCATATCACCGGTGGCTTGCAGCCCCGGCTGTGAACCGGACATTTCTCCCCGAACATCAGAAAAACGCCGGGCTCTCTGCCCGGTGTTTTAACGATTCATCATTCCGGCCCGGTGCAAAAGAGCGTCCCGTTCATTGGGCAGCTCGCCCCGGACCACCTGCTCCAGCAGGGCCTGCAGTACCCGTCCGACTTCCGGCCCCGACAGTCCCATTGCCGTCAGGTCCCGCCCGTCGACGGCCATCTGCCCCAGAGAAAAGCAGGCATTCCGCTTCAGTAGATTCTCGAGAATTCGCTCCGCCTGCGTCAGCTCTTTCTGAATCCCCCGAAATTCCGGAGCCTGAGCCAGGTTGTCCGCCCGTTTGACAGCGATCAGGCGGCGCAGGTTTTCCTCCCCCAGCGCCATCAGTCCCCGCCGTACCCCCTCGTCCGTGGGCTTGATATAACGGTCGTGCCACTCCACCAGCAGCACCACCGTCTGTCGGGTTTTGGTGTCAAACTTCAGGCGGCACAGCATTTCGTCCGCCATCCTCCGGCTGAAGGCGCCGTGTCCGTAAAAGTGGCCGATTCCATTTTCATCCACCGTAAAGCTGCTTTGCTTTCCGATGTCGTGGAGCAGCATGGTCAGCCGCAGCACCGGGTCCGGCGGCACCGATTCCAGACTGCTGAGTGTATGCTCCCAAATATCATAGCAGTGATGCCGGTTTCTCTGGTCAAACCCCACCAGCGGCAGCAGTTCCGGCCAGAACACCCCCACCACATCCGGATACTCCCGCAAAACCTCGGCCGCACCGGTGCCGCACAGCAGCTTCACCAGTTCCATCCGAATCCGTTCGGCGGCGATATCCCGCAGCAGCTTCCGATGGCGGTGCAGCGCCGCCGCCGTGTCCGGCTCCATCCGAAAGCCCAGCACCGCAGCGAACCGCAGTCCCCTCAGAATTCTCAGGGCATCCTCCGTAAGCCGGAGATCCGGCTCTCCCACACAGCGCAGAAGCTTAGCCTCCAGATCGCACTGCCCGCCGAAGGGGTCCCGGAGGGTCCCCCGCAGATCCATGGCCATTGCGTTCACCGTAAAATCCCGGCGGCGCAGGTCCTCGGTCAGGGATCGGGTAAAGGAGACACTTGCCGGCCGGCGGTGATCCAGATAGGCTCCGTCACAGCGGAAGGTGGTTACCTCCACGGGCCCGCCATCGGTCCGAACGGTCACGGTGCCGTGCCGCAGGCCCGTTGGAACGACCCGGCCGCCGAACAGAGGCAGCGTCTCTTCCGGCAGGGCGGAGGTAGTCACATCATAGTCGTCGGGCGTCCTTTCCAACAGCAGATCCCGGACACAGCCTCCCACGCACCAGGCCTCGTATCCGGACGATTCCAGCGTCCGCAGGACAGATTGCACAGATTCCGGTATTTCCATCACGGCCGCCTCACGATCCTTTCAGTTGCATTTGGATTCCTTTGGTATTATAATCTGAATTTAATGATTATACTTAGTATACAGGGTTTTCACCTGTTTTGCAAATTGCAGCAAAGGAGCAATCCATTATTATGATGAACAATCCAAATCCCATACGGGATTATATTCTTCCCGGCAAACGCGCCCACCTGGTGGGCATCGGGGGCGTGTCCATGTGTCCGCTGGCCGAGGTCCTGCAGGGAATGGGCCTTCAGGTACAGGGTTCCGATATGAACAACAGCGATTCCGTGGTACATCTGCGCTCTCTGGGAATTCAAATTGCAGTGGGCCACAACGCGGAAAATCTGGGCGACTGCGACTTCGTCATCCGCACCGCCGCCGTACACGACAGCAATCCCGAAATCTCCGGCGCCGTTGCTCGGGGCATCCCCGTTTACGAGCGGGCGCAGGCCTGGGGCGCCATTATGCAGCGTTATCCCAACGCCCTGTGCGTCTCCGGCACCCACGGAAAAACCACCACCACCTCCATGTGCACACACATTTTCATGGCGGCGCAGAAGGACCCCACCGTCATGATCGGCGGTGTGCTGCCTCTTCTGCACTCCGGCTACCGGGTGGGAAAAGGGGAAACCATTATCCTGGAGGCCTGTGAATACTGCAACAGTTTTCTCTATTTCTTCCCCACTGTGGCTGTGATCCTCAATGTAGAGGCGGATCATCTGGACTTTTTCAAGGATTTGGACGATATTAAGCACTCCTTCCGGGAATTTGCGAAGCTGGTTCCCTCCGCCGGATCTGTGATCGCCAACGCCGACAATGAAGGCGCAATGACCGCCCTTCGGGGGCTGAATCGGCCCGTGTTCACCTTCGCTCTGGAACACGACGCGGACTGCACCGCTGCATCCGTGACGGAAACCGACGGCTTTCCGGAATTCGACATCATGGTTCGGGGCAGAAAATACGCCCACACAGCCCTGCGGGTTCACGGGCGGCACAATATACTCAACGCCCTGGCCGCCGCCTCCGCCGCATATGCGCTGGGGCTGCCCGGCGAAGCCGTGGAGGAGGGGCTGGCGGGCTTCACCGGCGCCGGCCGCCGGTTTGAACGCAAAGGCTCCTATCACGGTGCGGAGGTCTATGACGACTACGCCCACCACCCCGACGAGCTCCATGCTCTGCTGACCTCCTGCCGAGACCTGGGCTACAGCCGCATCATTGTCGCCTTTCAGCCCCACACCTATTCCCGGACGCAGAAGCTGTTTGATCGGTTTGTGGAGGAGCTGAAGCTCCCCGATGTGGCCGTGCTGGCGGAGATCTACGCCGCCCGGGAGCAGAATACCATCGGCATCTCCTCCGCCGATCTGTGCCGCAACATCCCCGGCTCCGTTTACTGCTCCACGCTGGACAAAGTGGCGGACAAACTGCGGGAGCTGGCACAGCCCGGAGACCTGATCATCACCGTCGGTGCCGGCGACATCTACCGGGCCGGCGAAAAACTGTTGGAAGAGGAAGTCGCTCTATGACCATTTCACCCCCGTATACCACCGCTCCCGACGCGGAGCGGTGTGCCGCCGAGACGGCGGCTTTTGCGCTGCTGGACGAGCTGGCCATCTCCTTTACCCGGGTGGATCACGAGATCGCCGGCACCATGGAGGACTGCCTGGCTGTCAGCGACGCGCTGGGTGTGCGCATCTGCAAAAACCTCTTTCTCTGCAACCGGCAGCGGACGGAGTTCTACCTTCTGTGCATGCCGGAGGACAAGCCCTTTCAAACCAAGAATCTCTCCCATCAGATCGGCTCGGCCCGGCTGTCCTTTGCCTCCGCGGAGGACATGGAGCGGCTGCTGGGCTGCACTCCCGGTTCCGCCAGCATTCTGGGGCTGATGCATGACACGGACCATCGGGTGCGGCTGCTGCTGGACCGGCCCGTGATGGAGAGCGAGTGGTTCGGCTGCCATCCCTGCAAAAACGACGGGTCTCTCAAGCTCAGAACTTCGGACGTTCTCCATGTGTTCCTTCCCCATACCGGGCATGAGCCCACGGTCGTGGACTTGCCAACCGAAACGGAATAAGATTAAAGGCGGCACCCGCGGGTGCCGCCTTCCTTGTTGACTCATCTTATCATACAGGTCCCTATCAGCAGGACTCCACAAGCTCCTCCAGCGTACACAGCCGGGCCATGCCGGGAGCGGCGTCTTCGCAGGCGACGCCCGCAAAGTAACCCGGAAATGTCTGAAGCAGGGCGAACGCCCCGTTCTGAGGCGGCTCAGACTCCATCAGATCCGCGATGCCTCTCCCCGTCCGCTTTGCGAAGGATTCCCGGCGAACCCAGTCCTGAAAAAAACACTCCCCCGTTTTTCCGGGGGAAAGCCGCTCCCGCAGCCGGCCGGACACCCGCCGGAACTTTTCAATATCCACACCGATGGTGGATTCGGATACTCCCGCCAGCGCCGCGCCGTCCGTATGGCTCAGGCTGAAGAAAACCGACGGATGCTCCGGAAAATAGGGCTTTCCCTGGGGTTCCAGCGCCATGGCGGGGAACTTCCTCCAGCCATATCGCTCCCGCAGAATTCGGTTCAGCAGTCCGTAGGCGCACAGCACCTGGGCTTGCTTCTCCGGTCGGAGGCCCTGTGCCAGGCGCGCCCGCCGCTCCTCCGGAAGACGGGATCGCAGAACCGCGATCTCTCCTTCGGTTAAAGGACGCTCCAATCGCATTGCCAGCAGCTCACTGCTCATGCGCCCCCTCCTCTCCGTATGAAATCGCTTTTATTTTAGCGGAAGCGCCCGTCTGTGTAAAGGAAAAAAACTTTTTCGAGATTTTTCAGAGAAAAAAGAGGGAATTTAAAATCAGCCGTGTATATTAACAGTGTTGAAAACAAAGCAGGTACGTTCATTCCGTATGAGGAGGGCGAATTTCGGCTAAACTGACGGGAAGGGGGCTCAGCCATGGCGTTTCCTCAGAGTTTTCTGGACGAACTGGTGGCCCGCAGCGACATCGTGGATGTCGTGGGCGGATACGTGCCTCTGGTCAGCAAGGGGGGAAGCTATTGGGGCTGCTGCCCGTTTCACAACGAAAAAACACCTTCCTTTCACGTCCTGCAGGACAAGCAGATCTATTACTGCTTCGGCTGCAAGCGAGGCGGCGGCGTCATCAATTTCATTATGGAAGAGGAGAACCTCACCTTTCCCGAGGCGGTGCAGTTTCTGGCCAGGCGCGCCGGTATGGAGATGCCGGAGGAGGAGGGTGACCGGGAGGCGGAGCGAAAGCGCCGGCGCCTTCTGGACGTGAACCGGGACGCGGCGCGGTTCTACTATCAGCTGCTGCAGCAGGCGGAGGGCCGTGCGGTACGGGAGTATCTGGACCGCCGCAAAATCCAGCGGGCCACCGCGGTGAAATTCGGCATGGGCGCGTCGCCGGATTCCTGGGACGCCCTGCTGTCCGCCATGACAACGCAGGGATACACCAAATCCGAGTTGCTGGAAGCCGGCCTTGTGGTTCAGGGCAGGGAGGGCCGCCTGTATGATAAATTCCGCAATCGCCTGATGCTTCCGGTCATTGATGTTCGGGGCGACGTGGTCGCCTTCGGAAGCCGGGTGCTGGACAAATCGGAGCCGAAATATATGAACTCCCCGGAAACTCCGGTTTACAGCAAACGCCGGGTTTTGTACGGACTGAATCTGGCCAAAAAGTCCAAACGGCCCAACATCATCCTGTGCGAGGGAAATCTGGATATCGTGACGCTGCACCAGGCCGGGTTCGACAATGCGGTGGCCTCCATGGGCACGGCTTTGACCACCGAGCAGACCCGGCTGCTCTCCCGGTTCACCAAGGAGTTGGTGCTCTGCTATGACAACGACAACGCCGGCAAAATTGCCACAGAGCGGGCGCTGCAGATTCTGAATAACTCCGAATTTACCGTCCGGGTGCTGCAGCTCCCACGCCGCCGGACCGAGGACGGCGAGCTGGTGAAGCAGGACGCGGACGACTTTATCAAGATTCAGGGCGCGGACGCCTTCGAGCGCCTGCTCAGCGGCAGTGAAAACGGCATCGAGTTCCGCATGGCCCAGATTGCCGGGAAATACGACCTGTCCGACGATCAGGCCCGGGTGGCCTACTGCGAGGAGGTCGGTGAGCTGATCGCCGGACTGAGCAGTGCGGTGGAACGGGAGATTTACGCCGGTAGGGCCGCCGAGACGGCCAAAATCACCTCCGACGCCCTGAAGCTGGAGGTGGAGCGAGCCAGGAAACGCCGGCTCGCCCGGGAAAAGAAAGCGCAGATCCGGCGGGAACTCAATCCCGTCGCGGAGCTGCAGCCCAAGGATCGCGCCCTGCGCTACGACAATATTCGCTCCGCCAGAGCGGAGGAGGGAATTTTACGTTTGCTGCTGCTGGACGACACCCTGTTTCCGGCGGAGCCGCTTTCGGAGGAGCAGTTCTCCTCTCCCCTGCTGGGGCGGGTGTTTACCCTGTTGTGGCAATCAAAACAGGAGGGGCGCGCCGCGTCTCTGGCCGCGCTGTCGGGGGTGATATCTCCGGAGGAGATGAGCCACATTACAGCGGTCTGCCAACAGCCGGAGTCTTTGGCCAACGGACGGCAGGCACTGCGGGATTACATAGGAATTGTGCGGGAAGAGGCGGAAAAGCGGGACGGGATCAGCACCGATCCTCTGCTTGCCGCAACCCAAAAATACAAAGAGAAGAAAAAGGGTACTGGAGGAAAGCAAAATGACTAAAAAGAAAGACCTGACTCCCGAGGAGCTGGAAGCCCAGGCGAACGCACTGCTGGAAGCGGCGGCGAAGTCCGACGAGGAGTCGTGTGAAATACACAAAACAGCAAAGAAAAAGTCCCCCGGCACGAAAGGCGAGGAAGCAGTCCCCGCGATCATGACCGACGAGGAGGCCAAAAAAGCCGGCATCCTGCGGCTGGATGACAAGCAGGTTTCCACGCTGCCCGCCGCCCCGTTTCTCGCCAATAACGAAAAGCTGCGGGAACTGCTGGCCAAGGGCAAAAAGAAGGGCAAGCTGGATTCCGGCGAGCTGATGGAGGCATTGGACGACCTGAACCTGGAAGGCGATCAGCTGGATCAGCTGTATGACTCGCTGGAAACCCTGAACATCGACATCAGCACCGACGAGGATCTGCTGCCGGAGCTGCCCGACGACGAGCCGGCGGCCGAGGAAATTGCCGATGTGGAAGAGGAAGAGCTGGTTGACCCCAACACTCTGGTCAGCAATTTCTCCATCGACGACCCCGTCCGTATGTATCTCAAGGAGATCGGTAAGGTACCTCTGCTCTCCCCCGACGAGGAAATTAACCTGGCGCAGCTTATGGCCGACGGCAGCGAAGCCAGCCGCAAGCTCCGGGAAATACGGGCAATGCGGGAAGCCGGTGAGGAGCCGCCCTATCCCATCGAAGAAGAGGCCGCCATCCGGAAAGCATACAACGCGGGAGAGCGCGCCAAGCAGAAGCTGGCTGAGGCCAATCTCCGTCTGGTGGTGTCCATTGCAAAGCGATATGTGGGCCGTGGGATGCTGTTTCTGGATCTGATTCAGGAGGGCAATCTGGGTCTGATCAAGGCCGTGGAGAAATTTGATTATACCAAGGGCTATAAGTTCTCCACCTACGCCACCTGGTGGATCCGTCAGGCCATCACCCGGGCCATCGCCGACCAGGCCCGTACCATCCGTATTCCCGTCCATATGGTGGAGACCATCAATAAGGTAATCCGTGTCTCCCGCCAGCTGCTGCAGGAACTGGGCCACGATCCCACGCCTAACGAAATCTCCGCCGAAATGGGGATGCCCGTAGAGAAGGTCCGGGAGATTCTGAAAATTGCGCAGGAACCGGTGTCTCTGGAAACCCCCATCGGCGAAGAGGAGGACTCCCATCTGGGCGACTTTATTCCGGATGAGGGAGCGTCCGAACCTTCCGAGGCCGCCTCCTTTACCCTGCTGAAGGAGCAGCTGATGGACGTGCTATCCACTCTGACCCCCCGTGAGGAGAAGGTGCTGAAGCTTCGCTTCGGCATCGAGGACGGCCGCACCCGCACCCTTGAGGAAGTGGGCAAGGAGTTCAATGTCACCCGGGAGCGCATCCGTCAGATTGAAGCGAAGGCGCTGCGCAAGCTGCGCCATCCCAGCCGCTCCAAAAAGCTGAAGGACTTCCTGAACTGAGGTTTAAAGTGCTATAGTGCTATAAAGTGCTATAAGAGAAAAATTTTTTAGGGCAGGTTTTGTTCTGAAAGCCCTAAAACACTCTCTGAAGACTGACTTTTGAAAAACAGCAGTTTTGTTCTGAACGGCAAATAATGAGGACTGAGTACAGCTTTATTTGCTGTGTCCAGTCCTCATTGCGTTCTTGCAAAGTGAGCGTGAAACAGGGTGACGAACTTACCTCCGTAAAAAGGTGTGATACAAATCCACAGGGGTCCCCTCTCACTCATCCTATCTTGTCCTATTAAACATAGCACTAAACCGTTGGCGCGGTGGATCAAAACCCTGAATTTTTCTTCTATTGAACCTGCTGCAATGCGGCAGGTTTTCTCTTTATTTCTATGGAAGCATCACTTTCAAGGAGATGATTGTAATATAGGCTTGTTGCGATCAATCTCTGATGCGTGTATTTTCAACCATAAAACAGCTCATAGCCCGAATCCCAGACATATAATATCGCGTCAGCCATTGCTTTTTTCTACTTCGTCCAAAGCGGAAGCTTTTCTTTCTAACGCCGCAAAGAAGTCCTTGGCACCTTGAATTTCGTCTGCTGTGGGATGCTTTTTATTCATCCCACCCACCAGCTTCCATGGTCCATAGGCATTAAAACCCTTACAGGCGTAGGTCCCCAGGTCCTCCGCCCCCCGCTCCGCCGCAATGGCACAGAGGGACGCTGCAAAGTTGCGGTTGTCGTCTGCGCAGGTATACAGGAAAAACACCTGTTTTCCCTCTGGCAAACTGGCCTGAGCAAATCGCTCCACGCTTTCGTAAAACTTGCCCCAAGCGATGCCCGAGGCAAAGCCAATTAAATCATAACCCGCCAGGTCAGCCGCCGGAACGGTCTCCGCATCAAAGACCGTCACCGGATATTTCCTGGCGATAGCATCCACCAGCTTCTTTGTATTGCCAAGGTGAGTAGAGGCATAAACAATGGCTGCTTTCATTTTCCGTTTCCTCCTTTACTTCGTTGCCACCGCAGGAACTTTGGATCGCTTTTCACATTTTAACAGCAGCACTGCGGTAATACCGCTCGCCACCAGTTCTGTGACCGGAAACGCGGCCAGCAGTCCTGTCCGGCCCATCATCCCGTTCAAGAGCAGCGCAAAAATTAAGAACAGCACTCCTCGGCACAGGGACAGCACACCGCCATTCCTGGCGTCTCCGGTGGCAAGGAAATAGGATGCTCCCACGAACTGAAACGCCAGCGTCATATAGCCAACGGCCTGCACTCGCAGCGTCAGTGTCCCAAATGCCAGCACCTCGGCAGAATCCTGATTGAAAAGGTGAATTGCCTGCGGCGCATAAATCATTAAAAGCGCGTTGCACACCACGCAAAATACGGTTGTAATAAAAATGCCCTCTCTGGTAAACCGGGCCACCCGGTCATAGTCTTTTCCACCATAATTGTATCCCGCCAGTGGCTGATAGCCTTTCAGGAAGCCGAACACGGCGTTTACCTCCAGACAGAATAGCTTATACGTGATGCCGAACGCCGCCACACTGGGATTGCCGTACTTCACCGCCAGAGCATTGGTTACTGACAGCGTTGCCATGTTTAACAGCTGGAACACCAGCATGGGTATGCCAATTTTAAAAACATTCCGAAAGAGATTACGGGATGGTCTTACATTTTCCAGTGAGAACTTCAGCAGTCCCTTACCCCGTGCAAAATACACTACATAGACCAGAGTAGAAGCGGCACTGGAGATTACGGTGGCATAGGCAACTCCCTCAACGCCGGTGTGAAACACATAGATAAACAGCGGGTCCAGCACCATGTTCATCACCGCGCCCAACACCAGCACGCCGCTGGTGAACGCGGTGGCACCTTCTGAAACGATTATGTTATTCACTGTAATGTTGAATACGCTGAACGCAAATCCCGCAATAATGATTGTTCCATACTGTGCGGCATAGGGCAGCGTGTCTCCGTCCGCACCCAGCACGGTCAAAATTGGGTGCAGGCCCAGTAACAGCCCGGCCGACAGAACCAGTCCGCAGGCCACCGCGCTGACAATGGCGGTGGAGGAATACTTTGACGCCTGTTGGTACTGTTTGTCGCCCAGCAGCCGGGAAACCATGGAGCCCGTACCGTTGCCGAAGCATGTGCCTAAGCCTGTGACGATCAGCGTCAGCGGGAAAACCAGGGACACCGCTGCTGTGGGCACCATGCCGAAGCTCCCAATAAAATAAGCGTCCACCAGATTGTAGAGCGCGTTGATAATCATGCCGAGCATAGTTGGGATTCCAAACTTGAACAGCAGAGGGATGGTTTTTCCCGTCCCCATCTCGATCTCGCGCTTTGTCAGTTCCATTTCTTAGCCTCCACAAATTTAGTTTCGATACTGTTTATTTACATTAGTTTATTGTTACTATACACTTTTGGCAAAAAAGAATGCCACAGCACTGCCATAGCATTTCTTCCATTCAATCTGCCGCTTTTGGCGGTTTATCCAATGTTTCAAGCCGGGCATTTAACGCCCGGTCAAAGATCTCCAGCGTTCCCACCAAAGCCTTCAGCGTATCCTCCGGCAGACTTTGAAAATGCTGAAAAATCGGTTCGGCATTATTTCTGTGGTAAGCGTCATGAAGTCGGCTGACTTCTTCTCCCAGCGGAGTGAGGTATAGGCTCACCTGCGCGTCGGAGTCCGGCGACACCTGCTTTTCCACCAGACCCTTGTCTACCATTTTATACAGCATCTGAGAAGCAGCTCCCTTTGTGATGCCCCGCTTCTGCGCCACGGCAGTAACACTCATTCCAGGGGTCTGACTCAAAAGCATAACGGTGTGGATCTCTGGTCGGGAGAGCAGTAGTCCGTTGCCATAGTCCCAGGGACGCTTTTCAATCTGGTTATATTCGTGGATAACCCGTTCCATCAATGTCGACAGCCGCTTAAATTCTTCAATTTCCATCGTGTCGCCCCTATATGTTTTACTGCAATACTGTTTTGAATCTATACACTATATAGCACACCGATTGAAATTTGTCAACAGGTCCTGAAAAATTTACACTTTACCGGAAGAAGTAAAAGCATCATAGCTATCACGAGACGAAACCTATTGCGTTTGTTTGGATAGTAAGCTTAACGGCAATGACGGAGTCCCTGTCTATCACACCTTTTCGTGTGGTGGGGATGGCATTGGCGGGTTGTTCGCTGTGTGCTATTAAATACTTCGAAAACACAAATAGGCGGGAAGCGAGGAAAATGGCTCTTTTGGTAGTCAATAACGCTGCTGATAGTGGCAGTGGTACACTTCGCCAAGCGATTAGCGACGCTAGCGGCGGTGATACGATTGCTTTTTCTGTTGGTATCTCAAATATCACATTAACCAGCGGACAAATTAGCATTGATAAAAGCTTAACCATTAACGGTCAGGGCGCAGATCTGTGGGAATTCTGACAGCCGTGTTTTTTATGTTGTAACCGGCAATGTCGTTACCATTAATGGGATCTTATTTACAGATGGTTCTGCTGCATTTGGTGGTGCAATCTATAATACCGGTACACTTACCGTAACAAATAGTCCGTTCTCCAATAATATCGCCCTAAGTGGCGGTGCTATTCTTAATGAGGGTACGCATTAGATCAGTTTCATCGCAATTGCTGAGAATCAATCTTACCGTGGTGCTGGTGTCTCGAATGACTCAGAAAGCGTAACTTTTCAAAACTCAATTGTCGGCAATAATGATGGGCAAAATTACTGGGGTACCGGTACAATATTGGCACTTGGCGTTAATTTTGATACCGACGGTACTTGCCCTGATTTTACACACGTCACAGCCATGTTAAATCTTGGGCCACTTGCGCTGAGTGCACCGGGAACAACTCAAACGCATGCATTATCAAGCGGAAGTGTGGCTATTGACAGTGTTACGCTTTGCACGGATATAGCCGAAAATATGGTTACCGCGGATCAACGCGGTGTTTCTCGACCACAAGGTATTGCTTGTGATGCAGGGGCCTATGAAGCGAAACCTCCATGCCGGGGCGTTTTGTTTATAGAAATGTCATAGGCTCATAATAACGGTGTAACTGGTATCAAGTTTGATCGAATGAGGTCAGTAAAATCCAGGTGCCACCCGCAGCAGCTCCGGTCGAACAGCTCTTCGCCTTGCAGACAAACTGCGTCATTGTACCCATTGGGCAGTAGACGCACCTTGAGCGAGGCTTAAAAGATCCATTGTGCCCACTTCCAGCAGCGTCGAGGTTAACAACAGGCTATAAAAGCCAAAGGCGAATTGTGCCCACCAGGGAAAAAATGCGGCTCCGTGATAAATTCAATGCCAAGGGAGCTAAAAAGTCCACAGCAGCTTTACCACCTGTCCCAGCCCCTGCACATCAGCAAAGGTCAATCATATCGCTGAAGCTCTGCTGACTCATTCCGCCACGTCATGCCATTATTTTTTTACGGTTTCGTCAAATAGCACACGCAATCTCTCTGCCAGATTAACAGAACTCTGAACGGTTGCTGATAGCTCTTCCATCGAAGCGGACTGATTGCTTGTGATATCCAGTGTACTGTTTGCGCTATTCATTGTGGATGTGATGCTTCGTTCAACTGTTTCATTGATGATGCCAACCTTACCCACTGTCTGCTTTGTTGATTCAGAAAGTTTGCGGATTTCCTCGGCCACGACAGCAAAGCCTTTTCCGGACGTGCCAAGGTGCGCTGCCTCGATCGAGGCATTGATACCTAGTATTTTTGTTTGATCCGCAATTTTATTTACTGACTTCAGTACCCCCGTAATTTCACTGATGTGCTGTTCAATTTGCTGAATTTCGGATACAAGTTCGCTCTGGTGATTTACGATATCCTGAGAATTTTCAGCTAGGATGTTAATTGTTTCGGATAGCTGAATAAAATTTCTGGCCAGATTCGATGAGAGCATATCCGTTTCGATTTTAGTAAATCCACTCTGGGCCAGTGCATTGACAACGATGTAAAGAACTTCTGCTGCAGCCTCAATGTTTTTTTCTGAAACAACATCAATGCTTTGCGCAGCATTCCAAAGGCCATTCGCATCCGTATTGATTTCTCCTGCCACCTTGCGGATAGCTGCTTCATTGGGGGGGCTATTTAAGATCTGGCCACCAAGCACAGTCCCAATATGCTCTCCCATGATGATGACCGGCGCGGAAAAATCGATAAGACCTGCATGGCAGGCACCAACATAGGGGCCATTTCGGGCTATTGCCTTTCGCCCAAACTCATTATGGCATTCAGCGCAGCGGCGATCTCCGATTTGGGATGCGTGAATATAGTTTGAGCAAAATGGACGATAGTGGCTGGGGCGGGTAAATTCCTCTCCATTACGCCCCACAGACACCGCAGCACAGTTGAATCCAATGGCAAAATTGTCGAGGAAATTCTGAAGTACATGAACGTCGATAATATCAACCATTTCCAGTTTTGCAACATCTATCTGTGAACCATTCATAGAAATCATAGTGCTTGACCTCCCTGTCAATCCAAATTTGTTATTCGCGGGGGGATCTGAGCCTAATAGAATCCCGCTTTTGCCTAAATCTCTCTGCTTCGTTTCTTACGGAAGCACTCTGTAAATCTTATCGTTCATTCATAAAAAACAAATAGGGTCAAAACTATAAAATCGAGCTAAAAACCTCTCAGCAACAGTCATTTCCGACGCATTGGGCCGCCTCAGCCCCACAATACGGCATGTGCTTCAATAAGCGTGGCTTCCTAGTTTCATCGATGTTTATGTCCATCTTTATAGATTGATTTGGTGTGCGAATCAGCGCTAATAAATCAAGCCGGTTTGTCGTTGCTCACAGTTTTTCCGCATTGTCGTAAATCGCCGCCTTATCTTTCTCCGGCAGGCTTTTTTCCAGCAGTACCGCAATGAGGATGATACCCACGATATTGCAGCCGAGACGAATCAGCGTATAAGGAGTACCGAGATTGGATGCTTCAAATAGCAGCATTGGGATTTTTGTAGTAGACCATGCGCCGATAAAGATAAAAACGTTTGTCAGCTTTGCGTTCTTTTTCAGCAATACGGCAGCCACGGGAAAAGCGGCGTACAGCGGTCCCGCAGCAGCCGCGCCAAGAAGAAAGGCAAACAGTCCACCTTTGAAACCGGAGCCATGTCCCATAAATTTGATCATAGTATCACGTTGCACCCATACATCCATTAACCCCAGAAGAACAAAGATAGGTGGAAGGACGGAAAGCATCTCCAGCAGATTGTTTCCCGTGATTTCCAAGGAATGCCTGCCGATTTCCGGAAGCACATACAGCAATGCAAGATTTACCGCAAAGAGAGCGAGAAAGAACCGATACCGTTTTAAAATTATAAATAGCTGTTTCATTTTAACAATCCTCCAATTACGAAGGAGATACAGACGGCGTAGACGAGAGCAAACAGGTTTCGCTGTATTGCCGCTTTTCGTCCAAAGTATTTACTTTCCACCGGCAGCGTCACCACGCCGACCATCATCAGCGTTGTAACAAACATGGTAATCTGGCCGTACCCCGCTCCGGCTTTCAGCAGCGACGCCGCTAACGGGAACGCTACAAAACCGGGAATCAGTGTGATGGAACCGATGACCGCGGCAATCGCCATACCGAAGACACCGGATTCCGCACCGAGAAGTTTAGAAATCATGTCCTTGTTGAAAACCGAAAGCAAAATTCCAATGATGAGCAACACAGTGAGAAACTGCGGCAGGATATTTTCAAAGGATTTCCACGCCTTTTTTAGTACCAGCCTTGTTTTATCACGACTTTTAAAAAGAGATACTCCTAATCCGGATACAGCCGCGCAATACAGGATAATCGTAAACATACAAAGTCCTCGCAATTCAAAAGGAGCGCCCGCTGTAAAGACGGACGCTTCCTTTGTTTGATTGATTCATTTTTTGTTCAGAAGTTTTCTTTTCGCACTTCAAAGCAACTCTGAGCATAGATTACTGTGCCGGAGAGAAGTTTAGAAGCAATGCCACTTAACAGAAACAATTCTTATTTATGGCCGCCACATTCGCTTTCAAATGCGTGGTCATGGCAGACGGAGCCCGTTGATTTTAGCTCACCGCGCAGATAGGCTTCCACCGCCTGGCGGGCATCGCCCTCCGCGCCGACGACCACTTCCACGCCGCGCTCATTGAAAATATCCACAGCACCACCGCCCATGCCTCCGGCAATGATGACATTGACACCCTGATCGGCCAAAAAGTTCGGCAGAAAGCCGGGCTTGTGGCCGGGGTTGGGAACGCTCTGCTCGCCTGTAATTTTTCCGTTTTCCGCGTCGAACAGCAGGAAGGCTTCACAGTGGCCGAAATGACCGAAGATGTTTTTTCCGTTGCTTGCAACTGCAATTTTCATGATTTATTTCTCCTTTTTATTGTTTAAGAATAATATCCAGCAGGCTGTCCAGCCAGTTGCCGTCGAAAAGCTCGATCATACCTGCGTCGCAAGCCGCAGCCAGCTTTGGATCAATGGGCAGATGTGCGGTGGTTTGAATGGAATGCTTCTTGGCAATCTCTCCGATCCGGCCTTGGCCGAACACATGAATCTCTCTGCCGCAGTCCGGGCAAACGACATAGCTCATGTTTTCCACCAGCGCCAGAACGGGGATATTCATCATGCCCGCCATGTTAACGGCCTTTTCCACAATCATGCCCACCAGCTCCTGCGGGGAGGTAACGATGACGAGACCGTCTACCGGGATGGACTGGAATACAGTCAGCGGCACGTCGCCGGTGCCGGGCGGCATATCAATGAACATATAATCCACGTCACCCCAGATGACGTCGGTCCAGAACTGCTTCACTGTGCCGGCGATGATTGGGCCGCGCCAGACCACAGGGTCAGTCTCATGTTCCATTAACAGATTCAGGGACATAACTCGGATTCCGGTCTTGGAATGCACTGGGTAAAGGCCGGATTCCGTTCCCTCAGCATGGATATGCAGGCCAAACGCCTGTGGAATGGACGGACCGGTGATGTCGGCGTCCAAAATCGCTGCCTGATAGCCTTTCCTCTGGGTCATCACCGCGAGCAGAGAGGTGACGAGACTTTTGCCCACGCCGCCCTTGCCGCTGACCACACCAATCACCTTTTTCACACGGCTGCCGTTGTTCAATTTTTCCAGCAGACTTTCTTTGGTACGCTCGCCGCAGTCCTTACCGCAGTTTTCGCAGTTGTGCGAGCATTCTTCACTCATTTTGCGTTCCTCCTCACAGCTCCAGGGTCTGCCCGCAGGACAGGTAATGCAGCTGCTGATTCATTTTTTCAGGTTTTCATACTGCGCTCATCGGGAGAAAACCATGCCGACAGATTCAGAATGCCCTTGTGCGCACAGCCGCTGATCTTCTTATTGCCCTCAGTGATCAGCAGAGATTGCTCGTGCCAAAATCGTCGGGCTCAGTCACGCAGTTCCTTCGCGCGGAAAGCACCAATGACTCCCTTTCAAACGGATGCGCGCGCCCGTTGCAGGATAGAATCTCCAGCCCCTCGGCAAACTCCGCAGAGTTGATTAAGGCCAATGTCCTTTCCGTCCGCATTCATGTTTCCGGATAAAGGCTCAGGCCGTGTTCCATGCAGCAGTCGGGGCGCTCCGAGGGGTTTCCCATCAGGGCAACAATTTTCATCTCACTTCAACTCCCAGTAGATCCATGGTGCGTTCGAACACTTTCCGCAGCGCGCGGGACGCGGGGCAGTCGATATCCGCAACACTTTTTCCGGCGTTGATGGCATTGGACGCCTGTTTATCATAGGGGATTCGACCCGTGAAGGGGACACTGTGTTTAGCACAGAACCCCTCGATTTCCTCCGTGTTTTCAGGGCTTACGTCATATTTGTTGACGCAGACCGCCGTTTTCGTCTGGAAGATCTCCCCCGTTTTCAGAATGCGCTCCAGATCACTGCGGCCCGAAAGCGAGGGTTCTGCCACAATCAGCACCAGATCCACCCCGCTCATGGAGGCAATCACCGGGCAGCCGATGCCGGGCGAGCCATCAATGATCGCAAGTTCCTCAACCCGCGCGGCGTTCGTCAGCGCAAGTTTTACCTCGGACACCAGTTTACCGGAATTGCCGCGCCCCATTTTGAGCTCCGCCGTGGCAAATACTGCCGGGTTCCGATAGAGCTTCACCTCGCCGGCCACGTCATCCAATAGTGAAATCGCGGTTCCCGGGCAAGCCGTAACGCATACGCCGCAGCCCTCGCAGGAAAATTCGTCGATTGAAAATCCATGATCTGTTTTGCGGACGGCGTCAAAGCGGCAGACTGCGGCGCACTTTCCGCATCCGAGACATTTTTCGGGGTCAATGACGGCTTTTTGCGAACCCAAGTAATCAAACCGCTCTGGCTCCCCGGGGAGGAGCGATACCAAATGCAGATTCGGCGCGTCCACGTCGCAGTCCGCATAGGCGCGGGCAGCGGCAAAGCGGATAAACGCCGCGGCGGTTGTCGTTTTGCCTGTGCCGCCCTTGCCGCTGAGAATCAGAAGCTTTTTCATGTGCACAGCCCTCCCTTAACAGCGGAGAGCAACCCTTTAAACGCCTGCGCAAGCTCGGCGTCCCGCTCCACGGCAATTTCGCCCGCTGCGCCCAGTGCCGCCAGTCGCTCCGTGTACGGAATACGCAGCAAAACGGGCAGGTTCTGTGCCGCGCAGTACTCCTCCAGCGGCGCGTAAGGCGCGTCCCCCTTGTTAATCACCACACCGCAGGGCTTATGCAGCAGTGCGGCCAGCCGGTGTACCATCTTAAAATTGTGGAAGCCAAAGGCGGTGGGCTCGGCCACCAGCAAACAGCAGTCCGCAAACTTCACGCTTTCCATCACCGGGCATCCGCTGCCGGGCGGGCAGTCGATAACTGTAAGTTCAGTTTTGCCGCTGGCGCGCAGCGTTTCCTTGATAACCGGCACCGCTGAAGCCTCGCCGGTATTTAGAATTCCCGTCACCACACGCACGCCGCTACTCACGCCCTCTTCCACCGCACCCACGGAACGCGGTATTTCTGAGACGGCGCGCTCCGGGCAGACCAGCGCGCAGCCGCCGCAGGAATGGCAGACCTCGTGGAATACCATCGGACTGTTTTTCACAAAGGCCAGTGCGTGAAAATGGCAGAACTCCACGCATGTCCGGCACCCGCTACACTTTTGGTCGTCGAATACGGGAACCAAGACGGAGACCGGCGTCTCTTTTTCCACTTTCGGCTTCCAATAGAGGCGGCCATTCGGCTCCTCAACGTCGCAGTCGATATAGAAGGCTTTTTTCGCGGCGGCGGCAAGATTTACCGATACAAAGGTCTTACCTGTGCCGCCTTTTCCGCTGAGCACCGCGACCCTCATGCCTTCCCGTGAAAACCTGCGTGAAAGCTGGTCAGCTCGTCAAGTTTTCCCTCCACAAGCGCTTTTATGTTTTCCTCCGCGCTGGTACTCAGTGCTTTGTAAATTTTGAGATTCGCCGCCTTGAACACGTCAGCGGCATTCTGTCCACAGCGAACCGTAATTAACGCATTCGCGCCCGTATCAACCACAAACTGTGCAGCCTGTATGCCCGCGCCACCCTGTGCCGCGACTGCCGGGTTCTCTACCGTTTGCGTGTTTTGAGTTTCTGTATTGTGGATAAGAAAATACGGCGTGCGGCCAAATGAAACACAGACGGCTTCCTTTTCCTCATCCACGGGAATTGCGATAATCATGAATTCTCCTCCTTTTGTGTCTCGCCTATGTAGCCGAGCCGATGTCTCCGGCATCCGCCGCAGCCACAATCGCGTTCTTTGCCGTCGCACAAGCTGTAGTCGCCGCCCTCGATCTTCAGCGGCAATCCCTCCACCAGTGCGTGGGCGATTTTTTTGCGCGCGCCATCGTAAATCTGCTGTACTGTGGTACGCGCGATGTTCATATAACCGCTGCATTCCTCCTGCGAAAAGCCCTCGTTGTCGATGAGGCGAACTGCTTCGTATTCATCCACCGTCATCACAACCATTTCACGGCAAGGCGAGTTTTCCCCCGCAGGAATAAACTCGTTGATGGGCGGAAGGCAGCAGACCTTCCTGCATTTTTTCGGACGCGGCATGTTTTCTCCAATCTTTTCTGGCCGGAGTGTCCTCCAGTCGGTCTGTTAATCAACCTCTCTGCATGCGTTTCTCTACGCAGGTGAAACGCTGTTCAGGAGCTGCTTTCAGTACCATCGGCGTGCTTTTTCGTTCGTGGCATAAAAACGAAAAAAGCGCAGCCCGCAGCCGCTTCCTTTTTCAACGCGGCTTGCACGGCAGCATCGGCCATGCCGCAGCTATCCTGGTGCCGCTTTTATGACATATGTCATTTATGCTTTAATTGTACATGTGAAACCGGCATATGTCAATAACAAAATTGACAGCAGGAGACGTTGTGTTTTTCTGTGCAGTGCACGATATGTCCGCCTGAGAAAGCCATGAGGGGGCAAGACCGTCGTGGAGCTTGGCTTTCACTTCCTTCACTCAATTGTTCCTTGCAAAACCGCCGACAAGCCTCCAGAAATTTGTAGGGACAAGCAGCCACAAATAGCGCTGCTTGCCCCTACATTTATTTTTCTTGGCGTGTTTTCAATCCGCTCTCAGACTTGACGGTTACCGGAAGCCTTATCCTGCGAACTGCTGAACGAAGCGCATCAGAATCGTCGCTACCTGCGCTCGAGTCGCGTAACCGTTGGGATCCAAAACGTTTCCCTGTTTCCCTTGGATCAGATTGCAGCCGACTGCCCATTTCATGGCATCAACGGCATAAGTACCAATCAGGCCGACATCAGAAAATCCGCTCAGATCGCCGGAAGCTGTTACAGTTTTTCCCGTCTTTTGCGCATATCGATACAAAATTACAGCAATTTCCGTCCTGGTAATCCGGCCGTCCGGGTTGAACAGTCCTTCCAGCGTGCCGTTCACGATCCCCATCGACGATGCCCAGGCAATGGCATCGGCATACACGCTGTCTTTTGACACATCGCCGAAACTGCCTTCACCTGCCGCGGGTGTCCCGGCCAATCGATACAGTACCAGTACCAGCATGCCGCGCGTCATCGTCATATTGGGAGAGAACGTCTTTGCACCTGTTCCGGAGAAAAGGCCCTTTTCATTCGCAAACTGGACCGCGCCGTAGCACCAGTCCCCCTCTTTCACATCCGTAAACGGATTGTTCCACGGGGTTCCTGCTGCGGCAAATTGGGCGGAAATCGTGTGGGTCTTCGTCACCTTCTCAAAGGTGTACGTAGAAACCGCACCTACACTCGCTCCGTCCACCAGAACATCCTTGATCTGGTAACCTGTGTTTGCCTGAATCGTAAATGCAGCGCTTCCGTTCTGATTGACCTTTTTAGATGTGGGGCTGATGCTGCCGCCGGTGCCCGCTGTGGCAGTGATCAGATACGTGGTCACGGAAGAAGATCCTCCGCCGCCAATGACAGTACTGTCATTGATCACCGTGACCGTTGTGGAGTAGAGTGATCCCGCATCCTTTCCGTCGATTTCAATCTCCAGCTTGTCACCCACTTGCATGGATAGTTTTCCCTTGTAGGCGAATGCACCGCTGGCATCGCTGTCAAAGGTAACATCAGAAAGCGAGACGCCGGCTTTTGATACTTTCAGAGTGAGTGTCTGCACCGACGCGGAAGAAACCTTACCGCTCACAGTCAGTTCCTGATTGCTGTAGCTTGCGCCTACGGACACATTTTGCAATGAAAGCTCTTCACCCACAACGAACGTTTCAACGTAGGCCTCAACCGAACTTGCGCCGCCGAGTTGAAGGGTAAGCGAATCGTTGTAAGTGAAATCCGCCGGGATTTGGAAGGAAAACGATCCATCTGTATCACTGCTGAACTGATTGAGATACGCTACCGTCTCTCCCTGTTTGAGAAGCACGGTAAATTCCGTTTGGATCCCCGAAGAAATTCTTCCGGAAACCGAAATTTTTTGACTGGAAACATCCGCGCTGATTGTGACATCCGCAAAGCCGGCGCCTTCGGCGGCCTGTGCGGATATCGGCATGCACTGCAGTACAAGCAGCGCAGTCAGCAATATGGCCGCGCACCACTTGAATCTTCTCATTAATCTTCCTCCTTCAGTATGGAGTTTCCGGGAGCAGAGACACTGCAGCCGTAAAACCTTCGTGTTCCTGAACTCCCTTTTTGTGAGGGGGAGCCGCGGGGTGCGCGGTTCCCCCTCCTCTTAACTCTTGGGGTATCTGCTGCAATCGCGCGTTTCCTTTATTCGGATACGCCTGCAGCGGGAGTTTCTGTGGTGCCCGTGTCCTGGGTGCCTGCCGGGTCTGCCGCAGTACCCGGATCCTCCGTTTCGGTCGGATCCTCGGTATTCGTCGGATCCTCGGTGTTGGTCGGATTCTCAGTAACGGTCGGGTCCTCGGTAGTGGCGGGCGTCTGCTCTTCCCCGATCAGCTCTGCAAGATCGAAAGTTGCTTTGCTGACACTGGGCATTTCTGTGACGGCCGACAGCGGCAAGCCCTTGGTATTGCTCATGCTGGTTCCATCCCACACAAACACCTTCACGGTGTAGCCTTCATAACCGCCCTTCTCAAAGGGCACGCGGAACCCGGATTCAAAGGTCTCCTGCTGGCCGGCGGCAACGGTTTTGCCCACGCAATTGTAGTTTACCATCCGACCATCGCTGTCATAGAGGGCAACCACCATCAATCCAGTCTGCTCCGCCGCGGTGGTGTTGGACAGATTCACGGTCGCCCGCAAATCTCCATCCACCTGATCCAGCGCGTCGGGAGTAAAGATGACGCTGACAATCTTATAGGACATGCCGGACACAGTCAGGATGACGGGATCGGAGGTCACTTCGTTGTCACCGTCCGATACCTTTACGCAGACGGAGACGTCCGTTGTCTCTTCAGGCGCCGTGACGGTGCCGCCGGAGCTGATGATATCAGAATTATCCGCCTCAAAGGTTGTGGTATAGCCTGCCACAGAAGGAAGCTGTACCGTACTGGAGCCGGAGGGGAATACAACGGAGCTGCCCAGGGCAGAAACGGTGTACTCCATCGCGGAACGCAGCGCGAAATCAGACATGGATTCCGTCGAATCCTCGCTCTGAATGTGGAGATATTCCACATACATGTTTTTTCCGCTCAAACTGCGGGTGCAGTAGGCGTCAAATGCCAGATCCACATCCTCCAGTCCGGTATCTGTCGCCGTGCCCGCCTCCTGGAAATTCTTTCCGTCGGCAGAGTAGAAGAAGGTATAATCATCGCCGGATTTCTGGATACGGTAATAATTTACATCGGCGATGTCGGTTTTGACGGAGCCAAGCGCGGTCACCACACCGTCCTTTTCGGTGTTAAGATAGATTGCGCGATCTCCGACGGTGAACCCGATATAATTATCCATGTCCTGCATGGCAACAAAACTGAAATACTCGTAAAAGCTAAGCCGGCTTCCGCCGTTGAACTTCAGCTTTACCGTTGCAATCCAGTCCCCGTCAGCAGAGGTCTTCACCAGATCCACCGGCGCATTTTTGTAGCTCACCGAAGACTCTCCGTTGTCGATTGTGCCGTGGGTATCCGTCAGCAGCAGGCCCAGACCGGGAACGATCTTGGACGACTTCTGATTGATAATCTTAATGTCCTTGGCATGGCCCTTGGACAGGAAGCTGGCGGACTCGGCTGCTGTTGTTTCCAGATTGGCGATTGCCGCAGTCAGTTTTGTGGTAGCGGTCTTGACTGCGTCCAGGTCTTCCTGCGTATAAATCCGCACACTGACCAGAGCTTCGGCCGCTGTTTTCGCGCTTTGATACGCTGCCCAACTGCCGGAGGAGTACAGGGATTCCGCAGCATCGGAAGGCCCTTTGGCAATGACCTGCTTCATCTTGTCGCGATTCGGCGCGCCGGCGCAGGCAAAGAAGGAATACTTCTCTGTGCCGTTGGACGCCCAAAGCGTGCAGCCGGTCGTGCTGTTAAAGGTGTTGGAGTCATTCTGGCCATCCCACTGGTATGCCGTGACCTTACCCTTATAGGAAATCAGCAGATCCATCCAGTCGGCAACAAAGTCCGCCTGTTTCTTCATAATCTCAGGGCTTGTTGCCAGAGTATTGTTCGACCCGTAGCCCCAGTCCGGGTTACGCATGACGGGAGAATTGTTGACATCAAAGGTATTGCCGTTTGCGTCGCTGATGTGCGTGTAAGAACCGGAGTTATCCGGCCATTCGGCATCGCCCGACTGCACACGGCGTGTGGGCTGACTTGGATCATAGTTGGGATTGGCGACAAGGTCACTGCGGATGTCACCCTCGGAAATGGAGATTTCATCCGCCACCGTCAGCCCCAGGTCAATCTGCTCTTTGAGCATTTCAATCGTGGGATAGGCGTAGGACAGACGGCCCTGCATTCCGTATCCGTCAATATCGCCCGCATCATGAATGGGCTTGAGCATCTTAATGGTCTGGCTCATTTTCGGCTCATAGAGCTTATTGCTGTCCTGGAAATCATTGTAGTACAGTTTCCAGTTGCATCCATAATAGTCGGACCACTTCCGTGCGGAGGCAAACGCCTGACGCACCCACTCAGATTCGGCATACAGCCGCTCATCAGGCGAATTGTCCAAATCGCTTCTGCGGAACACGGTGCCCCACTGGCCGACCTGATATCCCTCACTGTTCCGGATCTGGCCGGTGTAGTCGTCGATTGCTTCGTTGACAACATCCCAGCTGTAGATGATATCATTGTAGCTTGCGTACTGATCCATCATTTCGCGGATGTAGTTGTCCAGCCGGACAAGCATGGTTTCCGGGCTGGCCCAGTCGGGATTGCTGGAATCGTAAACAAAGCCGTTGCAGAAGAAGTAGTTGGGCTGCTGACCGCCATGCCACGCCAATACATGCGCGCGCACCGTCTTAGGCTCTTCGTTCGGGTTCGCTTCATTCCAGGCACGAATTGCGTTCAGGATCTGAACCGGGCCGCCGCTCCGATTGATCGAACTCATATCCAGAACCACATTTTCATTGGCTTCTTCAAGTTTGGCCTGCTTCTCTTCCTCACTCAAAGTGGTATCGGCCTCAATTGCCGCAGCGGCCTTGAGGTACGCCTGCCTGGACACGCTGTTGGTGCTGCTGCTGCCAATCTGAGAATCCAGCTTCAGCGCATTGGCGGGCGCGCTGGAATTCCAGTGGTAGATTCCGGCAGTGGAATTCCAGTTTCCAAAGGTACCCATTTTGAAGTAGTCCTCGTATTCTTTCCAAAGGGCGGGGACATCGAAATCGGTATCATCATCGTTGTGATCATCCGCATCATCAACAGAGGTACCGGAGGATATCTGATAGGTGAATGTTGCGATGTCACTGTTCAGATACCCTTCTTTGACGGAGATGGCCTTGATCGTCATCGACTTTCCAATTGTGATTGCTCCCGTATAAAGGGTACTGTTGGTGTCAGGATCGCTTCCGTCGGTCGTGTAATAAATGGGCGCGCCTTCCGTCGCAGTGCTCAACGTCACAGTTTTCGACTCCAGATACGATCCGGCTTTTGGTGTGGCGGTCACTGCGGCAACGGTCGGTACCACCAGCTTGGGCACCGTAACCGCAATTGGATCGGAGCTTGCAGTTCTGGTGCCGTCAGAAACCGTCACGGTAAGATTCACCGTCTTATCCGAAGCGGCATCAGGCTTCACTTTTCCGTCGGTTCCGATGACATCGGGATCAGAGGATGTCACATTCATCGTATAGCCATGGGGCAGCGCGTCAAACGCGATGTCCGTGCTGACACTGGTCGGAATGTCGGCGACAACATAATCCAGCGCGTTTTGAACCGCATCCTGCAGCATATCCGAATACTCTTTCACCTTAACCCCATTAAGGTTTGTCAGCGTGAGATATTCGAAATAGATGTTGATCGGGGTCGCCGTACTGTTTTGTGTGGCGAAAAGGCCGATCTGGGGATTTGCAAAGTTGACGTTATTCAGCGTTCCCAGCGAAGTGTAATTCAGTCCATCCTGAGAATACGCCAGTTCGTAGCTGTTTTGGTCTTTCTTAATCTTAAAATACAGCGTCACAGAGCCGTCGTCGCTGGCGGCCGCATACGCCTGAGAAAGCCCATTGGCCCCGAAAGTCCCGTTCACTTCCATGCCCGGTTCAATCCGCAGGGTATCCTGCTGGCAGTTCACCCGGATATAGTTGTTTTCATCCTGCCAGACCAAAAGCATAGCCTGCTGATAATTCCCGGTGGGCTTCGTGGGATAGTACGCCTTCGCTACGACCTCCCAGTTGCCCATGGCCGGCTGCACAAAGCAGTTTTTCCAGTCAGCTCCGGTGGAATAGATATCATAGCGCTGCGTGGGCATCCCAATGCCCAACCCCTTCTGAACGGTATACGCCGTGTTATCCTCTCTGAGGATGGTCCACTTGCTGCCTACCGTCCCGTCGGCAAAATAATCGGATGCGGGATTATAGTTATAATGGAGCTGATAGGTGGTGGTGGCCGCTTCGGACGACACGGAAATTGTGGCGGTTCCGGTGGGCGCCGTCATCTGCGTAATGGTAACGGCATAATCCGACGTCGCTGTGATGTCCGGAATGCCGGTCTCCCCTTCGCTCACCTCAAAGTTATAAGAAAACGTCTCTGGGCTGAATGCAGCCAGCTTAACTCCGTTTACACTGATGGAGGAAAGTCTGGGATACAGTTCTTCCGGTTCATAAATGGACAATTTTTCAAAGGAAGCATTGATGGAAGCTGCACTCACATCCCCGTTGTTTGCCCAAAGGCCAATCTGCGGGAATGCAAAGTAGGCTGTCACAGTCTTGCTGAATGTGGTCCACGTGCTTCCGTTTGTGGAATATTTGAACGAATATACATTACCCTGCTTAACGATCTGGAAATACACACTGGTCTGGGCATCCAGATTGGCGGAGTTAATCTGGCTCTGGACCCCATCAACCACACTGTATACACGTACTACATTGGTTGAGCCGGAGGTCGGCCGTTCGTAAACAAAGCGGATGTAATTCTGATCCGTATCATAAATGATCAGTCCCGCCTGCTGATTGCTTGCGGAAGGCGTCGCCGAGAAGGTCACCTGGGTTTGTGCCACCCAACTGCCCATCGCGGGCTGCATGTAGAGGTTTTGCGGCTGTGCCGCCGCAGAGGAAAATGCTCCCTGCTCTGTGGCAATGATCAGTCCGCCGGTATCACTGAAGGAAGCATTGTCGTTCCCGTTTTTCACGGACCAGCCCTTGGATAGCGCTGCCTCCTTGCCCTCCTTCAGATCCGTGGTCACCGGTTTCATACCAAAGCCCACTCGATAAACCACCGTCTGATTTAAATAGGTATTGGTTACGCTGACGGTGGCCACTCCCGGCAGCTGAGTCGCCTGAGTGACTTGCACCGTCAAATCGGTGTTGTCTGTGACTGCAGCCACCTGCGGAACTGTCGTGGTGCCGGCAGCAAGCTCCACCGCGTAGCTCAGCCGGTCATCCTTAAAGTTCGCGACCGGTGTGCCATCCACTGTAATGCCGTCAATGTAGGGAGTGGATTCGACATAGACCACGAAATCGGTGGAAACCGTCTTGCCGTTGTACGTTGCTGTCGCCGTGATGGTCGCCACGCCGGGAGCTACGGTTGTAATGACATTGTCATTCACCGCTACCACAGAGGGGCGGTTGGAACTGTACGTAAACGTCATTCCGTCGGGGAATGCAACATTATTGGACAGCTTTTTGATGGGGCTCTCCTGGTCCTTGATAATATAACCGCAAAGGCTCTCGTCGTTCATCGCAACGGTGAGCTTCGGGTTGACTACCTTATTCTTATCGAAAATCAGGCGTTCTTCAATCCCCTTGGCCTCATCACCGGTTTCACTCGGCTTTGCGGTCAGAACCGCCGGCACAATTGTCATGGCGCCGGACACATTGATGATGCTCTTCTGCGCGATATCCTGACTGCTGGCTCCAACCTGAATTTCATACCTGCCGGTATCGACGACATACCGATCCTCGTCTTCGTTGTAGAATGCAAGGTCGGAAATCTTGACATTCAGGGTTACGGTCTTGGTTTCTCCGGGGGCCAGCTCGACCTTCTGGAAGCCCTCGAGCCGCTTGATGGGTCTGAGCTGATCCGCAGTGGCATCGGGCTGCGCCACGTAGAGCTCCGCAGTCTCCTTGCCCGCCACAGGGCCGGCATTGGTGACATCAAAGGAAACAGAAACGGTATCATCCGCATTGAACGCCGCAGTTTCCGTGGCACCGTTCTGCACCTTCAGGTTGCTGTACTGATATGTGGTATAGCTCAGGCCAAACCCGAAGGGATAGGACACATCTCCGCTATAGTACATATAGGTACGGCCGGAGTCTCCGTCCGTATTATAGATGTTGTAGTCGGTGATCGCCGGAATGTCGGAATCTCCCGTATCGCTGACGGTTTTATACCAGGAAGCCGTCAATTTTCCGGAGGGGTTGACCGCGCCGCTGATGACGCTGCCAAAACCAACGCCCTTGCGCATTCCGCCGAAGCTGGACCACAGAATCCCTGCCACATCATTTTCAAATGAGGTAACCTGGATGGGGCCGCAGGTCTCCAGAACGGCAACCGTGTTCTTGTTCAGTTTGCCGACCTGGGAGATGAGGGCTGCCAGATTATTCGGCAGGACCGTGCTTGTGCGGTCTTTATCTTCCGCAGAGTAGCTGCTGTTTGTTCCGGCAGTCACGATGACCGCGTCAGCCGCCTCGATGTCGGTCTGATTCTGCTCGGTCAGCGTATTGCTGGCAATGTAAGTAAACTTCGCATCCGGATTAACAGCCTTGACCGCATCCGTAATTCCCTTTTGAATGCTGACCTGGTTTGTGGTCACACTCTGGCTGGTGGAGTAAAGTCCCAGATACATATCCGTCTGCCATGCGCCCACGATGGCGACGGTATAATCGCCAGTCGTGGGAATCTGAAGCGGAAGTACCTTTTGATCCGATCCATCCGGCTTCTCGTTTTTCAGCAGAACGACGGCTTCCTTTGCCATATTTTCAGCCATCTGCAGGCGTTCCGGCGTCTGCCAGTAAACGGTGGAATCCGGATCTTCTTCCTGCTGCTCCGCAACGCGTGTGCTGGCGCTTGTGGTATACGCGGGAGTATTTTCGCCGTAGTCGAATTCGCCGGTCTCCATGCGGGCCGTCAAAAGGCGGTGCAGGGAGATATCCACCTGATTCTCGGTGAAAACGCCCTTATCCGTGGCAGCTCCGGCATTGATCATGGACGTGACATTGGAGGAGTAGGTGCCCACACCGCTGTTATATCCGCCGCTGCACTCCAGATCCTCGCCATGTGCCATGGCCTGGGAGAACTGCTCGATTGCCGTAAGCACACTGCCTGTGTGCGGATTGACATAATTGTGTCTTGCGATGGTCGAAGCCGAGTCACAGTCACCCGTTATGTAGCCGCTGAAGCCCCAAGTCTGGCGAAGCAGCGAATCAATCAGATAGCTGCTCATCGAGCAGGGCTCGCCGTTGAGGGTGCTGTATGCCGTCATCACGGACGACACATCCGCAGATTTGATAATGTTGCGGTACGGTGCGGTGTAATATTCCCGCAAAGCCCGCAGATCCGTTGTCGCGCCTCCGTCCAGACGGTTGCGTTCGCTGTTGTTGGCCGTATAATGCTTGATCGTGGCAATTGCTTTGACGTGACCGTCGGCGTCTAAAAGCTGACCGTCCTGATCCTTGCCCTCCATGGCTGTGACAAAACTGTTGCCCATGGCAGACTGGAGGACGGGATCTTCGGAATAAGACTCCTCGTTGCGGCCCCAGCGCGGATCACGCTGAAGATTCACAGTAGGCGAATAGAACGTGAGGTTTACGCCATTTCCTGCATTAAGTCCGGACGATACTTTATTGGTTCGCTCTCGGATCTCGTCACTGATCATTGTGGCTTCCTGATAGTAGAGATCCGGATTCCAAGTGGACCCTACCGACAGGTTTTGCGGATATGAGGTAGAGTTGGTACTGCCGGGGTTTGCATAGGAGTAGCCGTGCAGGGCTTCGCTCCACCAGGTATAGGAATTAACGCCGATTGTGGCGGGGACGTCCAGTGCGCCGCCGCCCAGCTGATCCGCCGGAATTGCCGCGGAGCTGTTGCTGATCATCTGGGAACCCTTTTGTGTGGGAGTCATTCTTGCGACAAGATCGGCGGCTCTTTCTTCGAAAGAATATGAAGGGTCCTGAAAAATCGGGACCTTTGTCGAGTCATCCGCCTTGGCCTGGAAGGAAATTCCGGGAATCATTCCCAAACAGAGTGTCGATGCCAGAAATACCGATAGTATGCGTTTTTTGGGCATTTTTTTTCCTCCTATCCGATCTTAATCTCTTCTCTTTCCAACATCCCATGTACCCGCATACTATATTTCAGTCTTTTTAGATCTCTTATCTGGTAATGCCATACGGCCAGTCCGACAGTCCGCCAAGGTTATAGACACGCACATAGCCCAGCTCCAGCGCGGTCTCCAGCGCTTTTTGCGCTCGCCCCCCCTTTGCACAATAGAAAATCAGCTCTGACTGTCGGTCTGGTACGGCCCGAGGAAGCCCGTCTTTTATTTCCGATAGAGGGATGTGAATACTGCCGGTGATATACCCATTCTCTTTCAGCTCGCTCTCCTCCCGCACATCGATGATGACGGCTCCGGCCTGAAAATCCGTGAGTGCCTGTTCCGCCTTGATCTGATACTGACGTGTCTGGGAGCTGTCGATTACGTCAGCGAAGAAATCATCACCGGCAACCAGCAGCTTTCCGTCCCCATATGCAATGGTGCGCAGATCCTGATCTGTCACCTCGGTAAGCTGATTGCAGACCGCGCAGTTGGTGACGGTCAAAATGCGGCCTTTATCGCATGCCGCAAGAATTTGGTCGGCATCGCACACGATCGCATGGATGGTAAGCGGATACTGATCGTCCGGTGCCTTGTCATTGATCGCGGATAAGGGTTTTTCTGTCCATACCTCTCCGGTTTCGGAATAGATGATGTATGGTTCTCCGGGAGTTTTATCTTGATATCCGGTTATAAAGAAGGTGTCTCCCAGGCCGCTGATGTTTGTAAACTTGCATGGCTCGTAATAGCCGGCATATGTCTTGTTAAAATTGCTGTGCTTCCAGGTCTGTCCGTCATTGCTGGTAAAAATATCGCTTTCATTGGTAATCGCCATGATCATGTTTGTGTTGGATGCGATGGCAATCAAATCATTTTTAGTGTCAAGCTTCTGCGTCGCCCATGTTTTTCCATTCTCTGATGTAAGAATCGTTCCCTGCGCCGCGCATGCGAAGCAGGAGCCGTTGAAAAAGGTCAGGCCATAGAGATCAGAATGGGTTCCCACCTTGCATCTGCTGAATTTCAGGTGGTCTTCGCTGAATAGCAAGGTTCCATTTTCTCCGCAGACCAAAGCAGTATCTCCGCTAACCAAGACATCTGTCAAATCTTCCGTGGTGGGAATCGTCAGTGTCTCCGTCTGCTTGTCTAAAGAAATCCGGTCCAGTCTGCCTCCGTCCCCAGCGGCAAGAAAATAACCGTTGTAATACGCAGCTGCACGGTACCCCTGGCTGACGCTGCTTTTTGAAACAGCCTCCTGTCCGTTGGCAGCAAGAGAGTTCAGCGATAATAAGCGGATGGGCACCAACCCAATTGCTGCAAACAGCAGTCCGCTGCACACAATGGCCATCAGTTTTCCCCGAAATGTTTTAACTTGTCCCATTTTATCCCTCCATTGTGAATATCGTCGACAAAACGCAGTGCACCGTTCTTTTGTAAACATTCTTTATTTAAGTTCCTTTACATTATTGCACTCAAATAAGTATCTGTCAATATTTGCCAATTACGGTGTGCTATCTTCATTACTTTTTATCAAAAACGCCGATCGTTTTTGTTTAAAAGAGCAAAGATGTATCTTGTCTAAAAGTTCTGTTATTGTCGCTTTCATTGGCATTTTGTCAGTTTATAAGTTAATTTGATTCAACATTTATTTACGAAGTGTGAGGCGCCAGGTCCAGTTGTAAGCAAGCTAAATCGGATTCGCCCGCCTGAGAAAAGATCTCCCATGGCGAGAGAATGCCGACGCAGTAAAATACTGCACAGCAGGAAAAGCGCAAAAAGAAGCACAGGGGACGGTGACACCCCCTGTGCTTCTCTTCAATTTTCCCGAGCAATGCTTCTCTGAATGCTGATGTTCAGGCTCTGGATCAGTGACTGCAGCTCAGCCGCAGACGCTGCGCACTGCTTGATATCTTTACCTGCAAATGCGGTGGCATCCTCCGCGGTTACGGTGTATTCCTGCTGACCGACGTCGGTCGTGTATCTCCATGTCACGAATCCGAGATTATTGATGGCTGCCAGCATCACATAGGAATCCGCCGCCATAATCTCACGCGCTGCGCTTTCGTTTTCCGCAGAGATACGGGTTTCAAAATTGAGCGTCCAGCCGTAGGGCTCCGCAGATGTCTGCAGGGTCTTCCCATTGGAATAGCGCCAGAGATACTGGTCAAAGCTGCCGAATTCTCCCGGATTTTCTGAAAGCACCGTGCGTTCCGGATGATCGCTTCGATCTTGCGGCGGGAGCGGATCATGCCGGGCGTGTCCATGATGCGTTGGATATCCGCTTCCTCGTATCCGGCAACCTTGTCGTAATCAAAGCCGTCGAAGCACACCCTGAAAATCTCCCGCTTTTGCAGCATCATATTCCAGTTCAGGCCGCACTGCATGGTTTCCCATCACGTGTGATTGACTACGTGCTGGCAGGGATAGTCATGATATCACCGATGAATCAGAATAAAGCAGAATGCCTATTTCTGTTTCTTTTTTTGCTGCGGAAGATCCTCATACATCCCTCAAACAGGCTCGTTAAAAACTCTTTGCTGTCTACATTGTCGACGAGCAGCATTTCCTTTGCGCCCTCATAGGGCAATTCGAGAGCCGAATCCAGCATCCGCTTTATTGCGGATTCAACCGACTTCACAAGCAACCGATCGTCATAAATACCGCCGATGATCTTTCCTCTGTAATAAAGGATGTACTCTCCCATCATTGCACGGCAGGTAATATCCTCCAGACCGGATAATTGCTCCAGAATAAAATTCAGGTATTCTTTGCTGGAAGCCATGATTCATACCCACTCTGCTTTCAGTTTCAGTGCTTCCGCCAGCGTCATAAATTTCTTCTCCGATAAAATCTCATTGGTGAGATACGCCCCGTTATAGAACAGAGCGAAATTTGTCCAAGCCGCTGGCGCCGACTGCGCGGCTTCACGGCTGTCGATCAGGATACTTTGAAACGGAATTCCGGCATCTTGCGCAGCCTTCTCCATGATAGGCACATACTTCGCCGTGTAGGGACACCCTGCTGTGTAATATAGCGCAAATCCCTTTTTGTCGGTGTGTTGGATCCGGGCGCACTCTCTGGATTTTGGAACCGGCGCACCGTCCGCAAACGGGAGATACAGCAGCGTGAAGTATGGCTGCGCCGTATCGGCCACGCGAAAACCCTTGTGTGCAAGATACTTCGGGTCGGAGAGAAACGACTGCTTCTTGGGGGATGAGATTACACACAGTCCATGCTTGCCCGCCGCTTTTCCGTCTGCAATACATTGATTAAGCAGTTCATTGGCGTAGCCATGCCCTTTGAAGCTGCCCGACACCCAAAAGCAGTTGATCTGCAGATACCCTTGCGCATCAATGGGCACCCAAGCATATTCCGCCCGCAGATCGGGTTTTGCCGACGCAAGTGCAGGCAGGCTTTGGATGAACTGCCGCGCCGTAATCGGCTTGGGGTCGGTGATGTGCGACAGAATATGATTGAGATTCTCATCGATGAGACAATCGGTATCCCATCGTGCGTTGGCCGCGATTAACAGCAGTCCTCGGGTCCGGGCATAGGAATTGTCGCTGCCCAGCATCCCGATCAGCCGCGCCATATAGGGATAGACCGCGTCAGAAGTCTCGCTGACCGCTTGCAGTTCCTTCATCGCGGCATAGCCTTCCGCTGGGCTTTTGGCCGTCAACTGTACGAACAAATCTTCGATACGAGCCATTCACTACCCCTCACTTTTTCAGAATTCTCTCCAAATAGGCGACATTCAACAAATTGACGGTCTCAAATTTTCCCTGATAAAACACAGCCCAATTATTGAATACGCAGGGCAATTCCTTTGCTTTTTCCAGTGTATCCACCTGAAAAAAAGACGCTGGGACATCATTCGTCTCGCAATGATCTGTCGAGTCGATTCCAAACAGCACCCACATATAAGGCTGTCGCAGGAGCAACCAGCGGCTCTTGCCCTCCGTCCGGTAGTGTCTTTCGGTTCGTCTTCCCCTTGATTGTCGAAAAAGTACTCAGTTCGGACAGCGCCAGGCGTTCCGAATACAAAGCCTGCGTCTTTACTAATCGGAATGTGACGGCCTTATTTCTCTGCCAGATTATTGATTCGCTTCTGCAATTCTTCAAGAAACGCACAGGCCTCTAACCCATCCATCTGAACGTGATGAAACTGGAAGGATACCTGCAGAGTGGTTTTTAAATGGTCGGTACGATATTTTCCCCAGATGACAAACGGATTGTTGAAGATCCCGCTGTACATATTGACAACGCCGTCAATGTCGTACTTCACCAGACTGGATGTGCCGATGATCATGCTGTCATTAATTTCAAAGTTCTCACAGGTGTGGCGCACCTTTTCGGTCAGTTCCAGATAGGAGCGGTTGAATTCGTCAAGCTTCTCTGCATACGGAATATCGCAGGAATTGATCCCTCCATTTGGGTTGGATACGATCACATTCACGCCGATTTGATCATACACGATCATTTTCTTCCCGACCGGCAGCAGCCTGAACTCCGGCGTCTCATTGGCGGCGAGCGCAATGCAGTAGCACAGCAGCATATTCAGCTTATATCCCGCCGCCTTTCGCTCCATTAGGTTTGTGATATCCAGTGTTTTAAAGATGGTTACCATCGGCATGGGCGCGTCAATATACAACTGCCAGCTTGCCGCCCGATTGGTACTCATCGGATCGATCTCTCTCATCTTAACCTGGCCTCTCTTCCCGATTTCGGTTTTCCGCGTGTGAGTTTTTTCACAGCCAAACGGCCCAGTCTCCATACTGGAAGGTTCCGCTTCCGTGGTGCAGTTTGCCCTCGGAATCGAGCTTAAGGAACGCGTCCCGCATACGCCCAAGGATTTCCGGCTGAATATCCAGTGTATGATGCGCCGGAAACACACGCTTCACGGGCAGAGCCGCGATCTTCTCAAGCGACTTGAGATACGCCTGCGGGTCGGTGGAGGGATAGTAGGCAAACAGGGTGTCCTTGTAGACAAGATCGCCCGTAAACAGATACCCGCGTTCCGGCTCCCAGAAGCACAGATGGCCGGGAGAATGCCCCGGCGTATGCAGCGCCGTGATCCCCCGCCCGCCGAGGTCGATGGCGTCACCGCCCAGCAGCACCCGCGTGGGCGTCCCCTGAAAAATCCGGTAGGTACCCCCTCCGGAAGGTCGCAGCGGTCAACGACCATGCCGCGAATGGTGTCGATGCTCAGGGGGAATCCGCCGGAAAGCCAGCCCAGTTCCTCGACCTGAGCGTAGAAATCCGGGTAATATTGATGTCCGCCGACATGATCCCAGTGGATATGCGTGGCAATCGCCGTCACGGGCTTGTCCGTGAGCTTTTTTACTTTTTCTGAAATATCGCAGATGCCGAGCCCGGTATCGATCAGCAGCGCACGATCTTTTCCCTCCAGCAGATAGCAGTGCGTCTCCTCCCAGTGGCGGTATTCACTGATAATATGTGTGTCCGAATCAATTTGGTCAATTGTAAACCATGGTTTCATGTCAATTCTTCTTTCCTCCGAAATCGGTGTGACGGTTATCCGTTCAGCAGCACAAGGTCGATGCCTGCCATGACCAGTGCTGCCATCGCCAGCGGCACCATACCGTCGATGAATCCCGCCGTCGCTGAGAGCTTGTAGTACAGCATATAGCAGATCAGGCTGATCACCGCGCCTATGGCAATGATCGCCGCAAAGATAATCGCGACCCTGTGACTGAACGCGCCGGATCCGAACAGGGCGCTCACCTCAGACAGCGCCAGCATCGCCCAGCCGACGATCAGGAAAAGTTCCGTTGTCACCGGGCGGTGCAGCAGGATCCTGGTAGCCGCCAGTAAAACCACATACGCAAGGACGCTGCCCCAGAGCACCCAGCCGGACGGAAACAAGCCCGGACAGACCGCCGCCACGCCAAGCCCTCTGGCCGCAAAGACTACCGCCGCAATGCCTGCGGCGAAGGACGGAATCAGCAACCAGCCAGTCTTCATGCCCTTGATGGGATTCACCGGCTTGAATGCCAGAAGCCACCACGCCAGATAAAACGCGCAGCAGACGACCAACAGCAGATTGGCGACGAAAATTTGTCTTGTCTGAACATTAAAATTATGCCACATAGGCATCATCCCTTTCCGGTTTACACAAGCCCCTTGTACTCCGGGCACTGATACCGCGGCTTGCCTGTACTCGCCTTGCCGTACTCGATGGCCTCTGCCGGGCAGCCGCAGATGCAAGCCATGCAGTGGGTACAGCGGCCGCCCCAAACGGGCTTTCCCCCGCGCAGCTCGATATTGTTCAGCACGCAGCTCTCCGCGCACTTGCCGCAGCCGACGCAGGCGTCGGAAACGATGAACTTATTTGCCTTAACAATGAAGCGATAAAAAGCAGCGTTGATGACACCGGATTTTAACCGGTCAACGGTCCCTGCCTTGGGCACCGAAAAATCACGGTCTTCCCGGATGCAGGCCATCCCGCTTTCCAGAGAGGGAGCAGCGGCATCCACGATCTTGATCGCCTCGGCCTGTTCCGGCGCGTCATACAAAGCGATGTAGTTTTCCGGCATAACCACCGGGAGCGTTCCTTTATATAGGAGCCCCTTCTCTTTGCAAAGTGCCTGATTAAACGCAGCCGCGTTTCCCGTCTCATCGCCACAGGTCATGACGAAATACGCCTCCCGGCTGCCGAAAAAGCTGCCGGAGTGAATGAAGTCCGAAAAGACACGCGGAATACGCCAGGCGTAGGTGGGCGAAACAAACACCCATGGCCGGTCTGACCGCAGCTCCGCCGCAATGCCGTCCCGGATGAAATGGAACGAGTCCGTGAGCGCGTCGCCGAGATGGCCGGCGAGCAACTGCGCACAGTATTGACTGTTGCCGGTGCCTGTAAAGTAGACGATCATGATCTTCCTCCTTAAATAACGATCCCGTCGCAGTGATCGCTTTCATGCTGGATGATCTGCGCCGTAAAGCCGGTGAAGGTCTTGAGCCGAATTTGAAAATCCCGATTCTGATACTGCACCTTAACAGACTTCCATCGCTTTGTCGCTCGGGTGCCGTCAAGGGACTGGCACCCCTCCTCCGCCTCGTAAGGCCCGGACTTTTTGATCACCTCGGGGTTGAACATCACCATATATTCACCGTCGCCCACGAAGGCGATCATGCGTTTCGTCACGCCGATCATATTTGCCGCCATACCCACGCAGCCGTCTTTGTGCGCTTCCAGTGTTTCCAGCAGATCGCCGGCAACAGGCAAATCCGCCGCTGTCGCCGGTTCCGCCCGCAGCGAAAGAAACGCAGTATCCCTCATAATTTCCCGAACCATAGCGCCGAGACTCCCGGATTTTATTTTTCATTATACCATAATTCAATTATAAATCGCCCTAAGGCATTTGTACAGGCATCGGATGGATGATATAATTCTGATGGACAATACCGGCAAAGAAGAAATATTTTGAAATCCTATTGACCTTCACGCTGCGTCATAGAGTATCATCGTGCAATCAGGAGAAGGAGGCTGGATGGTATGAAAACGGTCAAGGAAGTGTCGGAACTTACCGGCATCAGCGCGCGCACACTTCACTATTACGATGAGATCGGATTGTTTCCCCCTTCGGGAAAAAGTGAAGCGGGATACCGGCTTTATGACGATAAAGCTTTGAAGATATTACAGCAAATTCTGTTCTTCCGTGAGTTTGATATTCCTCTGAAAGAGATCAAAACCGTCATGGAAACCCCGTCTCTTGACCGGAACCGGATTCTGCGCATGCAGAGAGAAATGTTGGTGTCAAAAAAGGAGCGCATGGAGCGCCTGATCGCCAGCGTGGATGACGCCTTGAAAGGAGACAATAGAATGGATTTTACAGTTTTCACCAAAACAGAGATCGAGAAAATGTTCCAGCTGATGTTTGACAGTATGACAGAGAAAATGCGTCAGGCAGCCATCGGCGACTTTGGCAGTGTGGAGCAGTGGAAAACGCATTATATGGAGGTCGTATCCTCGGAGGATATGCAAAAACGCTACGCAAAAGTCGTGGAGTGGTATGGCGGGAAGGACGCGTATTTGGACACCCTACAGCATCCGATCAGCAAGGAGGTCGCAGAAAGCTATAAAAATAGGGAGGATGCGATTCGTCAAAAGTTGCTTGGGAAGCGTGGCTGTGATCTCAATTCCTTTGAAGTGAAGCAAATTATCGGTGAGTACGGCTTTGTCATGAAGCAGGTCTGCCAGATGAAAGAAGAACAGGGCCTGATGCTGGCGATAGCGCAGTCCTACCGGAACGAGCAATGCCGGCAGGCAATCGACCGGCAGTATGGGGACGGCGCCGCAGAGTTCTTCGCACAGGCGATCGAAGCGTTCTATCAGGATTGAAAAGCCCGCTTGTCAGCGGATGAGATTGACAACTGAGGGCTCCACGCCTTTTATCAAGCACCGGGGGAAAACAGACTCAGCTCCCCCCGTATCTGGTGCGTCCGACTGCTGTTGCGGCGCTGTCTGGACGATGCCCGCAAGGAAGGGCTCCTCGACGATTTCTGGAGGCATTGCCAAACCGCCTCTTGCGTTCTCAAGTCCGAGGCACTAAAATGAAGCCGTGATGAGGCTCAAAGCCTGATCAAATATAACATTTAGGAGACTGCTGTTTGAAAAACAACACCTTGGAGATTGTCGGCTGACCGGGAGGTTTGCTGAACACATCTCGAACCTCCCTGAATTGAAACTCATCAATTTTAGGAGGAAAACCATGCAAAACGAATATACCATCCGTTTGGAAACAACAAGCGATTACTTTGATGCCGAAAATCTGACGCGCGAGGCGTTTTGGAATGTCTACCGCCCCGGGTGTCTGGAGCATTATGTCCTGCACACCTTTCGCGGCAAGCCGGATTTTGTTCCGGAGTTGGATTTCGTGATGGAGCGCCGCGGTAGACTGATTGGCCATGTGATGTATGTCCGCTCTGAGATCTACGCCGATGACGATCACAGACGAGCTGAAAGCGTTCACAAAGAGCTGCCTGCCGGTCTATCGGGAGTATTATCCTGAAGTTCTGGAGGAGATCAAGGGCATGGCCGACGGCCAGGGCAGCCCGCTTGAGAATATTGCAAATCTGCCGCTTCCCATGTGCTGCTTTGAGCCGGATCATCACTGTACGGCCTTTGCAGTTGCCGACGGGACAAATATTTATCTGTGTAAAAACAGTGATTTCCTGGTGAGCCTCGAGAAGCTCTATATGAATTGCCTCTATGCGCTGTCCGGTGCCTATGCGTTCAACGGCAACACCACCGCATTCATTCAGATTGAGGATGGCATGAATGAAAACGGACTTGCCGCCGCGCTGACCTTCCTCTACCCCCATATCCGAAAGCCAGGACTGAACGCCGGGATGCTGACGCGATATATCCTGGAAAAATGTGCGACGACCGAGGAGGCGATTGACGCACTTAAAAATTTGCCCATTGCCTCCGCGCAGACGATCACCCTTGCCGACAGAAACGGCAAGATTGCCGTAGTCGAATGCAACCCCGCAAAACTTGAAGTGATCCGGCCGGAGCCGGGCNCGCATTTTGTCGCCGCGGCGAACTGCTTCCATTCCGAGACGATGAAGGAGTACCGCACCCCTTCCGATGTGGANAGCTGGCGCGCGGAGGAGCGGTGCGAGACGGCACGGAACGCTNTGNCGGAACATGACGGTGCGTATTCGCTGGATTTCTGCGAGGATGTTCTGTCCGGCAAATNCGGTTTCATCTGCCAATACGACCGGAAAACAAACGCAGATACCGTCTGGTCGGCGGTCTACGACGTGAAAAACCTGCGCTTTTACCGCGTGGAGGGTAACCCTTCAAGNAAGCCGTTCAAAGCGGATGCCAGGATGAAATTCTGATGAAACCCTTCCGCTGAGTATCACAAAAGGCACGGTCATGGAATCATCACTCCATTTCCGTGCCTTTCGTCTGCTGTAGGCTCTTGAATTTTCCGGTTTGCGGGTCACGGGGTTCAGCCCGTACCAGCTGCCGCGCCGTTCGGCGTTTTGCTCCCGCTGTTTTTTCTTGGAGAACTTTTCAGAGGGAATAAACTTTTCCATATCGGTGCTCCTTTCATGGAAGTAGGTCATTGATGATACTAAAAACGCCCGCGCTTGTCAAACGCAGCGGCGAAACACCACCGTCTGCGCCTTCATGGAAATCTTACCAACCTCGTAGCCGTAGGCCGGCAGCTCTTTCTTAAAGTTCAGAAACGAATGGTCGATGGGAAAGCCGAGGATGCTTTCAATCTCTGCATAAGTAAGGACAAAGCTCTCCTCCGTGTGCTTCCCGATGGCCTCCCAAAGCGGCGCATACTTGCTCATTTGCCTTCCACCTCCGCACACAAAACAATTCTCTCATCAGTATAGCATGATTTCGTTTTTTGTCTCTTTCGCCCCATATACGACGCAAAACCGGCCTGCGCTTAATGTGCCAGCCGGCTTTGTCAACAGCCTGACGCCTCCCCGCCATAAGTCGGGGAGGCGTTGTTTTTGAGCCTGCGGCGGCTCTTTCCGCCAAGGCCGCCTCCGGAGCGACAATCTTCAGCGTCTCCAAACCCCGCCCCCAGGCGCCAGTCCCATTGGGAAGTATGTCCCGCCCTTCTTCCTAATATATATGAAATGACCTAAAAGAAATGAGCTGAGGATGTGACAGAATGAAAAAGAAAGGCGTATCAACGCTGAAAATAGCCGCCACTTACATTGGGACCGTCGTGGGCGCAGGTTTTGCGACCGGTCAGGAGATCCTCCAGTTTTTTTCCAGATTTGGAGTGCTGGGGCTGCTGGGGATTTTCCTGGCGGCGGCGCTGTTCGTTTTCTTCGGGTATCTGATCATGGCGCTGGGGCGGCAGCTCCACGCCCGGTCACATCTTGAGGTAATCCGCTACACCAGCGGCAGAGTCTCCGGAAAAATCACGGATGTGCTGATTACCTTTTTTCTGTTCGGCTCGTTTGCCGCCATGGTGGCCGGAACGGGAGCGCTGTTTCAGCAGCAGCTGGGACTGCCGAACCTGCTGGGGAATTTACTCATGGGTATTCTGACTGCCATCACCGTGCTGACCGGCGTGGAAGGGGTCATCAATTCCATCAGTTTTGTCGTTCCCTTTTTGCTGATCTCCGTAATCTGCATCAGCGCCCACTCCATCCTGAACACGCCGCTGAATTTATCTGCCGCTGTGGATATGGAGCAAAACCGTCTGATCGCAAACTGGTTTCTGTCCTCCATCTTATATGTGTCTTATAACACGATGCTATCCGTTTCCGTACTGGGCGCCCTCGGCACGAATGCCAGGAATCAGAAGGCGCTTAAAAACGGCGCCATTCTGGGCGGACTGGGTTTGGGCCTCGCATCCGTCCTGATCTTTCTGGCCCTGTGCGGCAATCTGTCCGGCATTTCAAAACTGGAAATCCCCATGATCTATATTGCCGGCGGCATTTCACCCCTGGCGCAGATTCTGTATGCCGCGGTGCTGATCGCCGAAATTTACACCACAGCAGTCGGCTCGCTGTTCGGATTTGTGTCCAGAATTGTGGCTGTAAAACACAGACCGGCCCGTGGGCGCGCCGTGGTAATCGCTGCAACCATCGCCGCGCTGCTGGCCAGTCAGTTCGGCTTTACCAACATCGTCAAATACTTCTTTCCGTTGGAGGGGCTGTGCGGTATCTTTCTGCTGTTCAGTTTGGTGCGGGTCTGCATCAAGCAGCGGCGGTTTCACTTGTGACTGAGCAGTCTGTGATTGCGCTGAAAGAACGGGAGCCCTGCTTAATCCCAGGCATGATTTGTGCCGTCCAAACGGACAGCACAGTCTGTGTGCGGAACCGGTCTGAATCAGCTCACCCGTTGACTGCGGTCTGAGGACAAACGCCTCTCCGGCCTGTTTTTCAGGGTGCGGCAGATCCGGTCGATGTCTGCGGACCGCTGTCTGACGGCCTGCCGGGCAAGCGTCTCAAGGTGCCGAATATTTTCACCGCTGGCGTCGTCCATTCCCGTGGCATCGTTGTCCAGCTGGATCTGAAAGCGGACATAGTCCTCCGTGCCCACCAGCGCGCGCATCTGATAGTCCACCGAGGCGCTGGAGGCATTTAGCATGACCGTGCTGATGGGCACGGCCCAATTGGCGATTCCCCAGTGGTTGATCTCCGAGCAGGGCCTGTTATGCACCGCCGACCCGGTTCCCAGGGATACCACCAGAATCTCCGTTTCCTCCGGGTACAGCTTGCGCGCCTGGGCATATGCGCAAAGCGCCGGGTTTGCGGCAAACACACCGCCGTCAATCAGGCAGTGCTTTTCCAGCGTAAGCGGTGGAAAATACGTGGGGGCAGCGGTTGTCGCGCGGACGACCTGTGACAGGAGGGGATCGTCCGCGGGGGCGCGTTGGTACTTTGCAAAAGACGTCTTGAAAAACCACGGTGTGCTGCTCGCCATGTCGTAAGCCGTGACCAGAATTTCGCTCAGCGTGCTGTGCAGCCGCCGGTTTCCAAGGAGTTGCTCCAGCATGGACTCCAGTGCGCGGGGAGAGTAGGCGGGCCCCACCAGTCCCCCCAGCGTTTTGACCGAGCGCAGCATGCTCCGGTGAAAGATGGTGCCGCTGTACTCCAGGTATGCAGAATGCACCTGTTCCGCGGAATATTCCGGTTTCCCGAGACTGTTTGGCAGTGTGAGCGCGGCGGCGAGAATCCCACCCGTCGAGGTGCCCGCAATGAGGTCGAACAGCTCACATATGGGTTTTCCCGTTCGCTTTTCAAATTCGATCAAAAATGTCGCGGGAATAATTCCACGGATTCCCCCGCCGTCGATGGACAAGATTGAAACCATGTGTTGTCCGCCTTTCTCCTGCATTTCCTATCTATAGCTTATGGAACTGACGGAAAATTGGTGAATACCCATGGTCTGCATGCCCCATATTGGCTGCGCGCACGGAACTCGTTCTCATATGCAGCATTCTCTTTTGCACCTAAAGGGCACAATTTCGCAAAGACAAAGAGCCGCCGGTTTCCTGGCAGCTCTTTGCTTTAAAACTCTATACGCCGCTGTCATCCCCCTCGTCCCATCCCATTCAGATCTGGGCAAAACGAGGACTCGAAACCATCAGTCGCCGGGAAGTAGCATTCCGAAAGGATCGGAAACCCGCTGTATTGCGGCATCATGCTTCCCGTGCTTGCTGCCCCGTCACATCCCCGCCGCGGCGCGGACGCCCGGGGCTTACTGATGATGGAACACGCGTCGATCCAGGGCAAAAATCCGTTTGCTGAATTCGCCTGCCGGTGTCTCCTGAAATGTTTCTCTGTAAATCTCCATCCGGCTGTCAATCATGTCGATCATTGACAGCAATTCGCTTTCCGCACAGACAGGCCGTACCGCCGCCCCAAACTCCGGCTCACCGTGGTGAGACAGAATCATATGCTGAAGCAGTATGGACTTTTCTTCGGGAATCTGCAGTTCCTCCGCAACTCTGGCGACTTCCTGCGCACCCATGGTCAAGTGGCCCAGAAGCTGACCCTTTACGGAGTAATCCGTGACGAGACCAAGCGGCGAGGTATTGAACTCCTCAATTTTCGCGAAGTCATGCAGGAGTGTGCCCGCAAGCAGCAGGCTGCGGTCAATGACGGTCGGATACAGCTCCGCCAAATAATCCGCCGTCTGAAGCATAAAATTCGTATGCATCAGTAAGCCGTGCAGAAAGCTGTGATGTACACTCTTGGCCGCGGGGATTGTTCGGAATTGGTCCCCGTATTTGCCGAGCATCTCACGGCAGACTCCTGCGTAATCAGCGTCGGAAACCGAATCCACCAGCTGTTCGATCTTCCGATAAGCGTCTTCAACATCAATCGGTGCGGTTGGGACGAGATCCTTCAGATCATACTGATCCGAGTCCGCGGCCAGACGAATGCGATCAATCGTGATCTGCGGCGTACCCCGAAACTCCGAGACGGTCCCTCTGATTTTGATGACCGCTCCCGCGTCTGCGGCCGAAACCGGACCGGTATAGTCCCACACCAAGGCGTCAATTGAGCCGGTGCAGTCCGTCAGCACCGCGCTCAAAAAACGCTTTCCCGCAGCCGTCTGCTTTGCATTGGCACTCTGCAGAAGATAAAAACTTTCAACCTGATCCCCATTTTTAAAATCACTGATATACATTTTTAACCTCTTTCTCTGTATTTGGTCAACAAGAAACCCACACCATGCCATAATATGGCCATACACCGCCTCCGGCGGTGCGGCATGAAACGCATCCGCGCACTTCGTGCGCGGATGCGCCTATAGCAGCTGCCTGAAAGCCATTATAGCACGGTGCGGCGTTTTCTCATAGCTTGATCCGCAATTCACAGAACCATCTCAGTCTGGCAACGTCGCCGCAGCGTTCACCGGAAGGTCGTCAAGCGAGGCGAAGGAATACCCCATGGCCTCCCATTTTGTCAGCAGGTCATCCAAGATGTCGGCATTTGTTTTCGAGGTCTGGTGCAGCAGAACGATTGCCCCGCTGTGAATGCGGGGCAGCAGCTTGGCGTATGCCTGTTCCGCTGTCGGCTGGTTGTCCGCGTACCAGTCCACATAGGCGAGGCTCCAGAAAATGGTTTTATAACCCAAAGCGTTCGCCTGCTTCAGGTTTTCTTCACTGTAAACACCTCTCGGCGGACGGTAATAATGGGAGAGCTCCTTACCGGTTGTCTTCTGATAAAGCTCCGCCACGTCATCCAGCTCTTTTTGAAAGGCCGCCTGATCCGAGATGCTGGACATATCCGGGTGATGGAAGGTGTGGTTCCCCACGATATACCCCTCATCCGCCATTCGCCGGACAAGCTCCGGCGCGGATTCAATCATGTGTCCGACTACAAAAAACGCCGCAGGCGCATGATGCTTCTTCAGCGTATCCAGGATTTTCGCGGTATTGCCGTTTTCATAACCGCAGTCAAACGTCAGATAAATCACTTTTTGGGAAGTGTCACCCACGTAGTAGGCGTTGTACTGTTTCAGCGCGGCTGCGCTTGCGTTTCCCACCGGTGTTTGGCCTTCCGTCGGAAACGACAGCCCCCAGTTTGCCGAGAGCGCCGGAATCGCGGCCGGTGCCGCCGTTGAAATCGACGCACGGCAGCCGCAGCCGCAAAGCATCGACCCTGAGAGCAGAAGAACTGCCAAAAATATTGCTGCCCTTGGCCGTATGATTGTTGTCAAAAGAGTTTCCTTCTTTCCGATCAGTTCGCGAAATCCAACCAGGCTTGTTTTCAGCATGCGCATTTTCCGTATTGAATATTTGTCATACTGTGCGAAATTCCGGTTTTAAAATTTTCCAAAAATTATAAAGATTTCACCGGCAGACACTCTCCGTTCGAACCGCTTGTCCATCAAAGCTGCTGCCGCCGGAAGATATGCCGTTAGCTTGTCAACTACCATCATTGAGCGCTGAAATGCACAAGGGCTGCTGAAAAATCAGCAGCCCTTGTATAATAATCTTTTGCTTTGACGGTCATCGTCAGGACACCTGGGATTTCTTGTCAATCAGCACAAAAGATATTCCGACGCTCCGGAGACCATCCGCTCTGCGCTCCTGACGAGGGATTCGCGGTCTGTAACGATGCTGGTTCGGAACCACTCCTGGATCAGCCCGATCAGGCCGTAGGTGATGAAACTGAGCAGATACCGCAGGGTATCATCTTTTGCATCAGGGAATCGGGAACGGATCACCGCTGCGCCGTTTTGGGAGATCAGTTCCTGCATCCGGTCCATAAAACGACTGGAATCGTTGGCAAGAAGTGTGTGAAATGCTTCGCGGTTTGCCGCAATATAGTCCAAAACTGTTCGGAACAGCGGCTGAAGGGTGGTGGGGTTGCCGTCAGTCCGGTTTTCGTCAATCATCCGTTGGGCATCGGAAAGCATATCATCCTCGATGCTGCGCAGCAGAGTTCCGGTGTCCGGGTAATGGAGGTAGAAGGTGCCGCGGTTCAGATCCATTCGATCCGTGACCTCGCGGGCAGTAATGGAGGAGAATGGCTTTTCCCGCATCAGCTCCAGCAGTCCCTGCTTCATCATGGTTCTGGACCGCCGAGCCCGCCGATCTTCCGAATGTTTGATCATGCCTTGTGTTCCTTTCCGTTGACTTTATACACTTGAGAAGAAGTGTCCATTGCTTTTTTTCAATAGGACAATTATAATCGTCCATGTTCTATAAAGCAACAACATTTTATTAACAGACAATTGACGATTAGTTATCCTGGAAGGAGCATCCCTAATGGAGAGAAAAGATGGATTGAGATTCCCTGTGCGCGGGTGCGCAGTCCGCCGGAGTGCGGCAATTACGATGGCGGCGGTGCTGGCGCTTTCCTTCGTTCCTGCGGTTGCGGCCGATCAGATCGGGGACAGCGTAACACCTACATATGATGAGGCTTACTATGCCACCTTGGATTATTACGGCAATCTCACGGATGGAAGCGTGGTAAAGAGCTATATCCTCAACGGAGCTGCGTCTTTGACGGATTACGGAGACTATGACCAAATCAACAATCTCACCGATGGCACACAGCCATCCACTGCGGACGGCAAAATTGTGTTCCAGTTTGACCAGAAGAATGAGCCGGATCATTTTTATTTTGAAGGCAAGACGGCAAAGCCCTTCGAAGCCCTGCCATGGACAGTATCCATGTCTTATCAGCTCAATGGCGTTGCCACAAAAGCGGAAGATCTGGCGGGAAAAACGGGGCTGGTGGAAATCGGCCTGAATCTGGTGCCCAACAAAAGCGCCAGTGAGTACGCCAGAGACAATTATGTGCTGGTGGCATCCACCGTGTTCAATCAGGACGACATTCTTTCCTTGAAAGCAGAGGGTGCGCAGGTACAGCTGATCGGCAATCTGCGGCTGGTGATGTTCACGGCTCTGCCCGGTGAGGAGGAGCATTTCACCGTCGAAGTGGGCTCCAAAGATTTTTCTTTTGATGGAATGACATTTCTGATGGTCCCGGCCACACTGGCGCAATTGGATCAGATTGCCGAACTGGGAAAGCGAAAGAACGAACTGGAAGACGATTACGACAAACTGAACAGCAGTTTGGATACGCTGTTGGATTCCGTGGGTAATATGAGCGGCAGCCTGTATTCCACAGCCGACGGCCTGGACGAACTGGACGGCGCCAGAGGGACCATTTCCGCGGGGAAAGGTGAAATTTACGGCAATACGGACAAGATTCGGGAGGATTTGGACGCGATGTCCGTGGTACTGACCCCGATGACCGAACAGATCAACGCGGCCGGAACGGCTCTGACGGATACGAAAACCCAACTGCAGACGCTCACCGACCTGCTCACCTCGCTCCATACGCAGACAAAAAATCTGCGAAGCGCCATTGCAGATGCAAAGGACAGCGGAGACGACCTGCGGGAGATGCTGGATGATATCTCCAATATGCAGGCAAATCTGCGGTCTCTGCAAAAAGCTCTCGCCGCGATGGGTTCCTCGAATTTGATTTCCACTACGGTGCAGTCTCCGTCCGAAGCGCTGACACAGGCGAAGAGTTTAAACGGGCTCTATCAAAGTGTTGCGGACTCCGATGGTTCGGTGTCCTATGCGAACTTTATGGCGGCAGCTCTGATGGCCGGGGGAAAAGCGGCGTCTGTTTCAGCGGCGCAGGCCACAGCAGCCCAGATGGAATACATTTACAATCTGGGTGAAACTGCCGCCACGGCTGCAGGATATGGCGATACCTGGACCACAGCCAGTGGGCTGCATGATGCCTGGGCGACAGCAAGCATTGACGACTTCCAGTCCTTTGCCTACGGGATTCTGCTGGCCGGCGGCGATTCCAGTGCGCAGAGCGATGCCAAACAGCTCAGTGGCCTCTATTCCTTCTATGCAGCCGATCCGGAGGAATGCAAGTTCATGCTGGATACGATGGATACGCTGATTACCTCTATGAACACAATCAGCTCCAGTGTGAACAGCTCTGTCAAGTCTCTGGCGAATCCCTCAGCCAATCTGCTTTCTCAGGTCGACACCCTGATGGATCAGATCGACGTTTTTTATGATTTACTGAATGAAGCGGAAACAGCGGGCAGCATCGCCAAGGTTATGACTGAAAAGGGTGACAGCATGATTGACACGCTGGCTGCACTGGATGACAGTTTTAACAAATACGAACCTACAGCGCAGGAGACACTGAAAACCGTTCAGGCTCTGTCTGAAAACGCCTCCGTCACCATTCAGGATACCGGTACGTTCATCGGAAGCCTGGAGGCTCTCCTGCAAAAGAGCGGAACGCAGCTGGACTCCGGCACAAAAAAGACGCTGGAGGGATTGGCGGCCACGCTGCGGGAAGCTGCTAAGAGCACTTCCAAAACCGGCGATGTGAAAAGTGCCAAGGGAAATATCAACAGTATTATTGAGGACACCTGGAACGAGCACTCCGGGGATTTGGATAATCTGCTGAACATGGACTCAACCGCTGCAGCGGTATCAATAACATCAGCATCCAACCCTGCACCTACAAGCATTCAGGTGCTGATGCGGACGCAGGAAATCACGGTGGCCGATCAAGAGGATACGGCACAGGCGGAGACGAAAACCGACAACGGCACTTTCTGGAGCCGGGTGGGCCGGATGTTTGAAGACTTCTGGGATACAGTCACCGGCGTTTTCCACTGATTGCTCCGGTGAATCATACGAAGGGAAGGTGCTTAATTTGCTGGATAAAATCGCACATTTTTTAACGCGGAAGCCAAAGCTGATCCTGGCTGTCGCCGTAGGGCTTTTGGTCCCCGCAATCATCGGTTCGGTGGCCACCCGCATCAACTACGATATTCTGACTTATCTGCCCCAGAATCTTGAGTCCTCGCAGGGAGAAAAGCTTTTGGAGGAACCGTTTCATGACGCCGCAACGACCATGCTGATCGTGGAGGATATGCCGGCGGCCTATACCAATGATCTGCTCAACAGCATCAAAGAGATTCCAGGTGTCAACAACGCGGTTTGGGTCTCCAATTTGGTGGGCATCCAGGTGCCCACGGACTTTCTCCCGGACAGCCTGCGGCAGACGTTTTATTCCGGCGATTCCACCATGATGGTCATTCAATACGACAAGCCCGGCGCCTCAGAGGAGACCATGGAGGCCATCGATCAGGTCCGTGCCGTGTGCAATGAGAAGTGCTTCCTGGCAGGTTTCTCGGTGGTGATCAAGGATACCAAAGACCTGGTAGATCAGGAACTGCCCATCTACGTCGGTCTGGCCGTGGTGCTGTCCCTGATCGCTATGGCTCTGACACTGGAATCCACGGTGCTGCCGCTGGTACTGCTGGCCAATATCGGCATGGCAATCCTCTATAACATGGGCACCAACCTCTTCCTGGGTCAGATCTCGTACATTACAAAGGCGATCGCCGCCGTGCTGCAGCTGGGTGTCACCATGGACTATTCCGTATTCCTCTACCGCCGATTTGAGGAAGAGCGCGGCAAATGCGACGACAAGCGAGACGCGATGGCCAACGCCATCAAAGCAGCATTTACCTCTCTGTCCGGCAGCTCCCTGACCACCATCGCCGGCTTTCTTGCCCTGTGTTTCATGCAGCTGACACTGGGCCGGGACATCGGAATTGTCATGGCAAAGGGTGTGATGCTCGGCGTGGCATCAGTAATCTTGGTGCTGCCAGCCATGGTGCTGGTGTTTGACCGGCAGATTGAAAAGCACATGCACAGGCCCTTGCTGCCCAGCTTCGACCGGCTCAACGGTGCCATTATCCGCCGCCGGAAGGCATTTGTATTGCTGTTTTTGCTGCTGATTGCTCCGTTTGTCTACGCCCAAAGCCACGCGGGTGTGTATTACAAGCTGGATGAGGCACTTCCGCAGGATATGGGTTCCATCGTGGCAAACAACAAGCTCAAGGACGATTACAATATGGCCACCACACATTTCATCGTGCTTTCCGACGATATCACGGCCGTCGATATGAGCCGGATGGAGACCTCAATCAGGGACGTGGATGGCGTCACCTCCGTACTCTCCTATCACACGCTGACCGGCTCCGGGATCCCCGATTTCTTTATCCCGGAGGATATCCGCAGCATGCTGAAACAGGGCGGCTATCAGCTGATGATGGTCAATTCGGATGATGCCACAGCCTCTGACGCCGTGGCTCAGCAGCTGGACGAGATTGATACCATTGTCAAGACGTACGATGCCGATGCCATGATTACCGGTGAGGCGGCACTGACGAAGGATTTGATCTCCACCTCCGCGGTAGACTTCAAGGTAACCAACTACATCTCCGTCGCCGCAATTTTCCTGATCGTGGCTGCGGTGTTTCAGTCATTGACGGTTCCGCTGGTGCTGGTGTCCACCATTGAGCTGGCAATTTTCATCAATCAGGGCGTGCCTTATTTCACAGGGACAACCGTTCCCTTTGTCGCGCCCACCATCATCGGCTGCGTACAGCTGGGTGCCACGGTGGATTATGCTATCCTCATGACTACCCGTTTCCGGGAGGAGCTGCAAAAGGGCAAGGATCGCCGAGAGGCCATGCGAATTTCCGCGACTGCGGCGGACCCCGCCATCATCACCAGTTCCTTGGTCCTGTTTTGTGCCACCCTGGGCGTGGGGACGGTGTCTAAAATCGAGATTATCAGCAGCATCTGTATCATGCTGGCCCGCGGTGCGTTGATTTCGGCAGCTGTCAGCATCTTCATTCTGCCTTCCATGCTGTGCGTCTGCGAGCCGTTGTTTAATAAAACCAGCCTCCACTGGAGAATTCCGAAGGCACCCAAGCCATCTAAAAGCCCGGTGCTCGACTCCATTCCGATTCCCGCCGGCAAAGAGTAACATTGCATATTAAAAATTGAGGAAAACCGCCTCGGATCCCCGTTCAGGGATTCGAGGCGGTTTCAGTATCCCATGCACCCTCCCTGCTTTTCCATGAATGTGACCGGAACCCGCCGGGTTCCAGTTTTCTTTGCTCTTGCAGCTCCCGTGGCCAAACAGCACAGCGGTACGGGCTGCACTATTTCTGCTTGGCCATTCATATCAATTTGGAACTGTTGACAAAGCGGAAAAGTCAGTTTATAATAAAGTAAACTATTAGTTTACTTTATAACACTTACATGCATTCGAGGTAATTTTATGGGACAGGATGAGCGGAAGCGGCAGGAACGAGAGATCCGGCGGACGGACATCATCGACGCTGCAGAACGTGTCTTTTTTTCAAAAGGATACGACAATTCTTCAGTGGACGACGTAGCCGGAGAGGCGGAATTCAGCAAACGTACGATCTACGTCTATTTCAGCAGTAAAGAACAGATCTATTTTGAAATTATGATTCGCGGATACCGGCTGCTGATCGGTATGATTGAAAAAAGCTTCCGCGAAAGTCAGCCGCAAAGCGCCATCGAGGAACTGCACTGCATTTTCTTCACTTTTTTCGGCTTTAGCCAAAGCTATCCGGCATATTTCAAGGCCATCATGGAATATGAGACGAAAAATTCCGACGATCAATCCGGTGTGGAAGACGCATCAAAGGTGGAATGCTACCAGCTGGGTGAGCAAATCTTCGGATATCTTTTTCATGCGCTTCAAAAGGGCGTGGCGGAGGGGACGCTGCAAGCAGGACTTGACAGTGAAGCGGCTGCGTTGGTTTTGTGGGCCTGTACAGTCGGCATATACAACACAGGGGAGAAAAAGGGTGATTACCTGAAAAAATATCATCAGATCGACCCTCAGAATTTTGTTACGGAATCCTTTCATCTGATGATGCGCCTGATCGGCAGGAAGGGAGTGAGTTCGGATGAAAACAAACTCGATTTCTAAAGCAATCAGATTTGCACTGGCCGGAATCGCCGGACTGTGCCTCATTTCCATCACGGCGCTCTATTTTATCAGCGGAGGTTTTATGAGACAGACGTATCTGGAACCCTGGTCAAAAAGTTACGCGGCACAGTATTCCGACCCGAGAGTGCAGCTGGCGGCCGGCGGTCTGTTGGCGGCGAGCAATCATAATATGCAGCCGTGGAAGATCAGGCTCGACACCGCAGATCCCATGGTCTTCTACCTATATGCCGACAGTTCGCGTATGACCAAAGAGGTTGACCCATACGCACGCCAGATGATGATCTCGCAGGGAACCTTTCTGGAGTACGTTGCGGTGGCTGGAGCGAGCGAGGGCTGGAAGGCGGACATCAGCCTTTTTCCCAACGGGACATACGACGAATCCCACCTTGCAAGCAGCATGGATACGAAGCCGGTGGCAAAAATAACGCTGGCTAAGGCGCCTGCGGAAGGCAGTGCTCTTTATGATGCCACGTTCCTTCCGGATACGAACCGGGAAACCTATCGCAACGAACCGCTCTCCTCCGCGCAGACCATTGAGCTGGAATCGCTTTCATCCGCGAACGGCTGCTCAATCAAGCTTTATCAGGATCAGGACAATCTCAGCAAAATCAGCGGATACGCCATGCAAAGTGCAGCGATTGAGGCAGGGGTATCACGTGTGATGGAGGAATCCAACGCGATCTTCCGCTCCAACGAATATCAAAAGAACGAGTACCGCTGGGGCTATTCGGTGGAGGGGCAGGGCACCTCCGGCTTTATGAGAAATTTTCTGCAGGGAGTGGTTACGCTCGTTCCCTCGTTGAATACCGGAAAAGCCGCTTCCCGGAATTTTCTCAGCTATACCAGGACTTCCGTAGACAATACGCCTGCCTACGCGATGATTGTTTCAAGCGGCAACAGCCGCCTTGCGCAGGTTGAAAGCGGAATGCTCTACAGCAAATTGGTTCTGACAGGGCATAAGCTGGGACTGGCGATGCAGCCCCTCAGCCAGGTTCTGGAGGAATACCCCGAGATGAAATCCCCCTATACGGAGTTTCAGCAGGCCTACGCTCCGAACGGCGGCACCGTGCAGATGCTCTTCCGCGTCGGGGTTCCCACCCAGAGCGTTCCGCTGAGCATGCGGCGCGATGTGGAGAGTTTGATTGACCCAGGTTAATGGCTGCTTTCCGGGGCGTGTGCCCAGCAGATAGGCCGTGGCCTCCCGCGCATAGGAGGAGATGCTGCCGCTGTCGGAGAAGTCGGCCAGCGTTTTGTCAGAAGTTCCCGCCGGCAGTTGATCCCGTTCCTTCAGCACATTGTACAGCAAGGTAAACATTTCCTGACGCGTAATGGCCGTGTCAGGCGCAAACAGGTTGTCGCCCACACCGCCGGAGATGCCCAGCCGCTTTGCCGCCGCGAGATAGCCGGTGTATCTTTTCTTGGGCATTTTATAACCTCTCAGACTGCCGTTCAGAGCGTCAGTTTTTATTCGGCGGCTCGCGGCAGCTTATAACCGAGGGTGAATACGCGCCTCCCAGCATGCTTATATTCTCCACCAAAGCGTCTCTGCCTCGTGATCCCTTTTAAATCCGCAGCGCTCCAATACTCTGTGGGAGGAAAATCCGTCCAAATCGGTTTCAGCCAGGACTGTTGAAACGCCGGTTTGCTCTGACGCCCATGCGCACATGGCTTTCGCGGCCTCAGTCATGTACCCGTTGTGTTCATACTCCTTGCCCAGACCATAACCAATTTCAACTTCACCGTCTTTGTTTGGAACATCTTTAAAATCTGCCGATCCCACCACAACTCGGTCTTCCCTGCGAATGATGAAAAAGAAACTGTGCCACATGTAGCGGTCACAGTCGTTTCTGGTGATTTCGTACTGGCCTCTTACAATTTCAAGAAAGAATCCCTCCATTGGCTCGGCCCTGTAAGAACAGTTTAATTCCTTCTCCAGCGCAGGGAGGTTCTCTATCCACAGTTTCAGCTGGTCGGGAGTCAACGCAACCAGCTCCAGGCGCTCTGTTTGTAACATCATATGCGGTCTCCCCAGTGTTATTATTTTCCATTTATACTCTTCCAGTATAAACTAATCCGGCAGCAAAATCAAGTGCCCACACAGCACCGCGCATCCGCATTCGGCAGAGTCTGCGCTGCTGACGCATCCTGCCGATATGCTCCAACCGCAGCAAGCAGGCTAGCCTGGTAATGGTAGATGACTTCAGACTCCCAAATGGGTACCGCTTCCAGCGCAGGAACGAAAAGGCGGTGCAGTTGTATAGCGCGGCTGCGCCGGTCACCCACGCAATGGGTTCCGCCCCCTGCGCAGACCTTCTTGAACGCGGCATTTTCGGGCTTTGAAAATGCCGTGATTTATACATATATCCCATTTTTTTCATAATATGTGTGCCTAACGATTTCTCTTGCTATCACGTTCAGGACAGAGTATAATAAGGCTGTTTTCCCGGGAGCCAAATTATATATAGAGTGCGAAGGACATAGTTAAGATGAACTTAAGACATTGGAGTGCAACGCAAATACTGACGGTCGGTTTTGCGGGAATGATTCTCATCGGAGGGTTACTTCTCAGTTTGCCGATAGCGAGCCGAAACGGCATCGGCGTTCCGTTTTTAAGCGCCCTTTTTACCTCAACTTCCGCTTCCTGTGTGACGGGACTTGTTGTCTATGATACCTGGACACAGTTCTCATTCATGGGGCAGTTGGTTATACTGCTTCTGATCCAAATCGGCGGATTGGGATTTATGGCCGTTGCCATATTATTCTCTCTGGCTGTTGGTCGGCGGATTGGTTTGCGGGAGAGATCGTTACTTATGGATTCTGTCAGTGCGCTGCAGTTGGGCGGAGTTGTCCGCCTGGTGCGACGGACACTCATCGGGACCGCATTGATTGAAGGAATCGGTGCGGTATTGCTCGCTTTCCGATTTATTCCCCGTTTTGGTTTCTGGCGTGGCGGCTGGTTCGCTATTTTTCATTCTGTATCAGCTTTCTGCAATGCAGGCTTTGACTTGATGGGGATCAGCAAGCCCTTTTCCTCTCTTACAGAATACTTTGACGACCCAATTGTTGTTCTGACGATATCGGCACTGATTGTAATCGGCGGCATCGGATTTGTTGTCTGGAACGACCTGGTGGAGAGCAAATTTCGCCTAAAAAAGTTCAATTTGCACACTCGCGCGGTACTAAGCGGTACACTGGCCCTGATCTTAGGCGGCATGCTGCTTTTCTTATTTCTTGAGGAGAACGGCGTAATGGCGGGAATGAACCTGAAACAGCGCATTTTGGCCGCACTGTTTCAATCCGTCACACCAAGAACCGCAGGCTTTAACACCGTAGACATTGCTTCGCTGTCAGACGGCAGCAAATTCATTACCATGCTTCTGATGTTTATCGGTGCCGCGCCGGGAGGCACGGGCGGAGGCGTGAAAATAACAACCGTTGTTGTTGTAGCAGCTGCTGTTGGGGCGTTTATCAAAAACCAGGAGGACATATCCATCGGAAGATTCCGCCTTGAACGTGACACCCTGTTTCGCGCTTTCTGCGGGATGGCTTCCTACCTTGCTCTGACGGTCTGCGGGGTGCTCGTGCTGTGTGCTCAGGGAAGCACGCTTACCAGCGCTTCTTTTGAGTGCCTGTCTGCCATCGGAACGGTGGGATTGACAACGGGGATCACGCCAACTCTGCCACCCTTGTCACACTTGATGCTGATCATCCTGATGTACGCTGGACGCATTGGCAGCCTGACCGTTTTTCTTGCCGTATCGGAGGCAAGTTCGAGACGAAAGCTGAAAGACCCTGTGGGAAAAATTATTGTCGGATAATAGGAAAGGATTTGCAATATGAGATCGATGCTGATCATTGGGGCGGGACGGTTCGGTTCACACCTTGCTGTTAAGCTTACGGAATTGGGAAATGAAGTTATGGTTGTGGATATCGACGAGGAAGCCGTTGACAAGCTGGTCCCCTTTGTCACACGCGTTCAGATCGGCGACTGCATGGACAGCGAGGTTCTGGAGGAGTTGGGTGTGCGGAATTTTGACGTATGCTTTGTTTGCATCAGCGACAATTTTCAGGCATCCATGGAGATTACATCCCTTTTGAAGGAAATGCATGCACCTCACATTGTCGCAAAATCTGACCGGGCAATCCATGCGGGTCTGCTGAAAAAAATCGGGGCCGATGAGGTGGTTTATCCGGAGCAGGATATGGCACAGAGGACCGCGGTTCGATACTCTGCGCGTGGAGCTTTTGATTACATTGAGCTTTCCCCGGAGTATGCCATCATGGAAATTGCCTCGCCTGCTGAGTGGACTGGCCACGAGATCCGGGAGCTGGATGTGCGTACAAAGCACCGGGTAAATGTAATCGGGGTTCGTTCCGGCAAGCACATTTTGCCGCTGATCAGTCCGGACCATGTATTTAAAATGGAGGAGCACCTGATTGTCGCCGGAGAGCAAAAGGATATTCTCAAATTGCTGAATAAAAAATGAAGCGGCGTGCATCCGGATCATCCATATATAAGTTGAAGCGGCGGGAATCATCCCGCCGCTTTTGTTTGAATACAGATCTTCAATCCGTCTTGCTCAATGTAAAATCCGGGCTCAGGGATGAAAGTGTCAGCTTCCAATTCTTCGAACAATACAGACCATTGTCCGACCCCGCAGCCATGCAAGAGATGCCCGCAAGGCGATCAATGACTGCAAACCCGCGTTCCGTTCCGGATACAAACGCGGCTTTCGTCAGAATATCGGCCAACATGCAGCAATCATTCGTCTTTCCGTCGATGACCACCGTTGAGCTCATTATGCCGGCTTCCGCGGGGTAACCGGTAGCTGGATCAAAAATGTGATGATAGCGCTTTCCGTTTTGGATGAAATAGCGCTCGTAATCCCCGGAGGTGGAAAGTGCCTGGTCTGTGAGCTGCACAACGCAAAGGTACTCGCCATCCTGGCGCGGATGCCGAATGGCGACGGACCAGGGGTCTCCGTTCGGCTTTGCCCCAAGCGCATAGATGGAACTGGAACCCAAGTTAATCATTGCAGATTCTATGCCGTATTCTTTGAAGATGCGAAGGATTTCATCAGCCGCAAAGCCCTTGGCAATTCCCCCCAGATCAATCGACATACCGGGCTTGGTCAGCATGACGCTGCTCTCTTTTTCATTGATCCGGATGTCATCCTGTCCCACCAGCGCCAACGCCTGCCGGATCTCTTCCAGTGTGGGAACCTTTTCCTGATCGGTTCCAATTCCCCAGAGGGAAATCAGCGGGCCAACCGTAATATCAAAGGCACCCTCCGTCAGTTGGCCGTATTGCACAGCCGTACGGATCATTTTCAGCACCTCAGGACTGACCACAACAGCCGATTTTCCGGCAGCCGCGTTAATTTTAGCGACATCACTGCCCGAAACATAGGCGCTGGACAACGTCTCAACCTCATTGACCCGCTCGACTGCCGCGTCGATTGCGGCTTCCGCCTGCTCGCCATAAACAGTTAGCTGCATCGCGGTGTCCATTGCATAGAACACACGCTGGACAGGCTCCTGCGTATTCGCGCAGCCGTTTAAAACCAATGTAAAAAGCAGCATGGCCGGAATCAGAAGCCGTTTAATTTTAAAGGCGAAGTGCGGATGCTTCATTTCATTTCTCTTCATTTCCATTGAGTTCCCAGTCGCTTCAACAGGATGTCTGCCACTGTTCCGATCAGAACTCCCGCGACGGTACCCGAAACCAGTATGACAGGTAAATAGTAGATAAATTGATTCACTCCGAGCAAAACAATGGCACAGAGCAATTGCCCGATATTGTGGGATACACCACCGGCAGCTCCCACTCCAAGAGGTGAAAAATGCCCGAATCTCTTGAGAAGCAGCATAACGCAAAGGCTGAGAACTGCACCAGCCGCGCTGTAGATGAGGGCGAAGCCATTTCCAAAAAGCATTGCCATGAGCAAAATCCGGATGAGGGATATCAAAGCCGCCGATCCCCCGCCCAAACGGTAGAGGGAAAAAACTACGACAATATTGGCAAGGCCCAATTTCACGCCGGGGATTGCCGGCAGGAAAGGCAGGAGATATTCCACATAGCTCAGAATCATCGCCAGTGCGATTAAAATACCATATTCAGCAATTTGTCGCGCAGAAAATCCTTTTCTCATCCCGACACCGCATCTACCTTCTGTTTTTCACCCCCGATGACCGAAATGACCACCTTATTGGGCAGGCAGATGATACTCTGCCCATCGTATCTGATCTTACCCTGATGGACGCAGAGCTGATTTTTGCAGCTGGCCTCTTTGATATAGGCGCTCTCGTCTTGAATGACAAGGAGGTTGTAATTCTGGCCGTTTCTGATGGGAATCTCTGCGTCCTGGCTGAGGGGGTACTCTCCGTAAAATGTCCCATCCACCGTCACCTTGACATAGGCGCCGCTTTCTCTCACATGGAAGGTGACCAATAAAATGATAAGGGAGGAAAGCATCAGTCCGGCAATCAGAAATAGATCATTCCGATGCTTTTTCACAAGCTTTCCACCCCTAGCAGTTTTATTCAGGAAAATAATCCGGCTTTATCCGGCTTTCACCACATGACTTGCGCCGCTGAAATCGCCGGCTGAGATACAGCCTGCCACGCAGACTTCAGCGCAGTGCCCACAGCCTGTGCAGATGTCATAGTCGATGCGCGCAAGATTGTTCTCAACCTTGATCGCTCCCACAGGGCACTCTTTTTCACACTTACGGCAGGCAATGCAGCCGCTGGTGCAGGCTTTGCGCGTTACAGCGCCCTTTTCGGTATTGCTGCAGCCCACATGTACCTTCACAACATCGGGCAACGTGACAAGAAGATGATTGGGACACACCGTGGTGCAAAGGCCGCATCCAACGCAGAGTCTGGTATTGACATGGGCGATGCCGTTTTGAATGCTCAGCGCACCATACGGGCAGGTTTTCACACAGTCGCCAAAGCCCAGACAGCCGAAGGAACACTTACCGGCTCCGCCAAAAAGCAGCTTTGCCGCGGTGCAGCTTTCAATACCGTGGTAATCCATCTTGGATGAGGTCGCGTTGCAGTCTCCCGAGCACTGCATGAAGGCCACTTGCTCCTGCACATCTTCGCAAGCCACGCCCATAAGAGCGCTGAGTTTTTGGGCGGCCCCGTCAGCGCCGGGAACGCAGAGATTCGTTTTGACATCACCCGTCAACAGCGCACGGGCGTAACCATCGCAGCCGGCATAACCGCAGGCTCCGCAGTTTGCGCCGGGAAGGCATTCCCGGATTGCGGGAAAACGCTCGTCCTCCTTGACTGCCATGACATTTGAGGCGAACGCGAGCAGAACGGCACAAATGATTCCAATCACCGTAACCGCAACAACGGCAAACACAATTGCTTCCATGGTTACCTCCTATGCGAACAGATTGTTGATCACGCCGGCAAATCCGAAAAACGAGATCGAAACAATCGAAGCGGCAATCAGCGTGATCGGGAGTCCTTCAAAGGACTTCGGGGTCTCTCCGCCCTCCATGCGTGAGCGTACGCCGGAAAACAACACCATGGCCAGGAAATAACCGAGTCCGGAACCGAAAGAGTTCACCATGGAGGCCAAAAAGTCATACTGATTGTTGATATTCAATATGGCCACACCCAGGACGGCGCAGTTGGTGGTGATCAGCGGCAGATAAACGCCCAGTGCCGCATGCAGCGCGGGGACATATTTCTTCATGATGATCTCCAGCAGCTGAACCAGCGCCGCAATGACGAGAATGAACACAACTGTCTGCATGTACTCCAGTCCATTCGGGTTGAGCAGATAGTACTGAATGGGCCAGGTAACTGCAGTCGCCAGCAGCATGACAAAGATGACCGCAAAACTCATGCCAGTGGCCTGATCCAGTTTTTTGGAAACACCCAGGAACGAGCAGATTCCCAAAAACTTTTGCAGGACATAGTTGTTGACCAGAATGGCCGACATCATGATCACAACCAAGCCCCGGAAATCAAAATGCATCAGGTTATCCATCAGGCTTCACCCCCCTTGGCAGTACAGCCGTCATCCGAAGCTCCGCAGCCTGCGCACCCCGCACATCCCGCACAGCCCTTTTCGGCATTCCGGCTCGCCTTGCCGTTCGTAATCCGATTCATTATTGCAATAAGAATTCCATAGATAAAGAAACCACCCGGCGCCAGAGTCAAAATTGAGATTTTGTGGCTGATAAGAACCGGTATTTCCAAGCCGAACCAGGTGCCGTTGCCAAAAATCTCGCGGATAGAAGCCATGACCAGAAGCGCCAGCATAAAACCGAGGCCCATGCCGATGCCGTCCAGCGCCGAATCCAAAACCGTATTCTTATTGGCAAACATTTCTGCCCGTCCGAGAATGATGCAGTTTACCACAATCAGCGGCAGATAGATGCCAAGCTGCTCATCGATTGCGGGAGCATATGCCTTAACCAGCATTTCCACCACCGTGACAAAGCCCGCGACGAGTACGATATAGCAGGGAATCCGCACGTTATCGGGAATCACTTTTCTCAGTGCCGAGATGGCAATGTTTGAGCATATCAAAACCACGGTTGCCGCAAGCCCCATACCGATGGCGTTGGAGGCCTGAGTGGAAACGGCAAGCGTGGGGCAGGTGCCCAAAATCAGAACGAGCACGGGGTTTTCCTTCAGAATGCCGTTGGTCATTATTTTAAGCCGGTTCATTTTATTGTGCCGCCCCCTTTGCAAGATCATAGGCCGTAAAGGCGTCCTTGATCGCCTTGATATAAGCGGTTGACGAGATGGTGGCGCCGGAGATCGTGTCTACGCCCTCCAGTGAGGCATCCTTGCCCTGGAACTGATCACGGAATTTCGGAAGGGTCGTTTTTGAACCCAGCCCCTGCGTCTCCTGCTGGGAGAGGGTCTCGCACCCCGTGATTTTTCCGTCCGCATCCATACCGCAGATCAACTTCATCTCTCCGCCGTAGCCCTTGGCTGTCAGCATGAAGACATAACCCACACCGTTGGAGGCCTTATAAACGCCTGTCACTGTGGTGGGCAGGTCCGACAGCTCCATTTCATCAAAGTTATCCGCATCTGGAAGAACCTCCTTACGGACTTGTTCCACCTTCGCGTTTGCGGCCGCCTCAATGACCGGAGCCGTTTCCTTATTGGTAACCGCAAGAATGCCGGAAGTAACCAGGCAGATCACCATCAATACCAGTACCGGCTTCAGGTAGCTTTTCAAACTGTTCATGCGGACACACCTCCCAGGGGCTTCGGCAGCGTATGCTTCTGAATATAGGGCGTCAGGATATTCATGAGCAGGATAGAGAAGGATACGCCCTCCGGGTAATTCCCCCAGACCCGAATGAGAACCGTAATCAGGCCGCAGCCGATGCCGAAGATCACACGTCCGCGGTTTGTATTTGGCGTTGTGGAGTAGTCTGTCGCCATGAAGATGGCGCCCAGCAGCAGACCGCCGGACATCATCTGGTACAAAGGCTGCTTCCCCAGAAGAAGGGTCAAGATAAAGACCGTTCCAATGAATGCCACAGGGGTGCGCCAGGAAATCACTTTGCGGATCAGCAGATATGCCCCGCCCAAAAGCAGCGCAAGTCCGCAGGTCTCACCCAGGCAGCCGCCTCTGATCCCGAGGAACATATGAAGCAGGGAGGGCAGAGCCTCCGTGCTTTCCCCTTTGAGGATGACCAGCGTCGTTGCGCCGGAGACCGCATCGGGAATCACCCATTTGGTCATGGTCTGTGTAAAGGCCAGCAGCATCACAATCCGGGCCGTGATGGCGGGATTGGCAAAGTTTTGACCGATGCCGCCAAAGAGCTGCTTCACCATGACGACTGCCACGATGCTGCCGATCGCCGCCTGCCAGAGCGGAATGCCCACCGGCAGGTTAAACGCGAGCAGCACACCGGTAACGGCGGCGGAAAGATCGCTGATGGTATTGGGCCTATTGGTGATTTTTTCAAAGACCCACTCGCTGCCCACACTGAACAGCACACAAACTGCAGTGACAAGCAGGCTGCGCCAGCCAAAAATCAAAAAAGAGGCAATCAGCGCAGGGGAAAGTGCAATCAGCACATCCCGCATAATGGAAGAGGTTCGGGTACTATCCTTGATATGCGGGGAAACAGAAACAATCAGCTTGCTCACTTTTTTGCCTCCTTTGCCAGTTTTTCAGCTTCCTGCCAGATGCGCAGCCGAGCTTTGGACAGCTTATTCACCTGCACCAGATGCCTGTTTGCAGGACAGACGTAAGCGCAGCAGCCGCACTCCATACACAGGTTGACCTTCAGCGTCTCAAGCTCTTCGGTCTTATTCATGCGATAGGCCCGCTCGATCTCCACAGGCGCCAGCTTCATGGGGCAGTGCGCGATACAGCGCCCGCAATGAATGCAGGACGTTTCCGTGGGAGGTTCCGCGTCGCCTTCGGCAAAAGCCAGCAGAGCATTGGTGTTTTTCAGAATGGGCTGATCCAGATCCGGAACGGAAACGCCCATCATCGGCCCGCCGTACAGTACCTTCCGCGGTTCCGCGCGGAAGCCGCCGCAGAACTCAAACACATCTTTCAGCGGCGTCCCGATCGGGACAATGACGTTGCACGGATTTTTAACTGCCGAGCCATCCACAGTCACGCACTTTTCGTAGTATGGAATCCCGGTTTTAACATAGTTGGCAATGGTGGCAAGTGTGGAGCAGTTGATGACAATCGCACCTGCGTCAAGGGGAAGCTTTCCCTCCGGAACAATTCTCCCCGTGGTGTGATAAATCAGCACTTTTTCTCCGCCCTGCGGATACATGGCCGGCAAAGCGGTCACTTCAACGCCGCTGTCACCCTTAAATGTTTCCCGGAAGTTCCGAATGCACTGGGGCTTGTTATCCTCAATGGCGATGATCACCCGCTTTGCACCCAGGTACTTTTGCAGCAGAGCCACTCCCTCGGCCACCAGGTCGGGGTGATCCAGCATCGTGCGGGTATCGGAGGTTATGTAAGGCTCGCATTCCGCGCCGTTTACAATCACAGCCTCCACGCTGGAAAGATCCTTCACATTCAGCTTCATGGCGGTGGGGAATCCCGCACCACCAAGGCCGACTACGCCGCTGCGGCGGACCGCTTCCACAAATTCAGCGTAATTTGTGATTGTCGGCGGCTCAATCGATTCGGAGACAGTCTGTTTGCCATCCGATTCGATAAAAACTGCCCCAACCTTTTGTCCGCTGAACAAAAGCACGTCCTCAATTTTTGTTACCTTACCCGAAATGCCGCTGTAAATCGGTGCGGACATGACCCCATTCGCCTCGGCAATAAGCTGGCCAACTTTGACCTCATCCCCAACTTTTACGACTGGGGTTGCGGGCTTTCCAATGTGCATGGAAAGCGGAAGGCATATTTTAGACGGGATGGGCATTCTGATCGGGCTGTTCTCCTCTGTGTTTTTCCTATGTGGCACATGCACTCCGTGAAGTGTTTTTGCTACCACGGCGATTCCCCCTCGCTGTTAAAATGCGGAGCTTTGTGATCGTGAAAATGAGTGCTCCGCTCTCATTTCCGGCAAATACTTACAGGACGAGCGCGTTTTGACATTACCTTACACATATTAAACCTGTTTTGCTTCACAATCAAGCAGAGAAAAGATATTCTTTCTTTGCTTCCGGTCATAAATCGCTAAAAACTGCTCCGCACATACTATAACTGATACAGGATGCCTCAGGCTTCCCGTATCAGTTATTCAAAGCGCACTGCGAAAGCACCGACTTGTCTTTGAACACTTCATTCCAGCAAAAAGAGGAATCAGGCGGCTTTCAAATCGCACAGCCCCTTTTATCCCCCGTTGAAATATAGCAAATACTAACATCAAACAGTTTCTGCGATACGCTGAGATTGGACAAGGTGTACAGCAAGCACTGTTTCCCTCCGGTAAAACGATCAGCAACCCTGAATTATTATACGTTTTAGCTGCTGTGTTGTCAAGAATTTATGCCGGCGCCCATTTTATGGCAGCGGCAAAAGCAGGGCTGCTCAGGGAATTTTTGCATGGCCTTATACTACCTCTATTCACAGTATTTTAATGCACAAAAAATAACTCGCTTTTTTGTTACATGCGAGTGGCAAAGGAGGGGAATGAAACGCCGCCGTCACAATTCAGGCATTGCCGACAAAGCCGTCACATTCCCCTCCGGTCAAACCGATAGGCTTCCAGCGGAACGGGGCCCCGGGTCACCTCCCGATCAATCCGGAGATTTCCATCCGGCTGAGGCCGGACTCTCCAGTTCACCAGCATGATGCTCCCATCCGCGATCTCAATCCCCGTAATACCCTTGGTATGGATGCAGCACCCGGTATTGAAATACGGCAGTTGATCGCTTTCGGAGAATTTCGGCCGGTGCGTATGGCCGCAAATGATTATTTTCTGATATTTTTCAATCCATTTCCGATACTTAACTTCGATCTTTGTCCTCTTATACAGGTTTTTCGCCGGGCTGGCCGGATTCTGGAACCCCACAACGTGCATAAAACGCCAGAAATACCGCATCAGAAGCATGGATCCTCTCCAGAACTGGTCGTTCATAAAGTCTCCCTGATGCCCGTGGACCACCAGAATCTCCTGACCGGTGGCTCTGTCCTTCAGCACCAGCGATTCGCGGGGGACAATGCCGGGGAACAGCTCCTGCGTTGTCTGGGAAAACTCGTCGTAATAGGTTTCATAGTTGTTGCGGACAAACGATCCGGACTTCAGATAGATATTGTGGTTGCCGTAAAGCAGCGTCAGCCGGCCCTGATCGAAAAACAGCTTCATCGCCAGAAAGATGTCGGAATGGGCCAGACGGATGGTCTTGAAGTCGGAGTACTCCCACAGCTCATCCCCGTCGCCGGCTTCCACATACCGGTAGCCGTGGTTATAGTAGTATTCGAGGGCGTGCATCAGAACCGTCTGATTCCGCGTGAATTCGTCCGACGCACTGTCGTCGCCCCGGTGGGAGTCACTGAAAAAAATATACCGGGAGTCCCGATCAAAATATTCAATTGCGGCATGGCGGTATGCCGCCATGAGTCTTTTTTCCGTAAACATTGTAATCCCACCCTGAAGATTGAAGGTTTCTCTGAGACGGAGTCCTCCTTAGTATCTCCCATAAAAACGGGTACAAGTCCCACGGTCATGATAACCGCGGAACTTGTACCAATCTGGTGGTCAGGCCGGATGGCCCGCTTGATTATGACGCCTCAGGCGGTCATTTGAACATTTTCAGCTTTGTGAAGATCAGCGCCACAATCAGGCTCAGTACCAGCGAAAGAACCACGATCCAGGCAAAGCCGTTGGGGTCGTTGATCAGCGGCATCCCCGTGGCGATATTCATTCCGAACGCGCTGAAGATCACGGTGGGAATGGACATGATCACGGTGACAATGGCCAACACCTTCATCACGATGTTCAGGTTATTGGATATGACGGAGGCAAACGCGTCCATCATCCCGCTGAGGATGCCGCTGTAGATATTGGTCATCTCAATCGCCTGTTTGTTCTCCACGATCACGTCTTCCAGCAGGTCGCTGTCCTCCGGATATTTCTTCATGCTCCCGGTCCGCAGCAGCTTTTCCAGCACGGCCTCATTGGAGCGCAGCGCGGTGGAGAAATAGACCAGGCTCTTTTCCAGCCCCAGCAGCGCAATCAGCTCTCGGTTTTGGGTGGATTTGTGGAGCTTGGCCTCCACCTGATCGCTCTTTCGATCAATAATCCGCAGATACTGCAGATAGAGGGAATCCTCCTGATACAGAATCTGGAGAATAAATCTTGATTTCATACCGGTGTGAAAATCCCGCATCCGCCCGTCGGAAAAAGCCCTGAGAATCGGGGTGTCTTTGGCGCAGACCGTGATAATACAGTCCCGTGTGGTAATAATGGACAGAGGAATGGTGGTATAAAGCTCCTCCTCATCCTCTCCCTCCACTGTGGGGATATTGGTCAGGATCATGGTATAGTTGTCATCCACCTCGATGCGGGACCGCTCATCGATATCCAGAGCGGCGGCCAGGACATCGCTGTCCACACTGCACTGCTGCGACACGGTCAGGATCTCCTGCTCGCCGGGATTGATGAGGCAAACCCAGCAGTCCTTGCAGGGCGTAGTGAGTTCCCGCAGCCCTTCGGGTGCGGTAAAATAGTACTTCGTCATTGTTTCATTTCCTTTCGCCCGCACAGACGGGCAAATCGGAAATGTCCGCCCTATCTGTGCTTGATGTAATTACTTCGGGGTATCGGCGCGGGTTCCATAAAGCTCCTCCTTCAATCATCAAGTGACAGACGCCGTTCCGCCTTTCCGGCCGGTCAGGCAGCGTATGGCGTTATTATAACAAAATTTTTCTCTTTTGCAAATAGTTTTAAATATTCAAAACCTTGAGGGTACGGTCATTCTGTTCCCGCGCCCTTTGGCGGCGCGCCAGCCCTGCGCTCTGTGACTATGTCACTGAAAAACAATGTAACACGAGATATAGTTAAAAATAACACAAGCTACTGAATTGAAAGGGGTTATGGAATTATGGGGAAAAAGGTGCTGATTGTCGGCGGCGTGGCCGGCGGAGCAAGCTGTGCAGCCCGGCTGCGGCGGCTGGACGAATCGGCGGAAATCATTCTGTTTGAGCGGGGGGAGTACATCTCCTACGCCAACTGCGGTCTGCCGTACCATATCGGCGATGTCATCAAATCCCGCAGTGCCCTCCTGCTGCAGACACCGGAGCAGATGCACGGCAGATTTAACGTCGATGTCCGCACCGGCAACGAAGTCGTTTCTGTCGATCGGGAAGCCAAGACCGTGAATGTGAAGCGCGGCGGCGAAGTTTACACCGAGCGTTACGACACACTGGTGCTGGCCACGGGCTCGACCCCGCTGAAACCCAGAATTCCCGGCATTGATTCCCCCAGAATTACGACGCTGTGGACGGTGCCGAACACCGACCGCATCCGCAAAATTGTCGCCGACACCGGCGTGAAGAGCGCGGTGGTGGTCGGCGGAGGCTTTATCGGCGTGGAGATGGCGGAGAACCTGCGGCACGCGGGGCTTGCCGTCACGCTGGTAGAGATGGCCGATCAGGTCATGGCACCCATGGACTTTGAAATGGCCCAGCTTCTGCACGAGCATATTGAGCAGAACGGGGTCGCCCTCTCTCTCGGCGACGGCGTGAGCTCCTTCGAAGACCGGGACGGCGCTGTGACCGTGACACTGAACAGCGGCAAGCAGGTGCGGGCGGAGCTGGTCATTCTCTCCATCGGCCTGCGGTCCAATACGGAGCTGGCAAAGGCTGCCGGGCTGGAGATGGACGATCGGGGCGGTCTGATCGTCAACGATCACATGCAGACCTCGGACGAGAACATCTACGCCGTAGGCGACATCATCGATGTGGAGGATTTCATCGACAAGTCCCAGACCCGGGCTCCTCTGGCGGGCCCCGCCAACAAGCAGGGACGCATTGCGGCGGACAACATCGGCGGATTGGACAGCGTTTATACCGGCGCGCAGTCCACCTCCATCGCCAAGGTATTTGACCTGGCTGCCGCGACCACCGGCTGGAACGAAAAAACGTTGGTGAAAAAAGGCCTGGTCTACGGGAAGGATTACGAGCGCATCATCATCACCCAAAATTCCCACGCAGGTTATTACCCCGGAGCCACGCCGATGACGCTGAAGCTCCTGTTCTCGCCCGACGGAAAGAAGATCTTCGGCGCGCAGATTGTGGGCCGGGAGGGCGTGGACAAACGGATCGACACCATCGCCGTAGCCATCCGTCTGGGCGGCAGCGCGCTGGAGCTGAAGAATCTGGAGCTGGCCTATGCCCCTCCCTACTCCTCCGCCAAGGATCCGGTCAATATGGCGGGCTTCACGGTGGAAAACGTGATCGGCGGGCTGGTAAAGTTCTGTGCCTGGGACGACGTGGAGAAAATGCCGGAGGCTGTGCTGCTGGACGTCCGGGAGGATGCCGAGCTGATGGCCTACGAGCTGCCGAAGTCCATCCACATCCCTCTGGGCCAGCTGCGCAGCCGGCTTGGGGAGCTGGACCGCAGCAAAACCTATATCGTCTTCTGCGCCATCGGCGTCCGTTCCTACACCGGAACCCGGATTTTGATGAACAACGGTTTTGAGCACGTCCTGCTCTATCCCGCCGGAACCAGATTCTATCAGTCCACTCACTATGAACAGGAGAGCGACCGATTCTGCCCGGTACCCGAGTCCGAGCCGGTTTCTCTGCCCGTCCGGCCGATGGGAAAACCGGATGCGACGGTTCATTTGGACTGTTCCGGAATGCAGTGTCCCGGTCCCATTATGAAGGTATTTGAGACCATGGGCACCATGCAGGACGGCTCCGTGGTGGAAGTCTCCGCCTCCGACCCCGGGTTTGTCAAAGACATTGTTGCCTGGTGCCGCCGCACCGGCAATACGCTGCTGAACACCGAAAAGCGGGGCGTCGACTATATCGCCCTGGTGCAAAAAGGCACCGGCGCATCGGCGCCCACCGCGGCTCCCGCTCTCCAGACGCTTCCCGAGGGGAAGACCATCATCGTTTTCTCCGGCGATCTGGATCGGGTGCTGGCCTCCTTTATCATCGCCAACGGCGCCGCGGCAATGGGCCGGCCCGTCACCATGTTCTTTACCTTCTGGGGGCTGAACGTCCTGCGCAAGAGCCGGAAGGAACCGGTGCAAAAGACCGCCGTGGAATCCATGTTCGGCGCGATGATGCCCCGGGGCGTGGGCAAGCTGAAGCTCTCCAAGATGAACATGGGCGGCATCGGCACCGCCATGATGAAGAAGATCATGAACGACAAAAACGTTGATTCCCTGGAGGAACTGATTCGGAAGGCCATGAAAAACGGAGTGAAAATCATCGCCTGCACCATGAGCATGGATGTGATGGGGATCAAGGCCGAGGAGCTGATCGAGGGCGTCGAGCTGGGCGGCGTGGGCGCTTATTTGGGCGACGCCGAAGAATCCAACGTCAATCTGTTTATCTGAGTCCGGAGACCACCGGCGGCGGAGATTGTGCTCCGACGCCGGTGGTTCTTCTCCACTGTAAAATGGAAATGAAATCCTACATTTCCTGTTTTCTTTCAGGTTCATTTAATCTGCCTTCGGTATGGTAATTCCATAATGATCAGAAATTAGACTATCTGGAAAGGATCGGCAGGTATCATGAACGAAGATTTGCAGACAGAAATTCAAGAAAACCGGCCGGCAACTGCCGAAAACGGAGCGATTTCCCTGGAAGAAACGTCCCCGATCGGAACAGAGCCGGTAAAAAAACGCCACTTCGGTTTCCGACGGAACGAGGAAGGCAGCCCTGACGGCGGCGGGAAAAAGCACAGAGGCGGAAAAAAGCGCAAGTGGCTGCTTCTGGCAGCCATCGTGCTGATTGCAGCCGCCGGACTGGCATACTGGCATTTCCGCTCCGACAGCGCCAAGACGGAGACTACTTATACAGAAGAAGATGTGACCCGTCGGACCATTACCCAGTCCCTGACCGGCAGCGGCACACTGGAACCGGCCAACTCCTACACGGTCACCACCCTGAAGGAAGGCGATATTACCTCCGCCGATTTCGAGGAGGGCGATTCCGTGGAGGACGGCACTGTTCTCTATCAGATTGACAGTTCCGATGCCTCTACCAGCATTGAAAAGGCTCAGATCTCTCTCAACCAAGCGAAACGCAGCTATAACACCACCGTGGAAAAGGCCTATGTGAAGGCCTCGGTGTCCGGCAGCGTCTATTCTCTGGATGTCAGTGTCGGCGACGAAGTGTCCCAGGGGCAGACCATCGCCACCATCCGCAACAGCAGCGTCATGAACTTGACGGTTCCGTTCCCGGCGGACGACGTCTCCTCCTTCTATGTGGGAGAGACGGCCACCATCACGCTGGACGGTTCCTTTGAAACATTGACGGGGACGATTAAAACCATCTCCGGCAGCAACATTGTGAATACCGGCAATATGATCGTCCGGAACGTCACGGTGACCGTCACCAATCCCGGCGGTCTCTCCAGCTCCCAGACGGCGACAGTCAGCATCGGCGGCGTCAACTGCGCCGACAGCGGCACCTTCTCCTATCAGGCGGACAGCACGGTGACCGCCTCCTCGTCCGGCACCGTCACCGCCATTAACGCCAAAGAGGGCAGTTCGGTGAAGAAAAACCAGACCATCGTCACCCTGGGCGGCGACGATCTGGAGAACAGCATTCAAAGCGCCAAGGAAAGTCTGGAAAACGCCGAGCTCTCCCTGGAAAACACGCAGGAGACGCTGGACGACTACACCATCACCTCTCCCATTGCCGGCACCATCGTCGACAAAGAGTTCAAAACCGGGGACAAGGTGGAATCCGGGGATACCCTGTGCAAGATTTACGACTTGAGCTATCTGCAGATGACCATGAACATCGACGAGCTGGATATCAGCAAGGTATCCGTGGGTCAGACCGTGCAGATTACCGCAGACGCCGTGGAGGGTAAGACCTACGAAGGTGAGATCACCAAGGTCTCCGTGGCGGGCACCACCACCAACGGCACCACCTCCTATCCCGTCACAGTCAAAATCACCGACACGGACGGCTTGCTTCCCGGCATGAACGTGGACGCCGTGATTGTCATCTCGGAGGCGGACGATGTGCTGTCGGTCTCCAGCGCGGCCATCAATCGCGGCGACAGCGTGCTGATTACCAAGGATTCCCCCAGCGCATCCAACGCGCTGGATCAGGAAGCTCCCGACGGCTATGTGTACGTCAAGGTGGAGACCGGTGTCAGCGACGACGATTACATCGAAATTACCAGCGGCCTGCAGGAGGGCGACAAGGTCGCCTATCTCAAGGCCACCGCCAGCACCGATGAAACCGAGAGCAGCAGCCTCCTGTTTGGCGGCGGCGGCACTACCGGCGGCGGTGGCGGCGGCGGCCAAATGCCCTCCGGCGGGGGCCCGGGTGGAGGGCCTCAGGGATGAGCGGGCTGATTGAATTTCAGGATGTCTCCAAGGTCTACCACATGGGCGACACCGATGTCTGGGCGGCAGACCACATCTCCCTGCGGATCAACAAGGGAGAGTTTGTCGCCATTGTCGGCCAGTCCGGCTCCGGAAAGTCCACCTGCATGAACATTATCGGCTGTCTGGATGTTCCCTCTTCCGGCAAATATCTGCTGGATGGACACGACGTCGGTCAGCTGAACAAAAACCAGCTGGCAGAGATCCGCAACCGGATGCTGGGCTTCATCTTTCAGCAGTACAATCTGCTGCCGAAGCTGTCGCTTCTGGAAAACGTGGAGATTCCGCTGATGTACGCCGGTGTCCCCAAATCGGAGCGTCGGAAGAAGGCTCTGGCGGTGCTGGATCGGGTGGGTCTTGCCGACAAGCTTGCCAACAAGCCCAGCCAGCTCTCCGGCGGACAGCAGCAACGCGTCTCCATCGCCCGGGCTTTGGCGGGAGATCCGGCCGTGATTCTGGCCGACGAACCCACCGGCGCGCTGGATTCCCACACCGGGCGCGAGGTACTGGCTATGCTGCAGAAGGTCCACGCGGCCGGCAACACGGTGGTGCTCATTACCCATGACAACTCCATTGCCGTGCAGGCGCAGCGAATCATCCGTCTGGAGGATGGCAAAGTTGTCTATGACGGCGACGCCCACGCTCCCGAAGCCGTAGTGGTTTCCGGGATCAGAAAAGAGGGTGTGCCGTCGTGAAGATTCTGGAATCCTTTCAGCTGGCTCTGAAAAATATCCTGAGCAGCAAAATGCGGACATTCCTGACGATGCTGGGCATCATCATCGGCGTCACGGCGGTGATCGTCATCGTGGGTCTGGGCAACGGAATGCAGAACTACATGAAGGAGAGCTTCTCCTCCATGGGAACCAACACCCTGACCGTCTCTATTCAGGGACGTGGTACCTCCCGCAGCGTCTCCGTGGACCAGATGTACCAGCTCGTGTCGGATAATCCCACCGAACTGGAGGATCTCTCTCCCACGGTGACCATGAGCGGCACAGTAAAAATCGGCACGGATACCGCTTCCAGCACCAGCGTCACCGGCGTCAGCGAGGACTATTTTACCATGAAGGACTACGGTATTTCCTCCGGTCGGCAGCTGAACTATGTGGACATTCAGGAGCGAAAAAACGTCTGCATCATCGGCGCCTATCTGGCCCAGACCTATTACGGCGGGAACGCCGTGGGCCAGACCATCAAGTACAACGGAAAAGCTCTCACCATCGTGGGCGTGATGTCCCAGAAATCCGACACCCTGGAAGAAGGCGGCACCGATGACTGCCTGTTCCTCCCCTATACCACTGCGGCGCGGATCAGCAGCACCGGCACCATCAGCAGCTATCTGATTACCATCGTCGATGAGGACCAGGCGGATTCCTGCAAAACCCTGGTGGAGGATTATCTGTACAGCATTTTTGAAGATGATGACGTCTATACCGTCACCAGCATGGCGGAAATGCTGGATACCCTGAACAGTATGATCAGCGTAGTCATCACCGTTCTGGCGGCCATCGCCGCCATCTCTTTGGTGGTCGGCGGCATCGGCATTATGAATATCATGCTAGTCTCGGTGACTGAGCGGACGCGGGAAATCGGTATCCGTAAGGCGCTGGGCGCCAAGGAGCGGTACATCATGCAGCAGTTCGTGATCGAGGCCGCCACCACCAGCACGCTGGGCGGCATTTTCGGCATCCTTCTGGGCTACGGACTTTCCTCGATCGCGTCGGTGGTGGTTTCCAATATCATGGAGATCGACCTCACGGTTGCCCCCTCGGTCGGATCGGTGATTCTGGCGTTCGGAATTACCACGGCCATCGGCGTGATCTTCGGTTACCTGCCGGCGAAAAAAGCGGCGGCACTGAATCCCATCGATGCGTTGCGCTACGATTAAAGCAAGGAGAAAAATACCATGAAGAAAAAACTATTGGCTCTGTTTCTGGCGCTCTGCACTGCCGTTTCCCTGCTGGCGGCGGTTCCCGCCGCCGCGGCAGACAACACCGGCGCGCTTCAGACCATTCGCGCGCTGGGCATTATCCAGGGCGACACCAGCGGCAATCTGAATCTGGAGGGCAACGTAACCCGCGCCCAGTTCGCCAAAATGATCGTCTCGGCCTCCTCCTATAAGGACAGCATCAGTGGGAGCGGCTCCGGTTACTCCCTGTTCAAAGACGTCAAGAGCAGCTACTGGGCATCAGAATACATCAAAATTGCGGTGCAGGAGGGCTGGATGACCGGCTACACGGACGGCACCTTCCGTCCGTACAGCACCATCACCCTGGAGCAGGCCTGCGCCACCGTGCTGCGGATGCTGGGGTACACCTCGTCCACCCTGGCGGGCAGCTATCCCTCCGCTCAGCTGAGCAAGGCCAGTGCTCTGGGTCTGCGGGATCAGATCAATCTCAGCCAGGGCGGCGCCATGACCCGGGGGGACTGCATGTACCTCTTCTATAACCTCCTGACGGCTCAAAACAGCTCCGGGACCACCTACGCCACCTCTTTGGGCTACACCGTAACCGACGGGCAGGTGGATTACGCCACCGTTGTGGAGGACAGTCTCAGCGGGCCCTATGTCTGCGGTTCCACCGCTCCCTCCCTGTCCTTCACGCCCACTGCGGTTTACCGCAACGGAGTCTCTTCCACCCTCTCGGCCATCACCCAGTATGACGTCTATTACTATAACGCCAATCTGGGCACGGTTTGGATGTACACAGACCGGGTGGCCGGCACCATCTCCGCCATCTCTCCCAGCGTGACGGCCCCCACCTCCGTGACGGTCAACGGCACCAGCTATACGCTGAGCACCGCCGCCGCAACCTATAAGCTTTCCGCGCTGAGCGGTGTGGCTGTGGGCGACACTGTCATGCTCCTGCTGGGCATGGACGGCTCCGTGGTGGATGCGGTAACCGGAACCAGCATCGATCAGACCTATTACGGCGTGGTACAGTCTTACAGCCAGTCCAGCAGCTCCACCGGCAGTGCAACCGTTCAGACCAAGGTCGTGGTTGCCTGCACCGACGGCGTGGCTCACACCTTCACCATTGACGGCAGCCGTACCTTCACCGCAGGAACGCTGGTTTCCGCCGGCGTCACTACCGACGGCACCACCGTGAAAACGCTGTCCACGCAGAGCCTGAGCGGAACCGTGGACAGCGAGGCCACAGCGTTGGGCAGCGTGTCGTTTGCCTCCGACGTGCAGATTCTGGATGTGTCCTCCACCGGCGACTATGTCAAGATCGCGGCCTCCCGCCTGGCGGGCTGCACACTCTCGTCCGTACGCTATTACGTGCTGGATGAAAGCGGTAAGATCAGCGACCTGATTCTGGACGACGCCACCGGCGATACCTGGAAGTACGGGTATATGGTCTCAGCCAGCAGCAAAAATTCCGACGACAGCACCACCGTCTCAGGTTCTTACACCTACATGATGAACGGGACGACCAAAACCCTGAGTTCTTCCGGAACCGCCTACTCGGTAACCAAGGGCGGATTCGCCGTTCGGTACAGCACGGATGGCTCCATCAAGACGATCAAAAACATCAGCTCCGCCACGATTACGGATCTGGGTTCCGTGTACGCCACCGCCAGCTCCAAGAAGTACCGGCTCGCCGACGACGTGCAGGTGTATCTCAATTCCGGAACCTCTTACTATGCGACGACTCTCTCCGCCATCAACACGGATGATTACACACTCACCGGCTGGTATGACAGCTTCGGCTGCAGCGCGGGAGGACGCATCCGCGTAATCACCGCCGTAGCAAAATAAGGCACCGCTACTTCGCCCCCCTTAATTGGAAAAGGCGGCAGACAGGATCCTGTCTGCCGCCTTTTTTGCGTGGCTGCGAGTTCCGGGCCTTGTTTGCGTTTATTTTCCGAAACTGTGCACATCCTAATTGGGAGGTGATGCAAAAAATGGAATCCATCTGGAGCAAAACCGCGCAGATCCGGGAATTTCCGACTCTGAGCGAAGACCTGTCCGTCGAGGTCGCCGTCATCGGCGGAGGACTCTGCGGAATCCTGACGGCCTTCCGGCTGCAGGAGCTGGGAATCCGAACCGTTGTGCTGGAGGCATCCCGTATCGGATGCGGACAGACCAAAAATACCACGGCCAAAATCACATCCCAGCACAATCTGATTTATGACCGGTTGTGCCGAAAATTCAGCATTGAAAAGGCGCAGCAGTACGCATACGCCAATCAGCGTGCCATCGAGGAATACCGCAGGATCATCGCGCAGGGAATTGACTGCCAGTTTGAGGAGCGTCCCGCCTGCCTGTATTCCACGCTGGCAGATGACGTCCCTCTCCTGCAGCAGGAGCTGGCCACGGTGCAGAAACTGGGCATCGTGTCGGACTATCTGACAGAGTCCTCGCTGCCGTTCGCCATCGCGGGCGGAATCCGGTTCCTTCATCAGGCGCAGTTTCACCCGCTGCTGTTTCTCCGTGCCATCGCGGAACCTCTGACGATTTATGAAAACACCCCGGTGAAAAGCGTGGAGGGCCACCGGATTCTGGCGGAGCGGGGAACCGTCACCGCAGAGAAGATCGTGTTTGCCACCCACTTCCCCTTCCTCAACACGCCGGGCTACTATTTCGCGCGGATGCACCAGGAGCGCAGCTATGTGCTGGCGCTGGAAAACGCCGGGGAACTGGACGGCATGTTCCTGGGGATCGACGGGAACGGTCTGTCCTTCCGCAACAGCGGTAAATATCTGCTGCTCGGCGGAGGCGGACACCGCACCGGCGAGAATCGGGCCGGCGGAAAGTATGACTTTCTGCGCACCAAGGCGGCCGAGCTCTTTCCCGGCAGTACGGAGGTCGCCTATTGGTCGGCTCAGGACTGCGTCACACTGGACGGGGTACCCTATATCGGACAGTTCTCCGCCTCCACGCCGGACTGGTTTGTGGCCACCGGTTTCGGAAAATGGGGTATGACAAGCAGCATGGTCTCCGCACTGTTGCTGTCCGATCTGATCACCGGCGTACAAAACCCGTGGGAAGAGGTGTATTCTCCTCAGCGGTTTACCCCAGCCGCCTCTCTCAAACCCCTCCTGGCCGAGGGCGGGCAGGCCGTGAAGGGCATCTCGCGGGAACTTCTTGCTCCTCCCCGGGCGGAGTTCGACGCGCTCCCCAGCGGGCACGGGGGCATTGTGGAGTGCGGCGGGGAAAAGATGGGCGTTTACAAGGATGAGCAGGGGCAGGTTTTTGTGGTTTCCTCCCGCTGTCCGCATCTGGGCTGTCAGCTGGAATGGAATCCGGATGAAAAAAGCTGGGACTGCCCCTGCCACGGCTCCCGCTTCGATTTTCACGGCAATCTGATTGATAACCCGGCCCAGACGAATCTGGAGGACGCCGGGGATGCGTAAACTTTTCGGTGCAGGGCGGCGACCGTATTTTGAAGGCTGGTATTTCAAGCAGCAGAGGGGTGCGGACACCGTCGCGCTGATTCCCTCCCTCCATGCCCACGGCGGAGGCCGTTTCTCCGCCTCTCTGCAGGTGATTACCGACACGGCATCCTATCACGCGGAATTCCCCGCGGGGGAATTTTCTCCAGGTATCGGACAGCTTCTCCTCCGGGTGGGAGACTCCGTTTTCTCCCGGAACGGATGCACTCTGGATCTGCAGTCGGACAGCCTCTCCCTGTCGGGGCGGCTGTGCTTCGGCCCCCTCTCGGTCCCTGCAGGGGATATCATGGGCCCCTTTCGGTTTGTTCCGTTTCTGGAATGCCGCCACAGCGTTCTGAGCATGTACCACTCGGTCAGCGGCAGCATCGCCGTCAATAACGTTCCCATGGAATTTGATGGCGGCATCGGATATATTGAGGGCGACCGGGGCGCCTCCTTCCCCAGAAGATACCTCTGGACGCAATGCCTGCACGAAGGGAGCAGCATCATGCTCTCCGTGGCGGAAATCCCTTTGTGCGGAGTCGCCTTTACCGGATGCGTCGGTTTTGTCTTCACCGGCGGAAAAGAATACCGGGTTGCAACCTACCGCGGGGGAAAGCCGATGCAGATCACCGGCAGCACGCTTGTGCTCCGACAGGGGGATCTGACGGTCCGGGTGGAATTTCTGGGCGGCAGCTTCCATCCCCTCCGGGCGCCCAGGCGGGGCGTTATGGCGCGCACCATACACGAGAGCGCGGCCTGCCGCGTCCACTATGTCTGCACGCTCCGGAACCGCATCCTTCTCGATTTTGTCAGCGAGCAGGCAAGCTTTGAAACCAACTGGGATTCCCAGGGCGGCATACCGGAATCTTAAGTCAAAAGCAAGGGAGTGGGCATTTTGAAACAGCAGGGCCTGAACGTCTGGCAGATCACCATGCTGGCACTGGGCACGGTCATCGGCGGCTCCTTTTTCCTGGGCTGCGGAGCGGCGATCCACAGCGCCGGTCCGTCGGTCGTGCTGGGGTTTTTACTCGGCGGCATCCTGGTCTATTTTATCCTGACCGCCCTGTCCGAGATGACGGTGGCAAATCCCGGCACCGGTTCCTTCCGCGCCTTCGCCGGTCAGGCCTTCGGGCAGGGCATGGGATTTGTGGTGGGCTGGACCTACTGGACGGGGATGGTGTTCGCCATGTCCAGTGAGGCCGCCGCCGTGTCCACACTGGTGCGGAACTGGTTCCCCAGCGTGTCCATCGCATGGCTGGGCAGTGGGATCATCGCGGCGGTGACGCTGCTCAATCTTCTGGGTGCCCGCAAACTCAGCAATCTGGAGAGCTTTCTTGCCGCCTTTAAGCTGTTTGCCATCACGGCCTTCATCGTGATCGCGTTTCTGCTGGTAGCCGGTCTGTTCCCCGGCAGAGCGGCGGTGGGGCTGGGGGCTCTGAAAACAGAGCCGTTCCTGCCGGGCGGATGGAAGGGGCTGGCCGGCAGCATGCTCGTGGTGATGTTTACCTACGCCGGGTTCGAGGTCATCGGTCTGGCCGCGTCGGAGGCAAAGGATCCCAGGCACACCATCCCAAAGGCCATTCGCAGCACGGTAGCCGTTCTGGTTGGTCTGTATGTCGTGTTTATGATTCTGCTGCTTCCGCTGGTGCCCACGGAGCAGGTGGATGAGACCACCAGTCCTCTGGTGCTGGCTCTGCAGAAAAACGGCCTGAGCTGGGCCGGCAATGCCATGAACATTGTGCTGATCACCGCGATTCTCTCCACCATGCTGGCGGCCATGTTTGCCCTGGGCCGGATGATGCGGTCTCTGGCGGAGGATCACATGGCGCCGGACTGGCTGCGGGACAAACACGACGTCCCCTACCGGGGGATTGTATGCTCCGGTATCGCCATGCTGGCCGCGCTGCGGTTCGGCCTGTTCTTTCCAAAGGTCTATCTCTTCCTCATCAGCTCAGGCGGCTTCGCCCTGCTTTTCTCCTATGCGGTCATTATGGCAACCCACATCCGTTTCCGGCGGAAAAACGGCTGTCCGCCGGATGGGAAATGCCAGCTGTGGGGTTTCCCCTTCACCTCGGCTCTCGTGCTGCTGGCACTGATCGCAGCGATTGGAAGCATGTCCTTTGTAAAGGATCAGCGGACGGGATTTCTGGCAGGACTGGCTATGGTCATCCTTTACGCGCTCTGCTATCTTGCCCTGAAGCTCTTACACGGACGAACGCACCCTGCCGGGAGCTGACGGCGGCGGAACCCGATAGGCGGAATACAGCATAAAAGCAGCCGGATCGCGGTTCCAATTTAGTGGAACCGCGATCCGGCTGCTTTACAATTCAGTTTTAGAGTCCGGTCGGATTACCGCCTTTTAAAATTGTCCCGGCCCCGGAAGACCGCGCCGTCACCCAGCAGCTCCTCAATCCGCAGAAGCTGGTTGTACTTGGCAATTCTCTCCGTCCGGCAGGGTGCACCGCTCTTGATCTGCCCCGCGTTCACGGCCACCGCCAGATCCGCAATGGTGGTATCCTCCGTCTCGCCGGAGCGGTGGGAGACCACGGCGGTATAACCGGCCTGCTGTGCCATCCGGATGGTGTCCAGTGTCTCAGTCAGCGTACCGATCTGATTGAGTTTGATCAGGATGGAATTGGCCACATGCAGCTCAATTCCCTGTTTCAAAAGCTCCGGATTGGTGACGAATACATCGTCGCCCACCAGCTGGAGCTTTCCGCCCAGCTGTTTGGTCAGTGCCGACCAGCCGTCCCAGTCGTCCTCGGCCATGCCGTCCTCCAGCGAGATGATGGGATATCGGGCGGCCCAGTCCGAATAAAGGGCCACCATCTCCTGACTGGAGCGGCTGATCTTCTCGTCCCGGAACACATACTTCCCGTCCGCGTGGAATTCGGAGGAAGCCGGGTCCAGCGCGATGGACACGTCCTCTCCGGGCCGGAAGCCTGCCTTTTCGATCGCCTCCACAATCAGGCGGAGAGCCTCCTCATTGGTGGCGAGATTGGGCGCGAAACCGCCCTCGTCGCCCACGCCGGTATTGAGTCCCCGGCCGCTGATCACGGTTTTCAGTGTCTGATAGACCTCAGCGCACATCCGGAGCGCTTTGGAAAAGCTGTCCGCTCCTACGGGGACAATCATGAACTCCTGCACGTCCACCGTATTATCGGCATGCTTGCCGCCGTTGAGAATGTTCATCATCGGCATGGGCAGCTCGCACGCGTTGGCACCGCCCAGATACCGGAACAGCGGAAGGTTCCGCTCCTTCGCGGCCGCTTTCGCCACCGCCAGGGATACGCCCAGCATCGCGTTGGCGCCTAGCCGGGACTTGTTTCCGGTGCCGTCCAGAGCAATCATCAGCCGATCAATTTTCCGCTGCTCCGCCGGGTTCATGCCGACAAGTTCGGGTGCGATCAGCTGCATCACGTGATCCGCGGCGGTTTTCACGCCTTTCCCATGATACCGGGAGGCGATGTGGTCGCGCAGCTCGAGCGCCTCCCGCGTGCCGGTAGACGCGCCGGAGGGTACCGCTGCCCGGCCCACGATGCCGCACTCCAGCTGAACATCCACCTCAATGGTGGGATTGCCACGGGAATCCAGAATCTCTCTTGCCTTTACAGCGTGAATATTTGACAAGTTGCATACCTCCTCATTCGTTTGGAAGAACAGTCCCGATCATACGGGGGTTGTTTTGTAGTTTCAGCTCCAGTATAACCGGAATCCGGCAGAGATAAAAGGGGGCTGGACTAATTTACGCGGTGAAAATAATAAAGCCCGCGACTTTCGTCGCGGGCTTTTCGGAATCAGGCTCCAATGATGTTCAGGCTCAGGGTCAGGACAATGAACACGGCGCCGATCCACTTGGTGGCTCTCGCCAGCTTGGCGTCCGTCGTCTTTGCCTTATTCTTGGACAGGAAGGAATCAGCCACACCGCCGATGGCCCCGGACAGACCCGCACTCTTTCCGGATTGAAACAGGACAACCACAATGATTGCCACACCGCAGAGCAGCTGTAAAATTGTAATCGCTAACGTCATAACGGAAACCTCCATAATAACCGAGCCAATGCACGGTGTTTTCAATTCACAGGTTTAAATACTATCACAATCCCGCCTGTTTTTCAAGGGGAATTTGAAAGTTTTTGTGAAAAGCGGAATACCAGTCCCAGCGTGGTCCCACACCGCAATTTTCAAAGTTCCAGAACCGCTGCTGAAACATTTATTTGCATTAGTCGAACAGATGTGCTATACTGCAAACAGAACTGAATTTTCAGTCGACACGCCCGCGAATGATTACCGAAGGAGGCCGGCCATGCAGCAGCTTTCCAAAATGCAGCAGAAGATTTACGACTACATCGTATCCTGTATCCGGGAGCAGGGATATCCCCCTTCCGTGCGTGAGATCGGCGAGGCGGTGGGGCTGAAATCTCCCTCCACCGTCCACTTTCACCTGAAGCATCTCGAGGAATCCGGCATGATCGAAAAGGGCGCCGGAAAGGGTCGGGCCATCGCCCCCACGCACATGCAGACTTCCCCAGAGCCTGAGGAGACATCCCCTGCCGACCGGGTTCCCATTGTGGGCAATGTTGCCGCCGGCAGCCCCATTTTGGCAGAGGAATGTATCGAGGATTATCTGACCTTTGACACCGGCGGACGACAGAACGAATACTTTGCCCTCCGGGTTCGGGGTGAGTCCATGATCAACGCCGGAATTCTGCCCGGCGATCTGGTGGTGGTACGCCGCCAGCAGGTGGCCAACAACGGCGAGATCGTGGTGGCGCTGCTGGGGGAGGAAGCCACGGTGAAGCGCCTGTCCCGGAAAAACGGAAAAACCTGGCTTCTTCCGGAAAACGACGACTACACCCCCATCGACGGCACTCATGCCGAAATTCTCGGCAAGGTTGCCGCTGTGGTACGCAGATATTGAAACCGGCCCCGCCGGGTTCAAAGAACACCCTTCCGCCGCGGCGGAAGGGTGTTCTTTTATTTGGCATTGAAATTGTACACACCCGGAGGGATGCGGTTGGAACTACCGGGCGTTATACGCCTGAAGGCCCAGAGCCAGCAGCTCCATCGCCCGCTCCAGATCAGTCTGCTTCAGGACATAGGCCAGGCGCACCTCGTTTTTACCCTTGCCGGGAGTCCCGTAAAAGCCCTCGCCGGGTGCGAACATCACGGTGTCTCCGTGATCTTCAAACTCCTCCAGCAGCCACTGCTGGAACGAGTCCGCATCGTCGATGGGCAGAGAGGCCATCAGGTAGAACGCGCCCTTGGGACACTTGCAGATCACGCCGGGGATGGCACTCAGCTTTTCCACAATCGTATCGCGGCGGGCTTTGTACTCTTCCCGCACAGCGGCAAAATATTCCGGATTTACCGAATACAGGGCGGCGGCGCCAATCTGGTCCAGCGTCGCAGAGCACAGGCGGCCCTGACACATCTTCAATGCCTGCGCCATCATCTCCCGGTTGCGGGAAATAATCATACCTACCCGGGCGCCGCAGGAGGAAAACCGCTTTGACACTGAATCGATAATAATCACATTTTCGGCTACATCCTCAAACTCCGCCATGGTTGCCAGCGGCTCGCCGCCATAGACAAACTCACGGTACACCTCATCGCTGACAAGAAACAGATCCCGTTCTTTTGCAATGTCGGCAACCAGGCGCATCTCCTCATGGGTCATGACCGTACCGGTGGGGTTTCCGGGATTGGTCACCAGGATGGCCTTCGTGTGCTCGTTTATCATCTCTTCGATTTTGGCGCGGTCGGCGTAGTGATAGCCATCCTCCGGCCGGGTTGGAATTGCCCGGATGGAGCCACCCGTAACCCGGATGAAGGTATTGTAATTGGGATAGAAGGGCTCCGGAACCAGAATCTCGTCGCCGTCATCCAGAATACAGGCCATCACGATTTCCAAAGCCTCGCTGCCGCCGGTGGTTGCCAGGATATTCTCCTCGTTTAGACGGATGCCCAGCCGATCGTAGTACCCTCGGACAGCCTCCACGAAATCGGGAACGCCGGGAGAGGGAGCATAAGCCAGCACGGGCTGATGAAAGGCGTGCACCGCATCGAAAAATGCCTTTGGGGTCTCGATATCGGGCTGCCCAATATTCAGATGATAGATCTTGTGCCCTTTTGCCTCCGCCGCCAATGCGTAGGGGTGAAATTTCCGCATTGGGGAAAGCTCGCACCGCTCTATCTTACTGGAGAATTTCATGTCAGATTCCTCCCTCATGATTCACAAAAAAATGTAGCAATCCCATTGTAGCATGATGTCCGGATGTGTCAACAAATTTCGAAGCCGATCAGGCCCATTTGTCCACACAGTGCGGACAGGCGGCTGCCATGCCGCCTCGGAAGCGGACGAGAATCACAGGCTGTCCTCTCCCGATTCGCAAGACCCGGAGAAGACCTCTCCCGTATCAAATGTTCCGGCCATCTGCAGTTCCTGCCAACGCTCCCGGGTAATCAGCAGCTGCCGGGGCTTGGAACCCTCAAAGGGCCCGACAATTCCCCGCTCCTCCATCTGGTCCACCAGACGGGCCGCCCGGGAATATCCCAGTTTCAGACGTCGCTGTAGCATAGAGACGGAAGCCTGTCCCGTTTCCAGCACGACCTCCACGGCGGCTGGCAGCAACTCGTCGCCTTCGTCGGGTGGCGCGGCATCGGAGGCTCCCGCCCCCTTGCTGCCCTTCTCCTTCAGGCTCTCCTCGATCTTCTGCAGAACCTCGTCGGAGTAATGAGGCTCGCCGGTCTTCTTGACAAATTCCACTACCTGCTCGATCTCCTCGGGACTGATCAGGCAGCCCTGCACCCGGACCGGTTTGCCGATACCCAGAGGTGCATAGAGCATATCGCCCTTACCCACCAGCTTTTCCGCGCCGGCGGTATCCAGAATGATCCGGGACTCCAGTGAGGAGGCCACGGCAAATGCAATGCGGGACGGAATGTTTGCCTTCATCAGTCCGGTGATGACATCTGCGGAGGGCCGCTGGGTGGCAATCACCAGATGTACGCCGGCTGCGCGGCCCATCTGCGCCACGCGGCAGATGGATTCCTCCACCTCTTTGGCGGCCACCAGCATCAAATCCGCCAGCTCGTCGATAACCACCACCACGGAGGGCATATGCTCCAGCTCTTCGGAGATTCTGGCCAGGGCATTGTAGCCCGCCAGATCCTTGACATTGTGCTCGGAAAACAGCTTATAGCGCTTCATCATCTCGAACACGGCCCACTGCAGCGCGCCGGCCGCCTTTTTCGGGTCGGTGACCACGGGGATCAGCAGGTGCGGAATTCCGTTATACGGGGCCAGCTCCACCATTTTGGGGTCCACCATGATGAAGCGAACATCCTCGGGGCTGGACTTGTACAGCAGGCTGACAATCAAGGAGTTGGTGCACACCGATTTGCCGGAACCAGTGGTGCCGGCGATCAGCACGTGGGGCAGCTTTCCGATATTGCCGATGACGCAGCTGCCGCCGATGTCCTTGCCCAGTGCAAAGGCAGCTTTGGACTTATGGGTTGTAAACTCCCGGGATTCCAGCACGTCGCGGATCAGAACCGGCGTTACCTGCTTGTTGGGCACCTCGATACCCACTACGGAAATCTTGTCGGGTATCGGAGCGATGCGGACGCCGGAAACCCCCAGCGCCAGCGCAATATCATCTGACAGGTTGGTAATTTTAGAGAGCTTCACCCCCTGGTCCAGAACAAACTCATACCGGGTGACGGAGGGGCCGTGAACCACCTCGCCGGGCTTGGCCTCCACACCGAAACTGGACAGCGTCTCCGCCAGGCGGCGGGAGTTGTTCCGCAGCTCGGCGCCGGCCTCTGAAAAGTTCTCGCCCTGATTCTGCTTCAGCAGCGTGATGGGAGGGAATTGGTAGTCATCCTCGGCAGTCTGCTTTTGCTGTTCGATTTCCGCCGTGACGGCGGCAGCGGCAGCAGCTACCTCACCTGTGGACGGCTTTTTTGCCGCCGGCGCAACCGTTGGAACTGCGGGTGGGATGGCGGCTGCAGCGGCAGCGGGTACCGTGGCAGGCTCCGCTGCCTTGGGTTCGGCGGGCTCCTCAGCCCCTCCGACCGTGACGCTCACAGGGGTTTTCGGCTGCTCCTGCCGGTCGCCCAGCATCTGATCCGGCGTCTTCTGCTGATCGGATTTGTGCCGGAAGAATCCGGTAAAGAGCCCGGATTTCTTCTCCGCCGGCACAGCGCCATCGTCCAGCGGTATGTCAATGACAGGCTTGGCATGGGCCGAATCCGTCAAGCGGGCTGGCTGCTCAATAGGCGTTACACGGATGGCCGGTTCCTTTGCCAAAGGAATGGCGGGAATCGGGCCGGTCTCTTCCTCATACGGGAGACGACTGCGGTGCTTTTCGATCAGGGCGCCCACCGTCAGCCGGAGAGCCACCGTCAGCAGCACCACAAACAGGGCTGTAAAAATGATGATGGACGCCACCTTGGAAAACAGGGCGATGGAGCCCTCCGCCAGCGTGCCGGAAATGGCTCCGCCGGACTTCAGCTCCACACCCGAGAGCCACAGTGCCTTCAAAATGGCGGGCGAGGACTGGTACGCAAACGTGGCGAGAGCCATGTGGCACAGGGACCCCAACAGCACCGGCAGGGTCAGCGTGCAGGTCACCCGCAGCCGGACCGGCCGCCCGTGGTGGAACAGCAAAATCAGCGACGCCAGCAGCAGAGCCGAACCGGTCAGCCAATAGCCGTAGCCCAGCAGGCCCTTCAGCAGCAGGGCAAACCAGTTGATAAAGATCGCCTCGACTTGAAAGTAGCTCACACAGACGCAAAGAGCCAGAACCAGCAGAACCAGTCCCCATATCTCCCGGCGAACAGGTCTTTTCTGAGGTTCCTGCTTTTTGCCGCCCCTGGAGGCGGCACTTTTTTTCTTTGTGGGGCTCTTTTTCTTTTGAGTCGTATTTGGCACAATCGGTACCTCCTTCGGGGGAGCAGTATGTAAAAAAATCAGTGGATGATTGTCGCGATCAGGGTCAGTCCGCCCACCGCCCAGCAGTAGTATGCAAACCAGCCGAATTTTCCCCGGTCGGCAATCAGGCGGATCAGGCGGATGCACAGATAGCCGGAGATCCCGGCGGCCAGGATCCCCACCAGATAGACAGGAATCTGCGTCATATCAACGCCCTTGTGCACCGCGTCCGCCAGGTCCAGCAAATTGGCGCCCAGTACGGCCGGAATGGACATCAGGAACGAAAAGCGCACGGCATACTTGCGGTCAAAACCGAGGAACATGCCGGTGCAGATGGTGGTGCCTGAGCGGGAAATCCCCGGGCAGGTGGCCACGACCTGGGACAGACCCACGATCAGAGCGTCCAGTATCGTGGCGGTCTTCTCCGTTTTGCGGCCTCTTTTTACCCGGTCGCTGAAAAACAGCAGCACGCCGGTGACAATCAAGGCTGCACCGATAAACGCAGTGTTGTAATACAGCGACTCAATGGCATCCTTGACGGGGAGGATGATAAACAGCGGCAGCGTGGCCACGATCACCATCAGCAGCAGCCGACGGGCGGGCGGCGTGTGCACTGAGGTCCGGTGGTGAATCAGATCGCCGATGGCGGAGAAAAATTCCCGCACCATGTCCACCACATCCTGCCAGTAGGCGACAAACACCGCCGCCAGCGTGCCCAAATGCAGCAGCACGTCAAAAAACAGGTGCTCCTTGCCAACGGCCTGCAGCCCCAACAGATTCTGCGCGATGGACAGATGTCCCGAGCTGGAGATGGGCAAAAACTCGGAGATGCCCTGAATCAGACCCAGCAGTAATGACGATAAAAGAGACACTTCTCTCACACTCCAATGTTTTCATATGATGTCAGTATAACACGCCCAAAGGGCGAATTCCAGTAATATTTATGGCCGACCGACGATGGCCGACCGACGATGAAAGACAGCGCGGAGGGCAAAAAAGCACGGCGCGCGGAACTGCACGCCGTACTTGCGGTTATCATTCCATGGTCTCCAGCGCGGTTCTGGCCGCGGCCTGCTCCGCCTCTTTTTTGCTGTGCCCCTCGCCCTTGCTCATGGGAACCCCGTTGAGCCGGACCTCGGACACAAAGGTTTTGTTGTGATCCGGACCCTGCTCCCCGATCAGGTAATAGGTCAGGATCTGATCGGACTGGCGTTGAACCAGCTCCTGCAGGGCCGTCTTATAGTCCCTGCGGCGCTCCTCCACCGCTTCTTCCCGCTCGGCCTCCAGCAACACCCGATGGATGAGAGCCGAAGCCTGTCCAATGCCGCCGTCCAGATAAACCGCCGCGAACATCGCCTCAGTGGCGTCCGCCAGAATCGACGTCCGTTCCCGTCCGCCGCCGGCCTCCTCGCCCCGGCCCAGTTTCAGGAACCGGCCCAGGTTCAGCTTTTTCGCCACCTCGTACAGACTCTGCTCGCACACCAGCGCCGCCCGGATACGGGTCAGATCCCCCTCCGGCAGATCCGGGTGCTGAGCAAACAGGAACTCCGCCGCCACAAAGCCCAGAACGGAATCCCCCAGGAACTCCAGCCGCTCGTTGCTGTTCAGATGCTCTGCGCGGTGTTCGTTGGCATAGGAACTGTGGCTCATGGCTTCACGGATCAGATCCGGGTTCCGGAACTGATAATTCAGTTTTTCTTCCAGCTCTTCCATGGTCCTCTGTCCTTTCCAAAAGGAACCCCCGCACACTCGGCGGGGGTCTCCTGCGTTTCTCTTATTTCAGTTTATTGGTCACATAGCGAACGGCATCACCCACGGTCTTGAGTGCGCCCAGTTCATCCTCCTGGATCTCGCCCACGTCAAATTCCTCCTCCATGGCCATGACCAGTTCCACCAGGTCCACAGAATCGGCGCCCAGATCTTCCTCAAACGAGGTATCCATGGTTACTTCGGCAGGCTCGGTCGCAAATTGCTCGGCCACCAGCTCCTGCATGGTGCTGAAAATTTCTTCGTTAGACATGCTTTGATTCACTCCTTACGGAATTATGAGATTTGCTTCGTTGAAATCATACGGCATAGCCTTTTTCATGTCAATAGGAAATTGTGCCGATTTCCGGTTTTCGCGGGAATTGCCCTGCTCTTCGCCGTCACGCCGGATCCGAAGAGGCCGCTACCTTCATGTATTCAATGTGCTCCTCCACATCCGCAATGAAGCCGCTCTGCGCAAAATCCGTGGCCTGGCGCACTGCGTTCATGATGGCATGGGCATTGGAGGCGCCGTGGGCTTTGATGACCGGTTTGGAGATGCCCAAAAACGGCGTACCGCCCACTTCATTGGGGTCCAGGATCTTCTTAAACGCACCGAATTCCTTTTGAATCATCAGTGCGGCCAGCTTGGTACGGGTGCCGGACAGGAACAGCTCCTTCAGGGAGCTTCCCAGGAACTTTCCGGCACCCTCCACACCCTTGAGCAGGACATTGCCGGAAAAACCGTCGGCAACCACGATATCCGTTCCGCCCATAATGGCGTCGTTGGCCTCAATATTTCCGATGAAATTGATACGGCCCTCTTCCCCGGCAGCCTTCAGCAGCACATAGGCTCCGTGGCGGAGGGCATCCCCCTTCTCTTCCTCGGCGCCGATGTTCAGCAGTCCCACCCTGGGATTTTCCAGATGCATCACACGTCTAGCATAATAGCTGCTGAGATAGGCAAACTGAAGCAGATACTCCGGCGTACACTCGGCGTTGGCTCCGCAGTCGCACAGAACCATTTTGCCACCGTAGCAGGGCACCTGAGGCGCCATGGCGGCCCGGCGAATCCCCCGGATCCGTTTCACCACCAGCGTGGCGCCGGCCAGCAGCGCGCCGGTGGAACCGGCAGAGACAAAGGCGTCGCCCGCGCCGTCCCGTACCAGCTCCAGCCCCACGGTCATAGAGGAGTCCTTCTTCACCTTGAACGCGATGGCCGGATCGTCGGACATCTCAATGACCTCCTTGGCGTCCCGGATCTCCACTCCCGCGGGCAGCGTCTTTTCGCCGCAGTTCTCCACGGCCTTCAGAATCTCCTCCGTGCGGCCCACCAGCAGGATTTTTACTCCCTGCGTCTTGGCCGCGTCCAGCGCGCCCTGCACAATTGCCTGGGGCGCATGATCGCCGCCCATGGCATCCACGATGATCTTCATTCCTCGCACACCTCCGGTTTGATTTGTTCAATAATCTTCAAAGACCGGGCGGAAAGCTCGGCGTTTTTATTCCGTTTTCCTTTGACCCGATGGTCCAGGGGCGGCATAATGCCGAAGTTGATGTTCATGGGCTGGAACACCGTCACAGACGGGTTGCTGACATACAGTCCCAGCGCCCCGATGGCCGTTTCCTGCGGGAAATCCACAGGCGGCTTTCCCTGCAGCCGCCGGGCGGTCTCCACCCCCGCCAGAAAACCGGAGGCTGCGGACTCCACATAGCCCTCCACGCCGGTCATCTGGCCGGCAAAGGAGATGCGGGGCTGGTTTTTCAGCTGGTAATAGCGGTTCAGCAAGCCCGGAGAATTCAAAAACGTATTGCGGTGCATGACACCGTATCGCAAAAACTCCGCGCGGTGCAGGGCGGGAATCAGGGAGAACACCCGCCGCTGCTCCGGAAATCTCAGATGCGTCTGGAACCCCACCAGATTATAAACGGTGCCGTCGGCGTTATCCCTCCGAAGCTGCACCACGGCGTAGGGCTCTCGCCCGGTGCGGGGATCTTTCAGCCCCCGGGGCTTCAGAGGACCGTAGCACAGCGTGTCGTGACCCCGGCGGGCCATGACCTCCACCGGCATGCAGCCCTCAAACACACGGCTGTCCTCAAACCCGTGAACCGGGGCCTCCTCCGCGGCGGTAAGCTCCTTCCAGAACGCGTCGTACTCCTCTTCTGTCATGGGGCAGTTGACATAATCCGCAGTGCCCCGATCGTACCGGGAGCCGAACCAGGCCCGGTCCATGTCCACGCTGTCGGCGGACACGAGGGGCGCCGCCGCGTCGTAAAAATGCAGGGCGGTGTCCTCCCCCAGCACCTGCACAAGCGCTTCCGCCAGGGCTTCGGAGGTCAGCGGGCCGCTGGCCACCACCACCTCGCCCTCATCGGGCAGGCGGGTGATCTCCTCTTCCCGCACGGTGATGCGGGGGTGGGCGCGGAGTTTCTCTGTCACCAGGCGGGCAAAGCCGAAGCGGTCCACCGCCAGGGCGCCGCCAGCCTCCACCCGGGTGGCGTCGGCGCAGGCGAGAATCAGCGAGTCCAGACGGCGCAGTTCTTCCTTCAGAAGGCCCACCGCGTTTTCCAGCTGGTCACTGCGCAGGGAATTGGAGCAGCACAGCTCCGCGAAATCGTTTGTCACATGGGCCGAGGTTTTCTTCCCCGGCTTCATCTCGCACAGCGTCACATCGATGCCACGCTGTGCCAGCTGCCAGGCGGCCTCGCTTCCGGCGAGGCCCGCGCCGATTACAGTCACTGTCATATTCATATCCTCTGTGTCGGGAGAAAGGCCGCTCATTCGGCGGCCTTCTTCGCGGTTGTTCTCTTCGCAGCAGGCTTTTTCGCGACCGGTTTTTTTGCAGCCGGGGTCTTCCGGACAGCGGGCTTTTTCGCCGCAGTCTTCTCTGCGGGAACGTCCTCTCCCACTGCTTCTCCCACCGGGGAGCTCTTGGCGGCAGACTTCTTTGCAGCAGGCTTCTTTGCCGCAGGCTTTTTCGCAGCTGGGGTCTTCCGGGCAGCAGGTTTCTTTGCGGCAGCCTTGGCGGCAGTCTGCTTCTCCCCGTCTCCCACAGCTTCCGAATTCTCGGCGGTCTGGCCGTCGGCAGCCTTTTCCTCGGCGCTCTTGCGCTTGGGATAGCCCCGCTGATCCTCCGGAAGGAAGTTGGCGCATTGGGGGTTGACGCAGAACGGCTTTTTATACCCGCGGCCCGCCTTCTTGAACAGTGTCTGACCGCACGCGGGGCAGTCGTCCTTCACCGGCACATCCCAGGTCATGAAATCGCACTTGGATGTCTCGTTCTTATCCGAGTTGTGCTCGCAGCCGTAGTAGGTGTAACCGTTCTTAGAGGTCTTTTTCAGAATGCGTCCGCCGCATTTGGGGCAGCGGCCCGGCATTTCCACCACCAGAGGCTTCGTAAATTTACAGTCCGGGTAGCCCGGGCAGGCCAGAAACCGGCCGAACCGCCCTGATTTGATGACTAAATTGCGGCCGCACAGGTCACATTTTTCCTCGGACACCTCGTCCGGCACTTTAATGCGGATACCCTCCAGCTCTTTCTCTGCCTGCTGAAGGCTGGGACCGAAATCGCCGTAGAACTCCCGCAGGATATTTTTCCAGGGTGTACTTCCCTCCTCTACGGAGTCCAGGCGCTTTTCCATATTGGCGGTAAATTTCAGATCGGCAATGTCGGAGAACCGCTCCTTCATCAGCCCCGTGACCACGCGGCCCAGGTTGGTGATGTGCAGGTACTTGCCTTCCTTGATTACATACTCCCGGTCCAGAATGGTGGAGACGGTGGGCGCGTAGGTAGATGGACGGCCGATCCCCTGCTCCTCCATGGCGCGGATAAGCGTGGCGTCGGTGTAATGCGCGGGGGGCTGGGTGAAGTGCTGGTCCTTGGCAAAATCCTTCAGGGCCAGGGTCTCCCCCTCCTTCAGAGCGGGCAGAGGGGATTCCTTCTCCTCCTTCTCCTCGTCACGGCCCTCCTCATACACGGCGGTATAACCGGAGAACTTCAGGCTGCTGGAGCTGGTGCGGAACGCGTGATTCGCCGCCATGATCTCCACGGACACGCTGTCATAGACGGCATTGGCCATCTGGCAGGCCAGAAACCGGCTCCAGATCAGGCGGTACAGGCGGTACTGCTCGCTGCTCAGCGATTTTTTCACCTGCTCCGGCGTCAGATTGATGCTGCTGGGGCGGATGGCCTCATGGGCATCCTGCGCGCCGGCCTTGGCTTTATAGCGGTGGGTCTGAGCCGGATAGTAATCTTTGCCGTAGCGGCCGAGGATGAATTCCTTCGTGGCGGTCAGCGCCTCCTCGGAGATGCGCAGCGAGTCGGTACGCATATAGGTGATCAAACCCACGGTGCCCTCGCCCTCGATGTCCACGCCCTCATACAGCTGCTGGGCGATGGCCATGGTACGCCGGGGCGTCATGGACAGCTTGCGGGATGCCTCCTGCTGCAGGGTAGACGTGGTAAAAGGGGGCGACGGGCTGCGCTGCTTGTCGGCGCGCTTTACGGACTCCACGGTGAACACCTCGTTCTCCGTATCCCGCACCACCGCGTCCACGTCGCCGGCGGATTTCAGCTCCGCCTTTTTCCCGTCCTTGCCGTGGTAGTGGGCGGCAAAGGCAAGCTTTTTCAGGTCGTTTCCGAGCAGATTGGCGTCCAGCGTCCAGTATTCCTCGGGCTTAAACTCCTCAATCTCCCGCTCCCGGTCATCCACCATGCGGGTTGCCACGGATTGGACCCGGCCCGCGGAGAGTCCCCGGCGGATCTTCTTCCACAGCAGGGGCGAGAGTTCATAGCCAACAATGCGGTCGAGAATCCGCCGGGCCTGCTGCGCATCCACCAGATTCTGGTCGATGTCGCGGGGCTCCCGGATGCTCTCCTGCACCACGTTCTTCGTGATCTCGTTAAACGTCACCCGGCGGGTCTTGTCGTCCGGGAGATCCAGCAGCTGCTTTAAGTGCCAGGAAATGGCCTCTCCCTCACGGTCCGGGTCGGTTGCCAGATAGACGATATCCGCACTCTTGGCGGACTTCTTCAGGTCGCTGATGATCTCTTCTTTTCCCTTGATGGGTTTATAGACCGGCTCGAAGTCATGCTCAAGATCCACGCCGATCACGCTTTTGGGCAGGTCCCGCAGGTGGCCCATGCAGGCTTTGACCTCAAAGTCCTTGCCCAGATATTTTCCGATGGTTTTGGCCTTCGCAGGTGATTCCACGATGACCAGGCTATGTTTCGCCATAGTTACCTCCCAAATGGGTTGATTTATCGTTTATTCGCAAAGCGTCACAGCTCGGGTATATCGTTTTCCCGGGTGCTGCGTCACCAAATTTTCAAGTTCAAGAACCGTCAGCGCCGACAGTACCCGCCGAGTTGGGATCTCTGTCAGCTCGATCAGGTCGTCCACCAGCAGCGGCTCCTCCGTCAGGGTTTGCAGCAGGCGGATCTGATCGTCGGTCAGGCTCAGATCGTTTTTGGAGAGGCTCAGAGACGGTGGCACGGGTTTTGCCTCGGTCTTCTGCCGGGACTTCCAGCCCACGGCTTGCAGCTCCGTCCGGGCGCCCTCCACCCTCAGTTTATCCGAAAATCGATCTTCATACTCCCGCAGCAGATCCCACGGCTCCGCGGCCAGACCTGCCCCATCCCGGATGAGACGGTTGCAGCCCTGGCTCATGGGGGCGTCGATGGGACCGGGCACGGCAAAAACGTCCCGTCCCTGCTCCAGTGCGGTCTCCGCCGTGATGAGCGCTCCGCTCTTCTCCGGGGCCTCCACCACCAGCGTCGCCACGGACAGACCGGACATAATCCGGTTCCGGGCGGGAAAATGGGCCTTCGCCGGAGCGGTGCCGGGCGCGTATTCGCTCACCAGCGCACCGGCGGCGGCCACGTCCTCATAGAGATACCGGCTCTCTGCGGGATAGACCACGTCGATTCCGTTGCCCAGCACGCCCACGGGGGTTCCACCCGCCCGGAGAGCGCCCCGGGCCGCGGCGGCGTCAATGCCCCGGGCCAGACCCGTGACGATGACGGCGCCGCCCGCTGCCAAGCCGTAGCTCAGTTTTTCCGCCGCAGTGATATAGGGCGTGGCGGTTCGGGTGCCCACCACAGCCACCGCAGCCTCCTCATCCAGCGCCGGCAGGCGGCCCCGGAGATACAGCAGGCAGGGCGGATCGTAGATGTTTTTCAGGCGGCTGGGATAGTCCGCATCCTGCAGCGTCAGAATCCGCAGGCTCAGCTGAGCGCAGTCCGCCAGAACCCGGTCGGCGCTCTCCAGCCGGCGGTCACTCAAAAGAGCCGCCTGCTCCCGGGTGATGCCCTCGGTCAGCAGAATCTCGGCAGTGTCGGCATAGTAGATGTCCTCCGGTGACTGGAAGTGCTCCAGCAGCTGGAGGCGGGTCTGGTTGTGCAGGCCGGGAAGCTCCGCCAGCCACACCCAGTATTTCAGCGCAGACACGGGTCATCCCTCCTGTCAACGTTCAGCGAGCCATCTCCCACAGCAACACCGCCGCGGCGGCAGCCGCGTTCAGAGACTCGCAGTGCTCGCTCATGGGAATTTTCAAGGTCAGATCGCACAGGGCCAGAAGCTCCGGAGACAGGCCCCGCCCCTCGCTGCCGATGGCCACGGCGGCACGGGTGTAATCCGCCCGGCGGGCGTCTACGGTGTCGTCCCGAAGGGCCGCGCCATACAGCGCCAGCCCGCTGGCCGACAAAAGCGCCCGAAGCTGCTCCGGCGTGCAGGTCCAGACCGGGCAGCGGAACACCGCACCCATGGAGGCCCGGACAGTCTTGGGGCTGTACAGATCGGCGCAGGCATTCACCAAAAACACTCCGTCCGCCCAGAATGCGTCGGCGGTGCGCAGGATAGTCCCCACATTTCCGGGGTCCTGAACCCCGTCCAGCACCACATAATGCCGCCCTCCCAGGCTTTTGGGCAGCTCCGCAGGCCGCATGCCGCACACGGACAGCACCCCCTGGGGAGTCTGGGCCGGAGAGACGGAATGCATCACATCCTCCGGTACCTGTACGCACCGCACCCCTTCCGGCAGCGGCGGCAGCACGGCATCCGGGGTGCAGATCACGGTGCGCAGGGCTCCGCCCCAGAGCAGCGCCTCCTCCAGCAGTTTGGGGCTGTCGCACAGGAATTCCCCCTGTTCCCGGCGATAGGAAGCGGAGGCGGCCAGCTTCCGAAGATGCGTACACAGCGGATTTGTCCGGCCGGTAATCGTCTCCATGGGCGGTCGCCTCCTTTCGTCTGAAAGGGCCTCATGCCCTTTGAAATTCATTCGTGCCCGACGGCGGAACGCCGCCCAATCAGTCGGCGGCGGAATCGCCCTGGGGCTTCATCGTCGGGAAGAGAATCACTTCCCGGATGGAGTCGGAGCCGGTCAGCAGCATGACCACGCGGTCCACGCCAATGCCCATGCCGCCCGTGGGCGGCATACCGTACTCCAGCGCGGTGAGGAAGTCCTCGTCCAGCATCTCCGTCTCGTCGTCGCCCCGGTCCCGGAGCTCCGCCTGCTTTTCGAACCGCTGGCGCTGGTCGATGGGATCGTTCAGCTCGGAGTAGGCGTTGGCCAGCTCGCTGTGGCAGATGAACAGCTCGAACCGCTCCGTCAGGCGGGGATCGGCGGGGCTGCGCTTCGTCAGCGGCGAGACCTCCACCGGATACATGGTGATAAAGGTGGGCTGGATCAGCTTTTCCTCCACCCGCTGGTCAAAGCAGGCGTACAGCGCATTGCCCCAGGTCTTGTCGGCGGTGGCGGAAAGCTCCACGCCCTTGGCTTTCGCGGCTGCCACTGCCTCCGCGTCGTCGGAGACGGCGGCGAAATCGATACCCACATACTCCCGCACGGCGTCGATCATGGTCATCCGGCGCCAGGAGGGAGTCAGGTCGATTTTCTCGCCCAGCCACTCCACCTCGTAGCTGCCCAGCAGCTTCTTGGCAGCGGAGGAGACGATGCCCTCCACCACGTCCATCATATCGTGGTAGTCGGCATAGGCCTGATACAGCTCCACAGTGGTGAACTCGGGGTTATGCTTGGGGTCCATGCCCTCGTTGCGGAAGATCCGTCCGATCTCATAGACCCGATCCATGCCGCCCACGATCAGCCGCTTCAGCGGCAGCTCGGTGGCGATGCGCATATACATATTGAGATCCAGCGTGTTGTGGTGGGTGACAAAGGGGCGGGCAGCCGCGCCGCCGCAGATGGTGTTCAGCACCGGAGTCTCCACCTCAATATAGCCACGGCTGTCCAGATAGCTCCGCATGTGCTGGATGAACCGGGAGCGCAGCTCAAAGGTTCTGCGGACCTCGGGATTCATGATGAGATCCACGTACCGCTGGCGGTAGCGCAGCTCCCGGTCCTGGAGACCGTGGAACTTCTCCGGCAGGGGCAGCAGGGACTTGGACAGCAGCGTGATGCTCTTTGCCCGGACGCTCATCTCACCCCGCTGGGTGCGGAACACCTCGCCGTCCACGCCGACGATGTCGCCGATGTCATATTTCTTAAACTGGTCGTAAACCGCCTCGTCCATCTCATCCCGGCGGGCGTAAAGCTGGATGCGGCCGGCGCGGTCCTGCAGGTCGCAGAAGCTGACCTTGCCCATGCCGCGCTTGCTCATCAGGCGGCCGGCGATTTTTACGGGGCTGCCCTCCATCTCGTCAAAATGGTCCTTGATCTGCTGCGAGGTTGCGTCCCACGCGAACCGGGTCTGGCGGAAGGGGTCCTGGCTCGTCTCCTGCAGGCTCTTCAGCTTGTCGCGGCGGATTTTCAAAAGATCCCCCACGTCCTGCTGCGGCTGCTGGCTGTTCTTCTGTTCCGACATGACGTTCTCCTTACCGCTCGATCTTCCGGATTTGATAGGAAATGGGGCCTTTTGGCGCATCCACCGTGATCGTCTGCCCCTCCTTGGCGCCCATCAGCGCTCTTCCGAAGGGAGATTCCTCGGAGATGGCCCCATGCATGGGATCCGCCTCCTGTGAGCCGACAATCTTATAAGAGGGCAAGTCGTTGCCCTGCGCATCGGTGACAATCACGCGGCAGCCGATCGTGATCATGTTGGTGGGTGCGTTTACCTCGTCCACAATCACCACGTGCTGGAGGATTTCCTCCAGCTCGGCAATCCGGGAATACAGCTTTCCCTGCTCGTTCTTGGCCTCATCGTACTCGCTGTTTTCGGACAGATCACCGAAGCCGCGGGCAATTTTAATCTGCTCGGCAACCTCGTCGCTGCGGGTGGTCTTCAGGAAATTTAATTCGTTGTTCAGCTCGTCAAGGCGGGCCTGGCTCATTTTATATTCTCTTTCCATTCTTGGTTATCCTTCCTCTTATTTTATAGAAAACAGAGCAGGGCTCTGTTTTCACATATACTTATACTATTATAAATGCCATGGAACGTATTATAGAGATGAAAGTTTCAAATGTCAAGCACCATAAGCGTTTGCGGCCATCTGACCGAAAACCGCGGATAATGGATGGTCTGTAATCATCGGCGCCGGTCATCCCGCAGGAGACGTAACAACCGTGACGTCCGGCTCACGGCCGGCGGCGTAACCGCCTGCGCCGCCCATGGCGTCGCAGCCATTGCGTGCCGATGATACCATTTCCGCCCGCAGTGCGCCTGTCTCCCACAATGCCGCCATCATCTGCGTCCGGCTGCAGCCGGGCGGCATCTGTTCCGCGATTCCGCCGGGCAGCTTCAAATCCGGCAGCGGCGGAAGCTTCTCTTCGTCATACAGCGGCAGCACCACCCCATTTCCCAGAGACAGCGTCGGGCGCTCCGAAAACAGCACCAGAACATCCGCCTGCTCCAGTCGCTCCCGGGCGGACGTCACCACCAGGGGAACGCCCAGAGACCGCCGCAGCGATCGGCCCAGCTCCTCCCCGCCTGCCGGCACATCCAATTGAACGTAGCGGTTGCGCAGGCACAGTGCGGTCACTGCTCTGGTCAGCTCGGCGGACAGCCGGTCGCCCGCCACGGCAATCACCGCCGACGCGGAGGAAAGACCTTTTTCCTCCATAGCCCGGCTCACCAGCTCCGGTGCCAGCTCCCGGTACATGGGCAGCGCCTCCGCCGGCTGGATGCCGCAGCGCTCAAACAACTGCGCATACGAAAACCCCTCCGGATACACCGCCCGGGTCACGCCCCAGCGGCGCAGCTGTTTTGCCGCCGCCGTCAGCCGGCGGCGTGCCAGCCAGTCCGGCGTGCGAGGACTCAGCGGCACCTGCACCCGGGCAAACCGCATCCCGCCCACTTCGATCTGATCTACTCCCCGGCGGCTCCGGTCCGGGTGAGCCGCCGTTTCCACAATTCCAAACATAAAATCCCTCCCGCCCCATGGTATGGAGCGGGAGGTGAATTTTATGCGCGTTTACCACGCTTTCACATAGTTTGTCAGATATGTCAGGGGATTGATACGGACGCCGCCCTCGGTAATTTCAAAATGGAGGTGTGGCCCGGTGGAATGGCCGGTGGAGCCGGTCACGCCGATGGCCTGCCCCTGTTTCACCGTCTGCCCCACACTGACACTGCGGGAACTCATATGGGCATACAGGGTGGTATTGCCGCTGCCGTGGGCGACGACCACATAATTGCCGTAGGAGCTGGAATACTCCGATACAATGACGGTGCCCGCCTTTGCGGCCACCACGGTGGTGGAGTAGCCCACCCCACTGATATCCACACCCTTATGGTTTGTGGAGCCGATGCCGCCGGGAGAGGTCCGCTTGCCGAAGGGCGAGGAGATCGTCCGGCTGGGAACGGGCCAGATATAACCGCCCAGCGCCGCACTGGAGGGCTTTCCGGAGGCGGCCTGCTGTGCCGCCAGCTGCTTGGACAGCTTCACTATCCTGGCCTCGACGGCGTCTTCCTCGGCCGAGATGGATTTCAGTGTCTCCTGATACTCAGCTTCGTTGCTTTCGATCTGCTTCACCAGCGTATTGGCCTCGGTGCGCCGGGAATCCAACTCCGATTTTTTGGACACCAGATCTGCCTTGGCGGACTCCGAGTCTGCCTTGCTTTGCTCCAGCGACGTCTGTTTTGTTTTGATTTCGTCCTGAAGTTGTTGGAGCTGATTGATGACGTTCTGATCGGAGTCCATGATTTCATTGACAAAGTCCAGCCGCGACAGCAGGTCGGTGAAGTTATCTGCCTTGAACAGGACGGACCAGTAGCTGATGGTCCCTCGCTCCTCCATGGCGCGGACACGCTTGCAGAACAGCTGGTACTGGGCCTCCTCCTTCTGCTGCGCGTCTGCCAGATCTGCCTCCGCCTGGGAAATCAGGGCGGCATAGCCCTCAATCTGCGACTCCACATTGCTGATCTGCGAGGCGATGACCGAGATTTGATCGTCCAAGAGCTCTTTCTTCTGTACAGCCTCTTCCTTGTCGTCAGTCAGTGCGTCCAGCTTCGACTGAATGTTCTTTTTCTGGGCCGCCAGATCGCTGGCGCTCCCCTTCAGCGAATTGATGTCCTTCTGGGTTACCGCATGAACCGGTGCCAAAATGGGAGACATAAGGGAGAACACAAAGGCCAGCGTCACCGCCGTCCTGAAAAGACGGCCGACCCGTTTGTTTTTCAGCAACTTCTCCATAGTGCCCCCCTACACCTGCAGAAATTTGCGGATGGCAGACAGGCTGCCGCCCACGCCGATGACAATGCCGGCCGACACAAAGGTGCCCGCCACAGGCAGCCAGAGCTTCCCGAAATCCGTAATGGCAACCAGTTGAAGTGTGTCGGAATTTGCCACCCCCTGTGACACCGCGGCATACAGTCCCCACTGGAGAAAGAACGCAATCACGGCGCCCGTAAATCCCAGCAGGAACCCCTCGTACACAAACGGCCAGCGAATAAAGCTGTTGGTGGCTCCCACCATGCGCATGATGGCAATCTCCTCCCGGCGGTCAAAGGTGGTCAGTTTGATGGTATTGGAGATGATGAATACGGACACCACAAACAAAATGGCAATCAGGGCCACGCACACCACGGTGGCCACATTCCGCACGGCGACAAAGCCGCCGGTGATCTCCTCGTAGGCATTGACCTTGGCAATGCCGGTGACCTTTCCGATGGCCTCCGCCGTCTGGGACGTCTGCTTCAGATCCGCGATATGGATGGCAAACCGGTCACGGAAAATGGTGGCGTCCAGATCCTGAAACATCTGCTCATTGGGATACTGGGCGGCGAAGGACTTCACTGCGTCCTCCTTGCTGATGTACGTTGCTGAGGTCACATTGGGCACGGCCTGCAGCTGGGATTGGAGCGCCTGAGCCTGGGTTTCGGTATAGGTGTCGTCCACATAGGCCAGAATCTCATTTTGCTTTTCCAGGTCCTTCAGCAGGTTGTCGGCGTTGACCGCCACCAGCGTAAAGGTCCCCATAATGAGCAGGCAGGCCACGGTGATTCCGATCGCAGCGAAGGACATAAACCCGTGGCTGAACATATTGGACAGCCCCTCGTGAAAAAAGTAGTTGAATTTGTGCTCATGCATGGATGCGTCCTCCCACATATTTGCCGACGCAGTCGTTGATGACGCAGCCGGAGTCAATTGTGACCACCCGCTTGCTGAAGCGGTTCACCAGATCCTTTTCATGGGTCACCACAACCACCGTCGTCCCCAGCTTGTTGATTTTCACCAGCAGGTTCATCAGCTCAAGAGACCGGTCGGGGTCCAGATTTCCGGTGGGCTCGTCGGCGATAATGGTGGTGGGGTTGTTCACCAGCGCCCGGGCAATCGCCACGCGCTGCTGCTCGCCGCCGGACAGCTCATCCGGGTAGCGGCCCTGCTTGTCGGACAGATCTACTAAATTGAGCACATATGGGATGCGGTTGCGGACTTCCTTCTGTGTCTTGCCCACCGCCCGCATGACAAACGCCAGATTGTCGTAAACCGTCTTCTTCTCGATCAGGCGGAAATCCTGGAAGATGACACCCAGCGTGCGGCGCAGCATCGGAATCTGCCGGTCCGAAATTTTATTGACGGAAAAACCGTTGATCATAATACGGCCGGCGCAGGGCTCCACCTCGCCGGTCAACAGCTTAATGATGGTGGATTTCCCCGACCCGGAGGGGCCCACCAAAAACACAAATTCCCCGTCTTCAATGGCAAGAGTCACTCCCTGTATGGCCTTCGTCCCATTGTCGTACTCCATCTCAACGTCCTTTAGCCTGATCATACGGACACCTCACTTACAGATTCGTTCTATCGGCAGACGGCCCGCCTGCGGCATGGCCCACAGGGCAGCTTTCCATGCGGCGGCGAAGTCGACATAATCCCTAATTCATTGACATTATATACGGTTTTTTTGGGCGGTGCAACCTCTGTTTACAATTGTTTACAAAATTGTGTCAAAAAAGCGCCTCCGGTTTTCCGGAGGCGCAGATGCTGCGGGGCAGGGGATTCAGGAATCGATGCCGCGGGAGGTCAGGTACTTTTTGACCATCAGCGCCACCTTGAAGGTGATGGCGTCGTCAAATTCCCGCAGATCCAAACCGGTGAGCTTTTTGATCTTCTCCAACCGGTACACCAGCGTGTTGCGGTGTACAAAAAGCTTTCTGGCAGTCTCGGACACGTTCAGGTTGTTCTCGAAGAATTTGTGAATGGTGAACAGAGTCTCCTTGTCCAGCGCATCAATGGGGTTCTTCTTGAATACCTCCTGCAGGAACATCTCGCACAGGGTGGTGGGCAGCTGGTAAATCAGACGGCCGATTCCCAGATTCTCATAGTTGATAACATATTTTTCCGTATCGAACACCTTGCCGACCTCGATGGCGATCTGGGCCTCCTTATAGGCCTTGGCCAGATCCCGAAGGTGCAGAGCCACGGTGCCGATGCCCACGACCACGGCGCTGTCGTTTCCGCTGCGCAGAGATTCCTCCACCTGCACGGCGATCTTGTTCAGCTCCTTGACGCCGGCGCCCTCGGGCATCTGGCGGATCAGTACCACGTCCCCCTCTCCCACGGAGAGAACGAAGTCGTTTTGCCGATCGGGATACAGGGACTGAATCACGTCGGTGGGCACGGAGTCGGATTTCTTCAGGGAGCGGACCACAAAAACCCCCCGCGGGACGTCCGCCGTGACCCGCAGTTCCTTGGCCCGCATATAGATGTCGCCGAGCATAATATTGTCGGAGATGATATCCTTGATAAAAGAGCCACGGTCATGCTTTTCCTCGTAATAGGATTTGGCGGAATTCAATGCCACCGTGGCCAGGGAACATACCGTCTTGCTGATCTCATTGTCGCCAAAAGCAAAGGCAGCATAGTCGAACTGCGGTCCCCACCCGTTCAGGGCTTTAAAGGTCTTTCCGTCTGAAGAAATCATGGAACCGGACGCGTTATTGATGACCGGGACGCGTTCCGCCCAGCGTTGACCAATCATCGACAGCTCGCTGCAGGCGATCACGATTCCCTCACCATCAATCACGCCCACGGTACGGTCTGTATTTTCCTTCAGCTGCAGGACTACATTTTGAAAAATTCTTCCTGACATGGCCCGTCCTCCTGTCCAAGAATTTCTTGGATTTTGTTTGTGCATTCTGTCAATGTGTATATTATATCTATAATTTCGTCATAATGCAAGACATTTTTTCTTTTTTAAACAAAAATTTGTAAGCCTTTTTGGGCAACATTTGGCTTTTTAAGAATCTCTCCTGTTATTTCGGCAGTCTTCCACTTCCGCAGGTGTCAAAAAGCGATACGCTCCGGGTGAAAGTGCCGAATCCAGTGTCAAATTCCCCATTTGAATTCTGCACAAATAGCACACCGGTTTGCCTCTGGCTGCCAACATTCGTTTGACCTGATGGTACTTTCCCTCCCGCAGCGTGACAAGCGCCTCGCTGGTCTCCCCGGTGTTCAGAATCTTCAGCTCCGCCGGCAGACAGTGCAGTCCGTCCTCCAGCACCATGCCCGCACGGAAGGCCGCGCAGTCCTCCTCCGTCAGGCAGCCGTTCACCCGCGTAAGATAGATTTTATCCACATGATGCCGCGGGGACAGCAGCTCATGGCCCAGAGGGCCGTCGTTTGTCAGGAGCAGCAGGCCCACGGTATCCTTGTCCAGACGCCCCACCGGAAACAGTCCGAGCTTTTTCAGCTCCGGATCCAGCAGATCCACAACGGTGGTTCCTCTGCCGTCCTCTGTGGCGGAGAGTACCCCAGCGGGTTTGTTCATCATCAGATAGGTGTATCGGCGATAGGTCAGCGTCTCGCGGTTGACTTCCACGACGGTGGATTCCGGGTCATATTTGTCCTCCGCAGACCGGGCGGGGACTCCGTCCGTCAGCACCCTGCCCTGCCGGACCAGCAATTTGACCTCCCGGCGAGAATACTTCCCCGTGGAGGCAATGATTTTGTCAAGGCGCTGTTTTTCCATGGGTACTCCTGTCCGCCGCATCCCGCCCGCTTCCAGCAGACGGAGTGCCGCAGTGATTTTGAGTGTAGTGTATCATATTCCTCCGGAAAAATGAATAGAAACTATGGGGAGGGATGCTCGATGCTGATTTGGACGGCGCGGTTTTCCAGACGCAGAGCCATGATTCTGGTGGTATTTCTGGGTGTGATTCTGGCCCTGGTGGTCATACTGGCGGGCAGGCACAACCAGACGGAACAGACGGCAAAGCTGTCCACCAATGAGAACCGGGTGGAGTTTTTGCAGTCCTATGGCTGGGAAGTGAATTCGGAGCCCATGGAGACGCTTCAGTTTTTGCTTCCGAAGGAGCTGCCGGAGCCCTACGTCACTTATAACGAGCTCCAGAAGCAGCAGGGTTTCGATCTGACGGCCTGCTGCGGCAAGCAAGTGGAGCGGTACACCTATGCGGTCACCAACTATCCCGACCGACCTGACGGAATCCAGGTCAATCTCTACGTCTGCAACGGCTCAGCCGTTGCAGGAGACGTGTGCTGTCCCGGCGCGGACGGATTCCAGCAGGGTCTTGCCTTCCCGTCGAAAAAGGGATAAAAAAGACCGGCCCAAAGGCCGGTCTTTTCCTGTTACAGCAGTTGATTAGGCGTTGATCTCGATGACAGCGCCGGAGCCAACGGTACGGCCACCCTCACGGATAGCGAAACGCAGGCCCTTTTCAATAGCGATCGGGGTAATCAGCTCCACGTCCATCTCGACGTTATCGCCGGGCATGCACATCTCAACGCCCTCGGGCAGAGTGATGACGCCGGTCACATCGGTGGTACGGAAATAGAACTGGGGACGATAGTTATTGAAGAAAGGGGTGTGACGGCCGCCCTCGTCCTTGGACAGGACGTAGACCTGGCCCTTGAACTTGGTGTGGGGGTGAATGGAGCCGGGCTTGGACAGAACCTGACCGCGCTCGACGCCGGTACGGTCCACGCCGCGCAGCAGAACACCGATGTTATCGCCGGCTTCAGCGTAATCCAGCAGCTTGTGGAACATCTCGATGCCGGTGACGACAGTCTTCTTCTTATCCTCGGACAGGCCGACAATCTCGACTTCCTCGGACATCTTCAGCTTGCCACGCTCCACACGACCGGTAGCGACAGTGCCGCGGCCGGAGATGGTGAACACGTCCTCGACGGGCATCAGGAAGGGCATATCCTCCTTGCGGTCGGGGGTGGGGATATAGTCGTCAACAGCGTCCATCAGCTCCTTGATGCAGGCATACTCGGGAGCGTTGGGATCGGTGGACTCGCATACCAGGGCGTTCAGAGCGGAGCCCTTGATGATGGGCACGTCGTCGCCGGGGAACTCGTACTTGCTCAGCAGCTCGCGGACTTCCATCTCAACCAGCTCGATCAGCTCCTCGTCGTCGACCTGATCGCACTTGTTCAGGAAGACCACGACGGCGGGCACACCCACCTGACGGGCCAGCAGAATGTGCTCGCGGGTCTGAGCCATGGGGCCGTCGGTGGCGGCGATGACCAGGATCGCGCCGTCCATCTGGGCGGCACCGGTGATCATGTTCTTGATATAGTCGGCGTGGCCCGGGCAGTCAACGTGAGCATAATGACGCTTCTCGGTCTCATACTCCACGTGAGCAGTGTTGATCGTGATACCACGCGCCTTCTCCTCGGGAGCCTTATCGATGGAATCATAAGCCTCGAACTTGGCTTTGCCCTGGAAGGACAGCCACTTGGTGATGGCAGCGGTCAGAGTGGTCTTGCCATGGTCGACGTGACCGATGGTGCCGATGTTTACATGGGGCTTTGTTCTTTCAAATTTCTGCTTCGCCATTTGAAAATCCTCCAATCAAATTAAAGAATCTGTTATTACAGTGAAAAATGTTTAGCACTGTTTATTTTACAGGAAACTACAGGGAAAATCAATCCCTTTTTAACCCTGGTTCTTCCCGGACACACGGGCATCCACAATCTTCTCCCGGATATTCTTCGGGATCTCGATATAGTGGCTGGGCTCCATGGTATACTGGCCGCGGCCCTGGGTGCGGGAACGCAGATCGGTGGCGTAGCCGAACATCTCCGCCAGAGGCACATGAGCATCGATCTGCTGGGCGCCGGGACGGGCCTCCAGCTTGATGATCTGACCGCGGCGGCTGTTCAGGTCGCCGATGACATCGCCCATATACTCATCGGGAACGGTGACACAGACCTTCATAATCGGCTCCAGCAGTGTGGCATCGGCCTTACGGCAGGCCTCCTTGAACGCCATGGAACCGGCGATCTTAAACGCCATTTCAGAGGAGTCGACCTCGTGATAGGAGCCGTCATACAGGGAGACCTTGACATCCACCACGGGGAATCCGGCCACAATGCCGGCGTTCAAGGCGCCCTGGATACCGGCGTCGACCGCAGGGATATACTCCTTGGGAATCGCGCCGCCCACGATGGCATTGACAAACTCATAGCCCTTGCCGGACTCGTTGGGCTCCACATGGATCTTGACGTGACCGTACTGGCCCTTGCCGCCGGACTGGCGCGCGTACTTGGTGTCCTGATCGACGGCCTTTTTGACGGTCTCCTTGTAGGCGACCTGGGGCGCGCCGACGTTGGCTTCCACCTTGAACTCGCGCAGCAGACGGTCGACAATGATCTCCAGATGCAGCTCGCCCATGCCGGCGATAATGGTCTGGCCGGTCTCGTCATCGGTCCAGGTGCGGAAGGTGGGGTCCTCCTCGGCCAGCTTGACCAGAGCCAGACCCATCTTCTCCTGACCGGCTTTGGTCTTGGGCTCGATGGCGACCCGGATCACGGGCTCGGGGAACTCCATGGATTCCAGGATAATGGGGTTCTTTTCATCGCAGAGGGTGTCACCGGTGGTGGTATTTTTCAGACCCACGGCGGCTTCGATATCGCCGGAATAAACCTGGTCGATATCCTCTCTGTGGTTGGCGTGCATCTGCAGAATCCGGCCGATGCGCTCTTTGACGTTCTTGGTGCTGTTCAGCACGGCGCTGCCGGTGGTCAGCGTTCCGGAGTACACGCGGAAGAAGCTCAGACGGCCCACGTAGGGGTCGGTCATGATCTTGAACGCCAGCGCAGAGAACGGAGAGGAATCGTCGGCGTGACGCTCTTCTTCCATGTCGGTCTTGGGATTCACGCCCTTGATGGCAGGAATATCCAGCGGAGACGGCATGTAGTCGACGATGGCATCCAGCAGCTTCTGCACGCCTTTGTTCTTATAGGAAGTACCGCAGGCTACAGGCACCATTTCATTGGCGATGCAGGCCTTGCGGATGGCGGCCCGAATCTGTTCGGTGGGAATCTCTTCGCCGCCCAGATAGGCCTCCATGATGGCGTCATCCACCATGGTCACTGCGTCCATCAGCTTCTCACGATACTCATTGGCCAGATCCAGCATATCGGCGGGAATGGGCTCGTTACGCATGTCCTTGCCCATCTCATCGTAATACACATCGGCGTCCATCTCGATCAGGTCAATAATACCCTTGAAGGTGTCCTCCCGCCCGATGGGCAGCTGGACGGCAACAGCATTGCACTTCAGGCGATCCTGCACCATGCGCAGCACGTTGAAAAAGTCCGCGCCCATGATGTCCATCTTGTTGACATAGATCATCCGGGGGACCTTGTAGTTGTCGGCCTGGCGCCAGACGGTCTCCGACTGGGGCTCTACGCCGCCCTTGGCGCACAGAACAGTTACGGAACCGTCCAGAACGCGCAGAGAGCGCTCCACCTCCACAGTGAAGTCCACGTGGCCCGGCGTGTCGATGATGTTGATCCGGGTACTGGGGAACTGCTCCTTGGAGCCCTTCCAATAGCAGGTGGTGGCTGCGGAAGTGATGGTAATACCACGCTCCTGCTCCTGTGCCATCCAGTCCATGGTGGCGTTGCCGTCATGGACCTCGCCCAGCTTATAGTTCACACCGGTGTAATACAGAATACGCTCGGTTGTTGTCGTCTTTCCTGCGTCGATGTGAGCCATAATGCCGATATTTCTGGTGTTTTCGAGGGGTGTTTTTCTCGGCATACTTTTCTCCTAACTTACCAGCGGAAATGCGCGAAAGCCTTGTTGGCCTCGGCGGCTTTGTGGGTTTCCTCGCGCTTTTTCACGGCAGAGCCAGTGTTGTTTGAGGCATCCATCAGCTCACCGGCCAGCTTGTCGGCCATGGTGCGCTCGCCGCGGTTGCGTGCATAGGCGGTGAGCCAGCGCAGACCCAGGGTCTGACGGCGGGCGGGACGGACTTCCATGGGAACCTGATAGGTGGCGCCGCCCACGCGGCGGGCCTTGACTTCCAGGCTGGGCATAATATTTTCTAATGCCTGGGTGAATACTTCAATGGGGTCCTTCTCAGTCTTTTCCTTGATCTGGTCAAAAGCACTGTAGACCACCTTCTGCGCTACACCCTTCTTACCGTCCAGCATGACACTGTTGATCAGTTTGGTCACCAGTGCGGAACCGTAGATGGGATCTGGCAGAACCTCTCTCTTGGGAACATTACCTCTTCTGGGCACTATGCTTCCCTCCTTCATAATAATTCTATGATCTCATAGGTACTCAAAAGGCAGATGCCTTTTGTGAATGCCTGCCGAAGCGGTAAATGCTCACGCATCTATATAAACCTTTCGGCAAACTTTCAATGAAACGGTCTTACTTGGACTTGGGTCTCTTCGCACCGTACTTAGAGCGAGACTGCATACGGCCGGAAACGCCCTGCGCATCCAGAGTGCCACGGATAATGTGGTAACGGACGCCGGGAAGATCCTTAACTCGGCCGCCGCGGATCATGACGACGGAGTGCTCCTGCAGGGAGTGACCCACGCCGGGAATGTAAGCGGTGACTTCGTAGCCGTTGGTCAGGCGCACACGGGCGATCTTACGCAGAGCGGAGTTGGGCTTCTTGGGGGTGGCGGTTCTGACTGCGGTGCAGACGCCTCTCTTCTGGGGAGAAGGCAGATCGGTGTTTCTGTTCTTCAGGGTGTTCAGACCGAACTGCAGCGCGGGAGAAGTGGATTTGTAGGTAGCCTGTTCTCTGCCCTTGCGGACCAGCTGGTTAAAAGTAGGCATTCGTGTTCTCCTTTCTTTCATATTTCTGGCAGCCGGGAAACGGCAGCCTTTATTTTTTGCGGAAAACCTATCGGCTATTCCGAAAAAAACGGGAATTACCGCTGCTTCAGCAGCGCGACCACGGAGGCTCCGACAGTGATGCCGCAGGCTCGTCCGAGCTGGGCCATGCCGATTTCCTCATTCACCGGGATGGACTGTGCACCGCACAATTGAGCGATGGGCGCCGTCACGGCAGGATCGGCGTCACAGGCCAGAAAGACCTTCACCGCCCGACCGTCCCGCAGCGCTTTGCGGGACTGTTTGACCCCGATCACTTTTTCGTTGGATACCAATTCCTCCAGCACGGGGCTCCCTCCTGAAATGCATGGCAAAATTCGCAGAGTATATCCGCGCGGAATAAAATTATATCACGGTGTTTTGCAATCGTCAAGTACTCGGCAGAAATGAATTTCGGCTGCCGCTTTCTGCACAAAGTTCACAGTTTCTATGGGATTCTCCCCGGTTTTTGATGGTCATATTCACCAGTTCAGCCTCACGCGGCAAATAGCCGCCTGAGCAGCCGGCGGTATAACGGCGCAAAGCCGGGCTTCCTTCAGCCCGGCTTTGCAGCGGTGATGCTTCAGCGTTTACGCTGGATCAATCGTCAAAAACGGGGATTTCCTCTTCGTCGGGAACGGGGGCCACATCGGGCACCAGCTTCTTGGCGAAAGTCTTGTAGGCGGCCAGACCGGTGCCGGCAGGAATGAGCTTGCCGATGATAACGTTCTCTTTCAGGCCCACCAGATGATCGGACTTGCCCTTGATGGCAGCCTCGGTCAAAACCTTGGTGGTCTCCTGGAAGGAGGCGGCGGACAGGAAGGAATCCGTGGCCAGAGAGGCCTTGGTGATACCCATCAGCAGCTGGGTGCCGGCGGCGTGGCGCAGGAGCTCGCCGTCTTCACGGCGTTCGCCCGCCTCGTTGCGGCGGTCAACCTGCTCGTTGGCGTCCTCCATCTCCAGAATGTCCACCATGGAGCCATCCAGAAGCTTGGTGTCGCCGGAGTCCTCCAGCCGAACCTTACGCATCATCTGCCGGACAATGACCTCAATGTGCTTATCGTTGATGTCAACGCCCTGCTGGCGGTACACGCGCAGAACTTCCTGAATCAGGTAGTTGTACACGGAGTCGGCGCCGCGGATCCGCAGCACGTCATGGGGATTCAGCGCGCCGTAGGTCAGCTGGGTACCGGCAATCACGGTGTCGCCGTCCTTCACCATCAGACCCGTGTGGGGCACGGAATAGGTTCTGGTATCGCCGTCGTCGGCGATGACGTTGATATTCAGCAGACTTCTGCCGGTGGACTCAAACTTGAGCTTGCCGGCAATCTCCGCAATCTGGGCCATTCTCTTGGGCTTGCGTGCCTCGAACAGCTCCTCGACTCGGGGAAGACCCTGGGTGATATCGCCGCCGGCCAGGCCGCCGGTATGGAACGTACGCATGGTCAGCTGGGTACCCGGCTCGCCGATGGACTGCGCAGCGATGATACCGACCGCTTCGCCGGGTCCCACGGGCTGGCTGGTGGCCAGGTTCATACCGTAGCACTTGGCGCACACGCCGCTGTGGGCCTTGCAGGTCAGGACGGTGCGGATCATCACCACAGGCTTGGTATCCGCCTTGGCAGGATCAAACTCACACTGGTCGCCATCCCGGAAGTTCTTCTGGATCCAGTGGCGGGTCTCCAGAAGCTTTGCGTCCTCCGCTTCCATCATCCGGTCGGAGGGCACCAGCACCTCGCCGGTGTCGGGGTCGATTACCTCGCCCACCAGGTAGCGGCCGCAGACTCGGTCAGAAAATTTCTCAATGACCTGACCGTTTTCGGCAATCTCGGAGACCTTGATACCATGGGTCACATGGCAGTCCTGCTGGCGGATGATGACATCCTGAGACACGTCGACCATTCGGCGGGTCAGGTAACCGGAGTCCGCGGTTCGCAGGGCGGTATCGGCCAGGCCCTTACGGGCGCCTCTGGAGGAGATGAAGTATTCCAGAGCGGTCAGACCCTCACGGTAGTTTGCCTTGATGGGAATTTCGATGGTCTTGCCGGCGGTGTTGGCGATCAGTCCGCGCATACCGGCCAGCTGACGGATCTGTTTCATGGAACCACGGGCGCCGGAGTCCGCCATCATGTAGATGGGGTTGTAGCGGTCCAGGTTCTTCTGCAGGGCGTCGGATACCTCATTTGTGGTCTTTTCCCAGACCTGAACCACTTGCTTGTAGCGCTCCTGGTTGGTCATGAAGCCCATCTTGTACTGGTATTCAATATCCAGAACCTGCTGCTCGGACTTGGCAACCATCTCGTACTTCTGGGGCGGGATGGTCATATCCGCGATGGAAACCGTGATCGCCGCCTTGGTGGAGTACCGGTAACCGGTGGCCTTGATGGCGTCCAGCACCTCGGCAGCAACGGTGAAGCCGTGCTTCTTGATGGTGCGGTCCACGATCTGGCCCAGCTGCTTTTTTCCGCTGGTGAAGGTGATCTCGTAGTCCAGCAGCTTCTCCGGATCGGACCGATCCACAAATCCCAGATCCTGGGGGATATTCTGGTTGAAGATAATACGGCCGGGAGTAACCTCCACAACCTTGGACCGCTCCACGCCGTCGATGGTCCGGGTCAACCGGACACCGATGGGGCAGTGGGGGCCGATGACGTGCTCGTTATAGGCCATCAGCGCCTCGGCCTCATTGCCATAGAAGTGCAGCGGGCGGTAGGTGGCGGGCCGCTTCTTATCGGCCTTTGCCCGCTCGTTGGCAGCCTGGAACTCGTCGGCGTCCACAATCGAGTTGGCGATCAGATCGGTGTCTCCGGCGTCGGCGCACCAGATGGTCTCCGCACCGATTTCCGCCTTGCCCATGCGATCCATTGTCAGGTAGTAGGCACCCAGCACCATGTCCTGGGTGGGAACGGTGACGGGTCCGCCGTCCTGAGGACGCAGCAGGTTGTTGGCGGAGAGCATCAGAATCCGGGCCTCGGCCTGGGCCTCGGCGGACAGAGGCACATGGATGGCCATCTGGTCGCCGTCAAAGTCCGCATTGAACGCGGTGCAGTTGAGGGGATGGAGTTTCAGGGCGCGGCCGTCCACCAGCACCGGCTCAAAGGCCTGAATGCCCAGACGGTGCAGCGTCGGCGCGCGGTTGAGCATGACGGGGTGATCCTTGATGATGACGTCCAGCGCATCCCACACCTCGGTGACGCCCTTATCCACCATTTTCTTGGCGGATTTGATATTGTTGGCGGTACCGTCCTCCACCAGCTTCTTCATAATGAAGGGGCGGAACAGCTCCACGGCCATCTCCTTGGGCACGCCGCACTGATAGATCTTCAGTTCGGGGCCGACGACAATGACGCTTCGGCCGGAATAGTCCACGCGCTTGCCCAGCAGGTTCTGGCGGAAGCGGCCCTGTTTGCCCTTGAGCAGATCGCTGAGGGACTTGAGGGCGCGGTTGTTGGCGCCGGTGACGGCACGGCCGCGGCGGCCGTTGTCGATCAGAGCGTCCACGGCCTCCTGCAGCATGCGTTTTTCGTTGCGCACAATGATGTCGGGTGCATTGAGCTGAATCAACCGCTTGAGGCGGTTATTCCGGTTGATGACCCGGCGGTACAGATCGTTCAGATCGGACGTGGCGAACCGGCCGCCGTCCAGCTGAACCATGGGCCGCAGCTCGGGGGGGATGACCGGCAGAACGTCGATGATCATCCACTCCGGCCGGTTGCCGGACAGACGGAAGGCGTCTACCACCTCAAGTCGCTTGACAATCCGGGCCTTCTTCTGGCCGGAGGCATCCCGCAGCTCGGTGTGGAGCTGGGCGGACAACTCGTCCAGATTCACATCCATCAGCAGTTTTTTAACGGCTTCGGCACCCATGCCGGCGTGGAAATCTTCCTCGTATTTTTCACGGTAGTCCCGGTATTCCTTCTCACTGAGGATCTGGTTTCTGGCCAGCGGAGTCTCGCCGGGGTCGGTGACGATATAGTTGGCAAAGTACAGCACCTTCTCCAGGATGCGGGGGCTGATGTCCAGCAGCAGACCCATGCGGGAGGGGATGCCCTTGAAATACCAGATGTGGGAGACGGGCGTGGCCAGTTCGATGTGGCCCATGCGCTCCCGGCGGACCTTGGCCCGAGTGACCTCGACGCCGCAGCGGTCGCAGATCTTGCCCTTATAGCGGATCTTCTTGTACTTGCCGCAGTGGCACTCCCAGTCCTTGGTGGGCCCGAATATCCGCTCGCAGAACAGGCCGTCCCGCTCGGGCTTCAGGGTGCGGTAGTTGATGGTTTCCGGCTTTTTGACCTCGCCGTAAGACCACTCCCGGATCTGCTCCGGGGAAGCCATGCCGATCTTTATCGCGTCAAAAGCAATGTTATTGCCAGTATTGCTGTCGATCATATTGCGGTATCCTCCTTACATAATTCAGAATTGAGTGCGGACGGGCCGGGACAATTCTGAATCATTCTTCGTCGAAGCTTTCGTCGCCCAGGTCATCCAGCTCGGATCCGGCATCCTCAGGGGCGTCCTCGATATCGAATCCGGACTCGGCAAGCTCTGTCTCTTCGACAACGGCATGGGCACGGTCGTCGTCTGCATCCATCCGGGCGAGGTTGAAGGTATCCATGGCGTCCTCGTCATCCCTGAGCTCGATGATGTTGCCGTCCTTGTCCAGAACCTCGATCTCCAGGCACAGGGACTGAAGCTCCTTCACCAGAACCTTGAAGGACTCGGGCACGCCGGGCTGAGGCACGTTGTGCCCCTTGACGATGGCCTCGTAAGTGCGGACACGGCCGGTAACATCGTCGGATTTGACGGTCAGGATCTCCTGCAGGGTATAGGCGGCGCCGTAAGCTTCCAGCGCCCAGACCTCCATCTCGCCGAAGCGCTGGCCGCCGAACTGGGCCTTGCCGCCCAGGGGCTGCTGCGTGACCAGGGAGTACGGGCCGGTGGAACGTGCGTGAATCTTATCATCCACCAGATGATGCAGCTTTAGGAAGTACACATAGCCGACGGTGACACGGTTGTCAAAGGGTTCTCCGGTGCGTCCGTCGTACAGGACGCTCTTTCCCTCGGGATCGAGGTTGGCCTCCCGCAGCATGGCCTTGATGTCATCCTCCCGCGCGCCGTCGAAAATGGGGGATGCAACTTTGCAGCCCAGCGCGTGGGCGGCGTAGCCCAAATGGACCTCCAGCACCTGCCCGATGTTCATACGGGACGGCACGCCCAGTGGGTTCAGCACGATGTCCAGCGGAGTACCGTCCGGCAGGAACGGCATATCCTCCTGCGGCAGCACCCGGGACACAACGCCCTTGTTGCCGTGACGGCCGGCCATCTTGTCGCCCACCTGAATTTTGCGGCGCTGGGCGATATAAACGCGGACCACCTGGTTCACGCCCGGCCCCAGCTCGTCGCCGGCCTCCCGGGTGAACACTTTGGCGTCGACTATGATGCCGGACTCGCCATGGGGTACCTTCAATGAGGTATCGCGGACCTCCCGCGCCTTTTCGCCGAAGATCGCCCGCAGCAGCCGTTCCTCGGCGGTGAGATCGGTCTCGCCCTTGGGGGTAACCTTGCCCACCAGAATATCGCCGGAGTGAACCTCCGCGCCGATGCGGATGATGCCGTTTTCGTCCAGATCTTTCAGGGCGTCCTCGCCCACGTTGGGGATATCCCGGGTGATTTCCTCAGGCCCCAGCTTGGTGTCGCGGGCGTCGATCTCGTACTCCTCGATATGGATGGAGGTGTAATAATCCTCGCGGATCAGCCGCTCGTTCAGCAGAACGGCATCCTCGTAGTTATAGCCTTCCCATGTCATGAAGCCAACCAGAATATTGCGGCCCAGGGCAATCTCGCCCTGTTCGGTGGCGGGGCCGTCGGCCAAGACGGTGGGGTCCTCGGTCTCGCCCTTTTCGTTGATGCGCACGCCGTGAACGCGCTCGCCCACGGAGACGATGGGTTTCTGGTTGATGCAGGTGCCGTGGTTGGACCGCAGGAACTTGGTCAGCTTGTATTCCTTGCTGCCGCCTTTGTCGTACTCGACAATGATGCGGCGGGCGTCCACGGAGGCAACCTTGCCCTCGCCCTCGGCCAGAATCACGACCGCGGAATCGATGCAGATCTTATGCTCCATACCGGTGCCGACGATGGGCGCCTCAGGGCGCAGCAGGGGCACCGCCTGACGCTGCATGTTCGCGCCCATCAGGGCGCGGTTTGCGTCATCGTTGGGCAGGAAGGGGATCATGGCGGTGGCGATGGACACCATCATGCGGGGGGAGACGTCGATGTAGTCCACCATCTCCTTGTCCACCTCCACGATTTCGTCGCGGTGGCGGGCGATGATACGGGCGCTGGTGAGGCAGCCGTTCTCGTCCATGGGCTCGGCAGCCTGGCCGACGATGTAGTTGTCTTCCTCATCGGCGGTCATATAAGAGATATCGGTTGCTACATGGTAAGTCTCCTTATCCACCTTGCGGTAGGGAGCCTCGATGAAGCCGTACTCGTTGATTCGGGCGTAGGTGGCCAGATAGGAGATCAGGCCGATGTTGGGACCTTCGGGAGTCTCGATGGGGCACATACGGCCATAGTGGCTGTAGTGGACGTCTCGGACCTCCATGTTGGCGCGCTCACGGCTCAGACCGCCGGGTCCCAGGGCGGACAGGCGGCGTTTGTGGGTCAGCTCGGCCAGAGGGTTGGTCTGATCCATGAACTGGCTCAGGGGGCTGGAGCCGAAGAACTCCTTGATGGCGGCGGTAACGGGGCGGATGTTGATCAGGCTCTGGGGGGTCACGATGTCCAGATCCTGAATGGTCATGCGCTCGCGGATCACCCGCTCCATCCGGGAAAAGCCGATGCGGAACTGGTTTTGCAGCAGCTCGCCCACGCAGCGCAGGCGGCGGTTGCCCAGATGATCGATATCGTCCCTGACGGAGACTCCCCGGGCCAGGCCGTTCATATAGTTGATGGAGGTGAGGATATCGTCGATGATGATATGCTTGGGCACCAGCTCATCCTTGTGGAGACGCAGCTGATCCTTCAGTTCGTCGCCGGAATACTGACCCAGCAGCTCCTGCAGCACGTCATAACGGACCCGCTCCTTGATGCCGCACTCGGCCTGGGGATCGAAATCCACATAGTGATCCAGCGCGCACATCCGGTTAGAGATCACCCGCAGGGGCTGGCCGTCCGCCTCGATGGTCACGTCGCACACGCCCACGGTGTCCAGCATCCGGGCGTCGTCCTTGCTCAGCAGATGTCCCTCGTCAAAAAGGATTTCGCCCGTGGCGGGATCCGCCACAGGATAGACCAGCTTGTACCCGGCGACTCTGGCCCACAATGACAGCTTCTTATTGAATTTGTAGCGGCCGACGATGGACAGATCATAGCGACGGGGATCGAAGAACAGGTTGTTCATCAACGCTTCGCAGGCTTCCACCGTGGGGGGCTCGCCGGGACGCAGCTTACGGTAAATCTCCAGCATGGCGTCCTCGTAGGTCTTGCAGGGGTCCTTCTCCAGCGTGGCCAAAACACGGGGGTCATCGCCGAAGCGGTCCAGAATCTCCGCGTCGGTCTTCATGCCCAGAGCGCGGATCAGGCAGGTGACGGGCAGCTTGCGGTTCTTATCGATTCGAACCCAGAACACCTCGTTGGCGTCGGTCTCATACTCCAGCCAGGCGCCGCGGTAAGGAATCACAGTGGCGCTCAGGATGGGCAGATCGGTCTTCAGATCCAGCTCTTTGCCGTAATACACACCGGGAGAACGGACGATCTGAGAAACCACGACGCGCTCCGCGCCGTTGATGACAAATGTGCCGGCGTGGGTCATCAGGGGGAAATCTCCCATGAAGATCTCCTGCTCCTTGATTTCCTCGGTCTCCTTGTTGCGCAGACGCACCTTGACCTTCAGAGGCGCGGCATAGGTTGTGTCCCGGGCCTTGCACTCCTCCACGTCATACTTGGGCGCCTCATCCATCTTATAATCGATGAAGGTCAGCTCCAGATTGCCCTGATAGTCGGTAATCGCCGCAACATCGGCAAATACCTCCCGCAGACCGGTGTCCAAAAACCACTGGTAAGACTTCCTCTGGATCTCCAGAAGGTTCGGCATCGACATGATTTCCTCATGTCGGGCAAAGTTCTTACGAATGGTCTTTCCGTAATACTTGTCTTTGGCCATCTTCACATTCACCTTTCTTTTGCCGGAGCTCTTCCCTGTCCCGCAGAGCTCTGGCAGTCTGTTTCCGGAAACGACTGACGGCGAAATTAACGATGCCGTAAAACGACACGCCCGGAATTGTTGTTAAAATTCCGCCGTTCCGCTATTGCTTTTTGTGGGGAAATATGCTATCTTAAGGATAGTAATTGAGAATGGCAGAGTGTCTGCCGCTCATCATAAGCGACTTATTTTATCATGCAATTTTGTCACTGTCAAGCCTGATCTTTCCAAATCCGGGGTTTCCCGGCTTTTTTTATAAATAAAAGAGGGCCGTCCGTCCGGACGGTCCTCTTTTTCTTTATTCACACATTCAGCCGTACAGTTCCTCGTCGTTATAATCATCGAACTCGGAGCCAAACTTCTGTGCCAGCCGCTTTTTCATGCCGCAATACCCAACAGACAGGTCATGCCAGCCGCCGATCAGCAGGCAGATCAAGGCGGCCAAGGCCAGACCGGCACTGATGATCTTCATCACCATTTGTGCGGTTTTGCTCATATTATATCCTCCCTATCACGGATGTGTGGACGCGCTGTCGCGGATCGTTGTAGTATGATACACCGTTTCACGGAATTTTACAACCTTTTTTCCAAATAATCCTTTCGGATCGCGGAATCACTCTGCATTTCCGGTTGAATAGATATCCCGAACGGGCGTAGCGCGCAGCGACGGCAGGAACCGGAGCGCCAGAGGAATCCAGGTGGCAAGAAACAGCACAGACGCCAAAACCGCCGCGATCTTTTTCCGATGTGACGGTACAGCAAGACCCACCAGCACTCCGGCGGCATACAGGCAGAGTTTCAGCAGCATAACGTCCCTCCAATCCCATTTTTGAAGGAAGTCGTTCGCCCGATTCAGCAAATTTTTCATGATACAGCCCTCCTGCTTTCCTCTGTTTTCATATTTCTTCCGACAACCGGACGATGTTTGCGTTCCCGTTTTCCCATCCGCGGGAAAGCCGGATGATTGCTTGTAATTATGTCATGATTATATCATGGCGGAATATGTCCATACGCCGCTTGGGGCGATGTGCCTTACATCCATCGCCCCAAGCGCAGAGTGCGCGGATGCGCGTATAATAGCTTCTTTTAGTGATTATACCACATTTTTCTGGCAATGGAAAGATCCTGCGGAAGAATTTTCAGCGCCCGCAAAACACGGACACGCCCCGCCGGAATCGGCGGGGCGTGTCCGTGTTTACAGCTTCTCCAGAATGTGCTTTTTGTATGCAAGAAACTCCGGCGTCAGGTTAAACCCCTCCGGCCGGGGTCTCGGCTCGCGGATGGCAATCTCCTCCGTGATACGGCCCGGCTGGCCGGTCAGCAGATAGATGCGGTCTGACAGCAGGATCGCCTCATCGATGTCATGGGTGATGAACAGCGTGGACAGCCGGATGCGCTCCATGATCTGCAGATACCATCTGTGCATGGCGGATTTGGTCAGCGTGTCCAGAGCGGAGAAGGGTTCGTCCAGCAACGCCACATTCTGCGAGAACAGATAGGTCCGCAGCAGCGCCGCCCGCTGGCGCATTCCGCCGGAGAGCTGGGCAGGCCACTTTTTCTCCGTGCCCTCCAGTCCAAACTCAGTAAAGTGAGCCCGGGCCTGCTCCCGGGCCTCGGTCTTCCCCACGCCGCGCAGCAGCAGCGGCAGCGCCACGTTGTCCTCGATGGTGCGGTAGGGCAGCAGCAGATCCTTCTGCAGCATATAGCTGATGTGGCCGGGCCGGTTGGTCACGTCCTCCCCGTCCAGAAACACCCGGCCGGAGTCAGGCTCCATCAGGCCGGAGATGATGTTGAACAGGGTGGATTTCCCGCTGCCGCTGACCCCCAGCAGGCAGGCCAGCTCCCCCTCCCGGAGGGTGACGGAGATGTCCTCCAGCACGCGGATGTCCGCGAAGGTCTTGCTGATCCCCCGTACCTCCAGCTTCACACTCATTTTGCCGGCAGGTAATCGTTGGTGAAGCCCGTGCTCTCCGCAATCGCGCCGCCCAGCAGGTTGTTTTCGTCCAGCCAGTTGTAGAAGGCATTCCAGCGCGCGGCGTCAAACACGCCCCACTGGGACGCGTCGGCGGTGTACTGCTCGGCCAGGTACTTCTGGCTCTCCGTCACCAGGTCGCGGCTGCCCTCCAGCTCGGGATTCTGCTGAATCAGAAGTTCGGCGGCATCGTCCGGATTCTGAACGGCATACTCATAGCCCTTGGAAAGCGCGGAGAGAAACGCCTTGGCGGTATCCGGATGCTGCTTCAGAAAGTCGTTGTTGGCGATGATGACGGGAGTATAGTAGTCAAACACCGGATTGATGTCCTTGAATGCAAAGTAGTCGGTGTCCAGACCCGCCACCTTGCAGGCAATGCCCGCCCAGGCATAGTAGATCCAGATGGCGTCCACGGACTTGCTCTTCAGGGCGGAGACCTCGTCGGTGACGGTGGAGGGAATCAGAACGACCTTGGAAAAGTCGCCGCCGTCAGCTTCCACCACATCTTTCAGCATAGCCTTCTCCACGTCCATGTCCCAGGTGGCATACTTATGCCCCTCCAGGCCTTTGGGGCGATCCATTCCCTCCCCGGCACGGGAAACGATGCCGGAGGTGTTGTGCTGGATCACCGCCGCCACGGCGGTGATGGGCAGCGCGTCATCTCCCACCAGAGCGGGGGCCATGGAGTCCTGGAAGGACACGCCGAACTGAGCCTTTCCGGAACCCACCAGCACCTCGGCGCCGTCCTCGGGCGGCTGCACTACTTCCACGTCCAGCCCCGCGTCGGCAAAGTATCCCTTGGCAAGAGCCACATAGAGACCGGTGTGGTTGGTATTGGGCGTCCAGTCCAGCACAAACGTAATCTTGGTCAGGTTCTTGTCTGAGGCAGAGGACGCGCCGGCACTGCTGCCGGAAACTGCGCCGCTGCTTGCGCCGCAGGCCGTCAGACCCAGCGCCATGACCGCCGCCAGAAGGGCGGCAGCAATTTTCTTACTGTATTTCATGCGTATTCTCCTCGCTTTGATTGAGTTTATCGTCCAGACGCAGATAGGGCATGCTCCGCTTCTGCACCGTATCCACCAGCCACATCAGTGCCAGGCTGATGGCGGAAATCAGAAAAATCACGGCGAACATTTTATCAAAGGCAAAGGCCTTTTTCACCCGGATCATGTACACGCCCAGCCCGCCGAATCCGCCCAGCCACTCGGAGATAACCGCGCCTACCACGGAGTAGGCCGACGCAATCCGCAATCCGGAGAAAAACTGGGGCAGGGCCGCCGGGAACTTGATAAAACGGAAAACCTGCCGGCGTCCCGCTCCCATGGAGCGCAGCAGGCGGATATAGTCGGGATCCACGGCCCGGAAGCCGTCCAGCAGACCCACCGTCACCGGGAAAAACGTCACGATCACGATGAGGATGATCTTGGGAGTCATCTCATAGCCGAACCAGAGCACCAGCAGCGGCGCGATGGCCACGGTGGGCACCGTCTGGGTGATGACCAGCAGGGGGTAAACCGCCCGGTACAGCCACTCAAAGGTATCCATCAGCACGGCGAAGCCAAACCCGATGGCCACCCCCAGCAGAAGACCGTAAAATGCCTCCTGCAGGGTGACGACCGCATTGGAGCACAGCGCGCCGAAGTCGCCGGCAAAGGCACGCGCCACATCCGCCGGGGACGGCAGCATGTACCCGGGTACCAGACCCAGTCCGGAAATCAGCGCCCACACTGTCAGCAGGAGCGCCAGTGCCCCGGCGGCGGGGGCCTTACTCCTGATGATGCTTCGTAACTTTCTTGTCAATGGTCAGGATCTCCCCTTCCGGCTGGTAAACGACCTTAATATAGGCGGAGACGGACGGGGCGCCGGCCCGGATGGCCACGTGCTGGCACTCTTTGACAACGTCCATCAGCTGATCGTAGTCGTCGCCCTCAATGGCGGTTTCAAAGGGCCCAACATAGTAATGCAGCCCGGTGCTCTTGATATAGGCGATCACCTCGTCCACAATGCGGACCAGCTCCTCATCGTTGGGGGCGGCGGGCAGGGTTTGAATCGCAACGCTTGCAGTCATAACAAGACTTCCTTTCTGTTCTTATAAAAACAAAACCCTCGCCGGAATACCGGCGAGGGTTCTCAAATCAAATAAAACCGTATAAAACGGCCCAATATGATCCCTACGCTGGCATGACCCAGATCAGGTAAAAGGGTCACGGAAAACATCCGTATCTCAGTCCGTCACTTCGGACCCCCCATTGTCACTGTGTAGTATATCTCCCCCGCAGGGCGTTGTCAAGGCCGGATCGATAAATCTTTATCTAGGATGCAGACCATCGTTAAGAACGGATGCTCCTCCAGTTCCGCCGCACCTTAAAATTACCCCGGACGCGGAGCGCGGCGGATGCCGCGGTGGCAGCAGCGCCCGGGGGAAACAGAATCGCTGCTCATCGATTGCCGGTTTGGCGTCCGCTCATTGTGCGGATGCCGCTGGACTTCAAGCTGGTCTCCGGCATGCCAGGTGCTCTATTTGGGGGGCTTTTTCCGGTGAGTACCTGCACCCATGTCTCCACGGGGAGCAACAGGTGCCTCACACAAAACGAACCTCACGGGCGCGGAAATTTCGGAGAAAAGCGAGTGCAAGATCATACCGTTTGAAATGATTATGAGAAAACCTGATAGCCGCAGGAGCTCCTTCCCTGCCATACTTCTGTCCCCTCTGTCAAGTGGGAAAGTGCCGCCGTCACAGCCAGATGGCTCCCAACTTCAGCACGGATCCCCAGGCCCGGCAGTACCAGGGACGCTTCTCCCACTCCTCCAGCGTATAGGCGCTGCTGACTTCCATGATACGGTCCATGTCCTCCAGCAGATCTTCCACCGCAGGCATGTGATACAGCAGCACGCCGCACTCATAGTGGAGCTGGAATGTCCGGTAATCCATATTGGTGCTGCCGATCAGCGCCACTTCCCGGTCCACCATAACGCTCTTGGCATGGAGAAAGCCCGGATCGTATTTATAGATCCGCACGCCATGGCGCAGCAGCTCACCCCAGTAGGTCTCCGCCACCGTGTAGACGGCCTTGTGATCCGGTACGGCGGGAATCAATAGCCGCACGTCCACACCGGCGTCTGCTGCAATGCAAAGTGACTTCTGCATGGACTCCTCCACCGCGTAATATGGCGTGGTGATATATAAAAACCGCTTGGCGGAGGCGATCAGCTGCAGGTACGTCTCCTCGATCGGATTGTCCGGGTTGTTCACCGGGCCATCAGTGAAGGGCTGGCAGTAGCCGACGCCCTCAATCTCCCGGCGGGGGCGGTAAAAGTCATCCTCGTTGGGTAAATTCCGCCCGATCATCTTCCACATCTGGATAAACTGCGCCGCAAACCCCCAGGCCCCCGCCCCCTCTATCCGGACGGCGGAGTCCTTCCAGTGGCCGAAGCGGACATACAGATTTGCATATTCATCCGCAATGTTGATTCCGCCGGTATAGGCATAATAGCCGTCAATCACCGCAATTTTTCGGTGGTCCCGGAAGTTGAAATAAATTCGGTTGACATAACGATGAACCGGATTGAACACCTCCACCTCGATATTGGCGTTCTGAATTTCCTGCAGCGTCTGATCGGACAGCCGGGAGAGATTGCCGAAATCGTCAAAGATGATGCGGACCTCCACCCCAGCGGCGGCCCGGCTGCGCAGCACGGCAAAGATCCGGTCCCAGATCTTGCCCTCGGCAAGAATATAGTATTCCAGAAAAATATAGGTTTCGGCCTGCTCCATATGGGCGATCAGATCGTCAAAAAAATCGACTCCGTTCCCAAAGTAGCGGGCATCGGTACCCCGATAGAGCAGAAATCCGCGCTTTTGGAGATAGGTGGCCAGGCGCCCCCAGGCGGAGCATTCCCGGGCCAGACGTGCCACATTTTCCGCGCTCTCCCGCCTGGTGCTCTCCCGTTCCGCAGAGGGCAAAATCCGTTTCAGGCTCAAGTTCTTGGACTGGTGGGTACCGCCCCACAAGAGAAACAGGATCACTCCGGCCACGGGCAGCAACAGCAGCAGGCACATCCAGCTGAGTTTATAGGACGGACTGCCGGGGCGGGTGTAGATCCAGACCGCCAGCACTGCGCCGATCAGCTCCAGGCCTCCGTATACAATAGCCGTCTTTGTCTGCAAAAAAATTGACAGAAGCACCGACAAAGCCACCTGGGCTACCACGACGATCACGCACATGGCAATGCTGGCCGCTGCGGAAATCCGCCGCTCAATGCGCTCCTCATCCTTCACTCGTTTGCTCAAGGCAATCACCTCCCTGGTCAGAATAAACCGCTTTTGCCCGCATGATCCCGACGCGCAAAGCGACTGTGGTATTGTCAGTCATTTTCGGATTTCCCGAAAAAAGACAGAACTTGTATTATTGCAGTCTCGCATACTATTATACCGAAAAAAGCAGGTCGCCGCAACCGCATTCCGGAAATGAGTACAACCCCGCCCGAAAAGGGTGGGGTTGTCTTCTTCTCAGCGGCTGGCTCTCAGCAATTCCTGCTTGATATCCCACAGTTTTTTTGACAGATCCACGTAGTAATTATGCGGATTGTCGAAGCGCTTGACCTCATCCCACAATGTCTCCACCTGCTCTGCGCAGTATTTTCGGATTTCCGGCAGGGCCGGCTGCCGATAGACGAGCGCCCCGTTCAGAAAGATCGGCACCTGCAGTGGCTTGGCGGTGAAATCCTGGAGAACCTTGCTCTTCCATGTGGCCGTCGGATCAAAAATCTCCAGCGGCCGGCTGTCATCCACCGTCTCGTCGTACACGCACAGGTAATCCGCCTCCGCCTTCCCCGTCCTGTTGTCAAACAGGCGGTAGGGCTTTTTGAAATGCGGTGTGGTGATCTTGTCCACGTTCTCACTCACCTTGATCTTGGGGAGGATCCGCCCCGTCTCATCCTCCACGGCGGCCAGCTTATAGACCCCGCCGAACACAGGCTCGCTCCGGGCGGTAATCATCCGCTCGCCCACACCGAACAGGTCGATCTTGGCGTCCTGCAGCAGCAGATCCTGAATGATATACTCATCCAGCGCGTTGGACGCGGAGATCTGGCACTCGGTCCATCCCGCGTCGTCCAGCATATTCCGGGCCTGGCGGGTCAGATAGGCGATATCACCGGAGTCAAGACGGATGCCGCACTTCGTGATTCCGCGGGGTCTGAGAACCTCGTTGAACGCACGGATGGCATCCGGCACGCCGGACTTCAGCGTATTATAGGTATCCACCAGCAGCACGGCGTTGGTGGAATAGATCTCACAGTAGGTCTTGAACGCCTCCAGCTGGGTATCAAACATCTGAACCCAGGCGTGGGCCATGGTGCCGCCGGAAGGCACGCCAAAAAGCTGATCCGAAATGGTGCAGGCCGTGCCTGCGCAGCCGCCGATAAAGGCCGCCCTTGCCCCGGAGATGGCGCCGTCGGTGCCCTGGGCGCGGCGGGAGCCGAATTCCAGCACTGTCCGTCCCCGCGCCGCACGGCAGATGCGGTTGGATTTGGTGGCAATCAGGCTCTGATGGTTGATGGTCAGCAGTGTAAAGGTCTCAATCAGCTGGGCCTGAATGGCCGGAGCCCGAACCGTGATTACCGGCTCCCGGGGGAAAATGGGAGTGCCCTCCGGAATGGCAAAAATATCGCCGGTAAAGTGGAATTCCCGCAGATAGTTCAGGAATTCCTCCGAAAATATCTGCTTTCCCCGAAGAAACTCAATATCCTCGGGATCAAAATGCAGATTCTGAATATATTCAATCAGCTGGCCCAGACCCGCGCAGATCGCAAATCCGCCGTGATCCGGCACGTCCCGGAAAAAGACGTCAAAATAGGTGATGCGGTCCTTGAAACCTGTCAGTAAGTAGCCATTGCCCATCGTCAGTTCATAGAAGTCACAGAGCATGGTCATATTCAACTTTTCTTCGGTTTTCATATCACACCTCAGGTCTTACTTTAGAAGTGGGGAAACGCTATGTTAATTATAAGACAGGCCCTCTGTAAAAGCAATCGGTTTTCTCATTTTCGACAAAAATTTGTCAATTTAATCGTTGACTTTCAGGACACTCTCCCCTATCATGGGGAATAGAAATTTGGAAAACGGCGGCTCTGCCGGAAAGGAATTCTTATGCGCATCATTCTCGGGATTGATATCGGCGGCTCCACTACTAAAATTGTCGGACTGCGGCCGGACGGCTCCATTTTCTCCATGCTCCGGGTGCAGGCAGAGGACCCGCTGACCTGTCTATATGGTGCCCTTGGCAATTTCCTCAGCTCCAATTCCCTGGTTTTAACAGACATCGACCATATCGTTCTCACCGGGGTAGGGGCTTCCTACGTGAAAGAGGATATCTACGGCATCCCCACCCGTATGGTGGATGAATTCTCCGCCAGCGGCATCGGCGGGCTGACTCTTTCCGGAGCGGACAGAGCGGTGGTGGTCACCATGGGCACGGGAACCGCCTTTATCTGGGCGGAAAAAAACGGAGAAATCCGGCATCTTGGCGGCAGCGGCATCGGCGGCGGGACGCTGGGCGGGCTATGCCACAAGCTGGTGGGCATGGACCGCTTCGGTCAGATCAAAAAGCTGGCCGCAGGCGGAGATCTGAGCAAAGTGGATCTGACCATCAAGGATCTTTCCCGTGACGCGGCTGAGACCCTCCACCCCGATATGACGGCCGCTAACTTCGGCAATCTGGCTGCGGACGCCTCCCCCGCCGACCTGGCCGCAGGCGCGGTGAATCTGGTGCTGCAGGCCATCGGCACCATGGCGGTGCTGTGCTGTCAGTGCTGTCAATGCGAAACGGTGGTGCTCATCGGCTCCATGACAACATTGGATCAGACGTGCCCGGCCTTCCAGTTGTTCGAACGGCTCTACGGCATCCGGTGCATCATCCCGGAAAATGCCACCTTTGCCACCGCCATCGGCGGTGCGCTGTCCAGTCTGAACCAAACCATTCCGCATTGATCCCCTCTACATCAAACAGAGCCTGCCGGAATCCGGCAGGCTCTGTTTTTGCAGAAACTCAGGTTTCGTCGGACGGACCGGAGGTCTCATCCTCGATATCGGAGGTGTCAAACTCCAACCGCTCGCCGCAGTTGGGGCAGACTACTTCGCCCTCTTCCAGAACGGAATCGTCAAAATAGATGGTCTCCTCACAGCTGGGGCAGGTGGTGGCGTAGCAATCCTCGTCGTCATCCTCATCCTCGTCCTCATCGCTGTCCTCATCCTCATCATAGATGAGGTCCTCTACATCCTCCAGATCCTCGCTGACAGCGTCCAGGCCGTCTCCCAGCTCCTGCTGAACGTCCTTCATGTCCGCGATCTCCAGAGCAATGTCGTCCAGAATGTCGATCATAGCGGCGATGAGTTTGCTCTCCTTGTTCGCCTCGGCATCCAGAGCCAAGCCCTCGGCCAGTCCCTTCAGATAGGCCACTTTTTCAGTAATTTCCATAAAATGCGCTCCTTTCAAATCCTACAATGTGTATGTTCCCGGGAAACGCAGAGGCAGAATCAGTCCTTGCTGCGGGACAGGTATTCACCGGTGCGGGTATCGATCGTGATCTTGTCGCCTGTATTGATGAACAGGGGCACCTTGATCTCGGCGCCGGTCTCCAGGGTGGCGGGCTTGGTCACATTGGTGGCGGTATCGCCGCGGACGCCCGGCTCGGTCTCGGATACAATCAGATCCATGAAGTTGGGCACTTCCACCGCGAACACGCTGCCCTTAAAGCTCAGCAGCTTGCAGACGGTGTTTTCTTTGACGAACTTAAACGCGTTGCCCAGCACCTCGCGGTTCAGCGGGGTCATGTCAAAGGTCTCGGGATCCATGAAATAGTACAGATCCCCGTCCTGATAATTATACTCGGCTTCCTTGCGCTCCACGAAAGCCTGCTCAAACTTCGCGGTGGGGTTGAACGAGGTCTCGACAACGGACCCGGTCACCACGTTCTTCATCTTCGTCCGCACAAAGGCCGCGCCCTTACCGGGTTTGACGTGCTGAAATTCTACGACAGTCATTACTTTGCCGTCCATCTCAAAGGTGACGCCATTCCGGAACTCTCCGGCAGTAATCGTAGGCATATTCTTTCCTCCTCAAAATCTACGAGAAAACGACCCTCAGGAGGACATTTTCTCTGTTTCATATTCCAATAAAATGAACCTGTAACATTTTATACTATGTCGTGCGCTATTGCAAGACTAATTTGTAATTTAATTGCGGCTTCGGGGATTTGTCGCCCGAATTGCCGGTCAGATCTGCCGAAATGCGTCACTTTCAGTGCCATTTTCAATACTCTTCCGTAGGTTGCTCATCCGCCCGGAAAATATGCTCTTTGCATAAAACCGCTAATAATGATTCTGCAAATGAAAGCTTGGGAATGGCATCAAACCAGACCATCTTCGCAGCCGCAACCAGCGCGGGTTCCCGGTACACGCACAGCGGCAGAACAGCCATGGAATCAGCGCCCGGCATCGTTCCCTCCGGACGTTCAGCGGCGCCCTTCCGGTCTGCGGCGGCAGGCGGCCTTGAAAGGAGACTGCAGGGCATGGAGAACCTTCTGCCAAAACGTCACGGGTCCCCCCACCGGCTCCACCAGCAGGGACAGCACACCGGCTCTGTTGGCCGCCAGCACGTCCGTCAGGAGCTTGTCCCCCAGCATGGCGGTACGGTCGGCGTCGGCACCGGCGCGGGCCATGGCGGCGCGCAGCCCCTCCGGACTGGGCTTTTTCGCATGGCCCTGATAGGGCACGCCCAACTCCGCGCAGAAGTCCGTCACCCGCTTCCCGGAGCGGTTATTGGAGACAATCATCAGCGTGACGCCGGAATCGTGCAGCGCACCGATCCAGTCCTTCAGCGCCCGGTCGGCGCGGCGGGTCTTTTTGGACGCCAGGGTAAAATCCAGGTCGCTGAGCAGCAGCGTAACGCCCAGAGAGCGCAGAAGTTCCGGCGTAATCTGGTCATATCGCTCAAACAGTCGATCCGGTACCAGGGAAAAACTCATAATCCACTCCTCTTTCGCATAGCTTGTATTCAGTATACCAGTGACACAGTATTTGCACAAGGGGGATGATTTGATGCAGATTTTTCTGGCCGTTACGCCGCAGGAGCTGCGCAGCGCCATGCAGTGGCGCTGCGGACTCGCCCATGTGGCCTACCGGATCGGTCCGGAGTCCACCCTGCTGCGCCAGAATCTGCTGCTGGACACCCGGGGCGGACTGCTGTCTCTCAGCGATCAGGACGCGCCCATCATCGCAGACCCGGAGAAACTCAGCGCCGCGATCATCCGGGAGTGCTCCCGGCGCAACTACGGCGGCGCGCTGCTGGACTTCGAATCGCCGGTCGGCCAGGACCGCCAGTCCTTTGCGGCGGAGCTGGACCGGGTCATGTCCCGGAACCGCAGGGCGCTGTATGTTCCGGAGACCTACAGTAAATCCGCACCCGGCGGTGCGGTGCTGCTGTGCACCGCCATGTCCGGCGGAAACTTCACGGAGCGGCTGCGGGAAGCGGTTTCCCTTCGGGGCGCGGGGCACGTGGCGCTGGATCTCCAGCGGCTGCGGATGGACTTCTCCCTTCCGGCCCGTTCCGGCGCAGGAAAGCCCATGACGGGTGAGGCTCTGACGGCTCTGATGGATGCCAGAGCCCCCTCCGTGTTCTTCTCCCAGGATCTGTGCGCCCGGTACTTCACCTATGTTCGGGAAACGGAAACCCACTTCGTGCTGTACGACGACGCTGACACGCTGCTCCAGAAGATCCGGATCGGGGGCAGTCTGGGAATCGGGACGGCGTTTCTGATGTACCCGGAGGTGCAGGATCTGCTGCCGAAGCTCTTCCGGGCAAACGGAAGCCGGCAGTAAAAAAGCGCTGTGCCGGACGGCACAGCGCTTTTTTACAAATCAATAGAATTTCTTGTTCTTGTTCTTACGAGCAGCCTCAGACTTCTTGCGGCGCTTAACGCTGGGGCTCTCATAATGTTCTCTCTTGCGAACCTCCGCCAGAACGCCGGCCTTGGCACAGCTGCGCTTAAAGCGTTTGAGCGCGCTGTCAATGGTTTCGTTTTCCTTTATATGGATCTCAGACATCTATATTTCCCTCCCTCCGAGGCATCCGGTTTATCCAGGACACTTTAAGGGCCATAATTTATGGCTTTAACAAATGCATTATATAGATTTTCGAGACGTTTGTCAAGCCATTGCGGAAAAACAAGTTATTTCTTTCTTTTATTTGGCAGGTTTCACAATCATGTTGATCAGCCGGTTCTTAATATAGATGGTCTTGACGACCTCCATGCCCTCCACGGCCTTGGCAACCTTCTCCTGCTGCAGGGCGGTCTCCCGGACATCCGCCTCATCGCTGTCCACCGGCAGGACGACGGTACCCTTCAGTTTTCCGTTGATCTGGACTGCCATCTCCACGCTGGAGGTTACGGTTTTGCTCTCATCGTAGGCGGGCCAGTCATTCTGGCAGGCCATTTTTCCGGTCATCTTGGCAAAGCCCAGACTCTCCCACAGCTCCTCCGCAATATGGGGCGCGAATGGGCTGAGCAGCAGCAGCAGATACTTCATGTCCCCTCGGCTGGCGCCGTTGGCGTAAAATTCGTTGACCATGGTCATCATGGCGGCGATGGCCGTATTCATCTTCAGGTTGTCGATATCCTCGGTGACCTTCTTGATGGTCTTATGAATCACCGCCTCGTTGGCAGGGGTGACTTCGTAGCTGTCGGTGGCGGTTTCGCTCAGGTTCCACACGCGGTCGAGAAACCGCTTGGAGCCCTTCACCGCCTCGTTGGACCAGGAGGCGGCCTTTTCGAAATCGCCGATGAACATGATATAGGTGCGCATGGTATCCGCGCCGTACTGTTCCACAATGTCGTTGGGATTGACCACGTTGCCCCGGGATTTGGACATCTTCTCTCCGCCGTTACCCAGAATCATGCCGTGGCTGGTGCGCTTGTGATACGGCTCCTTGGTGGGCACCACGCCGATGTCATACAGAAATTTGTGCCAGAACCGGCTGTACAGCAGGTGCAGCGTGGTGTGCTCCATGCCGCCGTTGTACCAGTCCACAGGAGACCAGTATTCCAGTACCTCCTTGGACGCCAGCGCCTTGTCGTTATGGGGGTCCATATAGCGCAGGAAATACCAGGAGGAACCCGCCCACTGGGGCATGGTATCCGTCTCCCGCTGGGCCGGGCCGCCGCACTGTGGGCAGGTGGTGTTGACCCAGTCGGTCATCTTGGCCAGAGGGCTCTCGCCGGTATCGGTGACCTCGTAAGAGTCCACCTCCGGCAGCAGCAGGGGCAGCTGCTCCTCGGGCAGTGGCACCCATCCGCATTTCGGGCAGTTGACCAGAGGAATGGGCTCGCCCCAGTAGCGCTGGCGGGAGAACACCCAGTCCCGCAGCTTGAAGTTGGTCTTAGGCTGGCCGAAGCCCTGCTCCGTGACCCACTTCTTCATGGCCGGGATGGCCTCCTTCACGGTCATGCCGTTGAGGAAGCCGGAGTTGACCATGATGCCGGTGTCATCCTTCAGGGCGAAGGCCTCCTTCGTCACGTCGCCGCCCTTGACCACCTCGACGATGGGCAGGCTGAACTTGGTGGCGAAGTCCCAGTCGCGCTGATCGTGGCCCGGCACGCCCATGACGGCGCCGGTTCCGTAGCCCATCAGGACATAATCGGAGACAAAGACCGGGATTGTGGTGTTGTTGACGGGGTTGACGGCCTCAATGCCGCCAAGCCGGACGCCGGTTTTGTCCTTGTTCAGATCGGTGCGCTCCAGATCGGACTTCCGGGAGGCTCCGTCGATATAGGCGGAGACCTCGTCCCAGTTGGTGATCCGGTCCTTCCACTGATTCAGGAAGGGGTGCTCCGGAGACAAAACCATATACGTCACGCCGAAGAGCGTGTCGCAGCGGGTGGTATACACGGTCATGTTATCGCCGGTGCTGATCCGGAACGCCACCTCCGTGCCCTCCGACCGACCGATCCAGTTGCGCTGCTGGATTTTGACGCGCTCAATATAATCCACGTCGTCCAGATCATCGATCAGACGGTCGGCGTATTTGGTGATGGCCAGCATCCACTGGCTCTTCTCTTTGCGGATGACCTGGCCGCCGCAGCGCTCGCACACGCCCTCCACAACCTCCTCGTTGGCAAGAACGATCTTGCAGGAGGTGCACCAGTTCACCGGCATGGAGGCCTTATAGGCCAGGCCCTTTTTAAACATCTGCAGGAAAATCCACTGCGTCCACTTATAGTAGTTCGGATCGGTGGTGTTCACCTCGCGATCCCAATCGAAGGAGTAGCCCAGCATTTGAAGCTGCGCGCGGAAGTTGGCCACGTTGTCGTGGGTCACCTTGGCGGGATGGATGTGATTTTTGATGGCATAATTCTCCGTGGGAAGGCCAAATGCGTCATATCCCATGGGGAACAGAACGTTGCTGCCCTGCATCCGCTTCTTGCGGCAGATGATATCCATGGCGGTAAAGGGGCGCGCATGCCCCACGTGCAGGCCCTGGCCGGAGGGGTACGGGAACTCGATCAGCCCGTAGAATTTAGGGCGGGCAGTATCTCCGTTAACAGCGCCGAAGGGTCTTTCCCGCAGCCATTTCTCCTGCCATTTCTTCTCAATGGCTGAAAAATCGTACTTCATATCGTTCTCCTTCTCAGTAATCAGTAATCTGAAAATCTTGTTGGCGCATGAAAAACGCCCCCGACCCGAACGGTCAGGGGCGTCTGAACGCGATACCACCCTGCTTCGGCCACCGGTTGCCCGGTCGACCCTCAGTGATCCTTTGGATCATCAGCCGATAACGGGGCCTGCCGTCCCACCCTAGACTTTCGCTTCAGGCGGGATACTCCGGGACCAGTGACAAACGAAACTCCCCCACCGGCTTGCAGCATCCGCCGGCTCTCTGAAGGCGGGATGATCCGTCTTTTTTCCCATCATTGTATTTGATGCAATACATTGTATGGTCTGATCTCTGTTTTGTCAAGAGGCGACAGGAAATCTCTGTGATTTTCAATCCGCGCTGGTGTACCAGGTGACGTCTCCCACCATGGTCTCTGCTTTCCAGGCCTCAAAGGCCTTCTCCGTCACCGCTTTCCCGGCGATCTCACACTGGGAGCCTTCCTTGTGGCCCAGCTCCTGCTGTTCAAACCGCCCGTTGCGGAACGCCATTTGATAATAGGCGTTGTCGTCAGAGCCGCTGGAGCCGATATAGACGCCGTTTTTCTGGAGGCCCTCAAACCATCGGACAGAGAAGTCCGTGCCGTAGACGGCGTCTTCCGCCTGATGAAGCACCAGATAGTTGTAGCCCATGTCCCGGAACAGCAGGATTAATTCCGCCCCGCCGTCCCCGTCAATATCCTGGACCGCCAATCTGTCCAGCTCCAGCGCGTCCGTTCTGTCCGACCCGTTTTCGCTGCCCTCCCAGAGTGCGTCGCGGAAGTCCGCCAGTGTCGCATCCCGGGTCTCCCAATCGTAGTCGGGATACCCCCGGTAGGGGCCGGCGGCCCAGCGGAAGGTCTGCTCCCCTTGCAGGATTGGGAGATAGGCTTCAAACGCCGCCCAGTCCTCCTCCGGCATGGCAGCCTCCAGAGCGGAGACATCCAGATCGGGCAGCATGACCCGCGCCGGAAGGGCATTCTGGGACGCGTCATCAGAGGCAGCCTCCGGCGCCGCAACCGCGGACGTAGGTTTCTCCCCATTCGCCGCCGTAACTGCGGGAGTTGATTCCTCCCCTTTCGCCGCCGGAGCGCCGCAGGCTGTCAAAAAGCAAGCCGTCAGCACCAATGCAAGAACCGCAGAAAAAACTCGCTTCCTATCTCCGATTTCTCCATCTGAAAAAATTGTCATTTCCTAATTAGTCCGCCGTGAGTACGCTGCTCAGATCCACGGCCTTTCCGTCCTTCCACAGACGCTCCAGAGAGTAGAACTCCCGGGCCTCCTTGGAGAACACATGGACGACGAGGCAGCCGTAATCCAGCAGCACCCAGGTGCCGTCGCGGTATCCCTCTCTGCGCAGAACATGCTCGTCCAGTTCGTCCAACGCCTTCTCCACCGCGCCGCACAGGGCGTTGATCTGGGTATTGGAGGTTCCTGTGGCAATCACAAAATAGTCTGCGATGGTAGTGAGATCGGTAATCTCAATGGCGGAGATTTCCTGGCCCTTCTTGTCGTCCAGAGCCTTCGCAGCCGCCATGGCTAATTCCTTTGGTGTCATCTGTTTCTTCCTTTCGTCTTTTATGCCGTTGCACCAGTTGTGGTGGTTTCTGTGGTCGTTCCACCGTCGGTGGTCCCGTCGGTGATGCCGCCGGTAGTTTCACCTGTGGTGCCGCCCGCAGCACCATCCGTGGTTCCGCCGGTGGTGCCGTCCGTCGTGCCATCCGTCGTACCGTCCGTCGTACCGCCGGTAGTGCCGCCGGTAGTGCCGCCGGTAGTTTCGCCTGTGGTACCGCCAGTGGTCTCCCCTGTGGTACCTGCCCCTCCGGTGGTGGTGCCGCCGGTAGTTTCGCCGGAGGTGCCGCCTGCAGTCTCGCCCGTTGTACCGGTTTCTCCGGTGGTGGAACCGCCGGTTTGGGTCCCTGCAGAGGCGTCCACCTCGCCGGTTCCGCTGTTGTCCACGGGCGTCTTATCCACCTTGGCCGGGATGGAAGGCTTCTTCGCCGCCTTCGAATCCTCAACGGATCCGGTGGTGGAGCTGACGCTGCCGTCGGAATTTACGCTCATAATATCCAGTTCGCTGAGGGTGGATGGCTCCACAAACGGACTGATGGAAGTATTGACCAGATCCAGCAGTTCATCCGCATCCGGCACTACATAGGACTGATAATTGTGGTAGGTCCGGCTCCAGCAGGAAACGTTTTTGTTTGGCATGGTGACAAAATTCACGTTATCCATGGACAAACCGCCCAAAATGGCGGACTTTCCGAACCAGAACAGATTTGAGATCGACAAATCGGTCTTGACGTTCTCTTCGAAAATCTTGGCAAACGCATTAATCTTGGTCACGTTCTTCATCTGCAGCAGCTGCTCGATCACAGCTTTCAAAAATGCCTGCTGCGTTTTGATGCGGCCCAGGTCACCGTCGGCATAGCCGTATTTCATATTGTTGTTATGGCGCCAGCGTATGACGCCCATGGCCTGTTCCCCGTCCAGTTTCTGGTAGCCTTTTGTAATATGGATGGACAGGTCCTGGGCGGGATCATCATAGTCCATATTCCGGGGAACGTCAAAATTCACCCCGCCGATGGCGTCCACCAGCTTGCCCACGGCATCCCACTCCACCACGACCTGATAGTCGGGGACGAAGCCCACCAGCTGGGAAACCTCCTTGTTCAGGGCCGTTATGCCCTTTTCGTCCCCGCCGTAATAATTATAGACGGAGTTGATCTTCTTGATATCCCAGGACACGTTCACCATGGTATCCCGGGGGATACTCATAACGGTCAGCTTCTGATTCGTCACATCGTACGACGCCAGCAGCATGGTATCCGTGTTTCCGCCGCCGCCGGTATCCCGGCCCAGAACGAGAATCGTATAAAAATCGTCGGACTTGCGTTCCCCGGATACCCGGGGCTGAAGCCCGTCGCCCAGATCCTCCACCGCCGACGCGTCTCCGCCGGTCTCGGACAGCTCCGGCCGCTGGAAGAGCGACCAGTAGGCCAGCGTTCCCACCAGCACCAGACTCAGCACGATGATCGCGGTCAAAAGGAGTTTCTGCGTGCGGGTCAGGCGACTTTTTTTCTTCACCTTCCCAGGTTTTCCGGAAGCTTTCGGCAATTCATCCACCATGACATGCCGACCTTTATTTCTGTTCAATGGAGTTCTTTCCTTTCAGATCATTCAGCGCTTCGATGGTATTGCGGTGGACAGGAGCGCCCCGCTGCGCCATCTCCTCCACCGTCATCTCCAGCCCCAGCATCAGGCCGGCGTCCAGGTTGTCATAACATACTTTTCGCAGTTTGTCTACCCCCGGAAAATCCCGGGAGGGCTCGATGTAATCTGCCAGATAGATGATTTTTTCCAGCAGGGTCATGTCCGCATGTCCTGTGGTATGCCACCGGATGGCACGGTAAATCTCGTCGTCCACGCCGAACACATCCCGGGCAATCGCCGCGCCGGTCCTGGCGTGGAGCAGCTTCAGTGCCTGGCGCTCCAGCTCATCCAATTCAATGTGATACCGGGAGCAGAGGGTTGTCTGCTCCTCCATATCCAGCTTTTTGGTGCAGTCGTGAAGCAGAGCGGCCACCCGTGCCTTTTCCACGTCCGCCCCCCAGCGCTCCGACAGACGGATGGCTTCCTGCTCGGTGCCCAGCACATGGGGAATCCGCTTGTGCTTGAGATAGCTCAAAGCCACCGGCCGCAGCCGGTTCAGCGGCAGATGCTTCAAATCCGCGCCGGTTTCATAGAGTCCCTCCCGGAGGATGAAGCCGTAGACGGCGGGAGCCAGCAGGTTCCCCCCTCCCCCGCATTTCAGCCGCGCCCGCAGCTCGGTGGAAGAAATATCCACAACGCCGGGGACCGTCAGGGTAAAAATCCGGGCGCTGGGACACAAAAGGGTCAGTTTCCTCCGCTGGAGAGAAAACTGGGCCTCCGCGTCTTCCTCCGTGCGGCTGAAGGCCGCCACGCCCGCCAGGGAGAGAACTTTCTCCGGCTGGCGCCATTGGTCCAGCGTCAGGAACATGTCCGTTCCCATCAGCAGCCACAGCTCCGCGTCCGGATACTGTTCGTGGACGGTCTCCAGGGTGTCGGCGGTAAAGCTTCTGCCGGCACGGCGGATCTCCAGATTCAGCGTCTCCACCCGGTCGCCCAGGTTCATCTGTTCCCCCGCCAGACGGCTCATCTCCAGCCGCTGCTCCGCCGTGGGACTTCCCTCCGGCAGCGTCTTGTGGGGTGGGGTGCCGTCCGGCACCAGCAGCAGCCTGTCCAGCTTCAGGATTTCAATCACAGCCCGGGCGGAGGTCACATGGCCCAGATGCGGCGGATTGAACGTCCCGCCGAAAATCCCGATCTTCATAGGCAGTTCCCTCTTCAGACAGTTTTCTGTTTTGCCGGTTTTGCGGGCTTTACCAGCTGAATCCGCTTGTCCTTCGGTTTGCTGTGGGTCTCCCGGTACAGCACAAACCGGGTGCCGATGACCTGCACCACCTCGCTGCGGGTGGCTAAGGCCAGTGCGTCCGCCGCGGAGCGGGCATCCAACTCCAGATTGTTATCCAGTACCCGGCACTTGATGAGCTCCCGGGCCTCCAGCGCTTCGCCGGTCTGCTTGATCAGATTGTCGGTCAGTCCGTCCTTGCCCACCTGCACGATGGTGTCAAGGCTGTTGGCCAGCGACCGCAGTTGAGCTCTCTGCTTGCTTGTCAGTTCCATTTAATTCTCCTATCCGTTTATCAGACGTTATTACTTCAAAAAAGTTTCAAGTTTTTCAGCAAAATCCGACAGAGCCCGACCCCGGTGGGACACGGCGCTCTTTTCCTCCGCCGTCAGCTGGGCGAAGGTTTTGCGCAGCTCCGGCACAAAAAACACCGGATCGTAGCCGAAGCCGTCGGTTCCCATGGGCGCGAAGGCGATGGTTCCGTCACACCGGCCCTCGGCCGTCAGCGTCCTCCCATCGGGAAACGCGCAGGCCACGGCGCAGGCAAAATGGGCGTTCCGGGTGGCCGCGCCCCGCATGGAGTTCAGCAGCAGCCGGTACCGGCCCTGGTCGTCCAGCTCCTCCCCGCCGTAGCGGGCGGAATACACGCCGGGTCCTCCGTTCAGCGCGTCCACGCACAGGCCGGAGTCATCCGCGATGGCGGGAAGCCCCGTCGCGGCGCAGATGGCCTTCGCCTTCAGCATGGCGTTTTCCGCGAAGGTCTCGCCGGTCTCCTCCACGTCCACCATAATACCCAGATCCGCCGGCATCACCACTTCAATGCCGAACTTTCCCAGGATGGCGGACATCTCTTTCCGCTTGCCGGGGTTGTGGGTGGCCAGCACAAATCGTTCGCCCATTACAGCGTCCCTCCCAGAATTTCTCTCTGGAGCGCGATGAGCTCCCGGTTGCCTGCGGCGCACAGGCGCACCAACTCCTGCTGCTCCGCCACCGTGAAGGCACGGCCCTCGCCTGTGCCCTGGAGCTCAATGATCTCGCCCCGGTCGTTCATCACGCAGTTGAGATCCACCTCCGCCCGGGAGTCCTCCGCATACCGGAGATCCAGCATGGGCTGCTCGTCCACAATGCCGGCGGACACGCCGGAGATAAAGGTCCGGATGGGGCTGGCGGGCAGAATCCCGTCCCGCACCAGAGAGCGGCAGGCCAGCGCCATCGCGATGAAGCCGCCGGTGACGGAAGCCGTCCGGGTTCCGCCGTCGCCCTGGAGCACGTCGCAGTCCACGGTGACGGTGTGCTCGCCCAGCTTTTCAAGATCCACCACGGCCCGCAGGCTGCGGCCCACCAGCCGCTGAATCTCCGCGCTCCGGGGCGCCAGCTTCAGCTTGGCGATGTCCCGCTTGCTCCGCTCCCGGTTGGCCCGGGGCAGCATGGAATACTCGGCGGTGACCCAGCCGGTGCCCTCCGCCACATGGGGCGGAACCCGGTCCTCCACGCTGGCACAGCAGAGAACCTTGGTGTCGCCGCACTCAATGAGGCAGCTGCCCTCCGCAAATTTTACGAAATCGGTGGTGATCTTCACAGGGCGCAGGGCGTCAAACGCCCGCCCGTCCACTCTGGTCATCCGGCCGTCTCCTCTCTTTTTCAATAATAACTACAGAATTGCCTCTACATAGGCCCGGGCGTCGAAGGGGCGGAGATCGTCGATTCCCTCGCCCACGCCCACGTACTTCACAGGCACGCCCAGCTCCCGGGCAATGGAGATGACGATGCCGCCCTTGGCGGTACCGTCCAGCTTGGTGAGAATGATGCCGGTGAGACCCGCGGTCTCCCGGAACTGGCGGGCTTGGATCAGGCCGTTCTGCCCTGTGGTGGCATCCAGCACCAGCAGTGTCTCCCGCGCCGCGCCGGGGGCTTCCCGGTCGATGATTTTGCTGAGCTTGGCAAGTTCGTTCATCAGATTCTGTTTGTTGTGAAGGCGTCCGGCGGTGTCGCACAGCACCACGTCCACATCCCGCGCTCCGGCGGCCCGCAGGGCGTCAAACAGCACGGCGCCGGGATCGGCTCCCTCGTGCTGACGCACCAGCTCGCACCCGGCACGGTTCGCCCAGATTTCCAGCTGGTCTGCGGCGGCGGCGCGGAAGGTATCCGCCGCGCAGAACAGGACCCGCTTGCCCTCACCCTTGAGCTGGTGGCCCAGCTTGCCGATGGAGGTGGTCTTGCCCACGCCGTTCACGCCGATAATGAGTACCACGCTGGGCCGGGTGGTCAGGTTCAGCGACGTGTCACCCACGTCCATCATCTCCGCCAGGATGTCCCGCAGAGCGCCGCGTACCTCCTCCTGATCCCGCAGCTTCTCCCGGCGGACGCGGTCGCGGAGCTGCTGCACCGCCTCAGTCGCGGTCTCCACGCCCAGGTCGGCCAGAATCAGCGCCTCCTCCAGCTCCTCGAAAAAGGCCTCGTCCGCCTCGGAAAAGCCCGAGAACAGGTTGGTGGTGATTTTTTTCAGCTTGTCGAAAAAGCCCATGTGCAATTGCTCCTTATTTGATCTTCAATTCCCGGGCAAGGTCGTTCATATTGATCGTCAGAATCTTGCTGACCCCCTGCTCCTGCATGGTGATGCCGTAGAGGACGTCTGCCTCCTCCATGGTGCCCCGGCGGTGGGTGATGACGATGAACTGAGTGCGGCCCGCAATGCGGCGCATATACCGCGCGCAGCGCACCACATTGGCCTCGTCCAGGGCGGCCTCGATCTCGTCCATGACGCAGAACGGGGTGGGATGTACTTTCATAATGGAAAAATAAAGCGCGATGGCCACAAACGCCTTCTCACCGCCGGAGAGCAGCGAGATGGTTTTCAGCGTCTTGCCCGGCGGCTGCGCCTTGATTTCGATGCCGCAGTTCAGAATGTCGCTCTCGTCCTCCAGTTCCAGCGTACCCAGGCCGCCGCCGAACAGATCCACGAAGGTGGTTCGGAAGCTCTCCGCCAGCAGCTTGAACTGCTCTGCAAAGATAACGGTCATCTCGCGGGTAATCCCGTCGATGACACCCGCCAGCTCGCCCTTGGCCTTTTCCACGTCGTCCCGCTGGCCGGTCAGGTAGGTATAACGGGTATTCACCCGTTCAAATTCCTCAATGGCGCCGATGTTGGGCGTTCCCAGCGCGGAGATGTCCCGCTTCAGCTCGCCGATGCGGCGGGTAGCCTTGGGAACGCTCTCCAGCTCGATGCGCTGGGCCTGGGCGTCGGAGTGGGACAGCTCATAGTGTTCCCACAGCCGATCCAGAATCTGCTTTTCCTCCATGGCGGCAGCGGCGATCTTCTGATCCAGCCGGGACGCGGCCCGTTCCAGATTCAGCAGCGTCTCGTTCATCTCCTGCCCCGCCCGGTTCTTGGCGGTGCGCTCGGCCTCCAGCGCGATCTTTTCCTCGTTCAGCTTCGTCAGCCGGCCGTGGCAGGCTTCGGACTGAAGGCGCAGGGCCTGAATCTCCTGCCCGCGCCGGGCGATCTCCGTCTCGGCGTCGGCGATATTCACCCGATAGATCTCCAGCAGCTGCTGCTTTTGCGTCTGGTCGCCGGACATCTGCCCCCAGAGGGATCGCAGATCGGTCAGGCTCCGGACGGTGGTATCCTTCTCGGCGGACAGACCCGCCAGCCGGGACTTGCGGCTGCTGATCTCCTCCGACAGGGCGCCGGAGCGCTCCAGCAGCTCGGACTGGCCGGAGAGTCTTTCCTCCACCTGCGCCCGGTACTGCTCCGCAAGCCGCTCCTGCTCCGCGATCTCCCGCCGCGCCGTTTCGGCACGGGTCAGGTTTTCCTCTATTCGGCCGGTAAGGCTCGTCAGCTCGCCGTCCAGATTCTCCAGATTGTTCCGCAGGCCCCCGAGTAAAATCTCATAGTGGTTTTTCAAGCCCTCCAGCCGAAGAACCTCGTCCTCCGCCTGACGGCGCTGGCTCTCGGCGGTCTCCAGCTCGTACCCGGCGGCGGCCAGTTCGCGCCGGGCCTCCTCCTCGGCCCGGGCGGCCTCCTCCAGCTGGGCGCGCATGGTTCCGGAGCGGCTTTGCAGCTTTTGCAGCTCCGCCGCCCGGGACAGCACGCCGACGCTCCGACTGACGCTGCCGCCGGTCATGGAGCCGCCCCGGTTGATGACCTGGCCGTCCAGCGTCACAATGCGGAAACGGTTCCCGTACTTCCGGGCGATGGCGATTCCGCAGTCCAGATCCTCCGCCACCACGGTGCGCCCCAGCAGATTCAGAAAAATGTTCTCATACTGCCGGTCAAACCGCACCAGCTGGGAAGCGACGCCCACATAGCCGTACTCGCCGGACACCTTCGGCTCCCGCAGTTCATCGCCGCGGATGGCGGTCAGGGGCAGGAAGGTTGCCCGGCCCGCGTCCCGCTGCTTGAGGTAGCCGATGGCGGTCTTTGCGTCCTCTTCCCTGTCCACCACGATGTTCTGCAGTCCCGCGCCCAGAGCAATCTCAATGGCGACGGTGTATTTCTCGTCGGTGGTCATCAGGTTGCCCACCGGGCCCCGGATACCCCGCAGGCTGCCCTGGGCCTGCATCACCGTGCGTACCGCCTTGGAGAAGCCCTCGTACTCCTTCTCCATCTCGGTGAGCAGACGGATGCGGTCCTCCAGTGCGGCGCGGTCCATGGTCAGATGCATTTTCCGCTCCGCCGCCGCATCCGCCTTCTTCTTCCGCTCCTCCATGCGCAGGGTGTGGCCGGAGATCATGTTGGCCACCGCAGTGGCCTCGTCCTGCGCATCCTCCAGCGCCCTGCGGTTTGCTTTGGCATCCCGTTCGCTCCCGGCAAGGCGGGTTTCCACGTCGGCTTTATCCGTTTCCACGGTGGTTTTGCGGCCGGTGATCTGGCCGTTTTCCGCCTCCACCGCGGAGAGAACCGACTTAGCATCCGCCGCTGCTGACACGGCGATGGCCTCGCGCCCCCGGTACGCCTCCGCCTCGGATCGGGCGCCCCCGGCCTGGTCGGCGGCTTCCGCTGCCCGGCGCAGCAGGGCGTCCAGCTCCCCGTTCAGCTCCGCGATGGTGGTGTCGATCTCACCGACCCGGTCTTCCTGCTCCTCGATCTGGCGTTGCAGGCTGCCCGCGCGGCTGTCCTGCTCCTCCAGCTCCTGCCGGACCCGGTCGGTATTCTCCTGATTGTGGGCGGAGGTGGTCTTCAGCACCGCCACGGCGGACTCCTGTTCGCTCACCCGGCTGTCCAGCTCCGCGGCGTCCGAGCGAACCTGCTCCGCCTCCAGATCCTTCTGGCGCATCTGCTCGCCGTACCGCTCTCCCTCGGCGTACAGCGCGTCCAGATCGGCGCGGGCCTTGTCCCGGGCGGCCTCTGCCTCGTGCAGCTCCGTCTCCAGCTTTCGGGCTCCGACCTTCAGCTCCTCCAGATTCTGCAGCCAGACGGAGATTTCCAACAGGCGCATCTCATCCCGGAGAACTAGATATTTCTTCGCCTTTTCCGCCTGATCCCGCAGGGGTTCCACCTGCAGCTCCAGCTCGGCGATCTTGTCGTTGATGCGCACCAGATTCTCCTCCGTGCGCTCCAGCTTGTGCTCCGCCTCCTCCTTGCGGTGGCGGTATTTGGAGATGCCGGCGGCCTCCTCAAAGATCTCCCGGCGCTCGCCGCTTTTGGCGGAGAGGATCTCGTCAATCTTGCCCTGACCGATGATGGAGTATCCCTCCCGGCCCATGCCGGTATCCATGAACAGCTCCGACACGTCCTTCAGACGGACGGACTGACGGTTGATGTAGTACTCGCTCTCCCCGCTGCGGTAATAGCGGCGGGTGACGGCTACCTCGGCCTCCTCCATGGACGGAAAGATATGGCCCGTGTTGTCCAGCACCAGCGTCACCTGCGCAAACCCCAGCTGGGGCCGCCTGGCGGTGCCGCCAAAGATGACATCCTCCATCTTCGCGCCCCGGAGGCTCTTGCTGCTCTGCTCGCCCATAACCCAGCGGATGGCGTCGGAAATATTGGATTTGCCGCTGCCGTTGGGACCGACGATGGCGGTGATATCCTCACCGAAATTCAACACGGTCTTGTCCGGAAATGACTTAAATCCCTGAATTTCCAATGCTTTTAAATACAAAGCGTTCACCTCGGCCAATGGATTTGCCGCTGCGGCGGGCACAGTGCGGCAGCGAATACGATAACTAATGTATTATACCGGGAAAGCCCCCCCATTGCAAGTTATTTTCCCGGAAAGTGCCGGAAAGCGCCGGAAAACACATATATCCGAAAAAAAGCGGCAGGTTTAGCCCCGCCGCTTTTCATCCATCTGACCGTATAGAAATTCCAGCGCGTTGGAAAGGCCTCCCACCTCGTCGATGATGCCGCAGTGCACCGCCTCCTCGCCGTACAGCACGCTTCCCACGTCCGAGGCCATCTCTCCGATGCGGAGCATCAGCTCCAGAAACTTATCTTTTGAGATGTCGCTGTGCCGGGTGACAAAGTCCACAATCCGATCCTGCAGCCGCTCGAAATAATTGTAGGTCTGGGGTGCGGCAATGACCGTGCCGTTCATGCGCACCGGGTGAACAGTCATGGCCGCTGAGGGAACCGCGAAGCTTCGCTGCGCCGCCACGGCCAGCGGCACGCCGATGGAATGGCTGCCGCCCAGCACCAGCGACACCGTGGGTGTTCGCATCCCCGCGATCAGCTCCGCGATGGCCAGGCCCGCCTCGATGTCCCCGCCCACGGTGTTCAGCAGGAACAGCACACCTTCCACGTCCTCCGACTCCTCCAGCTTGGCCAGCATGGGCAAAACGTGTTCATACTTGGTGGTCTTGGTGCCCTGTCCGGCGTTCATATGGCCCTCGATCTGGCCGATGATGGTCATACAGCAGATAGTTCCGTGGGGCGTCTTGGTCAGGATCGAGCCAAAATCCACAATCTCATGGGTGTCGCTCTCCCGCTCTTCCGAATTTTCCGTCGCATCGGTTGGTTTTGTATTTTCTTCCATATCATCACCTGTCCTCCGCGTTATTTTCTGCAGCTTTATCAAAATTACCCGCTCTTTCTTTTTGCAAAGAACTGTGGTATACTTTTTCAGAATAATTTCCAATGAAATTTCTCCGCTCGGGAGGGCATATCCATGAATCAAACCAAGCAGCGCATTGTGGTCAAGGTGGGCACATCCACCCTTACCCACAGCACCGGTTCCCTGAATCTTTACAGCATGGACCATCTGGCCCGGGCGCTGGCAGATCTGACCGGGCAGGGCAACCAGATCATTCTGGTCTCCTCCGGCGCCATCGGCATCGGCACCGCCCGGCTGGCCCTGCCGGAGCGGCCAAAGGAACTGCGGATGAAGCAAGCCGCCGCCGCCGTGGGACAGTGCCGGATGATGCACATCTATGACAAGCTGTTTTCCGAATACAACCGCACCGTGGCGCAGATTCTGCTGACTGGGGACGACGTGGACGATCCCCGGCGCGCCGATCACCTGACGGGCACCTTTGAGGCGCTGCTGACCATGGGGGTCATCCCCGTGGTGAATGAGAACGACTCCGTGTCCTCCGCTGAGATTGAGACCGGCCAGCACAAGGTGCTGGGTGACAACGACACCCTGTCCGCCATTGTGGCGAAGCTGTGCCGCGCGGATCTGCTGATTCTGGTCAGCGACATCGACGGACTGTACAGCGCGGACCCGCGCAAAAATCCCGATGCAAAGCTCATCCACCGGGTGGAGACCATCACCCCCGAGATTCTGAAGATGGCCGGCGGGGCGGGCACCCGACGGGGCACCGGCGGCATGGCCACCAAGCTGGCCGCCGCGAAGATCGCTGTCTCCGCCGGGTGCGACATGGTGATTACCAACGGAGAGCGGATCGAGGATTTATATGAAATTGCAGCCGGAGGCGACGTCGGCACCCGCTTTCTGGCAACCCGATAAGGAGGTTTTGTGATGACCATTCTGGAACAGCAGGGCGCCGCGGCAAAGCGGGCGTCCCGGATGCTGGCAACTGCCGGCACCAACGGCAAAAATCAAGCGCTGGAGGCCATTGCCCGGATTCTGATGGAGAAGAAGGACGAGTGGCTGGCGGCCAACGCCCAGGACGTGGCGGAAGCGCGCTCCGGCGGTATGCGGGAGTCCCTTCTTGACCGGCTGACGCTGACCGAGGCGCGGATTGACGGCATTGTGGACGGCATCCGCCAGATCATCGCCCTGCAGGACCCCATTGGAAAGGTAACCCGGATGGACGTCCGGCCCAACGGGCTGACCATCGGGCGGCGGCTGGTGCCGCTGGGCGTCATCGCCATCATCTATGAGGCGCGGCCAAATGTCACCGTGGACGCGGCGGTGCTGTGCCTCAAATCCGGCAACGCGGTAATCCTCCGGGGCGGAAAAGAGGCGTTCCGCTCCAATCAGGCGGCGGTGAAACTGATGCGCCAAGGGCTGGAGTCCGCGGGATTGAGCGCCGACTGCGTCTCCCTGGTGCAGGACACCAGCCATGAAACCGCAAACGAGCTGATGCACCTGAACGACTATGTGGATGTTCTGATTCCCCGGGGCGGCGCGAATCTGATCCGCTCTGTCGCAAAGAACGCCAGCGTTCCCGTCATCCGCACCGGTGAGGGCGTGTGCCACGTCTACATCGACAGCGAGGCGGATTTGGAGATGGGCGCAAAAATTCTGTACAACGCAAAGTGTTCCCGCCCCTCCGTGTGCAACGCCGCCGAGTGCGTGCTGATTGCGGAGTCCGTGGCGGAGACGTTTTTGAAAAAAGCCGTCCCTCTGCTGGATCAAAAAAAGGTGGAGTTGCGGGGTGACGAGCGAGCCATGGCCATTCTCGGCAGCCGGGCTGTGCCCGCTGTGGACGCGGACTGGGACAGTGAGTACGGCGATTACACGCTGGCCGTGCACATCGTGAAGGACGCCGCCGAGGCCATCGACTTCATCAATCTCCACGGCACCGGGCACTCCGAGGCCATTGTCACCGGCAACTACTTCACCGCCCAGCGCTTTCTGGACGCGGTGGACGCGGCGGCGGTGTATGTCAATGCCTCCACCCGGTTTACCGACGGCGGCGAGTTCGGCCTGGGCGCCGAGATCGGCATCTCCACGCAGAAGATGCACGCACGTGGCCCCATGGGTCTGGAAGAGCTGACCAGCTGCAAATATGTGATTTACGGCGAGGGTCAAATCCGGGAATAACGGTTTTACGAAAGGGTGTTTCATCATGGCAACGTTTGGATTTATCGGCACCGGCAATATGGGCGGCGCGCTGGCAAGGGCCGCCTGTAAAACCCTTGCGCCCCAGGAGGTTCTTCTCAGCAACCGGAGTATGGAAAAAGCCCGGGCACTGGCAGCGGAGCTGGGCTGCCGCGCGGCGGAGAGCGCCGCCGTGGCAGAGAGCGCCGACTATCTCTTTCTGGGTGTCAAACCCCAGATGATGGCCGGATTGCTGGCGGAGCTGCGTCCGATACTGGAATGCCGGAAAGATGGGTTCCTTCTGGTCACAATGGCGGCGGGGCTGTCCATCGCCGAGATTCAGCGGATGGCCGGCGGGGCGTATCCCGTAATCCGGATCATGCCCAACACCCCCGCCTCCATCAGCGAAGGAATGATTCTATACGCCTGCGGCGCGGAAGTGACCAAGGCGAAGGAGACTGAGTTTCTGACTTCCATGTCGGGCGCCGGCACCTTCTCCGCCCTGCCGGAGAATCTGATCGACGCGGGCTGTTCCGTCTCGGGCTGCGGGCCGGCGTTCGTGGATCTGTTCATAGAGGCGCTGGCCGACGGCGGCGTAGCCTGCGGCCTGCCCCGGGCAAAGGCGCTGGAGTTTGCGGCGCAGACGGTGGTGGGCTCCGCCAAACTGCTGCAGGAAACCGGAGGGCATCCCGGCGCGCTGAAGGACGCGGTATGTTCTCCCGGCGGCTCCACCATCCAGGGAGTCCGGGCGTTGGAGAAGGCCGGGTTCCGGTCTGCCGTTATGGAAGCGGTGATCGCGGCGTTTGAGAAAAACCAGGCTCTGGGCAAATAAAACTGAGTTCAGCAGAATCGGGGCTGCAGCAAAACAAGAAATTGCTGCAGCCCCTGCATTATGCTTGTACTCCATTAAATATTAATAAAACACAGGGGAGAACAGCAGCGAAGCACCAGAGAATATATTTGAAACGCCGCTTCATTTTGAAAATTATTTTGCTTCCGTTAAGCCGTCAGTTCAAACAGCTGTCTGCTTTGCTGTGCAGTCTGTTACTCTTATTCCCAATTACCACCCGATGATTTTCTGTTTAAAACACCGCCCAAGCAGAGAAAACGCTTTGGACGGTTTCTGTTGACAAACGGAAAAACAAGTCCGGGTTTGAGAGGGCTTACCGGCTCCATCATTTTTCAGTTGCACATCTGGTCTTGGCGCTACGTCTGCTTTGCTGCCGTCCGTTTATACCGAAACAAAAAGCCCTTTGTAATGCGCTCCTTGGGCACATTACAAAGGGCTTTGTTGTGGAAAATTCAGGTGCTTATTTCACCAGTTCGATGATGGCGGTCTCCGCTGCGTCACCGCGGCGGATACCGGTGCGGATGATGCGGGTGTAGCCGCCGTTACGCTCCGCATAGCTGGGAGCAATCTCCTTAAACAGCTTCTTGCAGACATCCTCGCGGGTGATGAAGGTCATCGCCTGACGATAGGCCGCCAGATCGCTCTTCTTGCCGAGGGTAATCATCTTCTCGGCAAGAGGCTTCATCTCCTTGGCACGGGTAATGGTGGTCTCCATCTTTCCCTTATCCAGGAAATCAGTGACCTGCTGACGCAGCATCGCGATTCGCTGATCGGTAGTCTTACCGAGCTTACGAGTTCCGGGCATTTCGGTTTTCCTCCTTATCAGGATTTTGGCCAGCCGGACGGGGACCCCGCCGGCCGGAAATCAATTGTTGTCTTCGTCGGCCAGGTGAAGTCCCATCATGGCCAGCTTGTTGATAACTTCCTCCAGGGACTTGCGGCCCAAATTTCGAACCTTCATCATCTCGTCTTCGGTCTTGGAGATCAAATCCTCGACGGTGTTGATGTTGGCACGCTTGAGGCAGTTAAAGCTGCGAACGGACAGGTCCAGTTCCTCAATGGTCATTTCCAGAACCTTGTCGCGCTGGGCTTCCGCCTTCTCCACGACGGTGGGCCGGCTGCCCACGTTCTCAGAGAGGTCTGTAAACAGTGTAAAATGGTCACACAGGATTTTGGCACCGAGGGACACTGCATCTCTTGCGGAAATCGTGCCGTCGGTCCAGACCTCCAGCGTCAGCTTATCAAAGTCACTGGACGTGCCAACACGCGTGGGCTCCACCGTATAGTTCACCTTGTACACCGGGGTGTAGATCGAGTCCACGGGGATCACGCCAATGACCGTCTGAGAAGTCTTGTTGCGGTCTGCGGGCACATAGCCGCGTCCGTGGGACAGGGTGATCTCCATATTCAGAGTGGCACCGTTATCCAGCGTCGCGATGTGCAGGTCAGGGTTCAGCACCTCAACCTCACCGTCGGCCTTAATGTCTCCAGCGGTGACATTGCAGGGGCCAACCGCCTCAATATAGACCGTTTTTCCAGTCTCACAGTGCAGCTTGGTCAGGAGGCCCTTGATATTCAATACGATCTCCGTGACATCTTCCTTCACGCCGGGAATGGTAGAAAACTCATGCTGGACGCCGGCGATCTTGATGGAAGTTGCGGCGGTACCGGGCAGAGAGGACAGCATAATGCGGCGCAGCGCGTTGCCCAGAGTAGTTCCGTATCCACGCTCCAGAGGTTCCACCACATACTTGCCGTAAGTGATATCGCCAGGCGTCTCCATGCACTCAATCTGGGGCTTTTCAATTTCAATCATGCAGTAACCCTCCTTCTTCTTCTCATTACGGCGAAGCAAACGCGTTCGCCGCCTGCAGTTCGTAACATTCTCGAGGGTTTCCTCCGATTACTTGGAGTACAACTCGACGATGAGGTGCTCCTCGACAGGAAGATCAATATCCTCACGGGTGGGTCCTGCAATGACTTTTGCCACGTTGTTCTTGTCTTTTTCCAGCCACTTGGGGATCACGCGGGACGCGTTGGCCTCCAAGGAGCCCTTAAACTTATCCAGACTGCGGGAGCCGTCCTTCAGCTCGATGACGTCGCCGGGCTTCACCAGGAAAGAGGGAATATTGACCTTCTTTCCGTTGACGGTGAAGTGGCCGTGACGAACCATCTGACGAGCCTCGGCGCGGCTCATGGCGAAGCCCAGGCGATAGGTGACGTTGTCCAGACGGGTTTCCAGAATGGCCAGCAGATTTTCACCGGTCATGCCGGACTGCTTGTTGGCCATCTCGAAATAGTCGCGGAACTGATTCTCCAGAATGCCGTAGTAGCGCTTGGCCTTCTGCTTCTCACGCATCTGCATGCCGTACTCGGACATCTTCTTCGTTCTTGCGTTGCCGTGCATGCCAGGAGCGTAACCACGACGCTCAATGGAGCACTTATCCGTATAGCAGCGGTCGCCCTTCAGGAAGAGCTTCTGGCCCTCTCTGCGGCAAAGGCGGCAGACTGCTCCGGTATATCTTGCCATAGCTTTAACCTCCTAAATTCGATTAGACGCGACGACGCTTGGGGGGACGGCATCCGTTGTGGGGGATGGGGGTGACGTCCTTGATCATCGTCACTTCCAGACCCACCGCCTGCAGCGCACGGATGGCAGCCTCACGGCCCTGGCCGGGGCCCTTGACAAAGACCTCTACGGTCTTCAGGCCATGCTCCATCGCGGCACGGGCAGCCGTCTCAGCTGCGGTCTGCGCGGCAAAGGGTGTGGACTTCTTGCTGCCGCGGAAACCGAGGCCGCCGGAAGAAGCCCAGGAGATTGCGTTACCCTGGGTATCGGTAACGGTAACCATGGTATTATTGAAGGAAGAACGGATGTGGACCTGACCACGCTCGATGTTCTTCTTTTCGCGACGCCGGCGGACGACTTTCTTACCGGCTGCTGCTTTCGCTGTTGCCATTGTTCAATCTCCCTCCTTACTTCTTCTTGTTCGCAATGGTCTTCTTGGGACCCTTGCGCGTTCTTGCGTTGGTCTTGCTGCGCTGGCCGCGCACGGGAAGACCCTTGCGGTGACGGATGCCGCGGTAGCAGCCAATCTCGGTCAGACGCTTGATGTCCAGCGCGGTGTTGCGGCGCAGATCGCCCTCCACCATGTAGTTCTCGATCGCATCACGAATTTTGGCTTCGTCTGCGTCGGTCAGCTCTTTCACGCGGGTGTCGGGGTTGATGCCTGTCTGCGCCAAAATATCCTTGGCGCTCTTTCTGCCAATGCCGAAGATATAAGTGAGTCCAATTTCGATTCGCTTATCCTTGGGCAGGTCAATACCGGCAATACGTGCCATACTTTTAAAGCACCTCCATTTTCATGTTAGCCCTGTCTCTGCTTATGCTTGGGATTCTCGCAAATGACCATGACGCGCCCTTTGCGGCGAATGACCTTGCACTTTTCGCACATGGGCTTCACGGACGGTCTTACTTTCATAGTTCTAAACCATTCCTTTCAGCGATGTTGTGTCTTGTGCATTTTTCCGTCTTCACACAGACGGCGTATCTTATTTACTACGCCAGGTAATCCGGCCCCGGGTCAAGTCATACGGGGACATCTCCACCGTAACCTTGTCTCCCGGCAGAATCCGGATGAAATTCATTCTGAGCTTTCCGGAAATATGGGCCAGAATCGTGTGGCCATTTCCAATGTCCACCTGGAACGTCGTGTTGGGCAGGGCCTCAACGACCACGCCTTCCACCTCAATCATGTCGGATTTTGCCAAGTCTTATCCCTCCTGGTCCGGACAAACAGCCTCGCGGTAGACCGCAAGCGTTTTGCGAAGCTCACTGTTTGTGACTTTTTCTTCGCCCCTGATCTTCTCGGAAATGCGGGTATCGTCGGAAGCGACAAACAGCACATGTCTGCGCTTTTTGCGCTTGGGCGATTCCACTTTCCGGGTCTTTCCGTCAGCCAGCAAGAGGTATTCCCCTTCCACCGAAAGAACGATGAAAAGCTTCCCCCTGTCTCTGCCGGCATCGGATCTCACAATATTTGATCTTGCAATGTCCATATGCTTTTTCTCAGATCGCGGGAGCCGTGAGAATCTCCGGCTCGCCGTCTGTGACTAGGACCGAGTTTTCATAATGGGCAGACCACTTGCCGTCCAGCGTCCGGACAGTCCATCCGTCCGGCATTTGCTTGATGGCCGCGGAGCCCGCGTTAACCATGGGTTCGATTGCCAGCGTCATGCCGCGAAGGAGCCGCGGTCCCCGGCCGGGATGGCCGTAGTTGGGGATCTCGGGAGCCTCATGCATCTCGGCGCCGACACCATGGCCGACGTATTCCCGGACGATGGAGTACCCGTGGCTCTCCACGTATTCCTGTATCGCCGCTGAAATATCCAGCAGACGATGTCCTTCCCTCGCAAACTTGATCCCCTCAAAGAAACTCTGTCTGGTCACATCGATCAGATTCTGTGCCTCCGCTGAGATTTTGCCGCAGGGGAAAGTCGCCGCGCAGTCACCGTGAAAGCCACCGATATACGCTCCCACATCCACGCTGACGATGTCGCCCTCCTCCAGCACCCGGTTGCCCGGAATACCGTGGATGATCTCGTCGTTCACGCTGACGCAGGCCGATGCCGGATAGCCCTGGTAATGCAGAAAAGACGGAACCGCTCCTTGCTTATGGATATACTGTTCCACAGCGCTGTCGATCTCCTGGGTTGTGACGCCGGGTCTTACCATTTCCCCTGCCAAAGCACGGGCAGCCGCGGTAATTTTTCCGGCCCGGCGCATCAGTTCGATCTCGTGTGCGGATTTGAGTGTAATCATTCACTCATCTCCCTAGCGCTTTTAGGATGGCCCGGGAAGTCTCAGCCACGGAGGGCTGGTTCTCCACGGGTTTCAGAAGACCGCGCTTGGCGTAGAAGTCCTTCAGGGGCTCGGTCTCCTTATGATAGACCTCGAGTCGCGCCTTGACGGTCTCGGGGGCATCATCTTTTCGCTGAACCAGTTTGCCGCCGCAGCTGTCGCACACGCCGGGAGTTCTGGGTGGCACCGCTACCATGTGGTAGCTGGCGCCGCAGTTCTCACAGACGCGGCGGCCGCTCATACGCTCCATGATGGTCTCGTCAGAAACCTCCAGGGAGATGACGGCGTCAAAGAGGATTTCAGCCGCTTCGATGGCTTCAGCCTGGGCAATCGTGCGGGGCACGCCGTCCAGAATATAACCGTTTCTGCAATCTTCCTCCGCCAGCCGCTCGGTAATGATGCCGATGATAACCTCATCGGGCACCAGCTTCCCGCCGTCCATAAAAGCCTTGGCCTTCAGACCGGTGGGAGTGCCGTTTTTAATGGCGGCGCGAAGAATGTTGCCGGTGGAAATTGTGGGAACATTCAGCTCTTTGCCGAGAAAATCAGCCTGTGTGCCTTTACCGGCGCCAGGGGCGCCCAATAGGATCAGTTTCATAAAAGACTTCCTTCTTTCTTATTCCAGAAAGCCCTTATACTGACGCATCAGCATCTGAGATTCCAAGGCTGTCACGGTCTCCAGCGCAACACCGACCACAATGATGACGGAGGTGCCGCCGATGGCCAGGTGGTTGTTATTGACCAGTTTCCCCAGCAGCAGCGGGCAGATCGCCACGATGCCCAGGTAGATAGAACCGAACAAAGTTACCTTGCCCAGGATCTTCTTGATGAAGTCGATGGTGGGCTTGCCGGGACGGAAGCCCGGGATAAAGCCGCCCTGTTTTTTCAGGTTGTTGGCAATCTCAACGGGGTTAAACTGAATGCTGGAGTAGAAATAGCTGAATCCGATAATCATCACGAAGTAGAAAATCATATACAGCACAGACTTTGTGTCGATGGCCTGCGAGAGGGCGTAACTGAAGGTGCCCTCCTTGCCCACGCCGGTAAATGCCATGATCGTTGCGGGCAGAGACGCGATGCTCTGGGCAAAGATGATGGGCAGAACGCCGGACATGTTGACCTTCATCGGCAGGTTGGTACTCTGACCGCCATACATCTTGCGGCCCACCTGCCGTTTCGCATACTGGACCGGAATTCGGCGCTCAGCTTCGTTGATGAACACGATGAACACAATCAGCAGCAGAATCGCAACAAGCAGCAGCAGATCCCAAACCCAGTTAATGGCAGCCTTCTGGCCGTAAGTAACAGCGGAAGAAACCATCAGAGGCACACGGGACAAAATGCCCGCAAACAGGATAATGGAGATGCCGTTGCCGATACCGAACTCAGTGACCTGCTCGCCCATCCACATAACGAAGGAAGAGCCAGCTACAAAGGAGACGATAATCACCAGAGCATTCCAGATATTAGGATCCGTAACACTCAGCAGGTTGTACTTCTTCATCAGCATATAGTAGCCGAAGCCCTGCAGAATAGCGATGCCAACGGTGGCATAGCGGGTGATGGACTGAATTTTCTTCTTGCCCTCTTCGCCGCCGTCCTTTTGCAGACGCTCCAGGGCGGGAATGGCGATGGTCAGCAGCTGGATGATGATCTGGCTGTTGATATAGGGCTGGATGCTCAGCGCAAAGACCGTGGCCTGCGCGAAGGCGCCGCCGGACATCACGTTATACAGACCAAGCACCGTGGTGCTCATCTGATTGAGGTAATTGTTCAGGAGCGTCACATTGACATAAGGGACGGGAATTGCGTTGCCAATCCGATAAATCAGCAGAATCAGGAGTGTAAAGATGATCTTTTTCCGCAGCTCGGGGACGCCCCATGCTTTGCGAATTGTCTGGATCACGTTACATCACCTCTGCCTTTCCGCCGGCTGCCTCGATAGCTTCCTTGGCAGACTTGGAAAAAGCAGAAGCCTTGACAGTGACTTTCTTGGATACCTTGCCGTTGCCCAGAACTTTGTAGCCATACTCGCACTTAGAGAGGATTCCCTTGCCCAGCAGCGACTCGACGCTGACGGTCTCGCCGTCCTCAAACGCGTCCAGGGCGGTCAGGTTGATCACCTCCAGAGGCTTTGCAAAGATGTTGTTGAAGCCGCGCTTGGGAACCCGGCGGGCCAGAGGCATCTGGCCGCCTTCGAAACCGATCCGGATCTTGCCGCCGCTGCGGGCCTTCTGGCCCTTATGACCGCGGCCGCCGGTCTTGCCGTTGCCGGAACCGGCACCCCGGCCCTTGCGGTAGGTAGCGCGGACGGAGCCCTCGGCAGGAGATAATTCACTCAGCTTCATTATTTGTTACCTCCCTCTTCAGCGACCTGCAGCAAATAGCCGATCTTGGCAATCTTGCCGCGGGTCTGATCGTTGTCGGGCTGCACGGTGACGTCACCGATCTTGCGCAGGCCCAGGGAATTAGCGGTGGCGATCTGCTTCTCCAGACGTCCGCTCAGGCTCTTGACGAGCTTAATACTTAAGTTTGCCATTTTAAGCTCCTCCTTAACCCAAAATCTCTTCAACGCTTTTACCGCGAACCCGGGCGATTTCCTCAGGACCACGCATGGACTTGAGACCCTCGATCGCGGCAGCGACAACGTTGTTTGCGTTATTGGAACGCAGGCACTTGGTACGGATATCCCGGATGCCCGCGGCCTCAATCACCGCACGGACAGCGCCGCCGGCGATAACGCCGGTACCGGGAGCGGCGGGCTTCATCAGCACGCGGCCGGCTCCGGCCACTCCGATGGTCTCATGGGGAATTGTGGTTCCGGACATCGTCACGGTAATCATGTTCTTCTTGGCGGACTCCAGGCCCTTGCGGATTGCCTCGGGAACCTCGGCAGCCTTACCCAGGCCGAAGCCGACCTTGCCCTTGCCGTCGCCTACGACGACCAGCGCGGAGAACTTCATAACGCGGCCGCCCTTGACAGTCTTGGAGACACGGTTCAAGGACACAACTTTCTCGATATACTCGCTCTGTTCTCTTTCAAATCTAGGCATTTTGTCGTTCCTCCCTCCGATTAAAACTTCAGGCCACCCTCGCGGGCGCCCTCGGCCAGTGCCTGCACACGGCCATGGTACAGGTAACCGCCGCGGTCAAACACCACGTTTTCGATTCCTTTTTCCTTGGCACGCTCGGCGACCAGCTTGCCAACAGTGGCGGCAGCGGCAACGTTGCCGCCGTATCCTTCGATGGCCTTATCCAGAGAGGAAGCGGAAACCAGCGTGACGCCGTTCACATCATCAATGAGCTGGGCGTAGATGTTGGCTCCACTGCGGAAGACATTCAGACGGGGCATATCGGGAGTGCCGGAAATTTTGCCACGCACCCTCTTATGGCGCTTCATGCGCTGAGCGTTAGTATCAGGTCTCTTAATCATTTCGGCACACCTCCTTACTTCTTACCGCCGGTCTTGCCCACCTTGCGACGGATGGTCTCATCGGCGTATTTGATGCCCTTGCCCTTATAAGGCTCGGGAGGACGCTTCTCGCGGACTTCGGCAGCGAACTGTCCGACAGCCTGCTTATCACATCCGTGAATGACGATTTTATTGGGAGCGGGAACATCAATTGTGATGCCCTCGATCTCGGAAACGATCACCTGATGAGAGAAGCCCAGGTTCATGACCAGGTTCTTTCCCTCTTTCGCGACACGGTAACCCACGCCGTTGACTTCCAGTTCCTTGCTGTACTCAGTCGTCACACCGGAGACCATGTTGTTCAGCAGGGTACGGGTCAGGCCGTGCAGGCTGCGATGCAGCTTATCATCGGAGGGCCGATCCACGGTGATCGTATTGCCTTCCTGTTTAATGATCATCTCGGGGCGCAGGCTGCGCATCAGCTCGCCCTTGGGTCCCTTCACGGTAACCACATTACCATCGGCGATGCTCACGCTGACGCCGGCGGGAACGGTAATGGGCATTCTGCCAATTCTAGACATTGTTCAAATACCCTCCTTACCAGACGAATGCCAGGACTTCACCGCCGACATGGGCCTCGCGGGCCTTCTTGTCGGTCATGACGCCCCTGGACGTAGAGATGATGGCGATACCCAGACCACGCAGAACGCGGGGCAGCTCATCGGCTCCCACATAAACGCGCAGACCGGGTTTAGAAACGCGGCGCAGGCCGGTAATGACCTTTTCCTTGCCCGCGTTGTATTTCAGCGCGATGTGGATGACACCCTGGGTGCCGTCTTCCACCACCTGAAAGTTCTTGATGTAGCCCTCGTCCAGCAGAATCTGAGCAATGCTCTTCTTCATGTTGGAGGCGGGGACATCAACCGTTTCGTGCTTGGCACTGTTGGCGTTGCGGATGCGGGTCAGCATATCCGCAACCGGATCGGTGATATGCATAAATAAATCCTCCTATTTTAGAGTTACGGTTCTTGACGAATCCGTTCCGGCGGCGAGGTATCATGGCCAATGGAGCAGTCCGCTTGCGCTGGTACTCAATTGGTCATGACCTTTCGCCATCCGTTATCGCCAGGGCTCATATCCAGGCCCTTGGTTCTGAAGCTAATCCGGAAGCCCTCTTAGAAAGAGGCCTTGCGAACACCGGGGATCTCGCCCTTGTACGCCAGTTCGCGGAAGCAGATACGGCAGACGCCGTAATCCCGCAGATAGGCATGGGGACGACCGCAGAGCTTGCAGCGGTTGTACTTCCGCGATGAGAACTTGGCGGGAGCCTGCTGCTTTAAAATCATGGATTTCTTAGCCATTGTTCTTCTCCTCCTTAGCGGGCAAAGGGAGCGCCGACCTGCTCCAGCAGGGCGCGGGCCTCTTCATCGGTGGTAGCAGTGGTGCAGATGACCACGTCCATGCCGCGGATCTTGTCGATTTTGTCAAACTCGATCTCGGGGAAGATCAGCTGTTCCTTGATGCCCAGGGCATAGTTGCCGCGGCCGTCAAAGGAGTTGGGGTTAATGCCGTTGAAATCACGCACACGGGGCAGAGCCACGTTGAGCAGGCGGTCCAAAAACTCCCACATCTTCTCACCCCGCAGGGTGACCTTCGCGCCGATGGGCATTTCCTCACGCAGCTTGAAGTTTGCGATGGATTTGCGGGCCTTTGTGATGATGGGGCGCTGACCGGTGATCTTGCCCAGGTCGCTGACGACGTTCTCCAGCACCTTGGAATTCTCACGGGCTTCGCCGCAGCCCACGTTCACGACAATTTTATTAATGCGGGGAATCTGCATAACGCTCTTGTATCCGAACTTCTTCATCAGAGCGGGAGCGACCTCGGCAGTGTATTTCTCTTTCAGTCTAGCCATTGTCTGTTCTTCGCTCCTTTCTTACAGTCCGGCGCCGCAGTGCTTGCACACGCGGGTCTTTTTGCCGTCTTCGATCTTGTGGGCAACACGGGTGCCCTTGCCGCACTTGGGGCAGACAACCTGAACCTTGCAGGAGGCGATGGCAGCTTCACGCTTGACAACGCCGCCCTCTTCCCCCTGTTTGCGGGGCTTGACATGGCAGGTGACAATGTTAATGCCCTCGGCCACGATCTTGGACTCGCCGGGGACAGTGCCCAGCACCTTACCCTGCTTGCCCCGGTCTTTGCCGGACAGGACGACGATGGTGTCGCCCTTCTTGATATTCATAGTAGACATTCTCGGCACCCTCCTCAAATGACTTCGGGAGCCAGGGACAGGATCTTCATGTAATCCTTATCGCGCAGCTCTCTCGCAACCGGCCCAAAGATACGGGTACCTCTGGGATTCTTGTCGTCCTTAATCAGGACGGCCGCGTTGTCGTCGAACCGGACATAGGTGCCGTCGGCACGGCGGATGCCCTTCGCGCTGCGAACGATGACGGCCTTGACGACCTCGCCCTTTTTCACGGTGCCACCGGGAGTGGACTTGCGGACGGAGGCCACAATCACATCGCCGATGTTGCCGAATTTGCGCGTGGAACCGCCCAGAACGCGGATGCACTTGATTTCTTTGGCGCCGGTATTATCGGCAACCTTCAGATAAGTTTCCTGCTGAATCATAACTCGGCACCTCCTTACTTCGCTTTTTCAACAATCTCAACCACGCGCCAACGTTTGTCGCGGGACAGAGGACGGGTCTCCATTACTTTGACGATATCGCCGATGCCGCAGGCGTTCTCCTCGTCATGAGCCTTCAGCTTATAGGTACGGCCGACGATCTTCTTATACAGAGGATGTGCTACGCGGTCCTCGATGGCGATAACTACGGTCTTGTCCATCTTGTCGGACACAACCTTACCAACTCTCGTTTTCCGGGAGGAAGTTCTCGTTTCTTCGTTCATGTTCGCTTACCTCCTTCTCACTGCTTCTGGGAAGCTCCTGCCAGGAGCTCCTTCTCACGCAACATGGTCTTGACTCGGGCAATATCATGCTTGGTCTCGCGGATCTTCAGCGGGTTATCCAGCTGATTCGTCGCATGCTGCATGCGCAGATAGAACAGATCCTTCTTCAGGCCGATCAGCTTCTCGTTCAGCTGCTCAGCGCTCATATTACGAACTTCACTTGCCTTCATCTTACTCACCTGCTTCCTGATCCTCCGAAGCGCGGGCGACGATCTTCGTCTTGATGGGCAGCTTGTGGCTGGCCAGACGCAGAGCCTCGCGGGCAACATCTTCGGGTACGCCGGCGATCTCAAACATGATACGGCCGGGCTTCACAACTGCAACCCAGAACTCGGGGGAGCCTTTACCGGAACCCATGCGGGTCTCGGCCGGCTTCTTTGTCACGGGCTTATCGGGGAAAATCTTGATCCAGACCTGGCCGCCACGCTTGGTATAGCGGGTCATGGCGATACGGGCCGCCTCAATCTGGTTGCTGGTGATCCATGCGGGCTCGCAGGCCTGCAGACCGTATTCACCGTAGCTGATGGTATTGCCGCGCATGGCCTTTCCGGTCATGCGGCCGCGGTGGACACGGCGATACTTCACTCTCTTGGGCAGAAGCATTATTCAGCTCCTCCTTCCTTAGCGGGTGCCGCGGGACGGGCTGCGCCGGCCGGGCTGGAATTGGTATTGCGGTTGAAACCACCCTGAGGGGCGCTGCTAGGACGGTTGAAAGTGCCCTGGGGTGCGCTGCCGGGACGGTTGAATCCGCCGCCCTGCGGAGCGCTGCCGCCGCGGTTGTAGCCGCCGCCCTGCGGGGTGCTGCCGCTGCGGTTGTAGCCGCCGCTCTGGCCGCCGCGGTTGTAGCCGCCGCTCTGGCCACCGCGGTTGAAGCCGCCGCCCGGGCCGCCGCGGTTGAAGCCGCCCTCACGGCGAGGACGACGATCACGACGCTCCTGATAGGGCTTGGTGGTGTCCATGGTACGAGGAGTGGTACGCAGCGTCTGGCTCAGGACTTCGCCCTTGTAGATCCAGACCTTCACGCCGATGCGGCCGAAGGTGGTTGCGGCCTCAGCGAAGCCGTAATCAATGTCGGCACGGATCGTCTGCAGGGGGATGGTTCCCTCGTGATAGTGCTCATTCCGGGCAATCTCAGCGCCGCCCAGACGACCGCCGCAGGCGGTCTTGATACCCTTGGCACCGGCGCGCATGGCGCGGGCCATGGAGTTCTTCATCGCGCGGCGGAACGAGATGCGCTTCTCAAGCTGCTGCGCAATGTTCTCGGCCACCAGCTGGGCATCCATGTCAGGGCTCTTGACCTCGACAATGTTCAGCCGAACCTTCTTGCCGACCATTTTCTCGACTGCCAGGCGATACTGCTCGATCTGCTCGCCGCCCTTGCCGATGACCACACCGGGACGGGCGCAGTGCAGATAGATGGTCACAACGTCGCTGCTGCGCTCGATCTCGATCTTGGGAACACCGGCGCTGTACAGGGTCTTTTTCAGATACACGCGGATCTTGTGGTCCTCGACCAGCAGATCGCCGACCTTCTCATCACTGGCATACCAACGGGAATCCCAGTCTTTGATGACGCCCACGCGAAGGCCGTGGGGATTAACCTTCTGTCCCATAAACTGTCTCCTCCCTTATGCCTTTTCCGCCACGCTCAGCGTGACGTGAGAGCTTCTTTTATTAATGCGATAGGATCTCCCCTGAGCGCGGGGCATCATTCTCTTCAGAATGGGACCGGGGGTCGCGAAGACCTCGGTCACATAGAGCTTTGCCGGGTCCATGCCGAAGTTGTTCTCGGCATTGGCGGCCGCGCTTTTCAGGAGCTTCATCAGGGGCTCAGACGCAGACTTGGGGGTCTGCATCAGAATCGCCATTGCGGTGCCCACATTCTTGCCGCGAATCAGGTCACAGACAATCTGGACCTTGCGGGGAGCGATGCGGACATAGCGCAGATACGCTTTAGCTTCTTTGTTTTCCATGTTCTGCATCCTCCTTCAATTATCTGTCTTTGGCATGGCCACGGAACGTCCGGGTGGGAGCGAACTCACCCAGCTTATGGCCGACCATGTCCTCCTGAATGTAGACGGGGACATGCTTGCGGCCGTCGTGGACGGCAATGGTATGACCGACGAAGGCGGGGAAGATGGTGGAGCTACGGCTCCAGGTCTTCAGTACCTTTTTCTCGTTCTTCTCGTTCATTTTCTCGACCCGCTTCAGAAGCTCCGGGGCAACATACGGGCCTTTTTTAATGGATCTGCTCATATTGACTTGCCTCCTTACTTCACGTTGCGACGTTTCACAATGAATTTATTTGTGGGGTTCTTGCCCTTGCGGGTCTTGTAACCCATAGCCGGCTTGCCCCAGGGAGTTACGGGGCCGGGACGGCCCACAGGGGCGCGGCCCTCGCCGCCGCCGTGGGGATGGTCGTTGGGGTTCATGACGCTGCCGCGGACGGTGGGACGCCAGCCCATGTGACGCTTGCGGCCGGCCTTGCCGATATTGATGTTCTCGTGCTCGATGTTGCCGACCTGGCCGATGGTGGCCATGCAGTTGGTACGCACGACGCGGACTTCGCCGGAGGGCATCCGGATCTGAGCGTCCTGGCCTTCCTTGGCCATCAGCTGTGCGGAAGTGCCGGCGGAGCGCACCAGCTGGGCGCCGTTGCCGGGATGCATCTCAATGTTGTGGATGATGGTACCCACAGGGATGTTGACCAGAGGCAGCGCGTTGCCGGGCTTGATGTCGGAGCCGGGGCCCGCGACGACCTTGTCGCCGGCCTTCAGGCCCACGGGAGCGAGAATGTAGCGGAGCTCGCCGTCCTCATACTCCAGAAGGGCGATGTTGGCGGAGCGGTTGGGGTCATACTCCAGGCGCAGGACGGTGGCGAACATGTCCTGCTTGTCGCGCTTGAAATCGATGATCCGATACTTGCGCTTGTTGCCGCCGCCGCGATGGCGGACGGTAATACGGCCATAGCTGTTGCGGCCGGAGGACTTCTTCAGAGACTCAGTGAGGCTGGCTTCGGGCTTGGCCTTCTTATCGATGCCGTCGAACCCGGAGATCGTCATTTGTCTTCTGGAAGGCGTCGTCGGCTTAAAACTTTTAATAGACATTAGCTTAACACTCCTTCAGTTTGATCGGGTCCAGGTCTTACACCATACCCTCAAAGAATTCGATGGTCTTGGAATCAGCGGTCAGCTGGACATAGGCCTTTTTCCAGGTCTTGGTCATGCCGGGGCGGCCGCCGCCCATGCGCTTTTCCTTACCGGGCACGGTCAGGGTGTTGATGGACTTGACCTTCACACCGAAGACTTTTTCAACGGCGTTCTTGATCTCGATCTTACCGGCGTCCTTCGCAACCTCGAAGACGTACTTCTTGTCGGCAGCGCCGGACATAGCGCGTTCGGTGATGATCGGACGGATGATGATGTCGTATGCGGTTGCCATTATGCGTACACCTCCTCGATTTTTGCGAGGGCGTCCTTGTCCACGACCAGATACCGGGCGTTCAGAATGTCGTAGACGCTCAGGATAGAGGCGGTGGTGGTCAGCACGCCGGGAATGTTGCGCGCGCTCTTGACGACAGTCTCGTCAATGGCGGGCGTCACGACGACGGCCTTTCCGTCGCATTTGACGGCGGAGAGGAACTTGCGGAAGTCGGCGGTCTTGATGGCGTTCAGCTTGATGGTGTCAATCACGATCAGCTTGCCCTCGGCTGCTTTCGCAGAAAGGACGGACTTCAGTGCCAGTCTCTTGACCTTCTTGTTCAGGACATAGGAGTAATCCCGGGGCTTGGGGGCAAACACGACGCCGCCGTGGGTCCACTGGGGAGCACGGATGCTGCCCTGGCGGGCGTGGCCGGTACCCTTCTGACGCCAGGGCTTCCTGCCGCCGCCGGAAACCTCGGCGCGGGTCAGGGCGCTTTGCGTGCCCTGTCTGCAATTGGCGAGGTGATTCTTGATGACCTCGTGCACGACGATTTCGTTGGGCTCAACACCGAAGACGACATCGCTCAATTCAACAGTGCCGACCTCAGCGCCGGCCATGTTTAAAACTTTAATAGTAGACATTACTCAAGCACCCCTTTCTTACTTATTTCTTGCGGAAGCCTTCTGCGGGTTGCGTCCGGAAGCCTTCTGCGGGTTCTTGCTGATGTCAGCGCCGGTCTGCTTGATCTTGTGGACCTTGACCGTGCTCTTGATGGTGACCAGACTCCCCTTGGGGCCGGGCACCGCGCCGCAGACAACCAGCATGTTCAGTTCGGGATCAACCTTGACAACGCTCAGGTTCTGGACGGTCACCTGATCCACGCCCATGTGGCCGGCGCCGATCTTGCCCTTAAAGATACGGGAGGGATCGGTGGAAGAGCCCATGGAGCCCGCATGACGGTGCACAGGGCCGCCGCCGTGGGAAGTGGGAGTACGCTGTGCACCCCAGCGCTTGATGACGCCCTGATAGCCGTGGCCCTTGCTGGTGCCGGTGACATCCACAAAGTCGCCCACCGTAAAGGTGTCGGCTTTCAGAATATCGCCGATGTTCAGCTGGTCGCTGTTCTCCAGGTTGAACTCGCGCAGATGCTTTTTGGGAGACACGCCGGCCTTGTTCAGGTGGCCCATCTCGGGCTTGGAAACCTTGCGCTCCGCAATGTCTTCAAAGCCCAGCTGAACAGCCTCATAGCCTTCCTTTTCGGAAGCCTTTTTCTGAACGACGACGCAGGGTCCCGCTTCGATGACGGTCACGGGGATCACATGGCCGTTCTCGTCAAAAATCTGAGACATGCCCACTTTTTTGCCGATGATTGCTTTCATGTATTTTCCTCCTTGAAGGTTATTGGTCGGCTTAGATCAGGGGTGGGTTCCCCTCATTGCTCTGCCGACATGACCCGCCTGTCTCGCAAGTGGACAGGCATTGGGCAGCAAAATTTTTAACGGCGCGCATTTTATATTAGGTGTGCGCCGTGCAGGGAAACAAATTACAGCTTGATCTCGATCTCCACGCCGGCGGGCAGTTCGAGTGCCATCAGGGCCTCGACCGTCTTGGGAGAGGATTTGGTGATGTCGATCAGTCTCTTGTGGGTGCGCCGCTCAAACTGCTCACGGCTGTCCTTGTACTTGTGGACGGCACGCAGGATGGTGATGATCTCCTTCTTGGTGGGCAGAGGGATGGGGCCGGAGACTTCGGCGCCGGTGCGCTTGGCGGTCTCGACGATCTTTTCGGCGCTCTGGTCGATGACCTGATGGTCATAGGCCTTCAGACGAATGCGAATCATTTCTTTCTGTGCTGCCATGATTTTTTCCTCCTGATTTCGTACGTAGTTTTGTCGCGGGTCTCGACTCCGTACGGCGAGAGATTTTTCTATACGCTTAACCGTGCGTATCATTCTGACTCATGAAAAATACCGGCGCATGGAACCATACGGCCGGTAGCTGTCATGGCGCAGTGATCTACGCAACGTACAGAATCGTCTCAGCCGCCCGATTATCGGACATACTCCCCGGAAGTTACCGAGTAAACTCGCAATCTCCCGGTTCATCGCATCGCACGCGTTTGGGCAAAATACATCCCAGCCGCGTACCTGACTATGATAAAAGAAAATACTTCTGTTGTCAAGAAAAATTTTAGCGTTTTTCCGAGTTTCTTCATGAAATTTCCGTCCATTGATCAAAAATCACTCAAAAAACGGAGTAAGGCTGATTTTCCCGGCACCAGCCCCCTTTTTTCGCGAAAAGACGGCGGCGCCCAAAACGGGGTGCCGCCGTCCGATTCCAAATCAACGCGGGGCTTATTAATAGGCCACGCCCCAGATGATGTCGGTGGTACATTTCTTTCCGCACACCGGGCAGACGCCCTCGGTGCCGCTCTGCCCCAGGGGCATGCAGCGGGAGGTCACACCGGAGCGCTCCTTCATAGCCAGCTCGCACTCCTGAGAGCCGCACCATTTGGAGCGCAGGAATCCTCCCCTGCCCTCGGCTATCGCCCTGGCTTCCTCCGGGGTATGGATGTCAAAGGTGTTTTCCTCCCGGTTTTTCAACGCCATGGCATACAGGTTGTCGTGGATCTCGTTCAGGAGCTTTGCCGCCGTTTCCTCCAGCTCGTCCAGAGCGACGATCAGCTTCTCACCGGTATCCCGGCGGGCCAGGACACATTGGTTTTTCTCCATATCCTTGGGGCCGATTTCCACCCGCAGAGGCACGCCCTTCATCTCATACTCGGCAAACTTCCAGCCGGGAGAGTTGTCGGAGCCGTCCAACTTCACTCGGATCCCCGCGGCGGCCAGACGGTCGCGCAGGCCGGCGGCCGCGTCCAGAACGCCTTCCTTATGCATGGCGACCGGGATCACGATGGCCTGCACCGGGGCAATGCGGGGCGGGAGGACCAAACCGTTGTCGTCGCCATGGGTCATGATGAGACCGCCGATAATGCGGGTGGACAGCCCCCAGGAGGTCTCATAGGGGTGGGTCAGCTGATTGTTCTGATCCGTAAAGGTAATGTCGAAGGCGGTGGGAAAGCCGTTCCCGAAATAATGGCTGGTGCCGCCCTGCAGCGCCTTGTGATCATGCATCATGCACTCGATGGTATAAGTGGCCTCCGCGCCGGCGAACTTCTCTTTGTCGGTCTTCCGTCCGCGGATGACGGGCATGGCCAGCACATTCTCGCAGAAGTCGGCATAGCACTCCAGCTGCTGCTCGGTTTCGGCGATGGCCTCCTCCGGCGTTGCGTGAATGGTATGGCCCTCCTGCCACAAAAACTCCCGGTGGCGTAGGAAAGGACGCGAGGTCTTCTCCCACCGCAGCACGGAGCACCACTGGTTGTACAGCATGGGCAGATCCCGCCAGGAGTGTACCACGTGGCTCCAGTGGTCGCAAAACAGCGTCTCTGAGGTGGGCCGAATGCACAGACGCTCCTCCAGCTTCTCGTTACCGCCGTGGGTCACCCAGGCGCACTCCGGGGCAAACCCGCTGACATGGTCCTTTTCCTTCTGCAGCAGAGACTCCGGAATCAGCATGGGCATGGACACATTGGTGTGACCGGTCTTTTTGAAATCCGCATCCAGGATGCTCTGGATATTCTCCCAGATGGCGTAACCATACGGGCGCAGGATGAACATGCCCTTCACGCTGGTATAGTCGATCAGTTCCGCCTTGCGGCACACATCGGTGTACCACTGGGCAAAGTCCGCGTCCCGGGCAGTAATTGCATCCACTTGTCTCTTATCCTGTGCCATAGTCCTCAATTCCTTTGCATATAGTATTTAGCATTGCAGCTCCGCATCCATGCGCGGATTGTGTTTTTTTGTCTTTTATATTTATAATGTATCAAAATAGATCGCTGAGTTTTTATTGTATCCAGTCCGATGGAAATTGTCAACTGTTCTCTCTCGTTTAGACAAAAAGCCGAAAGTGACGGCTTTCTGGACAGGTTGGAAAAGATGTCTATTGAAAACGGAAATTTTTTGAATCATAATGTTGATGTCGTAAAGAAAAGGAGTGGATACTGATGCAGATTCCCAACAGTCTGAAAAAATTCGGCATTGAGCAGGCCATCGATTACATCACCAAAGATCCGGAAAAAAACCTGCCCAAGCTGATGGATTGGGTGGATAAGTTTGCCAACGGCGAGTTCGTCTCCCAGCGCAACGCCATACGGACCGCCATCAACGACCCCGACCATGTCTATCACAAGCTGATTCTTCATGTGGTTCAAGACATCGACCGGGAACAGCTGAAGGCCGCCTTTGTGAATTTCTTTCTGAACGCCAACCTGATCGGCTGGGGCAGGCAGGAGGAAATCCGCGACCAATACCACTGCAATGCGCCCTGGGCCATTTTGCTGGATCCCACCTCGGCCTGCAACCTGCACTGCACGGGCTGCTGGGCCGCGGAGTACGGCAACAAGCTCAACCTGACCTATGACGAGATTGATGATATTGTCCGTCAGGGCAAGGATCTGGGCGTGTACATGTATATTTACACCGGCGGCGAGCCTCTGGTCCGCAAGAAGGACCTGATTAAGCTGTGCGAAAAGCACTCCGACTGTATCTTCCTCTGCTTCACCAACGCCACGCTGATTGACGAGGCATTTGCGGACGAGATGCTGCGGGTGCACAACTTCATTCCCGCTATTTCGCTGGAGGGCTTCGAGGAAGCCACCGACGCACGCCGCGGCAAGGGTACTTATCAGAAGGTCGTCCGCGCCATGGATCTGCTGCGGGAGAAGCATCTGGCCTTCGGCGTTTCCTGCTGTTACACCAGCCAGAACTTCGAGTCCATCACCTCTGAGGACTACTATGATAAAATGATCGAGTTGGGTTCCCTGTTCGTGTGGTACTTCCACTACATGCCCATCGGCAACGACGCCGTCCCAGAACTGATGCCCAATCCCGAGCAGCGCACCGAGATGTATCACCGCATCCGCGACTACCGAAACCGCAAGCCCCTGTTCGCCATGGACTTCCAGAACGATGCGGAGTATGTGGGCGGCTGCATCGCCGGCGGACGCCGCTATCTGCACATCAATGCCAACGGCGACGTGGATCCCTGCGTGTTCATCCACTATTCCGATTCCAACATCCGGGAGAAAACCCTGCTGGAAGCACTGTGCTCCCCCATGTTTATGGCCTATCACGACGGGCAGCCCTTCAACGAGAACATGCTTCGCCCCTGCCCCATGCTGGAAAATCCCACACTGCTGCGCCAGATGGTGGCCAAGGCCGGCGCTCACTCCACCGATCCACAGTCTCCTGAATCCGTGGAGCATTTGTGCGCCAAGTGTGACTGCTACGCCGACAACTGGGCGCCCGTGTCCGAGAAGCTTTGGGAGGGCAGTACCGGTCAGGCCCGTTACTACGCCAAAAAGGCCTATCTGGACGCCCAGAAGGAAAAGCGCCGCGCAGATCGCGCCGCCGTGGGCAAGTAACCCTCCGACCGATCTCAAACGGTTCCGTTTCTATACAGCATGAATGAACAGAGCCGATGTGCCTGCTTTGGCAGGCGTATCGGCTCTGTTTTTTTGTATCACTGCGCTGAAAAACAAGAGCATGGCATAGAAAACGAAATACAAATCTTTGCCAAAAGGTGTTACCGGAGTACGACCGTGTTCGGCTCTTACCTGGCTCTTCCAATACTCGGGTGATTTCTGTGATATATGCCATCATCGACTGTCTCAGCAATGTGCAAGGGTCTCACAACCGTGCAGAATTCTTTTGTCATGTTCTTGTGACAAACACGGCGGGTGAAGTGTATTATGGATGAAAGCTTTCAAAACAGCAGTGAGGTGTCTAAGTGGAAAAAACATATTTTTTGATGATGGCGGAAAAGTACAAAGACATGGTGTACCGCATCGCCCTAAACTACTATCGGAATTCGGCGGATGCGGATGACACCGTGCAGGACGTACTGATCAAATTATTTTCTGCTGACCGGCAGTTTCAAAATGAGGAACATCTGCGAAACTGGCTGATTCGGGTCACCATCAACGAATGTAAAAATGTACTCAGAACGCCATGGAAGCGGTGGACTGTTTCATGGGAGGGCATTGCCGCAACCACCGTTTTTGAATCACCGCAGGAAAGCGAGCTGCTGTTTTCCGTGTTAAACCTGCCGGAAAAGTATCGAGTGGTCCTATATCTGTTTTATTATGAATCGCTCACGGTAAAGGAAATTGCGCAACTTTTAAACTTACAGGAGTCCGCGGTTACGACCAGGCTCTCCCGCGCGCGGGAGAAACTTAAGAAAAAAATAACGGAGGTATGACGGCATGAATTTTGAAGAGCAGTACAAAACAGCATTTTCGCATGTTCAAACCGCCATCGATCTGAAAGAGGAGGATTTTTATCATATGAAGCGTCCGGTACACGGAATCCGAAAAAGTGCGGTGATTCTGGCTGCGATCATCTGTTTACTTGTAGCCTGCAGTGTGACAGCCTTTGCAGCGAACCTGTTCGGCCTGAAGGACTTGATCCTGCATGAAAACAGCGGAATTGCCCCCGCGGTCACCACCGGCTCCCACGATTCCGATCCCGATGGATCTGCGCAGCCAACGACCCTGATTTCTCTGCAGGGGTTTTCCGGAAGCAATGAGTACAAAGCGGCAATGGAATGGGCGGCCTTTCTTGCCACCTATGACCAGGACGGCGCGCTGTTGGCAAAGGTGGGCAACGGCCCTACCGGCCTGCCGGAAAAGTATTCACAATATTATGTCTATACACAGGAGATGGCCGACAAACTGGATGAGATCACCGCAAAATACAATTTGAAACTGCACCGTTCCATCGATGTTTTTGATTCCAAGGAGGCGTTTTATGCCCAGGCCGGTTTGGGAGATTTCCTCGGGCGGAATAACACAGACTGCAGCCCGTATATGTTTGACGATGGAACATTCCACATCGACGGTTCTTCCGCTTTCCCAGACGGTCAGTTCATGCAATATCAATTCATGGACTGCAAAAAAGGAGTCTTTACGGATACGCTTTTGAACATCGGCAATGCGGACGATTATACGGAGTGGTCCTATCAAACTTCCAGCGGAGTCACGGTGTGCCTGGCGAGCAGCCCCAGTAAATGCCTGATTTTCGCGGATCTGAAGGATTCCTTCGTCACCGTCAACGTCCTTGCCGGGACAGCGGAGGATTCCGGTAACATAACGCCCGAAAATCTTCAGGAGCTGGCTGATTCTTTCGATTTTTCAATGCTGCACTAAGGAGCTGCTTTTTCACACAGGGCGCAGAAGCCCCGGTACCCTCCGCAGGATCGGGCAAGCCGCATCATGCGGATTGCGGATAGAAACACTCCGCAGCAGCTATGTCTCGCAGTTTCTGCCCATTACACTTAATACGCCCATAATACGCCCATAATATGACTTGCAGGTGTCATATTATGGGCGTATATTGAAGCAGGGTGATAAAATGCAAATCAACCGGCTATTTGAAATTGTATATATCCTGCTGGACCGAAAAACCATCACGTCCAAGGAACTCGCCGAACGATTTGAGGTTTCCTCAAGAACCATTTATCGTGATATTGAAACGCTGTCCTCTGCGGGAATCCCTGTATATATGAGCAAGGGCAGGGGCGGCGGCATTTCCCTTCTGCCTGATTTTGTTCTGAATAAAGCTGTGATCACGGATGCGGAAAAAGAGGATATTCTGTCGTCGCTAAAAGCGGTAAGCGCAGTTACGCTCAGCAAGACGGATACCGCTCTCAAAAAACTCAGCAGCCTGTTCGGCGAATCAAACACTGATTGGATTGAAGTGAATTTCTCCTCCTGGACGAATACGCGAAGGGAAACGGAAACATTTCATACAATCAAGTCCGCGATCATTGGCAAACGGGTTCTTTCTTTTCGCTATGCCAGCGCAAAAGGGCAGCAGACCACGCGGGAAGCAGAACCTCTGAAGCTCTGCTTCAAAAGCGGGGCCTGGTATTTATATGGGTATTGCAGGTCGCGAAGCGATTTCCGTTTCTTTAAATTAAAGCGAATCCGGGAGCTTTGTGTATCAGAGCAGACCTTTCAGCGAAAATCACCGGACCAAATATTCTCTGACCAGAATGTGTTTCAGGAAGAGTATGTCACGCTGAAACTAAGGCTGTCCCCTCAGGTCGCGTATCGGGTATACGACGAATTTGATTGCTATGAGCAGCAGGAGGATGGAAGCTTTATCGCAGAAATCAACTATCCTAAGGGTGAATGGATCTTTTACTACATCACATCTTTCGGCAGCCACTGTGAAGTGTTAGAACCGGAAGACGTGAGGAACGGTGTGAAAGAGGCACTGCAAAACGCATTGAAAAAGTATCTTTAATATGACACGCAGCTGTCATCTGAGACAGCGTACAATCACCTCATCAAAAGTACGGAGGTTATTGAGAATGAATTATGAAATCGTAAATCTGGGTCAAAAAACAGTTGTAGGGGTCAGCGCTGTAACCGGAAATGCCGATCCCAAAATGGGCGAAATCATCAGCGGACTTTGGAAGAAGCTGTATGAGGGCGGCATCAATGCCGCAATCAAAAACAAGAGCAACGAATATGCCATTGGGCTTTATTCAGATTACTCAGATGGCCAATACCGCGTGACTGCCGGCAACGAGGTTTCAAAACCGGAGAATGATGAACTGACGGTAAAAATCATTCCGGCGGGAAAATACGCAAAGTTTTCCATTCACGGGCATATGCAAACGGCTGTCGCGGAGGCCTGGGGCAAAATCTGGAAAATGAATTTGAACAGAAGCTATACCGGTGATTTTGAGGAGTATCTCAACAGCGATTGGGAGAACGCGGACATTGATATTTATATTGCACTGCAGTAAAACAAGGGGGGCAGGCGCATTTTGCGCCTGCCCCCCTTGCCGTGTATCGCCTGCTGCCGCTTCCGGTCCGTGTCGTCGCAGCCAGGGTTATTCCCGTGTGCTTTCCCCGCAGACTTCTTCGCCGCAGGAGCCCGCGCACAGGTCATTCAGCGTGCTCAGCTTTGCGTACAGAATCTGCTCCAGCTGCGTAACGTTCAAAATCGTCCGATTGACGGATCGGTCGATCTCCAGCAGCTGGCAGACACTGCCGGCGGTTTCCACCGCCTTCTGCATTTTTTCACCCTCGGCGTTCAGAATGTGGGACAGCGCGGTCTCCACCAACGCGATGGATTCTATCAGGTCGCAGGCACACTCTCCCCCGCCTCCACAGCAGCAGGAACCGCAGACCTCATCGTTGCAGGCGTCCAGCGTCATGTCTCCGGCGGCCATCTCCCAGACCAGAATTCTGGGATAACAGAAATTTCTCGTGGCGAGAAGCAGGAAGCGGAGTGTCGTCGCATTCGAATCACAGCAGGGGTCGTATACAAGATCTTCAACCCGGTATTCCGCAGGCACACAGACGCTGCTGACCAAACTGCCGGCGGATGAGTAAATGAAGAGCTTCTGTCCCGGTGCGCAGCGCTGAACCGTTATGTAGTAGGGAGATATCGACAACACGGACACATAGGTACCGCCGCAGATATCCTGCAGAATTCCCCCGCAGACTCCGCTTTTCGTGATCTCCACCACCAGGTCCGGGAAAGCCACCAGCAGAGTGTTGTTCGCGCAGTTGAAAGAAAGCCCCATGATCCGTGAACACGCTCCTACGCAGCTCGGCAGTGAAATCCGGTCGATTTCCCGCAGGCTGCAGTCCAACTGATACAGGCAGGTGCAGGACGCTTCGGCGCAGGCCCAGAAGCAGTGCTCCGTACTGTCGTAGCAAAGACAGGTATAGGCCCGGTTCACCTCATGGCATCCGGCTGGTGCGAATGCTTGGGTGAACTGATCGATCCTGCGGTTCTGCGGCATTGTCAAATAGAAAAAGCAGCCGTCAAAAGCCATCCCGCGATATCTCTCACAGAGATTCGTAGGCAGTGCGATGACTTTGCTTGGCTCTAACGAATCCAAAAAAATCCCTCCAGTGCCGGTATTGACCGTAATATTAACCTATTGTATGCTCCCAGGGAGCTTTTGGAGACAATCTGCCAAGCCGAGACGCCGGGAACCCCGCCGGCATATACTGTGAAGTAGGCAGATCCTGCCTCATCCCAATTTAAATAAAATACGAGGTGCAATGCTATGAGTATGCCCGTCATTACTCCGGGAACCGGCTCACGTGATCGGGCGATCACGGATCTGATTGAGTCCATCGCGCTGCAGGAGACCGCGCTGTCCCACATTCTGAACGCCGAGGGCGAAAAAATGCAGATATATATCAACCTGGCGGGTGTGAACGCCGGACAGCTGCTGGAGCTCAATCGATCCACGGAGCTGCTGGTCGGTGCCATCACCCGGCTGGAAATGTTCTTACAGGCAAAGTTGGATCTGTTCGCCCTGGACACAGATACAACGGCAGTGACCTGATCTGAGAGCCGTACGGAAAAACATCCCTAAAAAACAGATCCTCCGGAAAGCGGCAGCCTTCCCGGAGGATCGTTTTTACCAGAGCGCTCTCATTCCGTATGTAAACTCATGCCGCTTTCATCCACAGGCGGCAGTCCTTTGTAACACCAGAACCACTCCTCGCAGCTCAGTCCCTGCGCCTGGGGATTGGCCTGACGCGCCAGCAGTTCCTGATAAGTTTGAGGCGGCGGAACCAGCACGGGCTGACCGGGTTCCCAGTTCGCGGGCGTCATCACATGCTCCCGATCCGTGGTCTGCAGCGCGGTGAGCAGTCTCAGAATTTCCGGAATGCTGCGTCCGTTGGTAATGGGATAGATCAAAATTGCGCGGATAATCTGGTTGGGGTCAATGACATAGACGTTGCGCACGGTCTCCTGCTGGCTGGTCTCCGGAGCGATCATGCCATAGAGCCGGGCAATCTCCCCCGTCCGGTCCGCGACCACGGGGAACGGAATCTGAATCCCGATCGACAGGTAGATGGCGTACACCCATGCGAGGTGCGAGTAATTGCTGTCAATGCTCAAGCCCAGAAGCTCCGCATTCTGCGCGGCAAACTGGGGCTGCATTTTCGCACATGCGATGAATTCTGTGGTGCACACGGGTGTGAAAGCTCCTGTCGCGATGTGCCAACACTCCATCCGAAGCAGTCGGAACGGAAGACCCAGTCGGAGCTTTCCGCCCAGGAAATATCGGGCGCGTTTTTCTCTAAAAATCCGGAAATGTAAATTTTCTATTGCTATCAAAGGCGCGATGCGATATGATAAGAAAATAATCTCAGGTTCCGTTCATGAGTTTTTCAGGGAATGTCCGCTGAGACATTCCCTATTTTTCTTTCTGTTCCGTGTGTTTTTCACATTAAACCGTCATATTGCTAAAGAATTGATGGTATCAGTCCACTCCGTTTGGAGGTTTTTCTGTGAGTGAGCTTCTGGAAATCAAAAACCTGAATGTGCGTTTTACCGGCGGCGGCCGGGAGACGGAGGTCATCTCCGACCTCTCCCTCTCCGTAGGACACCGGGAAACGCTGGGCATTGTGGGCGAATCCGGCAGTGGAAAGAGCGTCACCTCCCTTGCCGTGATGCGCCTGCTGTCTCCCGCCACATCCCGGGTAAAGGGGCAGATTCTGCTGGATGGCCGCGACCTGCTGGGGCTTTCCCAACGGGAGATGGAATCCGTCCGCGGGAACCGCGTCGCCATGATCTTTCAGGAGCCGATGACCTCTCTGAATCCCATTCACCCCGTGGGCAGACAGATTGCAGAGAGCGTGCTACTCCACAGCAAGGCCACCAAAAAAGAGGCCATGGCCCGGGCGTTGGAGCTGCTGGCACTGTGCGGTATCCCGGACCCGGAGCAGCGCATGAAGGAATACCCCCATCAGCTCTCCGGCGGCATGCGCCAGCGGGTGATGATCGCCATTGCCCTGGCCTGCGATCCGGAGCTGCTCATCGCGGATGAGCCCACCACCGCTCTGGATGTGACCATCCAGGCCCAGATTCTGGAGCTGATGAAGGCCATCAAGCGGGACCGGGATATGAGTATTCTCATGATTACCCACGACCTGGGTATTGTCTACGACTTTTGCGACCGGGTGGCGGTGGTGTACACCGGCGAGCTGGTGGAGTGCGCACCGGCGGCTCTCCTTTTCCAGTCGCCGCTGCACCCCTATACCCAGGGACTCATCGCGGCGCTGCCCAGACTGGGTCAAAGTGCCGATCGGCTGGAGGCCATTGAGGGCATGGTGCCCGACGCGGGGAACATGCCCCAGGGCTGCCACTTCCATCCCCGCTGTAAATACGCCACCGACCGCTGCCGAAGTGAGCACCCGCCCCTGACTGCCCGGCCCGACGGCCGGCAGGTCAGATGCTTTCGAGCGGAGGAGCTGAAATGATGGAGCAGAACGTTTTGGTGCGCATGGAGGGCGTCAAGCAGCACTTCACGGTGAAAAAAGCCCGGGGCCGGGCAGCTACACTGTACGCTGTGGACGGGGTGGACCTGTCCATCGGCCGCGGCGAAACGCTGGGGTTAGTGGGCGAATCCGGCTGCGGGAAATCCACGCTGGGAAAGACGCTGCTGCGGCTCTACCCGCTGACGGCGGGCACGATCACCTTCGACGGGGAGGACATCTCCCATCTGAAGGGGAGCGCCCTGCGGCGGTTCCGCTGCCAGTCCCAGATGATTTTTCAGGATCCCTCCTCCTGCCTGAATCCCCGGCGGCAGATCGCCCAGATTCTGACGGAGCCGTTTGTGATCCACAAGCTGTACACCCCGGAGCAGCGGAAGGACAAAATTCTGGAGCTCTGTGACCGGGTGGGACTGTCCCACAGCTATTTGGAGCGCTATCCCCATGAGCTGTCCGGCGGACAGAAGCAGCGGGTGGGCATCGCCCGTGCGCTGGCGCTGGAACCCAAGCTGATCGTCTGCGACGAGCCGGTTTCGGCGCTGGATGTGTCCATTCAGGCCCAGGTCATCAACCTGCTGGACGATCTGCAAAAGCAGCTCAACCTTACTTATCTCTTTATCTCCCATAACCTCAGCGTGGTGGAGCACTGCTGCCGCCGCATCGGGGTCATGTATCTGGGCCGCATTGTGGAGCTTTCCCCCGCCGGGGCGCTCTACGCCGCGCCGCTCCATCCCTACACCCAGGCCCTGATTTCCGCCGTCCCCACCATCGGGGTCTCCGGACGGGAGCCTATGGTTCTGACGGGAGATCTGCCCAGCCCCACGGCTCCGCCGACGGGCTGCGCGTTCCATACCCGCTGTCCCTATGCCACCGACCGCTGCCGGACCGAGACTCCCCTTCTGCGGGAGGCAGAGAGCGGACACTGGGTGGCCTGCCATCTGGACAGCATTTTCACGCGTCCATGATGCGCCGAAGGCGGCTCCTGCCTTGCTTTCTCGGGAATTCAGGGTGGGCGGTCTCTATTTTCCGCGCATGATAGAATAAGGAGGAGATGAATATGAAAAGAACCCTATCCCTGCTTCTGTCGGCCCTGCTGCTGGTGTCCCTGCTGGCAGGCTGCGGAAGCTCCGGCGGCAATGTCCAGGGCAATGTCCAGGGCAATGCCTCCGGAACGAGCGCCGGCAAAACCATCGTCATCGGCGGCCAGTCCGACCTGGTGACTCTGGATCCCGGCAACATGTATGAACCCTATGCCAACATGATCTCTTACGCCGCCTACGACATGCTTTATCGCGTGAAGAGCGGTACCATGGGCACCCCGGAGCCCTCTGTAGCCACCGGGTACACCGTGGACAGCACCGGAACGGTCTATACCTTCACGCTCCGGGACGACGTGGTCTTTGCCAGCGGCAACAAGCTGACGGCCAAGGACGTGGCCTGGAGCGTCAACCGGGTCATGAACATGAAGGAGTCCAACGCCTACTCCAACGTGAAGAGCATCGCCAAGGTAGAAGCTCCTGATGACACCACCGTGGTGTTCACTCTGACGGAGCCCGACGCATCCTTCCTGGTGAAGACGACGTCGAATGCCTACTGCATTCTGGACAGCGAAGTGGTCAAGCAGCACGGCGGCTCCGACACCGGCGGCGACACCGCCAAGGCCTGGCTGGACACCACCTCGGCCGGCTCCGGCCCCTATGTCGTCGACAGCTGGACCCCCAAGGAGCAGCTGGTTCTGAAGAAGAATGCCAACTACTGGGGTGAGTCCAAGAACATTGACACCATCATCTTCCGTGAGATGACCAGTGTGGACGCCCAGATCACCGCTCTGAAAAACGGTGAGGTGGACATCATCCTGGGTCTGAACAGCGAGACCGCCAAGCAGCTTCAGGGTGTGGACGGCGTCACCGTCACCACCGGTCCCACCGGCCTGATGACCTTCCTGGTCATGAGCCGGGACACCTCCCTCTCTCCCGAAATGTCCAACCCCAAGGTGCAGGAAGCCGTCCGGTATGCGCTGGACTATCAGGGCTATCTGGACTTGGGCGGCGAAGGCTGCACCGTACCGCTGAACTTCGTGCAGCAGGGCTTCTCCGGCGGTCTGACCCGCGACCTCAAAACCGAGGGGCAGGATCTGGACAAGGCCAAGTCGTTGATGGCCGAAGCCGGCTATCCCAATGGCTTCACCATCACCCTGACCTGCGCCAGCAATAATTCCGAGGGTCTGGAGTGGACCTCCATCGCCCAGAAGGTCAAACAGGATCTGGCCAAGATCAACATCACCGTCAACATCGAGACGCTGGAAGCCACCTTGGTCTATGAGAAGATGCGGGATGCCTCCATGCCCTTCTACATCATGTTCTGGTCTCCCGACTACTACGACATCAACAACCAGACCGCCGCCTTCCTGCCCGGCACGGGCGACAGCGGCACGGCCTACGGCAACCGGACCAAGTGGGAACGCAGCGCTGCCAACGAAGATCTCTGGAAGCTGGCCGACGAGATTCAGGTGGAAACCGATGAGACCAAGCGGGCGCAGGAGTCCGAGGAACTGCAGCGGGCATTCGAGAAGGACAATCCCTTCGCTTTCCTGCTCCAGCATCCCAAGACCTTCGCTTACAGCTCCAAAACGCTGAACAACGTGACGTATGACGATCTGTGCAAGATCGAGCTGTGTGAGCTCACCGCGAAATAACTGTTATTGTCAAGCATTATCCGCTTTGCGGGCGGGGCAGAAGCCCCGCCCCGGGCGGCATTTTCCCATGATGTCTGAAAGAAAGCTCTGCCGCGTGAGCAGATTTTTCTTCCAAACACCAGCAGAAAGGACGTGCCCGTCTTGTTGCGATATATCGCCCGGCGCCTGGGGCTCATGATTGTGCTGCTCTTCGGCGTATCCATTATGGTCTTTCTCATCTCCCATCTGGTCCCCAGTAACCCGGAAGCCGCAAATCTGAGCCAGACTGCCCTCAATGACCCTGTGATTGTGGAGGCATACCGCGCCAAGTGGGGCCTGGACAAGCCGCTGTGGGAACAGTATGGCATTTACATGAAAAACATTCTGGTAAACCACGACCTGGGCACCTCCATCCGCACAGGACGGCCCGTGCTGGATGAGCTGAAGCAGTACTTCCCCGCCACCCTGGAGCTGTCGGTTTTCGCAATGCTCATCGCCATGGTGCTGGGGATATCCTTCGGCGTGATCTCGGCCGTCTTTCAGAATAAGCCCATCGACCAGATCCTGCGCACGCTCTCGGTCAGCGGCGTATCGCTGCCCAGCTTCTGGTTTGCCCTGCTGGTGATGAACCTCTTCTGTAACGTTCTTGGGGTTTTTCCCAGCGGAAACCGCTTTGATCCCCGCCTGTATAACCCCGCCGGGGGCACCGGTCTCTATGTCCTGGACGCCATCTCCTGGGGCAACTGGCCGCTGCTGGGGAATGTGCTGTCCCACCTGTTTCTTCCCGCGCTGGTGCTGGGCTTTTTCACCATGGGCCTGATCACCCGCCAGACCCGCTCCAACCTGCTGGAGGTCATGTCCTCCGACTACATCCGCACCGCCCGGTCCAAGGGCATGAGCGAAGGGCGGGTAGTCTGGAAGCATGCGCTGGGCAATGCCCTGGTGCCGGTCATTACCGTCAGCGGCATGGGTTTTTGCAACCTTCTGGGCGGCATGGTCTTTGTGGAAAAGATCTTCTCCTGGCCTGGCATCGGCCAGTACGCGTATCTCGCCGCCACCAATCTGGACTTTCCCGCCATCTGCGGCGTTTCCCTGCTCATCGCCCTGACCTATGTGGTGGTCAACCTGATCATCGACATTCTCTACGGCGTGATCGATCCCCGCATCCGGTATCAGTAGGAGGCCGCCATGAACACATTGAAAGATCTGCTGCGGCAGAAAAACTTTATGCTGAAGCTGGGGCTTTTTATCTGTGTTGCCTGGGTGCTCATCGCCCTGCTGGCCCCGGTGCTGGCCCCTTACAATCCCATCACCGACCAGAACATCTCCATGAGCTATCGGCCGCCCAGCGCCCAGCACTGGTTCGGAACCGATGAGCTGGGGCGGGACGTGTTCAGCCGGGTGCTGTACGGAAGCCGGGTCTCCATCACCTGCGGACTGATCACGGTGCTGATCTCCTTTGTGGTGGGTATCTTCTTCGGCGGTCTGGCCGGTTATGTGGGCGGCATCGTCGACGACATCATGATGCGCTTCTCCGAGATGATCCAGTCCTTCCCGCCTTTGATTCTCGCAATGGTGATCGCCGCGGCTCTGGGGCCCAATATCTCCAACTCCGTGCTGGCCATGGCCATCATCTGGTGGCCCAACTACGCCCGCCTGACCCGCAGCATCGTCATCTCCATCAAGCAGAACGACTACATCACCGCCAGCCGCGTGCTGGGCGCCTCCCACACCCGGATACTGGGCAAGGAGCTGCTGCCCAACAGCGTGGGCTCCCTGGTGGTCATGTGCACGCTGGATCTGGGCAATGCGATTCTGATGTTCTCCGGCCTCTCGTTCCTGGGACTGGGCGTCCAGCCGCCGGTGGCGGAGTGGGGAGCCATGGTCAGTGACGGCGTCCGGGCATCGGCCAACTGGTGGGTCTCCACCTTCCCCGGTCTCGCCATCTTCAGCGTGGCCATCGGGGCCAATTTCATCGGCGATGGTCTGCGGGACTATCTGGACCCCAAAATGCGCCGAACCATCGGTTGAGGAGGAGAATTAAACATGGAAAAAATCGCGCTGGACAGCATCCCTGTCACCGGTCTGCCGCTCTATGAAATGCAGCGCATCTTCAGCGCCTCCGGCAGCTTCACCACCATGAGCATGAGCTATATCACCCTGCTTCCCGGTCAGCGGGTGCCGGTTTCCGGCACCGGTGTCCACGCCGAGGACGAGTACTCCTTCTTTCTGGAGGGCGAGGTCTACACCGAGAGCGGGTCGTTCCAGGGCATCTGCCGGACGGGCGAGGGCACGCTGATTCCCCGCGGAGAGCGCCACTGGTGCGAAAACCGCACGGACCGGCCCTGCCGCCTGCTGTGCGTCATGATCAAATGAGAACCGTCCGCCGCTTTTGAAAGAAAAGCGGCGGACGTTCTATGGTTTTACCCGTCTTCCACCGCAGCGCAGGAGGAATGGATTTCAACTTTTTTCAATGGGAAAGGGGATTTTTTCTATGGATCAGGCACGCATTGAACGCGTTGCGGAGCAGATGAAGCGGCAGGGGCTGACTCAGCTTCTGGTCACCGCCACCGCCTCCGTTTACTATCTCACCGGCTTCTGGGTGGAGCCTCACGAGCGAATGCTGGCCCTCTATCTGGATGCGGACGGCAGGGCTGTCCTCTACGGAAACGCAATTTTCGGTCTGCCCTCCACGCCGGAACTGCCTGTGGTGACCCACTCCGACGGCGAAGACCCGGTGGCCGCTCTGGCGCTGGCTGTCCGCCCCGGGGCGCTGGGCATCGACAAGTTCTGGTACAGCAAGTTCCTCATCGCACTGATGTCCCACCGATCCGACGTGACCCCCGTCCACGGCTCCGACCCGGTGGATCTGTGCCGCAAGCGCAAGGACGAAACCGAGCGCGCCGCCATGCGCCACAGCTCCGCCATGAACGACCAGGTTGTCGCCGCCGCCATCGCGGCCCTGGGAGAGGGCGTTCGGGAAAACCAGCTGGCCTCCCTGGTGAATCGGGAATTCCTCTCCCGGGGAGCCGACTGCGAGGGCACCCAGCTGGTCTGCTTCGGCCCCAACGGCGCAGACCCTCATCACAGCGGGGACAGCACCGTTCTGAAGGCCGGTGACAGCGTGATATTTGACATTTTCACCCCCATTGGGCGCTACTGGTGCGATATGACCCGCACCGTCTTTTACCGCTCTGTCAGCGACAAGCAGCGGGAAGTGTACGAGCTGGTGCGCCGCGCCAACGAGGCCGCCGAGGATGCCATCCAACCCGGTGTCCTGCTCTCCCAACTGGATCACATCGCCCGGGAGATTATCACAGACGGCGGCTACGGGCCTCAGTTCACCCATCGGCTGGGTCACGGCTGCGGCCTGGACTGCCACGAGCCCCCCGATGTCAGCGGCGTGTCCGACACGGCGCTGGAGCCGGGCATGATCTTTTCCATCGAGCCGGGCATCTATCTCCCAGAGGAATTCGGTGTGCGCATCGAGGATCTGGTGCTGGTCACGGAGACCGGCTGCGAGGTGCTCAATCACTATCCCAAGGATCTTCTGATCGTGGAGTGACCGCAGACCGACCTGCATCGTTTGCAGACCGGAGCCAGAGCGCGTTCCCGGCCACCGGCCGGTTGGTCTTGCCAAAAGCAAAGCGCGGGGAGTGTATTGTCACTCCCCGCGCTCTGCACTACTGGGAAGGCCCCTGCGCGGCGCTCAGGTCACATACACCTCGCCGCGGTTCTGATCGGGAAAATAGCTGCATCCGGCATAGCCCGTCTCTCCGGTGGCTGCTGCCAGAACATCTGCGAACCGCTCGATTCTCGCGGCCCGTTCCTCCGGTGTGAGCGCAGGCACGATTTCGCGAAAGGTCAGGGTCAGCGGCTCCCGCCGTCCCGGCATACCATCCCCCCTTCCACGCTGAAAGGATATGCGGAACCGTCCGTCCACCTTTCCTGTTTTTTTCAGGGATGCGCCTGTCCCGGCGCAATTCATGTTTGCCGGGCGCCCGTCATAAAATCCGTCAGCGTACCCATTGAGCGGCTGGAGGGTGTTTTCGGCGAAAAACAGGTGCGTGCGGCGGCTAGCCGCCGTGGAAAGGGGAGGATGCCTTGATTGCGATTTATGCCCGGCAGTCCATCGAGCGGCCCGACAGCGTCTCCATCGAAGCGCAGATTCACCAGTGCATGCAGGCCGCGCAGGGAGAAGTCCGGGTCTACGCTGACGCAGGCTACTCCGGGAAGAACACGAACCGCCCGGAATTCGAACGGATGATGCAGGATCTGCGAAACCGAAAAATCACCGCCGTCATATCCTACCGGCTGGACCGGGTCAGCCGCAACATCATCGACTTTGCCAATCTGCTGGGTGTTTTCGAGCAGTACGGCGTCAAATACATCTCTGCCACGGAACAGTTCGACACCTCCACCCCCATGGGACGGGCCATGATCTACATCGTCATGGTGTTCGCCCAGCTGGAGCGGGAGACCATCGCAACCCGCATTTCGGATAACTACCGTTACCGGGCAGCCCAAGGGCTGTTCATGGGCGGCAACACCCCCTTCGGATACGACAGTCACCGTGTCTTTCTGGACGGCAGGCGGGTTTCCGTGCTGAAGCCAAACGGACAGGCGGAGATCCTGCAAGCGATTTTCCGGCGGTTCGCCTGCCGGGAGAGTCTCACCGGCATCTGCCGGGAGCTGAATGCACGGGGCGTGAAAACAGCCAAGGGAAACCCCTGGTCGGCGGCAGCCGTGAAGCGCGTCCTGCAGAACATCAGCCCCTGCCCCGCGGACGAACCGCTGTACCGCTTTCTGAACGACGGGGGATACACCATCTCCAACAGCCGGGAGGAATTTGACGGCGGCCACGGGATGTGCCTTTTTTTTAAAAACCGAAACCGCAATCAACCCACCGAACACGCCGACCAGATCGCCGTCGTCGGCCTGCACCCGCCGCTGATTTCATCGGAGCAGTTTCTCCGCGCCCAGCGGATTCTGCAGGAGGCCGCTCCCATCCGCCGCGGCAAACGGTCGGAGCAGAGCTGTCTGGCCGGGCTGCTCCGCTGCGGGGAATGCGGCCACAGCTTCGGGATCAAATACGCCGGCTCCGGCGGCAGGAGCTATGCCTATTACCGCTGCCGGGGCCGGGAGCGCGGAGAGAGCTGCCGCAACTCGGCGTACCTTCCGGCGGAGGCGCTGCAAAACGCGGTTCTGCAGCGCTGCCGGACTCATCTGGCCGACCTGGATCTCCGCCGGGCGGAGAACCGCTCTCAGGAAGCGCTGCGGCAGGCAGCAGAGTCCGAGGAGCTGAGACGCCAGATCCGGAACCTGATCGACGGCGTCGGAAGGGGAACCGCCGCGGTGGACAGTCTGCTGACCCAGAGGATCACATCGCTGCAGGAACGGCTTGTCCTGCTCACCGCCGCCCCTCCGGCCGTCCTTGGATTCGACCGTGATTCGGTGCCGTGGGTTCTCCGGCGACTGGAGCGGTTTTCCGAACTTGAGGTCTCCCGGCAAACGGAGATCTTGCGGAATCTGGTGCGAACCATCACGGTGAACCGGGATGGTCAGGTGGAAATTGAATACCTTTTTTAGTCTTTTCCGTCCGGCGTAAAATCTCCCGGATGGGAAAAGAAGATCACCCACCTGCCCCGATAATCCGAAAATTGAATGGGCCCAAATGTGGTGATCGCGTGGAAGTCGGGCGCCTTCATGCCGACACTTAGGTAGTTGATATCCATAATTGCCTTCCTCCGTTTTCTTCGTTCCATCCTATGAGCCGGAAGTGGGAAGGTGCGCGGCGGGAAGAGACGGCCTGCGCTGTAAATTCTTTTCAGCCGTTTATTTTTTAAAATTCAGGGGTTATGCAGTCATTTTGCCGTATTCTTTCGCTTTTTTTTTCGCCGCGCATAAAATAAGTCGGGGTGAGTCTTTTGAATCCATGTGAGATGAACGCCGCCATCGCGGCCATATCCAATTACCTGTATTCCTCGCTCTCGAAGGATGAGTTCCTCTGCCTGAGTGTTTTTCTCAACGAGCTGAGCAAGTCCATGCTCACCATGCCGCTGTTTGACGACTTGTGCAACCATAAGGGGAAATTTAAGCCGTGACCTCCCCCCGGTAAGCGCCGCTCACCGGGGCGTGGCTTCGGCACGGGCTGGTGAGCGTGACAGAACTCTTTGACGCGGAAGCGCGGGCGCGCTATACTGGAACCGTCCATTCTTGATAAGGAGGTCTCCCCCCCATGACGTTTTCCAAACTGACGAATACCACCATTGGCAGCATCTCCCTGGGGAAGCTGCTCTCCGCGGCTGTCGCCCTGCTGATCTGCCTGATTGTAATCCGCATCCTGGTCCGGCTGACGAACCGACTGCTGAAAAAAAGCAAGCTGGATCCCCAGGTGCAGAACTATGCCATCAAGGGACTGAAACTGCTGGCCTATATCATCACCGCGATCATTGTCGTGGACAGCTCCGGTATTCCCTCTTCCTCGCTGGTGGCGCTGCTGTCCGTCGGCTCCCTGGGCGTAACCCTGGCGGCGGAGGACATTTTGGGCAATCTGGCGGGCGGCCTGGTGATTCTGACCTCCCGCCCGTTTGCCATCGGGGACTATATCGAGACCTCCGGCACTTCCGGCACCGTGCGGGAAATCACCCTGAACCACACCAAGCTTCTCACCCCCGACGGCCTGACCGTGATGCTGCCCAACAAGACCCTGTCCACGTCTCAAATGACCAACTACACCTCTCTGGGCCGCCGCCGGGTCTCTCAGAAGGTAGGAGCGTCCTACGATGCCCCCACAGAGACGGTCAAACAGGCCTGCCTCCGCGCGGTGGAGATGACGGATAAGATTCTGGATGATCCCGCCCCTTCCGTGTATCTGACCGCCTACGGCAAAAGCGCTATCGAGTACACCGTGTATTGCTGGGCCGCCGCCGTCGATCACTGGGACGCGCAGATCAGCCTGGGGGAGCACCTGCGAGAAGCGTTCGCCGAGTATGGCGTGGAGATACCATATGACCATCTGAACGTCCATATTGTAGAGAGGATCGGATAAACGCCGCTTTTTGGGGTAAAATCCCCATTGACAACCGGGGATTCCACCGATATAATAGCAACAACTTATCCATAAATGCGATGACGGAGAGGGACGAGGGCACGCGCTTTCAGAGAGTCGGCGGCAGGTGTGAGCCGACAGCAATGGTCCTCAGGTTCTATGGCTCCTGAGCAGAGAGTTCGAGGGCGGTAACGCCGTTAGGGCTTCTCCGAGAATGCTGCGTCAGTGCAACGGGGTTGATGGACCCTAAAGCGGCGCCGGACCGTGAGGCCGACGCAATTTGAGTGGTACCGCGGAAGTCATTGCAGGCTTTCGTCTCAAAGAAATCTTTGGGACGAAAGCCTTTTTTTCGTTTTACACATCTGAAAGGAGCAATCTGATATGAGCAATTACGATCTCGACACCAAATGCGTCCAAGGAGGCTACACGCCCGGAAACGGCGAGCCCCGCCAGATTCCCATTATCCAGAGCACGACCTTCAAGTATGCCACCAGCGAGGACATGGGCAAGCTGTTCGATCTGGAGGCCAGCGGTTATTTCTACACCCGTCTCCAGAATCCCACCAACGACTATGTGGCCAACAAAATCTGCGAACTGGAAGGCGGCACGGCGGCGATGCTGACCTCCTCCGGTCAGGCGGCCAACTTTTTCGCCCTGTTCAACATCTGCGCCTGCGGCGACCACATCGTGGCCTCCTCCAGCATCTACGGCGGCACGTTCAACCTGATCGCCGTCACCATGGCGAAAATGGGCATTCAGTGCACCTTTGTGGAGCCTGACTGCACCGACGAGGAACTGGAGCGGGCGTTCCGCCCCAACACCAGGGCCGTCTTCGGCGAGACCATCGCCAATCCCGCCCTGACGGTGTTTGACATCGAGCGGTTCTCTGCCGCCGCCCATGCCCACGGCGTTCCTCTGGTGGTTGACAATACGTTCCCCACCCCCGTCAACTGCCGGCCCATCGAGTGGGGTGCGGACATCGTCACCCACTCCACCACCAAGTATATGGACGGCCACGGCGCGGCCGTGGGCGGCGCCATTGTGGACGGCGGTAAGTTCGACTGGATGTCCCATGCGGACAAGTTCCCCGGCCTGTGCACGCCTGACGACAGCTACCACGGCATCACCTACGCCGAACGGTTCGGCAACGGAGGGGCTTTCATCACCAAGTGCACCGCTCAGCTGATGCGGGATTTCGGCTCCATTCAGGCGCCCCAGCACGCGTTTTTGCTGAATCTTGGACTGGAGAGCCTTCACGTCCGCATGGCGCGCCACTGCGAAAACGGACAGGCGGTGGCCGAATTCCTGAATGGCCATCCCAAGGTGGCCCATGTGAGCTACTGCGGCCTGCCGGGCGACGCTTATCACGCGCTGGCGCAAAAGTACCTGCCCAATGGTTCCTGCGGCGTGGTGTCCTTCGAGCTCCAGGGCGGCCGGGAGGCTGCCGGCGTGTTCATGGCAGCGCTGAAGCTGGCCGCCATTGAAACCCATGTGGCCGATGCCCGCACCTGCTGCCTGAACCCCGCCACCTCCACCCACCGCCAGATGAACGACGAGCAGCTGAAGGCCGCCGGAATTCCCGCCGGCCTGGTGCGCCTGTCCTGCGGGCTGGAGAGTGCCAAAGACCTGATCGCCGACATCTCCCAGGCGCTGGATCAAATTCAGTAAGGAAGCGATAAGTATGCCGATTCGAATCCCCAACGACCTGCCGGCGGTGGAAACACTGCACAGGGAAAACATCTTTGTGATGCCGGAGACCCGGGCCATCACCCAGGACATCCGCCCGCTGCAGATTCTGCTGGTAAATCTGATGCCCAAGAAAATCCAGACGGAAACCCAGCTGAGCCGTCTGCTGGGCAACACACCGCTGCAAATCGATCTGGAACTGATGTGCATGAAGAGCCACGAGTCCGCCAACACCACGCAGGAGCATCTGCGAACCTTTTACAAGACCTTCGACGAGGTGAAGGACCGCTATTTCGACGGCTGCATCATCACCGGCGCGCCGGTGGAACTGCTGGACTTTGAAGAGGTGGACTACTGGCCGGAGCTGTGCGCATTGATGGAGTGGACCAAGACCCACGTCCACAGCACCTTCCACATCTGCTGGGGCGCCCAGGCGGGGCTTTACTACCACTACGGCATCCAGAAACGGCCCCTACGGGAGAAGATGTTCGGTATCTTCCGCCACACCGTGGACTACAAGCAGTCCATCCTGTTCCGGGGGTTTGACGACAGCTTCTATGTCCCCCACTCCCGGCACACCACCGTGAATCGGGCGGATATTGAGGCCGTACCGGAGCTGCGGATTCTGGCCTCTTCTCCGGAAGCGGGAGTTTATGCCGTGTTTACCAGCGGCGGACGGCAGATCTTCATCATGGGCCACTCCGAATACGACGCCGACACGCTGAAGCAGGAGTATATGCGGGACGTGTCGGCAGGCAAGTCCATCGCCCTGCCCCGGAACTATTTCCCCTTTGACGATCCGCGGCTGGAACCCATTGTCTCCTGGCGGGCTCATGCCAATCTGCTCTACTCCAACTGGCTGAACTATTTCGTGTATCAGACCACTCCCTACGACATTCAGGACATCAGCAAAGACCACTATACGGAGCAGGAATAATGTCTCCGTTCCCGCCGTCTGCTGTCCCGGCGTAAGCCGAGGGATCTCAAAAAGCCGTTCCCGTCACTTCCGTGGCGGGAACGGCTTTTTCTGTGAGAGACAGTGGGGACTTATTGGCCGGCGCGGCGATCCCGCTCGATGACCAGCTTCAGCGCCTCCACGGCGGCGCGAACAGAGGAACTGGTGTCCTCGTCCCGCTCCTGATCCAGCCCGGCGACCTCCCGCTCCTGATTCCAGATCACATGGAAGCAGGCGGCACAGCGGCAGCCAAGAGCCGCCGCCGTGACAAACAGTGCGGCCGACTCCATCTCGCTGGCCTTGACGCCCAGACGCTTCCAGCTCTCCCATTTGGCCTGCAGCTCGTAGTACACCGGGGACTTCTCCGGGCTGTGCTGGCCGTAAAAGCTGTCCTTGCTCTGCACCACTCCGGCGTGTACCGGTCGGCCCAGCGCCTCTCCCGCCCGGATCAGGCACTCCGTCACGCCGAAGTCCGGCACGGCGGGGAACTCGATGGGCGCGTACTCCAGGCTGGTGTGCTCATACCTGACGGCGCCGGTGGCCACCACAAGATCCCCGGAGCGGACGTCGATGGCGACGCCGCCGCAGGTGCCGGTGCGGATGAAGGTGTCCGCGCCGCAGTGGTGAAGCTCCTCCATGGCGATGGCGGCGGATGGCCCTCCGATGCCGGTGGAGCAGGCGGTGACTTTCTCCCCCAACAGCGTGCCGGTCCACACGTTGAACTCCCGGTTCTGCGCCACGGGATGCGCATCGTCCAGCAACGCCGCAATGGCCGGAACACGGCCCGGGTCACCGGGCAGAATGCAGTACCGGCCCACATCGCCCTTTGTGCACTGGATGTGAAACTCTTTGAACATCTGCTGCATGGAATTCACCTCATTCATCGTATTGATTCAGCCGAAGCTGCGGGAGCGCTCCACGCGCTCACTCGCTCTTGTAGCCCATGGTGCGGACATAATTCACGTTCTCCCGCCAGTTTTCCTTGACCTTGACCCAGGTCTCCAGATACACCTTCGTGCCCATGAACTTTTCGATGTCCTGCCGGGCCAGCGTGCTGATCTTTTTCAGCATGGCCCCCTGCTTGCCGATGATGATGCCCTTGTGGCTGGTCTTCTCGCAGTAGATGGTGGCATCCACGTCGATGACGCCGGAGTCCCGCTCGGAGAATTTGGTAATCTCCACCGCGGTGCCGTGGGGAATCTCCTTGTCCAGACACAGCAGCAGCTTTTCCCGGACAATCTCCCCCACCACCTGCCGCTCCGGCTGGTCGCTGGTCTGACCGTCGGGGAACAGCTGGGGACCCTCCTGGGCGTATTTGGACAGCTCGCTCATCAGGTCGGGGAGACCGCTCCCGGTATGGGCGGAGATAGGAATGATGGCGTTGAAGCCGTCCCATACCTCGTTGTAGGCCGCAATCACCGGCAGCAGCACGTCGGGCTGGACGGTGTCGATCTTGTTGATGCACAGGATGCAGGGCAGCTTCTCCTCCCGGATGCGGGCGATGAGCGACAGCTCCGGAGCACCCACATGGGCGATGGGCTCCACCAGCAGCAGCGCGCAGTCCACGTCGGACAGGCTGGCGGTGATGACCTTCACCATATAGTCCCCCAGGGCGGATTTGGGCTTGTGCAGCCCCGGTGTGTCCATCAGGACAAATTGGGTGTCGTCCCGGTTCACCACGCCGCAGATCCGATTCCGGGTGGTCTGGGCCTTGTTGGAGACGATGGCGACCTTTTCGCCCACCAGGGCGTTGGTCAGACTGGATTTGCCCACGTTGGGCCGGCCGCACACGGTAATCATAGCGGCTTTTTTAATTTCAGACATCAGGTAATCCTCAACTTTCTTTTGAGCGTTTATTTGAAAACCGGGCGATCCCGGGAACAGGAGATCCATGGAGTGCAAAAAAGCTGCCTAGCTCTGATAGACAATCAGATTTTTGATGAGAATGGCGTGGCTGATCATGTAGCCCGCAATTACAATGGCGGCGGCAAGAATGATCGCCGCCAGAATGATTTCCCAGTGGTTTTTCATCAACAATTCTCCCTTCGGCGTATGCTCACCGCTCCAGCGTCCGTTTCAGGTACTGTCCGGTGAAGCTTTCCTTGCAGGCGGCCACGGTCTCCGGCGTGCCGGTGACGACCACGGAGCCGCCCCCGTCACCGCCCTCCGGGCCCAGGTCGATGAGCCAGTCGGCGCATTTGATGACGTCCAGATTGTGCTCGATGACCACCACGGAGTTGCCGGTGTCCACCAGCCGCTGGAGTACCTCCAGCAGCTTGCCCACGTCGTCGGTGTGCAGGCCGGTAGTAGGCTCATCCAGAATATAAATGGTCCGGCCGGTGGCCTGCTTGCTCAGTTCCGTGGCCAGCTTAACCCGCTGAGCCTCGCCGCCGGAGAGAGTGGTGGAGGACTGGCCCAGCTTTACGTAGCCCAGCCCTACGTCGCACAGCGTCTGCATCTTATTGCGGATTCTGGGCAGGCTGGTGAAAAATTCCGCCGCCTGCTCCGCCGTCATATCCAAAACCTCGGCGATATTCTTTCCCTTGTAGTGTACCTCCAGCGTCTCCCGGTTATACCGGCGGCCCTTACAGACCTCGCAGGGCACGAAGATGTCCGGCAGAAAGTGCATCTCAATCTTCAGCAGGCCGTCGCCGGAGCAGGCCTCGCACCGGCCGCCCCGGACATTGAAGGAAAACCGCCCCGGGCCGTAGCCCCGGCTCTTGGCCTCCTGGGTGGCGGCAAACAGATCCCGGATGTCGTTGAACACCCCGGTGTACGTTGCCGGATTGCTGCGGGGCGTGCGGCCGATGGGGCTCTGGTCGATGTCCACCACCTTGTCCAGGTATTCGATTCCCTCGATCCGGTCACACCGGCCGGGCCGGGTCTTCATCCGATTCAGCTCCGCGCCCAGTTTTTTAAACAGGATCTCATTCACTAGGGACGATTTTCCCGAACCGGACACGCCGGTGACCACGGTAAACGTCCCCAGCGGGAACTCCACATCGATGTTCCGGAGATTGTTCTCCGCCGCGCCGAAGACTTTCAGATACTTTCCGTTCCCCACGCGGCGCTCCCGGGGCACCTCGATTCGCTTCTTTCCGGAGAGATACTGGCCTGTCAGGGAGTTGGGGTTGGCCATCACCTCCGCGGGGGTACCGGCGGCAATCACCTCGCCGCCGTGGATGCCCGCGCCGGGGCCGATGTCGATCAGGTAGTCCGCCTCCCGCATGGTGTCCTCGTCGTGCTCTACCACCAGCAGGGTATTGCCCACATCCCGCAGACGTTTTAGCGTGGCCAGCAGTTTGTCGTTGTCCCGCTGATGCAGGCCGATGGAGGGCTCGTCCAGAATATACAGCACCCCCATCAGTCCGGAGCCAATCTGGGTGGCCAGACGGATGCGCTGGCTCTCACCGCCGGATAGTGTGCCGGCGCTGCGGCTGAGCGTCAGGTAGCTCAGTCCCACGGACTGAAGGAACCCCAGACGGCTGCGGATCTCCTTGAGAATCCGGTCGGCAATCAGCATCTGCTGCTCCGTCAGATGCAGGCCGTCCACAAAGTGCAGCTCGTCGTTTACAGCCATGGTGGTGAACTCGTAGATGTTCTTATCGCCCACCGTAACGGCCAGAGACTCCTTCCGCAGACGGCGGCCTTCGCAGTCCGGGCAGGGGCACTCGGCCATGGTCTCCTCCAGCTCGCGCTTGGAGGTATCGCTCTGTGTCTCCAGATAGCGGCGCTCCAGATTGTTGCAGATGCCCTCGAAGGGCTGGTACAGCACGCCCTTGCCCCGGGGCTGGTCGTAGTGCAGCTCCAGCTTCTCCCCGCCGGTCCCGTATAGGATGATCTTCTTCACCGCGTCGGACAGGGTTGCCCATGGGTCCGTCAGCGAGAAGTGATATTTTTTGGACAGCGCGTCAAAATACATCCGGGAGATGCCGTCAGACCGGATGCTGGCCCAGCCGGAAGCCTGGATGGCCCCGTCCAGGATGGACTTGGTCTCGTCGGGCACAATCAGCTCCGGGTCCACCTTCAGCTGGCTGCCCAGACCCGTGCAGGTGGGGCAGGCACCGAAGGGGTTGTTGAAGGAGAACATCCGGGGCGCCAGCTCCTCAATGGAGATGCCGCAGTCCTCGCAGGCGTAGTTCTGGGAGAACATCAGATCCTGCTCCTCCCGCAGGAGGTTGACGATCACGATGCCGCCGGCCAGAGCGGAAGCCGTCTCCACGGAGTCCGTCAGCCGCTGGCGGATGTCGGGCCGGATGATCAGGCGGTCGATGATGATCTCAATGCTGTGCTTCTTGTTCTTCTCCAGCTTGATCTCCTCGTCCAGCTCATACAGGCTGCCGTCCACCCGGACGCGGACATAGCCGGACCGGCGGGCGTCCTCAAACACCTTGTTGTACTCGCCCTTCTTGCCCCGGATCACCGGCGCCATGACCTGGATACGGGTGCCCTCCGGCAGGGCGAGCACCTGGTCGATGATCTGATCGATGGTCTGCTGGCGGATCTCCTTGCCGCATTTGGGGCAGTGGGGGGTGCCCACCCGGGCCCACAGCAGACGGAGGTAGTCGTAAATCTCCGTCACCGTACCCACGGTGGAGCGGGGATTCTTGCTGGTGGTTTTCTGGTCGATGGAGATGGCGGGACTCAGTCCGTCGATGTAGTCCACGTCCGGCTTATCCATCTGTCCCAGGAACATCCGGGCATAGGAACTCAGGCTCTCCACATACCGGCGCTGACCCTCGGCGTAGATGGTGTCGAACGCCAGGGAGGACTTGCCGGAGCCGGACAGTCCGGTGAGCACCACCAGCTTGTCCCGGGGAATGGTCACGTCAATGTTCTTCAGATTGTTCTCCCGTGCGCCCTTAACGACGATTTTATCTTGCATGTGCGGTAATACGCTCCTTATAGAAAATCAAATTCAGCCCGAAAACTGAGAGTTCCGGAAGACGGGGCGTTCACTCTTCCGTCACGAGGTCGGCGGTTTTGGCCCGCAGCAGATCCAGCAGGGCTCCCGGTTCCAGCTCCACCTGTGCGCCGATCTTTCCGGCGGAGACATAGACGCTGTCGTAGTCCAGCACCGTCTCATGAAACACGGTGGGGTACTGCTTCTTCATGCCGATGGGGCTGCAGCCGCCCCGGATATAGCCGGTGACGGTGTTGATCTCCGCCACATGCAGCAGTTCAACGGACTTTTCGTCCACAGCCCTGGCGGCCTTTTTCAGGTCTAAATTCTCCGCCACCGGCACCTCAAACACGCAGATGCCCCCTGATGCGCCCCTTGCCACCAGAGTCTTAAAGCCCCGGGCGGGGTCCTGCCCCAGCGAGCGTGCCACGTGGACGCCGTACTCCCGCGTACCCTCCGGGCCGTCGCTCTCCTCGTAAAAGTGTGCGGTGTAGGGGATCTTCTTCTGATCCAGGATCCGCATCACGTTGGTTTTGTTTTCCTTATCTTTCATGGTATCACCTCAAAATCCGCTTACCCCGAAGGCAGGCCGATCACTTCTCTCCCCGCAGCTCGATGATCCGGTCCCGCAGCACTGCCGCGTACTCGAACTCCAGCAGCTTACTGGCTTCCCGCATCTCCTGTTCCAGCCGGGTGATCTCCGCGCTCCGCTCCTGTTCAGACAGCTTGCTGTGTCGGCCGCCGCGAGCAGTCTGGGCATCGGCGGTCTTGGAGATTTCCAGCACCTCCCGAACGCCCTTGATAATTGTTCTGGGAACGATGCCGTGGGCCTCGTTGTACTCGTTCTGAATGGCTCTGCGGCGCTCCGTCACATCCATCGCAGCGCGCATGGAGGGCGTCACGGTGTCGGCGTACAAAATCACCCTGCCCTCGGCGTTGCGGGCCGCCCGGCCCATGGTCTGGATCAAGGAGGTCTCGCTGCGGAGGAAGCCCTCTTTATCGGCATCCAGCACCGCCACCAGAGACACTTCCGGCAGATCGAGACCCTCCCGCAGCAGGTTGATGCCCACCAGCACGTCGAATTCCCCCAGCCGCAGGTCCCGGATGATCTCCATCCGCTCCATGGTCTGGATATCGGAGTGCATATAGCGCACCCGGATTCCCGCATTGCGCAGATAATCGGTCAAGTCCTCCGCCATCTTCTTCGTCAGCGTGGTGACCAACACCCGCTCGTTTTTTGCCGCCCGGGCATTGATCTCGCTCATCAGGTCGTCGATCTGGCCTTCCACGGGGCGCACCTCTACCCGGGGGTCCAGCAATCCCGTGGGACGGATGACCTGCTCCACAATCTGGCCCGCCCGCTCCCGCTCATAGGGGCCGGGGGTGGCGGAGACATAGATGGCCTGGTTGACGCGCGTCTCAAACTCCTCGAATTTCAGCGGGCGGTTGTCATAGGCGCAGGGCAGGCGGAAGCCATACTGCACCAGGGATTCCTTCCGTGCGCGGTCGCCGTTGTACATGGCCCGCACCTGGGGCAGCGTCGCGTGGCTCTCGTCCACGAACAGGAGAAAATCCTTGGGGAAAAAGTCCAGCAGCGTCATGGGGGCGCTGCCCACCGGCCGGCCGGAAATCACCCGGGAGTAGTTTTCGATGCCGCTGCAATAGCCCAGCTCCGTCATCATCTCCACGTCGTATTCTGTCCGCTGACGGACGCGCTGGGCTTCCACCAGCTTGTCCTCGTCGGTAAAAATCCGCACCTGCTCCTCCAACTCCCGTCGAATTTCCCCCACGGCCCGATCCATCTTGTCCCTGGTGGTGACATAGTGGCTGGCGGGGTAGATGGCCACATGGTTCAGTACCCGGTTCACCGTACCGGTGAGGGGCTGAAACTCGGAGATTCTCTCGATCTCATCACCAAAGAACTCCACACGAATCGCCCGATCCCGATAGTAGGCGGGATAGAGCTCCACTGTGTCGCCCCGGACGCGGAACATGTTCCGCTCGAAGGCCACGTCGTTGCGCTCGTACCGGATTTCCACGAGCCGGCGCAGCAGCTCGTCCCGGTTCCATTCCGCGCCCACCCGGAGGGAGATCACCATCCCGGCAAAATCCTCCGGCTCGCCCAGTCCGTAGATGCAGCTGACGGAGGACACCACAATCACATCCCGCCGCTCCAGCAGCGCGCAGGTGGCGGACAGCCGCAGCCGGTCGATCTCGTCATTGGTAGACGCGTCCTTGGCAATGTAGGTGTCGGTGTGGGGAATGTAGGCCTCCGGCTGGTAGTAGTCGTAGTAGGACACAAAGTACTCTACCGCGTTGTTGGGGAAAAACTCCTTGAACTCAGCGCACAGCTGGGCGGCCAAGGTCTTGTTGTGGGCAAGCACCAGCGCGGGGCGCTGGATTTTCTCGATCACCTTCGCCATGGTGAAGGTCTTGCCCGAGCCGGTAACACCCAGCAGCACCTGCTCGTCCAGTCCGTTCTCCACGCCCTGCGCGAGTTTTTCGATGGCCTCCGGCTGGTCGCCGGAGGGTTCGTATTCAGAAACTACTTCAAATTTCGGCATGACTCTCGTTCTCCGTCCACGCTGCTCCGCCGGGCTCCGTCAGCCGGTTCGCGGGGCAGCCATTGTTTCAGCCTAAAAATCCGCTGTCGGCCAGTGACACAAAGTCTCCGTCCGCCACGATAATGTGATCCGCCAGCTCCACTCCGATGGTCCGCAGCGCCTCCTGCACCTGCCGGGTCGTGGCATAATCCTCCTGAGACGGCAGGGCGATTCCGCTGGGGTGGTTGTGGGACAGGATCACCGCACTGGCGGAGGTCAGCAGCGCATTTTCCACCAAATGGCGGACATTCAAGTCCGCCGCCGCCGCGCCGCCGTCGCTCATACGCTTGCAGGCGATCAATTTTCCCTTTCGGTCCAGGCAAAGCTGGAAGATCACCTCGTTCTTCTCCCCCACAAACCGATCCAGCAGATATGCACCGGCTTTCTCGGTGGAGTTGAGAACGATTTCCCGCCCGTTGTCGGACAGCCGGGCCTTCTGCACCAGACGCGGCACCAGACGCAGGAGAATGGCGGTGTTCTCGCCGATGCCGCTCACTTTTTGCAGATCCTCCACCGGGGCGGACAGCACCGCCTTCAGCGTGCCGTACCGCTCCAGCAGCAGATGTGCGGTGACATTGGTGTCCCGCCGGGGAATGGAATAATAGAGCAGCAGTTCCAGCGCCTCATGGTCGGCAAAAGTCTCCAGCCCGCCGGCCAGAAACCTCTGGCGCATTTTCTCTCTGTGTCCATCATGGACGCCCATGAAGCCCCTCCTCTGAAACCGCGGTTCTTTTATCATCTGACAATATATTATACCATTTTCATTTTTAATACACAACTCTATCTTTTCAATGGAATTTTGTTTAAAATCAGGAAAAAAGCACAAGAAAATCCGCAGAAATCGATAGCTGCAGCTGATTGTTGCCTGCATAATCCGACGGTGCCCGCACACACTAGAGAACGGCGAAAGCCAAAAAAATCTTTGACTCAGGAGGAACTTCTCATGATGAAGGACAGCATGAACAGCAGCAGCTCCAGTAACAGCTACGCCAGCAACAGCACCGCCAGCGGCAGCTCTTGCTCCCCCAATTCCAGCATCCATTGCACCGTCAGCAACTGCGCCAACCACTGTCAGGGCCAGGATTACTGTGGCCTGAACGCCGTTCAGATCGGCACCCACGAATCCAATCCTACGAAAACCGAGTGCGTGGACTGCAACAGCTTTCAGATGAAGTAAGAGAGTCGAGAGGGGGAGCGTGCTCCCCCTCTTTCCCCTTGTTTACATATTTTCAGGACGGGGAGGTTCACGGATGGATCAGACTTGGATCGCACGGCTGGCCGGAGGCGCGGCGGGGCTGGCCAATGGGCTGTTCGGCGGAGGCGGCGGAATGGTATTTCTGCCGCTTCTCACCCGCCGGGGCGACCTCTCTTCGCGGCAGCTCTTTGCCACCTGCGTGGGGGTCATCTTCCCGGTGTGCCTGATTTCCGCCGGGGTGTACTTTTTCCGTGGCGGAGTCTCGCTGCTCACCGCTCTGCCCTATCTTTTGGGTGGACTGGTCGGCGGCTTTCTGGGTGGCAGGCTGTACGGCCGCGTACCCACCGTATGGCTGCGCCGCCTGTTTGCTCTGTTCCTTTTCTACGCAGGGGCGAGGTATCTGCTGTGAAGTGGCTCCTTCCCCTCCTGTGCGGCCTGGGGACAGGGATTCTCTCAGCGTGGGGTGTGGGCGGCGGGACGCTGCTGCTGCTCATTATGACATTGTTTTTGGGCGTGGACCAGCGGTCGGCTCAGGGCATCAATCTGCTGTTTTTTCTGCCCACAGCCGCCTCCGCCCTGTACTGTCATGCCAGAAACGGGTATCTGGACAAGCCCACGCTGAAGGTGGCCATCCCCGTGGCCGTGGCCACCGCCCTGATCGGAGCGTGGATCGCCACCGGTCTGGACGTGGAGACCCTGAAAAAGCCCTTCGGTATTTATCTGCTCTTCTCCGGGATCTCCCTTCTCTGGCCCGGAAAACACGCAAAAAAGTGACCCGCCTGTCAGGCGGGTCACTTTTTTATGAATCTGCGGATTTTTCCAAATTCAGGGTAAAGTCCAGATACTTCCCGTCCCGGTACACGGTCAGGGTCATCTGGTCGCCGACATTGAACCGGCGCCGTATGCGCAGCAGGTCCCGGCTGGCGGTAATTGCGGTGCCATCCGCCCGAATCACGAAATCCCCCTTCTGCACACCAGCTTTGGCGGCCGCGGAGCCTGCCTCCACGGAGAACACCTCTACACCCACGGTACCGTCGGGCAGTGTGGTGCCGATCTGGCTGACGGAGATGCCCAGTACCGGCTCCGGCAGCACGCGGCCGTAGGCCAGCAGGTCGTTGACCAGATTCTGCACAGACGCGGTGGGCAGGGCGAAGCCCAGACCCTCAATGCTGGAATAGGCAGAACTCATCTTAATGGTGTTGATGCCCACTACCTGGCCGTACCGGTTGATCAGCGGGCCGCCGGAGTTGCCGGAGTTCAGGGCCGCGTTGGTCTGAATCAGGTTCATGGTGCGGTCGTCCACCTGGACGTCCCGGTTGATGGCGGAAACAATACCGTCGGTGAACGTCCCCCGCAGCTCCACACCCAGCGGGTTGCCGATGGCGTAGACCGCATCTCCCACCTCCAGATCGTCGGAGTCTCCGAACTCCGCGGTTGGCAGGCCGGAGGCCTCTACCTTCAGCACGGCGATGTCGTTGGCGCTGTCGCCGGCCACATACTTGGCATCGTAGGTTTTTCCGGTGTCCAGAGCCACAGAGCAGTCCAGGCCGCCGGCCACCACATGGTAATTGGTCATCAGATACCCGTCGGAAGTGAAGAGAACACCGGTGCCGATGGACACGCTGGATTTGAGCTGCACGATCACCGTTACCACCGCCGGGTTGACTTTTGCATAAATCTCCTGAGCGGTCAGCGCCTTCTCGTGCCCCTCCGTCAGAGCCATCCGCACGCCGCTCTCCGGCTCGCAGACGGGGATCTTCACCGGAGCGGTCAGATCGTCGGAATAGGTCTCCTCAGAGCCGGCTGGCGGGGTGACCTCCTGTTCCGGCCAGAAATAAACCACCGCCGCAAGGCCCGCTGCAATGGCAAGACAGATCAGAAAAATCCATAGACCTAACCGGTGCTTTCTCCTCTTTCTAGTGGAAACCGCCGGCCGTCGGCCCGGGAGTAGACGGTCCTGGACATAGTACTCTACGATCTCCCGAGTCTCCGGCTGCTCATAATACTCCACTACCTCGCCGGGAAGGCGGATGGAGTCCTCGTTTTGTTCCTCGTTCATGCATTTCCCCGATCCATACCCAGTGAAAACGTAAATGTGGTGACCCCATTTTCACTGGTTACATTGATTTTCTCCTTATGCTGTTCCAGAATCGTCTTTACAATATACAGACCCAGTCCCACGCCGTCCTTGTCCTCGCTGCGGGACTTGTCGCTTTTATGGAATCGCTCAAACAGCAGAGGCAGCTCCTCCGCCGGGATGGTCTCACCGAAGTTCCGGATCATCACGCGGGCTTTGCCGTCGAGGGCGGTCACCCCCAGATACAGCGTGGAATCGGGAATGGCGAACTTTGCTGCGTTTTCCAGCAGATTATAGATCACCTGGGTGATCATGTCGTTGTCTCCCAGCACCAAAATCGGTTCGTCGGGGATGTCGGCCTCCACGTCCAGGTTGCGGTCCGTGATCTTTTTCTCCATGGAAATCAGGACCCGGCGCATACTCTCACACAGATCAAACCGGCTGCCGTTTCTCAGGGGGTCCAGCGCCTGCAGTTGGGACACGTCCAGCATCCGCCGCACCATGCGGGAAAGCCGCCGGCTCTCGTCCGAAATAATCTGCAGATACTGCCGCTCGTTTTCCGGCGGAATGGTGCCGTCCAGAATGCCGTCGGTATAGCCGGCGATGGTGGTCATGGGCGTTTTCAGCTCATGGGAAATATTGGCGATGAACTCCCGGCGCTGCCGCTCCGTCTGCTGGAGGGATTCCGCCATGTTGTTGAACGAGGCGGCCAGCTCCCCGATTTCATCGTTGCGGCCGTAATCATTCATGCGGATGTCAAAATCACCCTCAGCATAGCGGCGGGTGGCCTGGACCATCTCACGGATGGGGTGGACCTGTCGCATAGTGGTAACCGAGGACGCAATGAAAGAGATCACCAGCACCGCCATGGCCGTCAGGAAAAACAGTCCGGCAAACCCCTGCCACATATTGTCCAGCGACGTGGTGGTGGCGACGGCATAAACCAGACCCACCGTCTCCCCCGCGGGGTTGACGGAGGGCAGTCCCACCACAAAGCGCTTGGAGGCGTATAGACCGTCCAGATTGCTCCGTGCGGAGCAGAACCCGTCCTTCAGCACCTTTTCCGTCAGGTCGGAGGGCATGGCGATTACCATTCCCTCCAGAGCGCCGTCAGTGGTCAGCAGCACCTGGCCCCCGGTGTCACAAATCAGGAAGTCCACGTCCGACACGTTGGCGGCGAAGGTCGCCAACTGCTGGAAATCGGCCTCATCCGTGAACATGCTGTTCTCCAGATAGGTAGAAGACAGCTGCGCCACCACCTTGGCCTTGGCCCGCAGCTCCTCGCTGCGCTGGCCCAGAACGTAGTTGTAACTCAGGGAAAAGAACGACGCTCCCAGCAGCATCAGGGTCAGCAGGACCATTCCGGAGGTCACAAACAGCTGCCGCCAGTACAGGCCCCGAAATCGCTTGTTGATACTTTTACACATTGCCTGTGTTTCTTCTTTCCGATGTAGGATTCCGCCCCCGGCGGGGCGTGGCTGCGTCAACTCTGGGATTTGGCCCCCAGCAGTTCAAATTTATAGCCCACTCCCCAGACGGTCTTCAGTGCCCACTGGTCGCTGATATTCTCAATTTTTTCCCGAAGCCGCTTGATGTGCACGTCCACAGTTCGGGAGTCGCCGAAGTAGTCAAAGCCCCAGACCTCGTCCAGCAGCTGGTTGCGGGTATAGACCCGGTTGGGCGTGGCGGCAAGGTGATACAGCAGTTCCAGCTCCTTGGGCGGCGTGTCGATCTTCTTTCCGTCCACAATCAGTTCGTAGGAGTCCAGGTTGATGATCAGCCTGTCAAACGCCAGCCGCTTCTTGGTGTCGTCCGGAATCTCCGTTCGCCGCAGCACCGCGTTGATGCGGGCGATGAGCTCCTTCATCTCAAAAGGCTTGACGATATAGTCATCGGCGCCCATCTCCAGGCCCTGGATACGGTCAAACACCTCGCTCTTGGCGGTGAGCATGATGATCGGAACCTTGGAGGTCTCCCGGATTTTGGCGCAGACGACCCAGCCGTCCATAACCGGCAGCATAATATCCAGCAAAATCAGGTCGGGAACCTTTTTTTCGAACTCCCGGATGGCCCCGCTGCCGTCGCCGGCGATGCGTACATCAAACCCCTCCTTCACCAGATACATGTGGATCAGATCGGAAATATTGCGGTCATCCTCGACCACCAGAATATCACGTGCCATGGCAATCCCTCCCATTTCAGGAAACTCGTCAGTATAGATTGATTATATGTAGTTTTCCCGCCGCATGTTGAATTTTTTGTAAATCTTTTCAGGTGACTGTCTCCGTCACGGCGAGACACCGGTCCTCCGCTGCCGTCGCCCCGGTGAGAAATGCCTTCAGCCCCCCCGCCGTCACATTGGCGTCCAGCCAGATGACGGTGTCGCGCTTCCGGGCCTCCGCCTTTTTCAGCAGTGCCGCTGCAGCTGAGGCGGTGGTCAGCCCCTTGGCAGACCGATTGAGGTTCGCCCGGAGGGCGCACCAGCCCGCGTCCTTTGCTGCCTGCAGCTGGGAGGATGATGCACTCACCGGCAGGATCAGCCGCGTTTTTTCTCCGGTGGCCTGTGCCAGCACGGAGTTGGCCTCCTTCAGATCCTCCAGCCACTGGCCGTCGGGATCCACGGCCGTCAGAAAGCCGATTCCCTGACCGGTCGCGGCCATCCGGCGCAGCAGGTCACCCGAGCTCTTCAGCTTCTCCAGCGGAAAATAGAACGTCGCCTGCATTCCGGCTTTGTCCAGCCCGTCCAGCAGACTCTTCACGGCGTCCGTATCCCGGACGGCAAAGCACAGGTACAGCTTCTCCCGTCCCGTGTCCGGCTCCTCCGTCACGGGAGTGGTATCATCCGGCGTGACAGGGCTCTCATCCGTGGGCGTGGTCGCTGTCTCCTTCTGGCTGCTGTACAGCTCGTAGCGGGAGATCAGCTGGGTGGCGGCCGCATCGGTAAAAGCGGAATCAGAGAGAACCGCGCCGCCGCTCTTCACCCGGATCAGGAAGCCGTGGACGGTCTTGCTGGCGGTGGTGATGGTGATCTTCGTGCTGGTATAGGTCAGGCCGAAAAACTGCGCCACGATGGAAATCGGAATAAAGCTGACCCCGTTTTTTTCGATGGGCCCCGGGTAGTACTCATTCCCGCTCCCGTCCGTCAGGGTCTTGGTGTCCATATTAAAGATTAGACTGGAATTCCGGTTATACAAAACCACCGTTCTCTTTGCGGCATTGCGGGAATAGTACACGCCCAGTTCCTTGCCGGAGAAGATGGAGCTGGGGACATATAGATATCCGCCCGACCAGAAGGGCATGGAGGCATCCGACAGCTCCAGCACCGTCTCGTTGACGGCGGTGTAGTAGATCGTTTCATCCGCCGACACTGACGCGGGAATCAGCGGCATCAGCACCAGCAGCGTCAAAAGCAGCGCAGCCGCTTTGCGTTTCACAGCCATGCCCTCCTCTCATTTGTATGTATTATGGTATCATATCACGTTTTTCCCGGCCTTGTAAAGTGTCAGCCGCGGTCGGGCAGCGTGCAGGTTCCCACGGTGACGCCGGTATAGTAGTGGGTCAGAATATCCTCGTAATCGGAGCCGTCCTTGGCCATCTGATTGGCGCCGTACTGGCTCATCCCCACCCCGTGGCCGAAGCCGGTTACAAAAAATACCAGCTTCTTGCTCTGCACCTCCCACTCATAGCAGGCGGACCGCAGACCCAGCGCGCTGCGCAGGGAACCGCCTTTGACCGTGACGCCTCCCACCTTGACCGTCTCAATGCTGCCGGAGGAATCGGTGACGGCACCGGTGAGCCAGCCGCTCATGGCGCCGGACAGGTCTGCCTCCGGATAGGCAGCCAGCACCCGCTTTTTGAAGTCCTCGGCGGTGAATTCCGCACGGCTGTAATAGTTGGGGATGGCATCCCCCTTCTCCGGAGAAGACACGCTCTGCAAATATGGCAGATCCGTCAGCCACACCTCCCCCGCGCTGCGGGTATAGCCGGGAGAGGAGGAGTGGAACGCCGCCAGAATCGGCTGTCCGTCATACAGGATGGCCTGTCCGTCCGTGGAATAAACCGCATCCTCAATTTTTGCCTCATAATCATCCGCCTTGGCACCCCAGTTGGATCTGGCGGCCTCCTCACTGATGTAGGCCTGGCAGCATTTGGGATCGGTGCAGACGTCGGCGGTATCCCCGTGGTTGCCGCCGTTTTTGATCTTATACAGCGTATAGGTCCGGGCCGCTACCGCCTGGGCGCGGAGCGCCTCCCGTTCGAAGGAAGCGGGCATTTCCGCCCGCACCACCCCCACCAGGTAGTTTGCGAGGGTCATTTCCTGCACCGTCCCGTCATCCAGCACCCGGACGGTCTCGGCGCTGTCGATGTCGCCGGGAATGATGGTCAGGGGCTCGGACGGCTCCTCCGATTCCGCCAGCTGCCGGTGCAAAACCGGCGTGATCACCAGCAGCGGCAGAACAAACAGTAAAATCAGCAGAAGGGTGGAAACTCCGATGGACTGTTTCATATTGCCTCTCCTTTCTTTTGTTCTGCTTAGTCTATGCAATGGACAAACGTTTTTTTCCGTGTTATACTGAAGTCTACTGAATTTTCTTTAAAACCAGAAATTTCATGCGAGGAGATACGGCCCTATGAAGAATTCTCTGAAGTTCGCAGGTCTGGCCACGCTGGGCGGCATCGCGGCGTTTGTCCTGCGGCGACTGCAGGATGTTTACGGATTTGAGCAGAGCACCGGTCTGCCGGTGCAAAGCAATCTTTACGCTTTGGCGCTGCCAATCCTGCTGGTTATTTTGGCGGCCGTGTTCGCATGGATGGTGCGAAAGCTGCCCGGGGACTGCGACGGTCTGTCCATGCCCTTTTCCGACCGGTTTTGCTCCAGGGAGACGTTCCCCTTCTTCCTGTTGGTGGCCGGACTGCTCCTGATGGTTTCCTCCGGCGCGTTGGACGTCTTCTCCGGGCTGACGTATCAGCAGACCGTGCTCAGCGCGCTGTCGGGCAGCTCGGTGTCGGGGCTCTACTCTGCGATCTCGTCTTCTCTCTCCCCCCGACTCGCCGTCATTCAGGGGATTCTGACCGTCTGCGGGGCGCTGTGCCTGATCCCCGTTTGCAAAGTCTGCCGCAGTCAGGGAAAGCGGCGTCAGGCTGCGGAACACCCGCTGGTGCTCAATGGCAATCTGCTGCTGGTGCCGGTGGTGGTTCTGGTGGTTCGACTTGTTCTGACTTACCGGGCGGACTCCGTCAACCCGTCCTTGTCCGCTTACTACTTGGAACTCTTAGCTTTGATGCTTTTCATTCTCAGTCTGTTCCGTCTGTCCTCTTTCGCGTTTGACGGCGGCAAAACCCGTCGGTATGTGTGGGATACGTCGCTGGCTGTGGTTTTATGCATTGCCACGCTGGCCGACGGACACAGCTATCCTTATGCTCTGCTGTACGGAGGCGCCGCCCTGACGGAGCTGGGGTTCCTGCTGCTGAAGCTGGACGCCCCTTTGATTCCCGCCGATTCATAATATGCCGCACACAGGGCTTCCGGGGGAGATCCCCAGGAGCCCTGTATTCCTGCACGCAGAAAGAAAGGCCAGCCGATGGGCTGGCCTTTCTTTCTATGTTTTGGAAGATTGGATGAAAAGAAGTTTTTGTCTCTTGCAATTCTTAAGATACAGGGAGTTTGTTAAGGAAAACAGCCCTAATTGTTACAAAAGTTTTAAATCTTTTCCGGCGGTGTTTTTTTTTGCTGTCCGCCGCTTTCCCGGCGGCGCAGACCCTCAAAAAACGCCGTCAGCACTTCCCGGCACTCGTTCCCCAAAATCCCGCCCACCAGCGCCGGGCGGTTGGGAAACGACTCCATAAAGAGATTGGTCACTCCGCCGCAGGCGCCCATCGCCTCGTCCCGAGCTCCATAAAATACCCGCGGAATCCGGGCGTTGAGAATCGCGCCGGCACACATGGGGCACGGCTCCAGCGTGACATACAGCTCACACTCGTCCAGCCGCCAGGAGCCGAGGGTGCGGTTGGCCTGGGCGATGGCCTCCATTTCCGCGTGAGAGGCGGTGGACTGACACTCTTCCCTGCGGTTCCGTCCGCAGCCGACGATCTCGCCATTTCGGACAATGACACAGCCCACAGGCACCTCTCCCGCCGCGCCGGCATCCGCCGCCAACTCCAGCGCACGTCGCATATAGCTCTCCCGGTTCATTTCTCTCCTCCGTGTATAAAATTTGGAATAAATGCCCAGACTGTCCGTAAATATAGGGACAGGAGGGACACTGCCATGAAATCTGCTCTCTTTCCGAAAAAGAAATCACCCGATCCGGAACTGGAAATGCTGCGCTCGGAGTTGGTCGACGCCCAGGGGGATCTTCAGCAGGCATATCGCCAGTTCAACCAGGCGATAGACCCGGAGCTGGTCGAATCCTGCGTCTATCAGATCAGCGCGGTGAAGGCCCGGTGCAACTATCTGATCCGGGCGATCAAGGCCCGCTGCCCCGATACCGCCGCTGTCAAGATGGAGGGGGACGTCACATGGATCTGAGTCAAAAAATTCTGCTGGGAATCCTGGGACTGTTTTTGTTGGTGGCTCTGCTGCGGGTATTCCGAACGCCGCTGAAAATCGCGCTGAAGCTGCTGGTGAACACCCTGCTGGGATTCCTCGCCCTGTGGCTGGTGAATCTGACCTCGGCCTATACCGGCATCAGCCTGGGGGTCAACCTCTGGAACTCCCTGACCATCGGCATTCTGGGCCTCCCGGGCTTCATCCTGCTGCTTCTGGCGCAATGGGTTCTCTGACCTACATATCGCCCCGCTTTACAGCGCCGGTTTCCGGGCCCTCCCGCCGGCGCTGCCTTTTTTGCAAAAACGCAAATTGAAAGTCTAGAAAACGAGAGTAAACAAGCGCAAACGAGAGATTTATCTAGATTAATCCGGTATAAATTAACTTCGTATTGACATAGAATGGTCACTGTGATATAAGTAGTCTTGCTCCGATTTTACCCCGGAGCCTTTGATTTGTAAAGAAAATCAAAATTTCAATATACGGAGGAAACACCATGTCCACTTTTATGGCAAGCAAGGCCAATATCGAGCGTAAGTGGTACATTCTGGACGCTGCAGGCAAGCCCCTGGGCAAGACAGCAGTCCGGGCTGCCGATCTGCTGCGCGGAAAGACCAAGACCACCTTCACCCCCAACGCCGACTGCGGCGACAACGTCATCATCATCAACGCCGGCAAGGCTGTTCTGACCGGCAACAAGGGCGTCCAGAAGATTTACCGCACCCACTCCGGCTGGGTTGGCGGTCTGAAGGAAACCCCCTATCGCATTTTGATGCAGGAGAAGCCCGACGTCGCCATGCGCGTCGCGATTCGGGGTATGTTGCCCAAGAACACCGTTGCCAAGGAATCTCTGAAGCGCCTGCACATCTACGCTGACGCAAACTACGAGCAGCAGGCTCAGAAGCCCGTCGCTCTGGACGTAGAATAAGGAGGAGTAAGAGAATGTATCAGTCTAAGAAGCCCTATCTGTATGGTACCGGCCGCAGAAAATCCTCTGTCGCCCGCGTCCATCTGTTCCCCAACGGCACCGGCTCCGTCACCGTCAACGGTCGTGACATCGACGAGTATTTCGGTTTGGACACCCTGAAAATGATTGTCCGCCAGCCCCTGGATGTCACCGGCAATGTGGGTAAAATGGACGTGGTCGCCACCGTCGTCGGCGGCGGCGTCTCCGGTCAGGCCGGCGCTCTGCGCCACGGCATCGCCCGTGCCCTGCTGCTGGCTTCCGAAGATTACCGGCCCATCCTGAAAAAGGCCGGTTTCCTGACCCGCGATCCTCGTATGAAGGAACGTAAGAAGTACGGTCTGAAGGCCGCCCGTCGCGCTCCTCAGTTCTCCAAGCGCTGATATTTCAAAAAATCCCTGGAACCGCAATGGTTCCTGGGATTTTTCTTTTGCTCATTTTGAATCGTTCATAACCATACAAGAACAAAATTGACCTTAAAATCGGGGTGAATTTTGAGGTTAAACTGAGAGATTCGGGTTATGTACTCCGCTTAGGTTTTGCACTATGAAAAAGCCCCAAAACCGCCTCTTTTCAAACATGGCGCTGCAGCCAGATTTTCGAGTTCCGTCTTCATCGCTCAGCGTACGTGCTCTTCCAGCCGACAATTCTTTCTCCGGAAAACAACTGGCAGCCGCTTTTGCGGCTGCCAGTTGCGTCGTCAGTTCTTCAAGCTGTGGAGCGGCGCGGGAATCCGACCGCCGCGGGAAATGAATTCCGCAGCGGATTCCGGGTGGACCGGGATTACAGGAGCGGTGCCCAGAAGCCCCCCCAATTCTACGGAGTCTCCCACCTGTCTGCCGGGAGCCGGGATCAGGCGGACTGCGGTGGTTTTGCAGTTTACCATGCCAATGGCCGCCTCGTCGGCGATGATGGCGGAGATGGTTTCCGCAGAGGTATCCCCAGGCACGGCAATCATATCCAGTCCGACAGAGCAAACACAGGTCATGGCCTCCAGCTTGTCCAGGCAAAGCGTTCCCGTCCTGGCGGCGGCAATCATTCCCTCGTCCTCACTGACGGGAATGAAAGCGCCGCTGAGGCCACCCACGGAGGAGGAAGCCATGACACCGCCCTTTTTCACCGCATCGTTCAAAAGAGCCAGCGCGGCGGTTGTTCCATGGGTACCGCAGGTCTGCAGGCCCATCTCCTCCAGAATTCTTGCTACGCTGTCGCCCACAGCAGGCGTGGGAGCCAAACTCAAATCCACAATTCCAAAGGGCGTGTCCAACCGCTGAGAGGCCTCCCGTGCCACCAACTGGCCCATACGGGTAATGCGGAACGCAGTCTTCTTTACCGTCTCAGCCACCACGTCAAAACTCTGCCCCTTGACGGCCTGCAGTGCCTGATACACTACGCCGGGGCCGGAAACGCCCACATTGATGACTTTTTCAGCCTCACCCACGCCGTGGAACGCGCCGGCCATGAAGGGGTTGTCCTCCACCGCGTTGCAGAACACCACCAGTTTGGCACAGCCAAGGCCATCCCGATCCGCGGTTTTGGCGGCGGTCTCCTTGATGATGCGGCCCATCAGCGCCACGGCGTCCATATTAATGCCCGCCTTGGTGGAGCCCACATTGACTGAAGAACAGACCAGTTCTGTTGCTGCCAGCGCATCCGGAATGGAACGGATCAGAAGCTCGTCCGCCCGGGTCATCCCCTTCTGCACCAGCGCGGAATAGCCCCCGATGAAATTGACGCCGCACGCCCTGGCGGCCTGATCCATCGCAGCAGCAAAAGGCACATAATCCTCCGTTTCACTGGCTCCTGCCACCAGCGCCATGGGCGTCACGGAAATGCGCTTGTGGACAATGGGAATGCCGAATTCCCGCTCGATATCCTCGCCGGTTTTCACCAGTTTTTCCGCATAGCGTGTAATTTTATCATAGATTTTCCGGCACGCCGCTTTGGGATCCGGATCACAGCAGGTGAGCAGGGAGATGCCCATGGTGATTGTACGGATGTCCAGATGCTGCTGGTCAATCATTTCAATTGTGGAGAGTATCTCTTTCTGGCTTAACACAATCGTTGCCTCCAAATGTCTCACAGAGTTTTTACCGCACCGGGGCGGAATCACCGCAGTCCGTTTTCGGACAGCGGATGCGGAGCTTGTCCTCCTCCGACTCAGATTTTGTGCATAGCATCAAAAATCTCTTCCCGCTGGATTCGGATAAAAATGTCCATTTTCTTGCCCAAATCATCCAACATACCGGAAAGTTCTGTCAGAGAGACAGTCGACTTCTCCATATCCAGGGCCATGACCATGGTAAACGCACCCTGAAGAATAGTCTGAGAAATGTCCAGAATATTCACATCTTTTTCCGCCAGCAGCGTGCAGACGGCCGCGATAATCCCGACCTTGTCCCGTCCCACCACGGTTACAATTGCATTCATAATTCGGTTCCTCCTTGAAATCTCTCCTGTCCGCGCCGGCACGGACAGGGCCTCACCTGTAAAATCTGCGGCTCAGTATGGAATTCTGGCCATGGCCGCCACATCCGTCGGGTCCAGAAACGGGCCCCATTGCGGCGGCATATAAGAGAATATCACATATAGCATGCCCAATGCAACTGCCAGTACGAGCCAGACAGGAGACAATTTGCGGTCCGCATCCCCCATCGTTGCAGCCAGCATTCCCGCCGCCATCACCAGAATCCACAGCAGTACGTACACGCCGCTGCTCAAGTTCAGCAGAGACAGACACCAGCACAGCAGAAACAGAGCCATCGGGGTCAGCACCAGACAGGCTGCCGCTCTTCCCGGCTCCCAAGCCGAAGTCTTTGCCTGCCGGGTAAAAAGCACGGAGCCCAGCATCGGCCAGTAGATCAGTTTGCTCAACTCCCAGGGGCTCGCAAATTTCGGAACAAATATTGCGAAAAAGCCTCCCAAAATGCGGCTGTGCAGCGCCACCAACAGCAGTCCCAGCAGAATCGCAGACAAAAATTGTATTGCAAAATGATTGAATGACTGTTTCATATCCATTCTCACCTCGCCCTACCCTATGCAGGCGGAGAATGGGAAAGAACAGCCAAAAGGACGCACGATGGTGTACGTCCCTTTGGGTTGATATCCGGGGTCGCCCGGGATCAGATCTCGTCGAAAAATTTTGCGTGGATGGCTTTTACCGCCTTGTTCACGTCCTCCTCATCCAGCAGAACGGAGACTCGGATTTCCGAGGTGTTGATCATCTGAATATTGATTCCGGCCTCATACAGAGCCTCAAACATCTTGGCCGCCACGCCGCAGTTGCTCATCAGTCCGGCGCCGACAATCGAGACCTTACCCATCTTGTCGTCCATTTCGATATGGTCGAACTTCAGAGCTTCCCGGTGGTCGTTGAGGATCTGTTCGGCCTCCTCCATGTCCTTTTTATGGACCGTGAAGGTGATATCCTTGGTATCCTGACGGCCGATAGACTGCAAAATGACGTCCACGTTGATACCGCTCTTGCTCAGCAGGTCAAATACCTGAAACGCGACGCCGGGATTGTGCTGAAGCCCGATCAAAGCAATCCGTGCAATGCTGGTATCCTTTGCCACGCCGGCAATATTGGTCTTTTCCACTTTGGTAACCTCCTTGACTTTCGTGCCCGGCTTTCTGTTCAGGCTGGACAGGACTTCCAGATTTACATGAAATTTTTTCGCAAGCTCCACGCTGCGGTTGTGCAGGACCTGGGCCCCCTGAGAGGCCAGCTCCAGCATCTCATCGTAGGTGATTTCATCCAGTTTGCGGGCATTGGATACGATCCGGGGGTCGGTGGTAAAAACACCGTCCACATCCGTGTAAATCTGGCACAGATCCGCGTTGAACGCCGCCGCCAGCGCCACCGCGCTGGTGTCTGACCCGCCGCGGCCCAGTGTTGTCACATCTCCGATCCGATCCACGCCCTGGAATCCGGCAACCAGCACAATGCGGTGCTGATCCAGCTCGGCCTGAATGCGCTCGGTTTCAATCTTTTTGATGCGGGCATCGGAGTGAACGCCGCTGGTGCGGACGCCCACCTGCCATCCCGCCAGGGAGACGCAGGACAGTCCCATGGACTCCAGCGCCATGGCACACAGCGCGATAGAGATCTGCTCACCGGTGGAGAGGAGCATATCCATCTCCCGCTTGGAGGGATGGTCGTTGATCTCCGCCGCCTTTGCAATGAGGTCATCGGTGGTGTCGCCCTGAGCGGACAGGACCACGAGGACATCGTTGCCGGCCAAATAGGTTTCCGCGATAATGCCGGCAACATTGCGGATGCGCCGGGCGTCTTTCACGGAGCTTCCGCCGAATTTCTGTACAATCAAACTCATGCAGTTTCCTTCTTTACTCAGTTTGGGTTTTGCGATCTATGCTCAGCCTGCCGCGCACTGCCGGGAGAATTCGGCATTTGCCCTCACAGCACGCGCATACAGGCCAAAACATTCAGACTCTTGGACTGCTCTCTGGCCTCCAGACCGCTGATGCGGTTCGTCATAAAGGCGGTCTCGCCGTCCTCGGACAGGACTTCCACCTGTCCGAACGCCAGAGCAGCGTCGGTCAGGCTGCCCTCAATCCGGAAATAGTAACGGGTGTGCAGCGCCGTAGGATCCTCAAAACCGGCGGTGGACTCCGCCCACTTCATCCCGCCGGGGCAACAGCCGTACTCCATCGCAGTCATCACATCGGACACACAGGCGGATGCGGTGGGCATCTCGCCGGCGCCCTTGCCATAGAACATGACCTCTCCGGTGGCGTTGCCCCGAACCACGATGGCGTTGTACACATCCTCCACGTTGGCCAGCGGATGCTCCTCCGGAATCAGGTGGGGCGCCACATAAGCCGTGCGGCCCTCGCCGGGCAGCCGGACGGCCCGCCCAATCAGCTTGATGCGGTATCCCGCCCGCTTGGCAATCTTCACGTCCCGCAGGGACAGTCTGGTAATGCCCTCCATGGGCACGGACTCCGGCAAAACCTGATGTCCGAAGGCCAGATCCGCCAGGATGCAGATCTTGCGGCCCGCGTCAATCCCCTCCACATCCGCGGTGGGGTCGGCCTCGGCATATCCCTTGGCCTGCGCCTCCCGCAGTGCGTCCGAAAAGAACGCGCCGGTACCGACCATGCGGGTGAGGATGTAATTGGTGGTGCCGTTTAAGATGCCGTACACCTCGTCGATGCGGTTGGCAGCCATGCACTGGGTCAGCGGGTACAGAATCGGAATTCCTCCGCCCACGCTGGCCTCAAAGAGATAGTTCACATTCTTCCGGCGGGCGAGCTCCAGCAGCTCACAGCCCTTCTCCGCCACCAGCTGCTTGTTGGCGGTGACCACATGTTTTCCGGCCTGCAGCGCTTCTTTTGTGTACTCAAAGGCCGCCTCAACGCCGCCGATGGTCTCCACCACCACCCGGATCTCCGGATCGTTCAGAATCTTACTGAAATCGTCCGTCATCAATTGGCGATAGGGTCCATCCTTGAAATGACGCACCAGAATCGCCTTGACCTGCAGGGGTTCTCCCAGCTTGCGCTCGATCTGTTTGGAATTTTCGGACACCACTTTGGCCACGCCGGTTCCCACCGTGCCTAATCCCAATATAGCAATCTGTATCATCTTTATTAACCCGCCATAATCTCGAATTTGATCACGCCCACCTCCGCGGACACCTCTGCCAACAGGGCCTCCAGCGACTCCGCCATCTCACTGGTCTCCGCCGAGATGGTCACTGCCGCGCAGCCGTTGGTGGGAATACTCTGATTGATCGTCAGAATATTGGCGCCCGACGTGGCAAATACGGACAGTACATGGGACAGCACACCGGTGCTGTCCTTCAGCATTCCGTGGAACGTGATGATATGCTCCGCTTTCAGATCGTTGAAGGGCTGCACGGAGTCTTTGTATTTGTAAAACGCGCTGCGGCTGATCCCGGCCTGCCGGGTCGCCGCGCCGACCGTATCCGCCTCTCCCGTCTGCATCATTCGTTTGGCCTCGGCCACTTTGATGAAAATTTCCGGCAGAGCGTCCGCCGCCACAATATAGTATTTGATCTCTCTGCTCACTTTCGTCCACCTCCCGTGGTCATTTGTCCTCGTATGTTGTTCATGGTACCATAATCGCCGGGACCTTGCAACCGAAAACGCCAAAAAAGTTTTGGACAAATCAGGGAATATTCCCCTCCCGTGTCTGCATTCGGTGGTCAAAATGCCGGTATGAAAAACCTTCATTTATCCATGACAAAAAAGCATCCCCGGAACCCTCCGGGGATGCTCCCGCTTGCCGCTGGTCTAGTTTCCGCTCCAGATGTTGTTCCACCACTCGCTGTTTTCCGTGGGGGTTGTGGTAGTCCCGCCGGTGTCCGGTTCCGTCGGAGTGGTCGTCTCCCCTTCGCCGGGAGTCGTTGTACCGGGATCGGTGCTCGGGTCGGTGCCGGGATCGGTCTCCGTGCCTGGAGTCTCCGTTTCCGGATTTTCCGTTGCCTGCTGAGTGTGGACCGGGCATTCGCCCAGGGCCTCCATCGTGCTGAGCAGGTAAGCGTTGTCGTCGGCCACAATGCCGCCGTAATCCACACGCTTATAGTCCAGGAAAGCCTTTAACACCACGTCTTCCTTCGGGCAGTTGGGACCGGCCAGTGTCTTGCCCACCGTGCAGTACTCCTTGAGCACATGCAGGTTGCACGATTCGGTGGGCGCGGTTCCGGTTGCCACGGTGACGGTGTGCACCCTGCTGCCGCGCAGATCCTGCTCGCAGGCATCCGTGGCCAGCAGGCCGCTGTCCATGCACACGGAGACGGTGGTCAGTCCGCTGCTGGGCTTGTCAAACGTCTTGTACTCCAGATTGGCGTGGATCTTCTCCATCACCTTTTTCCACATGGTGATGGACGGGTTCCCGGAATAACTGATCTTTTCATTCTGGTCGTAGCCGCACCACACCGCCGCACAGTAATACGGGGAATAGCCCACGAAATACCGGTCGTAGTTCTCGCTGGTAGTACCGGTCTTTCCGGCCAGCGCCATGTTGGAAAAGCGGGCTGAGGTGCCCGTGCCGCTGCTCACCACACCCTGCAGCAGCTCATTCATAAAGTAGGCCGTGGTCTCTTTCATAGCCACGTGGGTGTCCACGCTCTTCTCCAGAACCGTGTTGCCATCGGCGTCGGTGACCTTGGTGTACAGGTGCGGTTCGTTGTAGACGCCATCGTTGGCAAAGGAGGCGTAAGCCCCGGCCATCTCCTCGGTATTGACGCCATCGGTCAGGCCGCCCAAACCCAGGGAGGCGGTGTTCTTGTCTTTCTCCGACAGGTCCAGATTCAGATTCTCCGTTGCGAATTTATAGGATGCGGAGAGCCCCAGCTTTTCCACCACCTGCACCGCGACGGTGTTGATGGACCTTGCTACGCCGGTGGCAAGCGTGGTCCAGCCGGTATAGCCTGCGGGAGAGTTCTTGGGCCAGGGGTTTCCGTTGAGCAGCCGCACAGGGTAGTTGTCAAAAGTGGACGCCATGGTGATGACGTTGGCATCCAGTGCGGGTGCGTAAACCGTGATCGGCTTGATGGCGGAGCCACACTGCCGGAAGCCGGTGGCATAGTTCCAGACCAGATCGCCTTTCTTTTCGCCGACACCGCCCACCATGGCCACCACATCGCCGTTGGTCACATCGACAATGGTGATGCCGGACTGAAGCTGCTGACCGCTCTTGGAGGTCACGTCCAGATTGTCACGGTTCTCGTAAACGGATTCCGTAATCTTCTGGACGTCAGGGTCAATGGTGGTGTAAATGTTATAGCCGCTGTGGTAGATCTTGGCCTTTGCCGTCTCCTCCGAGCAGCCCAGCTGCTCTACCATGTCGCTGACCACGTCCCGGATCACCTGATCCACAAAATAGGAGTTGTACTGGCTGCTGCTTTCTGTGCTCCCCGCCTCGGCGGCAGCGACCAGCTCATCCGCGGTGGTAGAGCCGTCGGTGAAGGTCAGCGTTTCGGAATTGGCGGACTGGTAGGCAGTCTCGTCAATGTAGCCCTGACTGAGCATTTCCTTCAGGATATTCTCCTGACGTTCCTTATTATTGGCCCGGGTTTTATCGTTCCGGAGCGGCGAGTAGACCGAGGGGTTGTTGGTGATGCCGATCAGACTGGCACACTCCGCCACGGTCAGCTGGGACACATCCTTGCCGAAATAATACTGTGCCGCCGTCTGAACGCCGTAACAGCCGTTCCCCAGATAAATGGTGTTCAGATAAAGCTCCAGAATCTCCTGCTTGGAATAGTTCTTCTCAAACTCCAGGGCACGAAAAATCTCCGTCACCTTGCGTTTGACGGTGTTCTGGTCGTCTCCGGTCATGTTCTTGAGCAGCTGCTGGGTGATGGTGGAGCCGCCGTAGGTGGAGTTTTTCCCGAGGAACATATTCATGGTGGCACCGATGGTACGCTTCCAGTCCACACCGTGATGATCAAAAAACCGCTTATCCTCGATGGCCACCGCCGCCTGCCACAGAGCGTCGGGAATATCCTTATAGTCCACCCAGATACGGTTTTCCTGGCCATGGATGGTCTGCAGCTCCTTCCACTCCCCGGAGCTCTTGTCCTGGTAGTAGATGACGGAGCTGAGATTCATGGTGTAGTCGTCCGCGTTCACCTTCAGCGTGGGGCCCAGCGTCGTCTTGACATAGATCGCGAAAATGCCGCCAATCATGACACAGGTCAGCAGTCCAATCAGCAAAACGGTTCCGATGACAAACAGCACATTCCCATGGCTGTTCTTTCTGGTGCTCTGGCGCTGTCTGGGCTGTTGGTGGGCATTGCGCTCCCCTCCGCCTCTGTTTCCTTGTTCCAAGGCAGGGCACCTCCTTCTTCTCAAAATTTCTGACAGCCGCCGCGCCGGAGGGTTTCATCCGTACCTGCACCGCAGCTTACAATCTCCCAGTGTAGTCATACTGTGGTTTTTATTGTACCACTCTCTGTCAATATTGAAAATGGCGTGGTTTTGCAGGAAAAAGTTCCCTATCCTCTAGTTTTACTTTAAAAATCTCATCATTTCATGTCATCAAGCCAAATGTTTTGCTGTTTTTCCACCGCTTTTCCACTTGCTTTTCCGTTGGGAAACAGGTAGAATGCAGAATATCAAGGAGCAAGGAGGCTTTTCCATGAGCGACGAATTTGGCCCCAATTTTGTATCCGTCACCGATGAGGACGGTCAGGAGCTTGTCCTGGAATATGTGGCATCCATTGAACTGGATGGTCAGGAATACCGGGCGTTTTTTCCCGCCGAGACCGAGGGCGAGGAGGAAGATCCCGATACCGGACTGGTTATCCTGAAGCTGATTGAGGAAAACGGAGAAGAACTGCTGTCCACCTGCGATTCGGAAGAGGAGCTGAGCCGGGCTTATGATGTGTTCATGGAAACGCTGTATGAAGAGGATGATGAAGACGGCGAAGACTGACCGGCAGAAATTTCCGGCCGTCATCTTCACGGTTTCGATTGTATTTTGACAGATATCGTGGTATTTTAAAAGTAGCCCTGCGCGGTGCGTGATAGATCTTTTTTTAACCCACATTTCGTTATACGGGACGCCGGATCAATTCGTGGATCGCAGGCCTCCCAACTGCCGTATGCGGTTGGAAGTTGGAAGCGATGAAGCGCGCTGTAGGCGACCCACCTGTCCGTAAAGGTGCAGGTTATAACGGGTCTACACGGCCGAGCGGGGATTCATATTTTCAGAGCAGCGTTGTCTGCTCTGATTTTTTACGAACGGAGGATTTTACCGCCTTTCGGCTCTGTTTCAGCCGGATTGTTATTAATAGAGGTAACGACCGGAATTTTCACTTGCAGAATGTACTGCAATCAAGTATAATATGCAGGTGTATTTTGTGGCTTGCAGTCGCATACGCGAACTTGACACATTTCCTAAAGATTTGAGAGGATTGAAACAAATGAGTGAATCTAAAGAAAAGAAACCGAACGAGGGTATGGCCAGCCCCGGCCGGTCCGATCCCAAAACAGCCCGAGAGGCACAAAAGCGCAAGGAAATCCGGCGCAGCAATATTCTGTACGGCGCAATTGCCGTTGTCTTTGTGCTCGTGGCAATCGTCACCTTCGTCTGGAAGTCCAATATCGTGCAGAAGTCGGCCTCGGCTGTGACCATCAACGGGGAAAAGTATACCGCCGCAGAGGTCAACTATTACTATAAAAACGTCTACCGGACCTTCCTGTCCAATTACTCCAGCTACCTGAGCGTGTTTGGCCTGGATACCTCCAAGTCCATGAAGGAACAGACCTGCGCCATGACCGACAGCGGCACCTGGTATGACTATTTCCTGGGCCAGGCGCTGGATCAGATGTGTGCGATCCATGCCCTGGTGGATTCCGCCAAGACGGAGGGATACACGTATCCCGACTCTATCCAGACCGAGCTGGAAAGCTCCATGAAAACTCTGGATTCCACCGCCAGCACCTACGGCTACTCCACCACTCAGTATCTGAACGCTCTCTATGGCTCCACCATGACCCGCAAGGTTTATCAGGCACAGCTGCTGCTTTCCATGGAGGCGCAGAGCTATTCCAAGAATTATGAGAACAGTCTGACCTATACCACCGATCAGCTGACTGCCGCCTATCAGGCAGATACCAACACCTATGACATGGTGAATTGTGAATATGTGAAGGTGGACGGCTCCGCCGCCGCCAAGACGGACGCCAGCGGCAACTCCACCGAGGCCACCGATGCGGAGAAGAAGACCGCGTTGGAGGCCGCCAAAAAACTGGCTGATTCCATCTACGCCGACTATCAGGCCGGCGGTGATCTGTCCAAACTGGCTGAGAGCAACAAGGACACTGCCGCATACACTGCCAGCGACAGCACAGCCTACTCCGATGCCACCCTGCAGAAGTGGCTGTTTGACTCCTCCCGCAAGTCCGGCGACTCCGCCGTTCTGGATGACTCCGCCTCCAACTCCGCCTACTATGTGGTGGTGTTCAACAGCCGGTATCGCCCGGAATACGACACGGTTGACGTCCGCCACATCCTGATCCAGCCCGCCACCGGTGAAAAGACGGAAGGCGAGGACGGATACGAGGCCGAGCAGACTCAGCTGAAGGCTGATGCCAAGCAGAAGGCCGAGGATCTTCTGGCAAAATGGAAGGCCGGGGAGGCGACAGAGGACTCCTTTGCCGCGCTTGCCCAGGAAAACTCCGCAGACACCGGCTCCTCCTCCGACGGCGGTCTGATTTCCCAGGTCTCCAAGAGCAGCAGCCTGGTGGATGCCTTTAAGGACTGGTGTCTTGAAAAGCACAATCCCGGTGACACCGGCATTGTGGAGAGCAGCTACGGCTACCACATCATGTATTTCGTTGGCACGGATCTCCCCTACTGGCAGGCTCAGGTCACCAGCAGCTTGAAATCCAATGATTTCAACACCTGGTACACCGCCCTGACCAAAGATTACACCGCTAAACAGCACAATTTCGGAATGCGGTTTGTCGGCTAAATCATAAACAGATCGGAAGACCGGCTTTGTATCACAAAGCCGGTCTTCTTATAAGGAACTGAGAAATGACAGGAGCGTGAATATGGACGGACAATTTCTGCGCAACGAGATGCTCTGGGGGCAGAATACCCAAGAAATGCTGAGTCGCTCCCACGTCATCGTATTCGGTCTGGGCGGTGTGGGCAGCTACACCGCCGAATGTCTGGCCCGTGCCGGAGTCGGGCGGCTGACCATCGTGGATCACGACACGGTGTCAGTCACCAACCTGAACCGACAGCTGGAGGCCCTGCACTCTACCCTGGATCAAAAGAAGACGGACGCGGTTGCCAACCGGCTGCTGGACATCAATCCGGCGCTCAGCCTCACCCCAATCTGTGCCACCTACGATGCCGCCCATCGGGACCTGTTCTTTCCTGAAGGCTGTCAGTACGATTACATTGTGGATGCCATCGATCTGGTTTCCTGCAAGCTGGATCTGGCCGAAACCGCTCTGCGGCTGCATATTCCGCTGATCGCCGCGCTGGGCACCGGGAATAAGCTGGACCCCGCACTGCTTCAGGTGACGGATATCTCAAAAACCTATGGCTGTCCTCTGGCCCGAGTGATGCGCCGGGAACTCCGGAACCGCGGCATCCTGCACCTGCGGGTGGTGTTCAGCCCGGAGCAGCCCATCCCCGCCGCACAGCTGGAACTCCCGCCTCCCGGTCGGCACAGCGTCCCGGCAAGCACCCCCTGGGTTCCCGCCAGCGCCGGATTGCTGCTGGGCAGCGCGGTGGTCCGGGACCTGATTGAGAAAGAGAGAGAAATGTCATGCTAACTGGTTCCATTGTCAACGCGCTGTCCATTGTCGCCGGTTCTCTGGTCGGGATGCTCCTGAATTGGCTGGCCGGGTATCTGCCGGGCTCCGACGAGGGCCAGATGGCCCAGCGCCTGCAGGACATCGTCATGAAGGGCGTGGCCCTGTGTGTCCTATACATCGGCATCGACGGGTGCCTGGAGGGGAAAAACACCCTGATTACCATTCTCTCCATGGTCCTGGGTGCCATCATCGGTGAAGTACTGAATCTGGATATTCGCATGCAGCATCTGGGCGACTGGGTACAGGTTAAAACAGCCCGCCTGGTGCGGGACAAGGATGGGTCCTCCGTCTCTGAGGGGTTCGTCTCCGCCAGCCTGCTGTTTTGCGTGGGAGCCATGGCCATCGTGGGTGCGCTGCAGGACGGTCTGACCGGGGATCACACCACACTGTTTGCCAAGTCCCTTCTGGACGGCATCAGCTCCATTGTATTTGCATCCTCCCTAGGAATTGGCGTGACTTTTTCGGCCGCAGCGGTGTTGGTTTATCAAGGGCTGATCGCCGTTCTGGCCTCCCTCATTTCCCCCTTTCTGGGAGCCGACGTCATCGCAGAGATGACCTGTGTGGGGTCGCTGCTGATCGTGGCACTGGCGCTGAACCTGCTGGGAGTAACCAAGATCAAGGTCATGAATCTGGTTCCTGCCTGCCTGCTGCCCATCGTATTGTGCCTGTTCATGTGAAGTGCCAGGGAGTGTGAACCGCCAAACCAAAGGAGAGAGTTCCTTTCGGAACTCTCTCTTCAGTCTGTCGAAAAAGTCCAGCTATGGCTGTGCTTTTTCGTACGGAAGAGGTGAAAACGGCCATTCCAACAGCCTCCAAACGCTATGCACTGGAGCTGATGAAAGAGGCAAATGCCAACCGGGAGGCGCATGGGAAGGCTCTGTTTAACGACGGGGAGCCGCCGAAATCCGATGGCAAAAGCGGCGGGACAGCACATCCAAAGTGAAGCAGCGCCTTCGGAAAAAGGACAAAACCCACACGGTGACAAATAGCGTAACAGGCCCAGACTGCGGTCTGTTCGTAAAGGGCAGCCACAAGCGGCAGTTTGCCTATGAAGCGCATACCGCCTGCGACAAAAACGGCTTTGTTCTGGATACGGTGGTCAGCAGGAAATGTGCATGACAGCGTAGCTTTCGACGATGTGTATGACAAGGTGACCGCGGCGTATCCGGAGGTGGAAACAATCGTGGCCGATTCTGCATACAAGACACCCATATCTGCAGACTGTATCAAGACGGTGCAGCGGCACATCTGGAAAGATTATGAGGAGCTGGCCGATGACGCCCGCTACACGCCTGAGTACCGGGATCTCTATGCCAGAAGGAAAGAGACCATTGAACGGGTCTTTGCCGATGCAAAGGAAAAACACGCCATGCGTTACACGCAGTACCGCGGCCTCGCTCGGGTGACCAACTGGGTGAAGCTCAAATTTGCTGCCATGAATCTCAAAAAATGGCAGGTTGGAAATGGATAGAACCCCTTTCTTGTTTCTTACTCTGCTGCCTCAGGCATAAATACGCAAAAAGCCCGGTTTGCGCCGCCGCGTAAACCGGGTTCTTCGACAGAATGAAGAGAGAGTTCCTTTCGGAACTCTCTCTTTTACCAGGTAAGAAAACTTACTTCAGCTCGACCTTGGCACCGGAAGCCTCCAGAGTGGCCTTCAGGGTCTCGGCGTCGTCCTTGGATACGCCCTCTTTCAGAGTAGCGGGAGCGCCCTCGACGGTTGCCTTAGCCTCAGCCAGGCCCTGGCCGGTGATCTCACGGACAGCCTTGATGACCTTGATCTTGGCAGCAGCATCGAAGCCGGTCAGAACCACGTCGAAGGAGGTCTTCTCCTCGACAACGGGAGCGGCAACAGCGGCGGGAGCGGCAGCAGCAGCAGCGGAAACACCAAAGGCTTCCTCCAGAGCGTGAACCAGCTCAGACAGTTCCAGAACGGTCAGACCCTTGATCTCTTCGATCATAGCGGTAACTTTCTCAGACATTTTATTTGCCTCCTAATTTGTATAATGATTTGTTGGATGCCGCTTATTCAGCGGCGGGAGCGGCCTCTTCGGCAGCGGCTTCGCCGCCGCCCAGCTTCTCTGCGATCTGATTCAGCACAACGGCCAGACTGGTGATGGGTGCCAGCATGGTACCCAGGACCTGCGCCTGCAGAAGCGGCAGAGCGGGAATCGCGGCCAGGGCCTGAATGGTCTCCAGCGAGACCGCCTTGCCCTCCAGGAAGCCGCCCTTGATCGTGAACTTGCCCTCCAGCTTCTTGGCATAGGTGGACATCACACGGGCGGGAGCGACCACGTCCTCGTCGCACAGGGCGAGTGAAGTGGTGCCGTTCAGCAGCCCGTCCAGCTCGTTGAGCCCGGTGTTGTTGAACGCAAAGCGAAGCAGCGTGTTCTTGACCACGGAGTAATCGATGTTGTTGGTACGGCACTCGCTGCGCAGAGCGGTGTCCTCCTCAACTGTGATACCCTTGTAGTCAACAATCACACCCGCCGTCGCCTTCTGAATCCTGCCGGTCAGTTCCGCCACGATCGCCTGTTTCTCACTTAAGACTTTTGCGTTAGGCATTCTTGTTTTCACCTCCAGGAATTTTGTCGGTGCGTTCAAAAAAGAACCGTCCTCATGTCGGAAAGACACGAGGACGGAGTAGCAATCTTACGATTTGCCGCCCTCGGCAGGATTTACGAGGTCGCCCTCACCTGCTGTCTTTGGAACGCACTTGCAAGTATATCAAACCCAACAGGGATCTGTCAAGTCAGATATCAATTTTTTTGTCTCAGCTCAGCTTGGACGCAGACATCTTGACGCCGGGGCCCATGGTGGATGCGGCCACGCAGCTTCTGATATACTGGCCCTTTGCGGAAGCGGGCTTCGCCTTGACGATGGCGCCGACGAGAGCGTTGTAGTTCTCAGCCAGCTTCTCGGGGCCAAAGCTCACCTTGCCAATGGGGCAGTGGATGATGTTGGTTTTGTCCAGGCGGTACTCGATCTTGCCGGCCTTGACTTCCTTGACGGCCTTGGCAACATCGGGGGTCACGGTGCCAGCCTTGGGAGAGGGCATCAGACCCTTGGGGCCCAGCACCTTACCGAGACGGCCGACAACGCCCATCATGTCGGGGCTCGCCACGACCACGTCGAAATCAAACCAGTTTTCCTTCTGAATCTTCTCAACCAGATCCATATCGCCCACATAGTCAGCACCAGCCTCGCGGGCAGCGTCGGCCTTGTCGCCCTTGGCAAATACCAGAACGCGGACGGTCTTGCCGGTGCCGTGGGGCAGCACGATGGCGCCGCGAACCTGCTGGTCGGCGTGACGGGAGTCAACGCCCAACTTTACATGCAGCTCGACGGTTTCGTCAAACTTTGCGGTAGCGGTCTTGCAAATCATGGCCATGCCGTCCTGTGCATCGTACAGGGTGTTCCGGTCGATCTGCTTGACGCTGTCCGTATATTTCTTGCCTCTAAACAATGTTACTTCCTCCTCATAGTGGTTATTCGGAATAAATCCTCCCACTGTATGCGGCATGAGTCGCCGCTCTCAACGTTATAGCTGCGGTAACTTACTCTTCGACGACAACGCCCATGCTGCGGCAGGTGCCGGCAATCATGCGCATGGCGGATTCCACGTTTGCGGCGTTCAGGTCCGGCATCTTCAGCTCGGCAATCTTCTGCAGAGAGGCCTTGGTGATGGTGGCGACCTTGGTCTTATTGGGCACGCCGGAGCCGGACTCGATGTTGCATTCCTTCTTGATCAGGACTGCCGCGGGGGGAGTCTTGGTGATGAAGGAGAAGGAGCGGTCGGAGTATACCGTGATGACAACAGGGATAATCATGCCCATGTCGTTCTTGGTACGCTCGTTAAACTCCTTGGTGAACGCTGCGATGTTCACGCCGTGCTGGCCCAGAGCGGGACCAACGGGGGGAGCGGGGGTTGCCTTGCCTGCAGGAATCTGCAGCTTCACATAACCAGTAATTTTCTGTGCCACGGAGTAGCACCTCCTAAAATATAAATGTGGTGGCGGCCGCCCCATTGGCGGACCGTCTTTGGCGGAGCCTGACGGCTCCTCCCACTTGTGCCGGATTTATCCGGCCGTTTGGGCGCCCTGCGGCGCCGAGCCTACTTTTGTACCTCGACCTGATCGAGCTCCAGCTCCACAGGGGTTTCCCTGCCGAACATAGAGACCATCACGCTGACGCGCCCCTTCTCCGGATCGATCTCCTCCACCACTCCGGCAAAGCCGGCCAGAGGCCCGTCCACGATCTTCACATGGTCGCCCACGCCGTAATGAACCTCGATCTCATGCTTTTCCATTCCCATGGAGAGGACTTCCTCTTCCGTCAGAGGAATCGGCTTGTTGGCAGAGCCGACAAAGCCTGTCACGCCGCGGACATTCCGCACCAGATGCCAGGTGTCGTCGGTCATGACCATTTTAATCAGCACATAGCCGGGGAAAACCTTCCGTTCCACTTCCTTGCTGGAACCGGAGTCCGTCACTTCCGTCACGGTCTCCATTGGAACCTCGATCCGGAGGATCATCTCCTCCATGCCGCGGCCGGTCACGAACTTCTCAATGCTGGTTTTTACGGCATTTTCATAGCCGGAATAGGTATGAACCACATACCACTTTGCGCTGTCCGCCATCCCGGTCCCCTTAAGCGCCGAACACGCTGATGATCATCTGAACCGCGGAAACAGCCACATAGTCAAAAAGCCAGATGCAGACGCCGATGATCAGAGAGCACAGCAGAACCGTTCCGGTGTTTTTTGCAACGGTTTTCTTGCTTGGCCAGACAATTTTTTTCAGTTCGCTTTTCATCTCGCGGAACCAACGGCCGCGATCCTTTTTTTTCTTCGCTTCTTCCGCCATAACTTTACACGCCCTTTCTTATTTGTCCGCTGCCAGTTACTTGGTTTCCACGTGGAGCGTGTGTTTCCGGCAGAAGGGGCAATACTTGTTCATTTCAAGCTTGTCCGGGGTGTTTTTCTTGTTTTTCATAGTATTGTAGTTTCTCTGCTTGCACTCGTTGCATCTTAAAGTGACTTTAACGCGCATCTAACGGCACCTCCTTATTATTGGTATCCGGGTCCGGCTGAGCCGGGGATACCGACTGCCTCCCTGTTTCTGAAAGCAGCTTTCTTCTTACGCATAAAAAGCGAAAATGTGCATGAAAAAAAAGCCCTTTTTCACAGGTAAGATAGATTTTAGCACAAGTCAAAGAGCGGGTCAACAGTTTTTCGGAAAAAACCGGAATTTTTCCTGCTTGTTCACACCGCCGCGGTATTATATAATCATATACACATCAAATACAGGAGGCACGCTATGCGTATCATGGCCATTGATTACGGCGACGCCCATACCGGCATCGCCATTTCCGACGCCACGGGCTTTCTCACCGGCTATTCCGCCACCATCGACGCCTACCGGCCGGAGGCCGTGGCGGAGCGGGTCGCCGCGCTGGCTGCGGAGTACGGCGTGGAGGAGCTGGTGCTGGGCTATCCCAAAAACATGGATGGAACTCTTGGCCCCCGTGCCGAGAAGGCAGAGGTCATGGCTGCACTGCTGAAAGAGACCGTTGCACTGCCGGTAACGCTGTGGGACGAGCGGCGCACCACCATCGATGCCCATCAAATTCTGATGACCAACGGAAAAAACGCGAAAAAGCGAAAAAAGACGGTGGACGCCGTAGCGGCGTCACTGATTCTGGAGGGATATCTCACCTTTAAAAAAGGACATTGATCGTAAACCCCGGAGTGGCATAGCCGCTCCGGGGTTCAATGCAGCCCGCTTCGCAGAAGCCTGTGCGTGTTGTAAATCGCAATCAGCTCCGCCTTGAATCCGGCAGCTGCGCCTTCTTCACGCCTTGAATTGCACCCTCCAGTGCCATCAGGCGAGGGATGGAGGCAGAGAAATCGACGCTCTGAATCAGCAGCAATGCCCCGTAGCTGCCGGCGGTCTCCACTTCCGCCGCCGTGGAGATGCCCACCGCATTCAGCTGGCACTCCACCTCCGGGCCGATGTTCGGCAGGCCGGATCATTCACCCACGCTGTTTTCCCCTATCTGCCATGCAGGTTTCGGGTCCTTCCATGCCCACCATTTCAGTTTTTCAGGGTCCGGATGTTCCGTACCGGCATAATAGACCGCGCAGCGGTAGACATACAGTTGGCAGCGGTCAACTTTGTATCCCTTACTCTCACACTCCCGCCGGTACAGCTCCTCCGGATCCGCGTCCCCCAAAGATGCGACGGTGGGGTACCCCAGCAGAAGCAGATCCTTTTCCGTTTCTTTGCCCACCCCGGGAATTCTGCGCAGCTCACTCATGGCACGTTTTCCCGCACCGGCTGTCCCACACCATGGGCGTATAGCGCAGACCGTTTGTCACCTGCGGGGGACGGGTCTGTTCAAAGCCCAGCCCACGGTAAAATTCCACCGCGTAGGGTGAGGCGTTCACAGTCAGACGGCCGCCGGTGCAGTCCTCCATGGCCCGGGAGACCAGCAGCCGCCCGATGCCCCGGTGCTGGTGCGCGGCGTCCACAAAGAGCAGGGCCAGATGGCTTCCCTCCAGCCGGGTGGCCATCACCCCCACCAGCGTGCCCGCCTCATACGCACCGCAGCTCCGCAGCACAGACAGATAGGCAGGATCATGAAGGGAACGGTAAAACTCCGCCGCGCCCTCCGGACCGTAATCGGGAGCCTCGTACGCCTGAAAGACCTGCCAGGCCAGCTCCAGCGCGGGGCCGAGTTCATCCGCAGGAATTTCCCGGATCGGGCATTTCTGCCTCTCGGCCGCCCAGCGGCGGCACTGTTCCAATTTTGGCGCAGGATCAAAGCCCTGCTCCACACCCATGGTGGACAGCATTCGGCAAGGGAACTCCGGACACTCTCCGCAGTGATGGATGCCCCTGTCCTCACAGCAGGATTTCACCCCGCACGTCCCGCCCCAGAAAGGTCGTTCCATGTAAAGGCAACCTTTGCAGTGTACCTGCTCCCTGCGCTCACAGCTGCCGCAAAGGACTCCGCACCGGGATTCAAACATATTGCCACCCTCTCGCCAGTTGGTATCGGTTACCAAGTTAATCGTCGCTTCGCTGCGATTCTATTATGATGAATATGTCCCTACGCCGCCTCCGGCGGCGTAGGGACATGAATTTGGTGGTTTTCCACAGAGTTCACGGATGCGCATATCGTTCCGGAAATAGCATGATTGATCAGTCTCCCCACTGCAAAGCCCAATCACATCCGCGCGGACCAACAAAATGATACCGGCAGTGCCGGGCGTGCGGGTGACAGCGCAAAACACGCTAAGGGCAATGAACATTTTCTGTATCTGTCTGAACGGAGTTTGGCGATATGAATCACAAGCCCCGCATGCCGAGACGGGTCTCTCCTCGTTACGAGTCAATTTCGGCTCTTTCGAAGCGAGAATCTGCAAGTTCTTGTGGTTTCCAGGAAGATTCTTTTGAAATTGGTCAGTTCAGCAAGGAGTAATAGTAAGCTTTCTTTGCAGCCTTTTGATCTTGATAGGCTTTTTTGATGGCGGAGACAACATCTGTTTCCGCCCCAATCGCTTTTAAATCCGCTGTCATCTTTTTCAGCAGGCGATCCACCGCAATATCACACTCTCCCTCATCGGCGGCAGCATCCCACGCATAACTCATGGCAATGCTGCGCTTTTTCTCCGAGGTTTGCTCCTTCTGAGGAAGCGCATAATACTCCTCTTTGGCAGCAGTGTATAAATACCCCAGCTTCCCCAAAAATTCAGCTTTCAACGTATAAATCTGAGCCAGATACCGGTTGATGATTTCGTCCTGGCCATCAGTCTGCCCGGGCTGCGTATCTTTTCCCGCAGAATCACTGCCGGAGTCCGAATCTTCACCCACCTCTGAATTCTTAGTGGAAGCAGCGGCGGCATCTTCCCCGGAATTTTGAGATTCAGCAGCCGCGGAGGCCTCACCCAATCGTTTGGCAACTTCCTCCGCGGTTATCGTCCCGCTCACAAGTTCAGATTCTTCCTCCGGTGTCAGATCCCGAACCGTGATTTTGCCATACTGATCCAACACGCTCTTCTGGTCAATTGAGTCCTGGGACACAGCCGCAGCGAGCTCCTGGCCGCTTCTGGTACGATATAAATAAAGCGCTTCCAAATTGTCCCACTGCCAAATCGCCAAAAGAGCAAGAAGTACCGTGCAAACAAGCAGAACCTTCCCCCAAAAGGGCTTTGCTTTTCCCGCTTTACCCTTCATTGAGGGGGACAATCGTGATATTGTACGGCACCGTGCCCGAATACCCTGCGGCGGTCAGGTAGCCCAACACCGTAACACTTCCGTCGCTGTTTACTCGAGCAAATTCATTTGCCGAATTATATCCCAAGTCTCTGATTGTTTTGATATAGTTGCTGACCGCCTGCACCGTAGCAGCCGGGCCGACCTTTTGGAAGCTGTTCATAAATGTGGAGAAGCTATAGTCCGTCCCCACATTGAACGACACTGTGCTGCTGTAATACTGGTGATAGGTAAACGTTATGCCGGAAGTGGTCGTTGCGATTTTCCCGGACAAAATGGTATCTGAGCTCTGCAGAGCATTTAGATCGATGGTGGACGATAGCGTACCGCTTGTGACGGCGGATGCTATCTCTGATTTGGATGTCCCAGCGCGGCTGTATGCAAGCTCAAATTGCAGTCCGGTAATATTCGCTTCCGTCAGAGTGGGAACAGAAGAACCGCCTCCACCGGACGATGTCGTGGTGGTGGGTGTATATGTGACCGTCTCCTGTTTCCCAGTAATTGTCGTTTCTTTTCCGGAGCTGTTCGTAACAACGATTGTGGACTCTGTCAGCCCTCCGGCTATTTCTCCGTAACCCAGCGAGCTGGACTGATCTACAATAATGGTGCTGTCGTTTCCGGCAATGATACCCTTCTGGATTTTCGCTGTTTTTGCCGACGCTGTCAGCCCATCGCCCTCAAGAGCCACTGTTCCATAGCTTCCGGTCAGTGTAACGGCTTGGCTTCCCTCCAGGATTTTCACATCCGGGGGGCTGTTTTTTATCGTGGACTGCCAGTCAATATGTACCGGCGCCGCGGTCTTGCAAACAAAGATTCCCCCGCTCACAGCAGACTTGTTAATTACCCGGACGGTATCGTTCGCTCCTCCGCGAACCACCAGTCTCCCGGTGACGGTGACGCCGTCCAGCGTAACGTCTTTCTCTCCCGCTCCGTCGGCAATGATCAGATCGCCGTCGATCACACAGTTTTTCAGGGTAACGTCGCCGGTTCTTATCACCGCAGAACCGCTGTTGGAAAATGTATCTGTTCCGGTATCCGAGACAATTCGTGTGAAAATATTATAGACCAGCTGTGCAAATTGAGCGCGGGTAATCTCGCTTTTGGGGTCCAGTTTTCCATTGTTTCCATGGACATAACCGGACTCGACCATAGCGCTGATCATATTCCGTGACCAATCTCCCACCTGGTTCGCATCGGAAAATTTGCTCTGCAGTGCCGCTCCGTTATCTGAGCTTTGTGCCAATAGGATCGCTCTGCCCAAAACCACAAAGACCTGCTCACGTGTAACATAATCATTTGGGCGCATCGTATGGTCTGCATAGCCGCTGAGGATTCCCATCTGGACCGCTTTTGCAATCTGGCTGGAAGTCCAGCCGTCCTTGAGATCGGAATAACCAGAAACATCAGCCTCCGTGCTCGCCCCGAACGCTCTGTTCATAATTGCTGCCAGCTGCACACGGGTCAGCTTCCCGTTCGGATCAAGTTTTCCCGAATCCGTGCCGGTCAAAAGCTCGTTTTCAACTGCAAAGCTGAGCGCGTTATAGCTCCAGCTGCCCTCCTCGGGCATATCAGAAAATGCCGCAAGTGCACAAGTCGTCAGCACCATAATTGCAACAGCAACCGCGAATAGTTTTTTCATTAAACTTCCTCCCAGCTTTTTATTTTATCTTCCATTGTTCCTGGCGCAGAATAATCGCCGAGCAATGCTACGGAAAGGCTCATCAACGGATTTACAGCCGCTCCAAGCAAATGAACTGCCTTACCATTATCATTTGTATCTGTATTTTTCACATTCCGGTATCCCGATAAAACAAATAAAAACAGGATGGTTAATCTGCGTCTTTGTATGCATATTTCGAGTATCTCTTCGCCGAATAATTGGAATAATTATGGTATTTGTATGATCCGCTTTTCACATCCACATTATTCAGAATAAAGCCGTAAATATTGGCTCCCACCTGTTCCAGCCGCTGTACCGTGTTTTGAAGTTCATTCAGCTGGGTGGTTCCAGCATGAACCAGCAAAACGTATCCGGAAACCATTTTTGTCAGTACCAGCGCGTCTGTAACAACAGAAACAGGCGGTGTATCAATCAGAACATAGTCAAATTGCCAGGACAGTTCCTTTATGAGGTCCTCCATCTGCTTCGAAGCCAATAATTCCGCGGGATTGGGCGGGATTTGCCCGGAAGGCAAGATATAGAAATTAGGCTCTTTCTCGATGAGCAACGAATCGACTGTTTCACCGCTCTGCTCTGTATTCAAAATTCCCGCAAGACATTCAGACAGGCCGTGTTCTTTGGGTGTTTGAAACAATCGAGAGACCATAGGTCTGCGCATATCGGCATCAATCAGGAGTACTTTCTGCCCGTTCTGTGCAATGGTTTTTGCCAAATTTGCACAGTTCAGAGTTTTGCCTTCTGCTGAAAACGAGCTCGTAAAAACAATCGTCTGGCATCCATCTCCAGCCTTGGTGAACAAGAGGTTCGTTCTGGTCGCCTTGTAGGCTTCCACTGCGGCAAAAGGGGAATTTGAATTCAGCAATCGGCTTCGCATCTCTTGCAGCGAATTTACAGTATTCAGCGCCCTCTTTTTCCTGTTATTTCCTGGCACTTTCTTTTGATCCATAGTTATTAGTACCCACTTTCTCCTCTCTTATCGCAAGAGACGGGATTACCCCCAACACCGGAAGGTTAAACTGTTCTGTCAAATCCTCTTCACAGCGAACAGTTGTATTCAGCATTTCCAGAACTACGGTGATCAAAATCGACAGGACAAGCCCGATGAGGGCTCCTATCATAGAATTGCGCACCACGTTGGGTGAGGAAGGGTCTGTCGGCCGCGTCGCATAATCAATCACTTCCACACCGCCGGCTTTTACCACACGAACAATTTCTTTGGGCGCCACACTTACAACCGCATTCGTTATTTTCTGAGCGGCAGCGGGATCCGCATTTGTAACCGAAATTTTGAATGCTTCTGTGTCATTTATCGCAGAAGCGGATATTATATCTCTAAGCTCCCCAGTCGTATAATGACCGTCTAATTCCTGTGCTACCTTATCCAGTACCGTGTTGCTGGTTAAAATCACAATATAAGTCTGCACCAGCTGCTGGGATGTATTTAAATCGGTGGATGTAATCGTGTCCTTCGCCCGCTCCTCATTGTTGTTATATACGTACAGCGAGGCACTGGCGGTGTATTGCGGGACAATTATCTGCGTTGAAATTAAAAAGGCGATTAATCCAAGACTTACCGTAGAAATAACGATGAGCCATATTCTTTGTCTCAAAATCAAAAACAACTGTTGTAAATCTATTTCCTCACTCATGTGAGATCCTCCTGTGTCCATGTGTAGTAATTCTCCGGGAATAAAGTGATTTCAATCCGGAGATTTATTGCCATAAGTGATTTTCACGAGTGCTATTAACCAGTGAATATCATCGGCGGCCCTCTGAATATTTTTCCTGTTTGCGTTTCAATATTTAATAACGTCAATCTCAATAACCGGCATGAGCGTGTTTTAACGCCATAGACTCCTTTGAAACATATTGTTATTATTATAACAATATTACTTATTCTTGCCCCTTTCATCGGTTTCTTTTAATACTCACTCCAACTCGTCCACCTTCATTGGACTGCAAAAGAAGTGAACCCGGTATGACACGGCAAGTCGCGCTTCAACTTGCAATTTGCGTCTCTTCGGTCTCAAACTCACGCTGATCACCATGACCGCGCGCGGCGGATTTTTTATGTAATCTTCCAGCTTCATCAAGATATCCCATCAAAATCAGATAGCTGGTTTTCTCTGTGCTGACGATCCTATCGTCTTGTCTTACATTATCGAAAAGCCGGGCACAAGCCTCCATTCTTCGCGTATTCAGCGCAGATACAGCACCGCATGAATAATCCACTTTTCGATAAGCTATGCAAAGTCCTCTCCCGCATGGGCACACCAAATTTACTTTCCAGAAATGCTCCTTTCAACACAGCGGACACTTTTATGTCGTATGCCATATCCGCCTCTGTTGGATTCTTATATGAGCAGCACGACTGCATCTTGTGTAGCATATTTCTGTAGTATTTTCCCCAAAGTATGGAACTTATTTCTGTTTTTGCAATTAAAAAAGAACTGTCGCGGCACCTTGTTTTGCCGTGACAACAAAATGCGGTTTTTTGACTTCTTATAATTATATATCCTATCATTTGGAAAATCAACCCAAATAACTACCATGGTTTTCTAATATTATTAAAAACTACGGGAGTTTTTGACTGGCAATGAACACAGTTACGCGTATGCAAAAGCCAACTCATCTGTGTTTTAAGCATAAAATTACCAAAACAACGCAGAAAAAAGAATTGTTCCGCTTGCCGGTTTTTTTATTTTATGGATGCAAGTTTAAGCCTCATCCAGTTCGTGCGTGTCATTCGGGAGTACACTCGGCGGCATAATCAGCTCATTGCAGGCATCTGCAAGAAGCCGGGATATTTATCAGCGCACTCCATGCAAACTGATATACGACAACGCAAACTACATAATTCGCAAGGTCTGAACTTGCATCTCCGGGTTTGGACGCTCTATTTGCTATTTCGGTTCAGAGCGTCGGAATACCGTGCAGTTTAACGGAATACCGGAAAAAAATCCCGCAGGGGCTTCCCTCCTGTGAGAAAAAGAGTATACTATTGTCAGAAATAAAAAGGAGTGGTCATCATGCGAGAGTTTCTGCGAAAAATCAAATTGAACACGTTTGCCACCTCCCTGATCTATGCTCTGGTGGGTTTGGTTCTGCTGGTGAAGCCGGAGCTCTCCGCCAGCGTGCTGTGCACTCTGGTGGGACTGGTTCTGGTAATCTGCGGCGTCGTGAATATTCTTCAGTTTCTGGTGTACCGGGACGGCACCCTCTATACCGGCGGACGCCTGATTTTCGGATTGGTGCTGACGGCGGTGGGCATCTGGATTACGACCCGGCCGGAGCTGATCTCCGTGGTCATTCCCCGGGTGATCGGCGTTATTATCTGCGTCCATGGATTCAATGACATCCGCAGCGCCGTCACGCTGCATCGAAACAGCGCCCGATGGGGGGCTGCCCTTCTGCTGGCAGTCGTTACGCTGGTATTGGGTGTGGTGCTGGTTCTCAACCCCTTTGACGCGTTTGCCACGGTGGTACGGATCATCGGCGTCTTCCTGCTGTATGACGGCATCAGCGACCTGTGGATCACCTCCCGGGTCTCCCGTGCGATCAAGCGGGCAGAGAAGGATGCCGAGGCTCAAGCCAACGCGGTGGATGTGGACTTCAAGGACGTCGAAGAATAAAATCCAGCGGGAGAGGGGCCATTGCACCCCTCTCCCGTTTTCATCGGGCAATCCCTCTCTCCCACACGCCTCGGGTACCGATGGATGGCGATTTTTCTTTTGTGTCGGGCTTTGCAAAATTCCGTATTTTTGGTATACTACTACAGAATGAAATTTTGAGGAACGGGTGAAGGCATGGAATATCGCATTCTGGCCGTGGGCGACGTGGTTGGCGAGCAGGGCCTTTCCCATCTGGAACGGATGCTGCGGCCGCTGAAACGGCTGAAGGACATCCACTTTACCGTGGTCAACGGCGAAAACGCCTCCGGCGTGGGACTGACGCCCGATCAGGCGCGGCGCATCTATGATGCCGGGGCGGATGTGGTCACGCTGGGCAATCACACTTTCGGACGGATTCAGATCGCCAACTTTCTGGACGACACGCCCTGGATTCTGCGGCCCGCCAACTACACCGGTCGGGCCCCTGGCCGGGGCTGCGGCATGTTCGACATGGGCCGCACCCAGGTGCGGGTTATCAGTCTGATCGGGCGGTGTGATCTGGATTTTCACGCGGAGAACCCCTTTACCACCGCGGACCGACTGCTCTCTGAGGGAGCGGCGGCTTTCACGCTGGTGGACTTTCACGCCGAGGCAACCAGCGAGAAACTGGCCTTGGGCTATTATCTGGACGGACGGGTGTCCGCCCTGTGGGGCACCCATACCCATGTCCCCACCGCCGATGAGCGGGTCTTTCCCAAGGGTACCGGGTATCTCACCGATCTGGGGATGACCGGTCCGGTGGAATCCGTGCTGGGTATCCTGCCGGAGCAGTCTATCGAAACGTTTCTGGGCGGCCTGCCGGGCCGGTATCAGGTGGCGGACGGCCCCTGCAAGCTGCAGGGCGCCATCTTTACACTGGACGGGGCCACGGGGCTGTGTACCAGGGCGGAACGGATCGACATTCGGTAATTCACAAAGCGCAGCAATGGTGCGGCGGGCAATCCAAAAGAGAAAGAGGTTTGAGCAAATGTCAATCGAGCGAGTGAGAGGATATTTCAAAGAGCTTGGGATGGAAGACCGGATTCTGGAGTTTCCGGTGTCCTCCGCAACGGTGGAGCTGGCCGCCCAGGCACTGGGCGTGGAGGGTGCCCGCATCGCCAAGAGCCTGAGCTTCAAGCTGGGGGATCGGGTGCTGCTGGTGGTCTGCGCCGGAGACGCAAAGGTGGACAATCGGAAATACAAGGATCACTTCGGGGGCAAGGCCTCCATGCTGGCCCATGATGAGGCGGCCGCCCTGATCGGTCACGCCGTGGGCGGGGTGTGTCCCTTTGCCGTCAACGCGGGGGTGGAGATCTATCTGGATGAGTCCCTGAAGCGATTTCAGACCGTCTATCCAGCCGCCGGCAGCAGCAACAGCGCCATCGAAATGACGCTGGACGAGCTTGCGCAGTACGCCGGCGGCTCCTGGGTGGACGTATGCAAAGCCTGGCAGGACGAAGAGCCGCAGGCATGATAACGTTCCGGGAGGGGCCGATCGATGTTTAAATTCCTTCACGCGGCGGACTTCCATCTGGACAGCCCGTTTGCGGCACTGAGCCCCCGTCAGGCGGCATCCCGCCGCCGGGAGAGCCGGGAACTGCCGGAGCGGCTGGCAGATTATGTGAGCAGCAGCGGCATCTCGCTGGTACTGCTGGCAGGCGACCTGTTTGACAGCACCGGCGGCTACCGGGAGACTGAGGAGCAGCTGGCCGGGGCGCTTGGCCGGATGGCGGTACCCGTGTTCATCGCTCCGGGCAACCACGACTGGTACGGCGCCGGCAGCCCCTACGCCGCCCTGCGCTGGCCCGATAACGTACATATCTTCCGCTCCGCCTCTGTGGAGCGGGTGGAGATGCCGGCGCTGAACGCCGCGGTTTACGGCGCCGCATTTACCGGGCCGGAGCAGAACCGCAGCCTGTTGGGGGGCCTTGCCGTCCCGGTGGACGGAAAGGCCCATCTGATGGTGCTCCACGGGGACCTGAACGATCCGTCCGGGCGTTATAACCCCCTTAGAAAAGAGGAGATCACCGCCAGCGGACTGACCTATCTGGCGCTGGGCCACGTCCATCGGCGGGGGGAAGAACGTCTCGGCGGCACTCTGACTGCCTGGCCGGGCTGCCCGGCGGGCAGAGGCTTTGACGAGCTGGGCGAGAAGGGCTTTTATGAGGGAACCGTATCCGACGACGGCGCGGTATCCCTGCGGTTTGTCCCCTTTGCAAATCACCGGTACGAGAGCGTGGAGGCGGATGTGACGGGCCGATCTCCTCAGTCCGTGCTGGAATCGCTGCTGCCGCCTGACACCTCCCGGGATCTGTACCGGGTGACGTTCACCGGTGAGACCGGTGAGCAGGGTCTGGATTTGAGCGTTCTGCGGGAGGTGCTGGAGCCCCGGTTTTACGCTCTGGAGCTGCGGGACCACACCCGGGTGGCCGAGGACGTCTGGGCCCGGGCGAGCGAGGACTCCCTGCGGGGCCTGTTTCTGCGGAATCTGCGGAGAAAGCTGGAGGCGGCGCAGTCCGACGAGGAACGGGAACATATCAGCCGCGCCGCCCGGTTTGGACTGGCGGCTCTGGACCACAGAGACCTTGGATGATGGAGGAGACCGCATGAAAAAGATTCTGCTGATCGGGACCGGAGGCACCATCGCCTCGGAGATTACGGCTGACGGCCTGGCGCCGGAGCTGACCTCCAAGCAGCTGCTGGCTGCCATCCCAGCCATTTCCAATATCTGCACGGCGGAGTGCATTCAGCTGCTGAATCTGGACAGCACCAATATGGCGCCCTGCCATTGGCGCAGAATGGCCAAATGCATTCGGGACCACTACGATCGGTACGACGGGTTTGTGCTGACCCACGGCACCGATACCATGGCGTACACCGCCGCAGGGCTGTCCTATCTGATCCAGAACTCGCCAAAGCCGATTGTGCTCACCGGCGCCCAAAAGCCCATCGGCTTTGACAGCACGGACTCAAAAATCAATCTGGAGGACGCATTTCGCGTGGCCGCGGCGGACATGCCCGGCGTGTCCATCGTGTTCAGCGGCAAGGTAATTCTGGGCACCCGGGCGCAAAAGACACACTCCAAGAGCTTTCAGGCGTTTTCCAGCATCAATTACCCCTATCTGGGCGTCCTGCGGGATGGCGTGCTGTTGTCCTACATCCACCCGAGACATGGGGAACAGCCGATCTTTTGGAACGAGCTGAACACAAAGGTGAGGCTGCTGAAGCTGATTCCAGGCGGAGACCGGGAACTGCTGGACTTTCTCATGGAGCGAAACGACGCCCTGATTATCGAGAGCTTCGGCGTGGGCGGTCTGCCGGAGACGGGCGGCTTTTTTGAGTGCGTCCGGAGCTGGATGGAACGCGGCAAGATCATCGTGCTGACCACCCAGGTGCAGAACGAGGGCTCCGATCTGACGGTGTACCACGTTGGGCACAGCCTGAAAGCCGGGTTGGGCGTTCTGGAGGCCTACGACATGACCACGGAGGCCGTGCTGGCAAAACTCATGTGGATTCTGGCCCGGACGAAAGAACGCTCGGAGGTGGAGCGTCTGTTCTACACCCCGGTGGCCCACGACATCCTATGGCCCACAAAAAGTGAATAGATCTCCTGCACCCGACGATTGGCGTGGAGATGAAACAAGCCCTTTCTGCCGCCTTGCGAAGGCGGCAGAAAGGGCTTGTTGTATTCTTTGCAGAATGCCGGCGGGATTTCCCCCGCGTTCAGGCCGGCGGGCAAGCGATCCGATCAGTAGGCACTGATCTCCAGCGATTCGTCATCCGTCCCCTTTTCGATGGAGCGGATGACCATATAGAATTTGAGCTCCGGACTCACCTCTACCAACACCCGGTCACCCACCCGGTGGCCCAGGATGGCGCCGCCCACCGGGGATTCCTTGCTGATGAGGCCCTTGAGCGCGTCCTGCCGCAGCGTGGTGACCAGACGGATGGTCTGGGTCTTGTCCAGCTTTTCGTTGTAAAGCTCCACCCGGTCAAACAGCCCCACGAGTCCCTCCTGGGAATCGGCGGAGATCACTTTCGCGGTGCGGATCATATTCTCCAGATAGCGGATGCGGCTGTCGTTTCGGTTTTTGTCCCGCTTGGCGCACTTGTATTCAAAATTCTCGCTCAGGTCCCCGAAAGCCCGGGCGGTCTGGACATCTTCGATAAGCTGGGGCCGCAGAACCGTCCTGCGGTGGGTCAGCTCCTCCTGCATCTTCCGGATGTCGACTTCCGTCAGTTCGTCGTGCATAGCGGCGCCTTCAGAAGCCGGCTCTTCCGCCCAGCAGTCCGCTGCTGGCCAGCTCGCTCATCAGCCCGCCTTCAAATTCCACATTGAACGGGAGAATAATATAAGTATTGGAGGCAATCCGGGAGATGCTGCCATCCAGGCCATATGCCACACCGGAGAGTACGTCCAGCATCCGTCGGCTCAGATCCCGATCCAACTGCTCCACGTTGAGCACAACGGTCATCATATCCTTGATCTCATCCGAAATGCTCCGCACCTCGTCCAAGCCCTGGGGCTGGGCGATTATGACCTTCAGCCGGGTGGCAGTGCGGATGCTGACCTCCTTCCGGGCGGTCGCGCGGCGGTTGAACTCCGGTCCGGAGGGCCGCGCCCAAGCCGAGGTCATATCCTCGTCCTCGTCGTAGTATCCGTCGTCCGGGCGAATCCATTGTTTCAGGTTTTCCACAATATTCATCGTATCACTCCAATGGTAAGGTACCGTAAAAATTGTCAATGTCTGGTTTCAGTATAGCACACTTTGTCCCACCGTACAGCGGGAAACCGGCGATTTTTGAAAATCTTCTGTTTTTTCATCGCAAAATTCGGCAGGGACGGCGGAGCCGTCCCTGCAATCGTTTGATTCGAATTTCGGAAATCAGAAGTCCGCGCTGCCCACCGTCCGGGGATGGGGCAGCACATCCCGGATGTTGCCCACGCCCGTGAGGTACATGACCATGCGCTCAAAGCCCAGTCCGAAACCGGCGTGCTTGCAGCCGCCGTACCGGCGCAGATCCAGATACCACCAATAGTCCTCCGTGCGCATACCCAGCTCCCTGATCCGCTGCTCCAGCAGCTCCAGACGCTCCTCGCGCTGGGAGCCGCCGATGATCTCGCCGATGCCGGGCACCAGGCAGTCCGCCGCGGCGACGGTCTTGCCGTCGTCGTTCAGCCGCATATAGAAGGCCTTGATCTCCTTGGGATAATCCGTGACAAAGACGGGCCGCTGAAAAACCTGCTCGGTGAGGAAGCGCTCATGCTCGGTCTGCAGGTCGGTTCCCCACTCGACTTTATAGTCGAAGCGGTCGTTGTTCTTTTTCAGAATCTCCACCGCCTCGGTATAGCTGACCCGGCCGAAATCAGAACCGGCTACATGACTCAGACGCCGGAGCAGGTCCTTGTCCACAAACTGGTTGAAGAACGCCAGCTCGTCGGGGCAGCGCTCCATAGTGCGGTTGATGACGAATTTGATCATCGCCTCGGCCACGTCCATGTCGCCCTTGAGATCGGTAAACGCCATCTCCGGCTCGATCATCCAGAACTCTGCGGCGTGGCGGGCGGTGTTGGAATTCTCGGCCCGGAAGGTTGGGCCGAAGGTATAGACATCCCCGAAGGCCATGGCGAAGTTTTCCGCGTTCAGCTGGCCGGACACCGTCAGGCTGGCAGGCTTTCCGAAAAAGTCCTGGCTGAAATCGATTCGACCGTCCTCGGTACGGGGCGGATTTTCCGCGTCCAGCGTGGTGACCCGGAACATCTCACCGGCGCCTTCGCAGTCGGATGCGGTGATGATGGGCGTGTGGACATAGACAAACCCGCGCTGCTGGAAAAATTCGTGGATGGCAAAGGCCGCCACCGACCGCACCCGGAACGTGGCGGAGAACAGGTTCGTCCGGGGCCGCAGATGCTGGATCGTCCGCAGATATTCCACGGTGTGGCGCTTTTTCTGCAGGGGATAGTCGGGGGTGGAGGTTCCCTCTACCCGGATGGTGTGCGCCTTGATCTCCAGCGGCTGCTTGGCATCGGGAGTCAGAACGACGGTACCCACGATTTCCAGAGCCGCACCCACGTTCTGACCGGCAATTTCCTTGTAATTGTCGACCTCTCCGTCGGCGAAGACGATCTGCAGATTTTTGAAGCAGGAGCCGTCGTTGAGCTCAATGAAACCGAAGGTTTTCAGGTCGCGGATGGTACGGGCCCAGCCGCAGACGGTGACGGTCTTTCCGGCGAACGCATCGCTGTCCGCAAAGACCTGAGAAATAGTGGTACGCGTCATGTTGTTCTTCCTCTCGTCGTGTGGTGTAGCGGAGCACTCCGCAAACAGTACAATATATTATAATAACTTTTCCCCCATAATACAACCTTGACTTTTGATTTTCGCCGTGATACTTTGAAACCGTTCCTATTTTCCGCAGAACTGGAGACGATTATGAGAGAATTTCTTACAACTCCTCAGGGCATTCTGGCGCTCTGGCTGGCAGCTATCAATATGGTCACATTTTTCACCTTTGGTCTGGACAAGTCGAAGGCAAAACACCCGGGCGCCCGCCGGATTCCGGAAAAGACTCTGTTCACGCTGGCCATTGTGGGCGGCAGCGTGGGGGCGCTTCTGGGCATGCGCTTCTGGCATCACAAGACGCTGCACAACTCCTTCCGGCTGGGCATCCCCCTGATCCTGCTGGTGCAGGTGCTCCTCCCCGTGGGGCTGCTCCTGCTGCTTTAATAGTGCAAATCCCCCGGAGCTTGGCTCCGGGGGATTTTTCCTTCCCACCGTTCAGCCCACGGGAAACGGATCCGCGATGGAAACAGATCCGTAGTCCGGCGCAAACTCACCGTCCAGTAGGAACTGGACCTCCGACACCTGGAGCAGGGATCCCAGGGATTTTGCCAGCGATTCAATGGCCGTCGGCAGATCTGCACCCGTCAGATCCGGCAGCGCGGACGATGGAAGGTTGACATAACAGATATTATCCTCCTGCCAGAGGGAACGCACCTGAAACTTCTCCGGCAGGGAGGCTTTCAAGGCGGAGCTCTTGGGCCCGGACTGCAGCGCTTCCAGCACCGCGTCCAGCTGCGTATCGCCCTCGTAGAGCTCCAGCGTCCGCTCCTCCGGCGTCAGCTGGCCGGTCTTATTCAGAAAATACAGCGTCACGTCCAGAGTGCCCACCACATCCTCCGCACTGGACAGCAGCACGTCCCGGGCGGTGAAGCTTTGGCTGTCCCGGTAGGCCAGCTCCCGCCCCCGGACGGTGATGCCCACGGTGTAGATATCCTTCAGTTGGGTCAGTGTCAGGGTGATGCAGTAGTCTGCCATCGTCAGCGCCACACCGGAGAGCGAACCGTAGGCAGAGGACAGGTCCACCTGCGCCCGGGAGCCCTCTACACTCAGCGTCTGAAGGCTGGTTCCGGTGGGGATGGGACTTTTCATGGCCACGTCCTGGGGCCCCTCCAGCAGGGAGTTCAGCAGCAGCCGGGCCATCTCCGCCGTCGTCATATCCTCCGTATCGGTGAGGTAAATCGTCTCGGGTACAATGGCATCCCCACCGGCGGCGCTGTTCAGATCCGCCCGCTGGAAGTAAAGCTCATAGGGTGTGCCGTCCGGCGCGGCCTTTGCGGCGGCATAGGCGCAGCCGGTGGCGGTCAGCATCAGACAAGCCAGCAGCAGGGCAGCGACTCGCTTTGTCATGTCCGGTCCCCTCCTTCCAGGGCCAGCGGCCAGCGGACGGTGAACACCGTTCCGCCGCCGGGCCGGTTGGCGGCCTCCACGGTGCCGCCCCGTTTCCGCACGGTATCGCTGACGATGGACAGTCCCAGTCCGGTTCCTCCCGCGGCGCGGGAGCGGGCCTTGTCCACCCGGTAGAATCGCTCGAAGATACGGGGAATGTCCTCCTCAGGAATGCCCACGCCGTCGTCGGACACCGTCAGCACGGCCTGTCCGTTCTCCGGGTACAGACCCACCTCCACATGGCCGCCCTCACCGCTGTATTTCACGGCGTTGTCTGTAAGGTTATAGACCACCTGATGGAGCTCATCCCGGGTGCCCAGCACAATACAGCCGGCCCGTGCCTCGTAGGTAATGGAGATGTTCTTCTCCTCCGCCACCAAATCCATCATCCGCAGAACCTGCTGCATCACCGGCAGCAAGTCCACCCGCACGGGCTTTTCCAGCACGTCGCTGTCCAGACGCGTCAGGCGCAGCAGATCCTCCGTAATGCGGGAAAGACGCTCCGCCTCCTGTCCGATGTCCGCCACAAACTCCCGGGTCGTGTCGAGATCGATGTTCTCCGTCTGCAGGATGGAGTCCGTCAGCAGCCGAATGGCAGCCAACGGCGTCTTCAGCTCGTGGGACGCGTCGGACACGAACCGGCGCCGGGAGCTCTCGGTGATCTGCAGGCGGTCCGTGAGGCTGTTGAACTCCTGCCCGATCTGGGCAATCTCATCGCGGCCGCGGATCTCCGCCCGATGGCTGTAGGCCCCCTCCCGCACCTGTCGGATGGCCTCCAGCAGGGCGCTGATTTTGCCGGTCAGCGCCCGGGAGAGGACGGCGCTGAGCACCAGCACCAGCAGCCCCACCAGCACCGACATCCGCATCAGGTTGGTCTGGAAGCCCTTCAGCAGCGCCGCCTGATCCGTGTCGTACTCGTATGCATAGACCGCTCCGATGATCTGATTCTGATACATCACCGGCGAGGACGCCCGGCTGCGGAAGGCTCCGTTCTGATAGGTGCAGGTGAAGGCATCGTTGCCCAGCAGTGCCTGCACAATTTCGGTATAAAAGGTATAGTCGCCCACGGCACTGCCGGTTTCCCGGGTGTCGTAGAGAATCTTCCCCGCCGCGTCGGTCACCAGACTCCGGCTCAGGCCGGTGTCCTCCGCCACCGTCATGGCGGTGTTGACGTTCTCCTCCGTCAGTTTGTCCAGCCCGGACAGGGAGGACACCATGACGGACACGCTGTTTTGGAGCGTGGTCTCCTTGGATCGGAAAACCAGATCCTCGGACACCAGAAGCGGGTAGGTGTTCAGCAGCAGCAGCACGGCGGCGATGATGAGGATATAGCTGACGCCGAATTTCAGCTGCAGGCTGTTTTTCAGCGGCCTTCTATCCCTTGAAATAATAGCCCACTCCCCACTTGGTCAGAATGTACTCCGGCTCCGCCGGATTCTTTTCCAGCTTTTCCCGCAGACGGCGGATGTGCACGTCCACCGTGCGGTAATCCCCGCCATAGGAATACCCCCACACGATGTTCATGAGATTTTCCCGGCTGTATACCCGGCGGGGATTGCGCATCAGCAGCTCCGCAAGATCGTACTCCTTGGCCGTCAGGTCCACGCTCTCACCGCCTCGAACCGCTACCCGTTCCTCTGTGTTCAGAGAGATGTTCCCGGCAGTTAGCACCGTACCCGTGGAACGCTGGGTGCCGGTTGCACGGCGGAGCAGCGCCCGGACCCGGGCCTTCAGCTCCAGAATGTTGAAGGGCTTGGTCAGATAGTCGTCCGCTCCGCTCTCAAAGCCGATGAGCTTATCCGCATCCTCGCTTTTCGCGGTGAGCATAATGATGGGCACATTGGAAAACTCGCGGATGCGCATACAGGCCTCCATACCGTCCACCTCGGGCATCATGACGTCCAGGATGATCAGGTCGAACCGGCCGTTCCGGGCCAGCTCCACGGCGGCGGCGCCGTCGAAGGCGCACTCCACCTCATACCCCTCGTTCTCCAGATTGAACTTCATACCCTTTACCAGCAGCTTTTCATCGTCTACAACCAGAATTCTCATGTGCACTCTCCATTAATTCACCGTGATCTGATCCCGGATATCGGAGAATTTCCCCTCCCCGATTCCGCTGACCTTCATAATATCCTCAATTTTCTCAAATTGGCCGTGCTGCTCCCGGTACTCCACAACCCGCAGCGCCAGTTCGTTGCCGATACCCGGAAGTACCGCCAGATCCTCCGCCGTGGCTGTATTGATGTTCACCGTCACCTCCGGCGGCACCACTTCCTCCTGGGGAACCTGCTTCTGCGTGGAGACGGTGTACGTATCCGCCTGCCGGTCAGCCCGGCTGCCCAGAAACAGCCCCAGCAGCAGACAGAGAAACGCCGCCGTCACCGCCAGCAGAATTTTTTCCGTTTTGGTAGCTTTTACTTTCCCGTCCACAGTTGAACTCCCGGCTGATATTTGATATACTGTCCTTATATGCTTAATACTGTCGAAGCGTCTCTTCGGCAGTAAATCTGATACAGAATGTATTATATCATAGATGGAGCTTGATTGTCATGAATTCTCGCCGTTTTTTATCTGTTTTTTTGTTGCTGGCCCTTCTGGTCAGCCTGTTTGCCACTCCCACTGCCGCCGCCGTGGACGACCCCAATATCCAGGCCAAGGCCGCGCTGCTGGTGGACCAGGATACGGGAACCATTCTCTATGCCAAAAACGAGCACGATCATCTCTATCCCGCCAGCCTGACAAAAATCATGACCTGTCTTTTGGTATTGGAGGCCGTGGACAGCGGCAAGCTCTCTCTTGATCAGGAGGTCACCGCCCCCACTGTGGCTTTCAACGATCTGGACGAAGACGGCTCCACGGCAGGCATCAAGGCCGGTGAGATCCTGACGGTGAAAAACCTGCTCTACTGCATGATGGTGGTCTCCGCCAACGAAGCCTGCAGCATTCTGGCCGTCACGGTGGCCGGCTCCGTCAGCGATTTTGTGGATCAGATGAACGCCAAGGCAGAGGAGCTGGGCTGCAAGGACACCCACTTTGCCAACCCCATCGGCCTGCAGGACGCCGACCACTACACCTCCGCCTGGGATCTGTATCTCATCACGAAAGAGGCCATGACCCACAAGGAATTCATGACCATCTGCGACACCGCCGACATCATCATCCCCGCCACCAATCTCTCCGCGCAGCGGCATCTATACACCACCAACTATCTGCTCTCCGCCTTCCGGGCCCTTGGGTACATCGACAAGGACGCCCACGGCGTCAAAACCGGCTCCACCTCCGACGCGGGACACTGCCTGGTATCCACCGCCTCCCGGAATGGACTGAACGTCATCAGCGTGGTGCTGGGCGCTCAGAAAGTGAGTCTGGCGGGCGGCAAGACGCAGGTGCAGAGCTTTTCCGAGACTTCCCGCCTGTTCGACTGGGCGTTTGAAACCTTCGCCAGTCAGACGGTGCTGACACCCAACGACATGCTCCAGTCCGTACCCGTCACCCTGTCCAGAGAGGCAAGCTCCGTGGCTCTGCACACCAGCAATGATGTGGTGGCCCTGATGCCCAAGGACATCAAGCCGGAGGACCTTCAGCGCACGATCACACTGAAGCAGGACTCCGTCAAGGCGCCCGTCACTGCGGGAGAAGTTCTGGGCTCGGTGAAGCTTTCCTATAATGGCACTGTGTACGCCACGGCAGATCTGGTGGCACTGAACGACGTCTCCGCCTCGAAGCTGCTGACGATGTGGGACAACGTGAAGCTGTTTTTCTCCAAAACAATCGTGAAAGCCGCCTGCGCGCTGCTGGCTCTGCTGCTGGTAGCCCTGGTGATTTGGAAGCTCACCGTGGGGCGCCGCCGCTACCGCTATGGACAGAGCGTGCGTCATAGCGGTCAGCACTATCGCGGCAGACGCAGATAATACGCAAAAAAGGAAGGACCGCATATGCGGTCCTTCCTTTTTTGCTCACAGATATTGAACCAGCTCCGCCAGCGGCTTGCGGTCACTGTGAAGTTTGGATGGATGCGCCCCCTCAGCAGGGTAGCCAAGGGGCAGCAGGGCAATGGGCGTCAACCCTTCCAGCTCCGCCGGGAATTCCCGTTTCAGGGCTGCCGGGTCAAACACGCCGATATAGGTGGTGCCCAGTCCGATGTCCGCAGCCTGCAGCATCATCTGGGTGGTGGCAATGGCGGCGTCGATCTGGCCGTGGGCCTTGGCGTCCACCTCCCGGTGCCAGGAGGCCGTCTCATCACAGGAGACTACCAGCAGCACCGGCTCCCCGAAATGAAACGGCGTACAGCGGAGAGCCCTCTCCCGGGCCTCGGCACTGCGCAGCACCAGAATCCGCTGGGGCTGCGCGTTGTGTGCGGTGGGCGCGGACTGGGCCGCCCTCAATATCAGCTCCAGCTTCTCCGCTTCCACCGGGCGGTCGCTGAATTTACGGAGGGAATAGCGCGCATGTGTCAACTCTTCAAATGTCATGAAAACAAATCCTCTCTTGAGTTAGATTTCTTAGGATCCTGCTGATATTTTCCGAATGGTCACACCCCCCGTCGTCTTCACAGCGGAGACTCCGGGCGCGTCTTTACGCTCGGCGGCCCTGCTCTGAAATAGCCTGCCGGAACATCTCTTCCGTCTGCTCGATGGAGTGTTCCAGCGAGTACTGCCTGGCGTGCTCGGCATAGCGGTGCTCCATTGCCTGCCGCTCCTGTGGGTGCTCGATCCACCAGTCGATTCTCTCCGCCAGCGCGCTGCTGTCCCCCGCCGGAAACAGGCTCCGCTCATCCAGCGCAAACTGGGGGGTAGCACTGCGGGGGGAGTTGGCAATGATGGGCACCAGACCGGTGGCAAAGGCCTCCATACAGCTCATGGCCTCAATCTCGGCATCGGAGGCGTGGACGTACAGATCCGCCATGGACAGCACCTCGATCAGCCGCTCCGGGGAGTAGAACTCCATCACCAGGGGGTTGGGCAGCTTCTCGCTCTGCCTGCGATACTTCTTCTCCAGCGGGCCTTTCCCGGCCAGAATCAGCTGGATTTCCCCGGCATGGCGGGACTTGGCGCAGGCGTCGATCAGCAAATCCTGCCGCTTTTCACCCGAGTAGCGACCCACCATCAGCACGTTGAACCGCCCTGCCATCCAGTCCTCCTTGGGCCGCTTCTGGTAGTAAAAAACGGGCGCGATGCCGTTGGAAATGACATGGAGTTTCGCCGTATAGCCGTGAAGGCGGAGCTGGTCGGCAATCATATTGCTGGGGCAGTGGATATGGGTAAACCGGTTGTAGAACACATCCCGAAACCGATTATAAAGCCAGTCATTGGCGGTTTTATTATTGCCCAGATGGAAGGAAAAGGTGATATTTTCCGGTTGGCAGTGAAACGCCGCCGTATGGGGCACTCCGTATTTTTCCACATGGCGCAGTCCGGCCACTCCCAGCGGGGAAGGCATCATAAAATGCACCACATCCGCCCAGGCCGCCGCCTTCTCAAACGCATGCCGGTTGGGAATCGCAAGCCGCATCCCCTGGCTGGAAACCAGGTGCTCCACCACCGGCAGAAAACGCATCTGGTGGACGGCGTATTTATAGGCGGCGGGTTTCCCGCACGCGATAACCCGGACCTGATTGCCGTGGGCGGCCAGCGCCCGGACAAATCTGCGACCACTGATGGTGGTGCCGTTATTGGCCTCATCAAACTGGTCAAGAACCAACACAATCTTCATAGCAAACCGCACTTTCCTCCGAGATTGACCGGGCCCTTACTTCGCACTTTGCAGAGCCTTTTCCAGCCCGCGGGCCAGCTGGTCCGGACAGGAGGTGGATTTCCCGCCGCATCGGATTCCCTTCAGTTTGGTAATGGCTTCCCCTGCATCCATCCCCTCCACCAGCCTCGAAATCCCCTGCAGATTCCCGTCACAGCCGCCGATTACCGTCAGCTTACGAATAATATTTCCCTCCAGCTCAATTTGCATCTGCTGGGAACAAACGCCCTGTGGGCGAAAAGAATACGTCATAATGGTTCTCCTCTGTCTGTCTTTATCGAGGCTAGAGGATATCACAAATTTGCCAAAAAGGCAAGGAGTCTTTTGTGGGGAGCAAGTTAACCGCAAGCAATTCAATCGAATTCTGACATAAGAATGAAAGTATGAGATCCACAATCCATAGCAGAGCAACGGATTGTGGATCTTCCCGATTTCTCTCCGATTCCAAAAATAAAAACCGAACTCGATTACGCTGCAGAATGGCGGAAGCGGCTCATTCCTGCAGTTCATTTGGTTTTCTTTTCGCCCTTCGGTTTCCGATGAGCCAATACGGCCAAAACAATCAGAGATACAACAAAATAGACCACTCCCAGGTGATGGTTCGCGCAATACAGCAATGCGGCAATTCCCGCCGTTGACAAAATGCTGAGCAGGATGCGGGCCGCACTCAGCGGAGCCTGTCCTTTGATCTGCCCTGTTTGCCCGTTAATCATAACCTGGTAGACTTTCCCTTGAAACGTATATGAAGAAATCCACACCGGCAAAAGAACATATTGATAGTTGATTTCTTTAAAGTCAGGGGAAAAATCCAAATTCCGTACTTCATCCGCAGAAATCTGAGAGCGGATATTTTGATTCAGCCGCTGCGATATCTCTTTCTTTACCGTTTCCCAACAACTGTCCAGCGCAATGCTGTTGTTCTCGGCCTCAAAACCATAGAGGTACTCTTTGGCATAAGGCTTGACATCGCTGGCGTTAAAATCAAGCTTGACCAGTTTTTCGTCCACATTCTTGGATGCGTTTGCTTTCCAATGCTCAAAAGATTCGTCATACTCACCGCTGACTGCGGCCCACCGCGTTTTCTGAACCTGTTTCTGTTCCTGCACGGTCTTCCCGTCTCGCGTTACCGTTACGGTCTCCGTTACATAATAATGTGTGCCGGCATCAGCCGTGTAGCGGGAATGTGTTTCACAGTCAAAGAGGAAATGCGGTAAATATACCCCGTTGATTTTTTGCATTTTTGCCAGCTGGCGAAGTTCGCGGGGAGAAAAGAACCTCCCCTTAATCCAGTCTTTAAAGCAGCGAACCGCATCCTTCTGAGAAACTTGAAACTGAACCACTCCGTCCGGTACTACGGAAGCGGCAGCATCCTGTTCAATTTTAATAGGAGATGTGCAAAAAGGACACCTCAAAGCCGCAGTGGTCTTCTCAACGGTAATCGAGGCACCGCAGTTGTCGCAGTGGGCAGTTACATTTTCACCTTCAAGACCGGTGTTTAGCCGGGTATTCCCCGAATAGCTGTGTTTCGATACCGGCCCCTCCGAACCAAGCTCCTGTTTAAAACCGCAATAGGGACAAACGAGCATTCCGTCCTTCGGACTGAAAGTCATTTCACCGCCGCAGGAATGGCATTTCAGATGTTCAATTTCAACCACTTTTCCCTGTTCCGCCATACAATTACTCCACCTTCGCGCCGCATTGAGGGCAGAACTTCGCCTCTGCCTTTAATTCTATCCCACATTGCGCACACGTCCTTTGAGTTGTTTGGGCGGCGCCGCACTCGGGGCAGAATTTTGACCCAGGCTGCAGCATGGCGCCACACTTCATACACTTTACCATCTGATTTACGGGCTTCCCACATTTGGGGCAGAATTTCGAGCCCCCCTCCATTCCAGCGCCGCATTCCGGGCAGACTGCAGCCGGAGTCACAGGCTGCTGCGCAAACGCCGCTTTCGAGTCCCCTGGCTGAGCAAAGGTTTGATAAAAAGCGGAGCCCATCACCGCGCCTGCACCGAGTCCAATCCCTGCTCCGGCCAGTCCGCCTGCGTTTTTTGCCGCATCCGGGATCGAATTTGCCGCCTGAAATTGAGCATATTGAGATACGTTGCCTACCAGTCCCATTTCCGTACGTTTGTCGAGCATATTCTCGACTTCCTTCGGAAGTGATATGTTCTCAATGTAGAATGCATCCAGCTGGAGCCCCAATTCTCCAAACTTGACATCCAGCTTTTGATGGGCTTTCTCACTGATTTCATCATAATTAGCAGCCAAGTCAAACGCCGGAATTTTCAGCTCGCCAAGGAGGTCTGTCAACCCGGAGATGATCATTCGTTTGAGCTGACCGGTAATCCCGTCAACGTTAAATTCTCCGTTCGTCCCCGAAATTTTCCGCAGAAATACCAGCGGGTCATTAAGATGGAACGAGTAGATTCCAAATGCCCGGAGACGCAATATGCCCAAATCCGCATCTCGTAGCATAATGGGGTTCTCTGTCCCCCATTTTTGGTCGGTAAACTGCTTGATGTTGTAAAAATAAACCTCGGCTTTAAACGGAGAATTGAATCCATACGGCCAGGAACGAAGCGTCGTGAGAATCGGTAAATTTTGCGTGGAAAGGGTATAGAGTCCGGGGCCAAATGTATCAGCAGCCTTGCCCTCGTTGATAAATACCGCCGCCTGCGATTCCCGAACCGTCAGCTGTGCGCCCATTTTAATTTCCTGCTGATTCACCGGAAAACGATAGACCATCGTATCCTGTGAATCATCAAGCCATTCAATCACGTCAATAAATTGATTTTTTGCAAAATTAAAAAGGCCCAAGATATCATCTCCGTTCAATTATAATAACTAAATAATTCCAGTTGGATTAGACCGATTTCTGCTCTCGGAAAGGTTTTCGCATATGTGCAAGCAGCTTGCAGCGCAGTGCTGCCGTTAATCTCCCGCTGTATTTTAGGTTTTAATAAATATATTTCCATTATATACCTGGTTTCCTCCTTTTTCAACAACAAAAACCGTTGAAAAAAACCATGGATGTGCAATTGAACATATGATACGCCTATGATTCTTACCGCCGGGCAGAAAAACACTCCAAATTTATCAGATTGCAAACCCAATAAATGTGGAGTGTTTATAGCTTTGATCGAAAGATGTTTGTGTCGCTCTTACTTCAGCTTGGCAGTCAACTTCTGAATCGTTCTCTTTCTATCGGCGTACGAAAGTCTCCGATCCGTTGCGCCCCCGGGATTTACATTGCCACTGCTTTGCCCTGCTGTTTTCTCTCCAGAACCAGCCGGTCGGCGATCATGGCGATGAATTCGCTGTTGCATTTGCAACTTAACTTTCAAAACCCTTGCGCTGCAATAACTTTATCGTTTACAAATGGCACATAATCATATTGATTTATCGCTTTTGGCCTAATTGTTTATTGCCACGAGTACCATATCATAGATTATCCAATTTTGCAACTCGAGATTGCTATACATTTAAATATATATAGCATCTAGTTCCGCAACGTGTAGCACACTACTTGCTTTCCAGTTTTACAATTCTTATTTCATGATCTTCTAATTTTTGATTCTGTTCTTTTTCATTTAAGGTAATTTCATCAATCTTTCCAGACAAATTCTTAATTGAACAGTCTAGGCTTGTTATGCTTTTAATTAGCGGTGCAATCAGTTTAATAATTGCAAAGATAAATCCACCCAAAGCAATTATTACAGATACTACTCCCCACTCGGTCATATATCTATTCCCCCTTTAAAAAAGGGTAGTGTATAAGCGATATTCAATAAATCCCTTTTAATCTGTAGTTACCGAATCAATTGCGTCATTTATTTTCTGTGTCTGTGTGCCGGTACCGTCAATAGTTTTTCGCAAATTGGTTTGCAGCCTCCGGCAGAACAAGGTCAACCGGCAATATAAGCATCCTCAGCACACGCTTGAAGATGCATCATATTCATGTATTTCTTGTTGCCCCATTGAGTGCCTGCTACATGGCGCAAACGAGCGCAGACCAGCATCAGCGCTGACTCGCCATCGGGGAAAGTGCCAACTACCCGAGTCCTGCGTCTAATCTCGCGATTCAGGCGTTCAATTACATTGTTGGTGCGGATTCTAGTCCAGTGCTCGAAAGGGAAATCAGCATATGTAAGTGTCTCATCTACGGAATCTTCCACCTTTTTTGCCGCTTCCTTCAGCTTCATTTCCCGTAGTATTTCCACTACCTCGGAAGCCTTTTTGCGGGAAGCAGCCTTGCTTTCCTGTGCATGGATTGCCTTGAGCATTTTAGCCACCAATTTCACTTTGGAGCGAGGAACCACGGAGAATACATTACGGTAGAAATGGACGACACAACGTTGGTATTTGGCCTCTGGAAACACTTCTCCCACAGCTTCCAGCATACCGAGGCACTTGTCTCCTGCAATGAGTTTTACGCCGTCCAAACCACGGCCTCTGAGCCATTGGAAGAACGAAACCCAACTTGCCTTGTCCTCTTTCATGCCCTCTGCAGCACCGAGTACCTCACGATAGCCGTCTTCATTGACGGCAATTGCCACCAAAATGGTGACATTTTCATATTCACCGCCCCAGTTGCGGCGCAAGTAGATACCATCTACATAAACGTAGGGGTATTTTCCACCCTGTAGCGGACGATTGCGCCAGTCCTCAATATGAACGTAGGCTTTTTTGTTTAGCTCGCTTACGGTAGATGCGGAAACCTTGGTACCCCAAAGTGCTTCAGTGATATCCTCTACACGACGCACAGACACACCGGCCAAGTACATCTCAATGAGAGCTTCTTCTACTGAGCTTTCCCGTCGGCGATAGCGTTCAATGATAGCGGTCTCAAAACCAACGCCCTTGAGCTTCGGTACTTTGAGCGTCACATCACCAGAAGTGGTGGTGAGGTTACGCTCATAGTGTCCGGAGCGATATCCCTGGCGTGCCTCTGAACGCTCGTATTTTGCTGCCCCAGTAAGTTCAGCAGCCTCCTTGTCCAGCAGCTCGTTCAGTGTTTCCTCTACGCTGTTGCGTACCAGTTCCTTCAGCTCGTTCTTGATGATTCCCTCGTTCAGTTGTATAATCTTTTCGGACATGGTTTGGTTTTCTCCTTTCAGAATGGTTGTGTGGTAACTTTCATTCTATCAGAGATCTGCAAACCATGTCCCTTTTTTCGGTTTCTTAATTTGCGAAACTTATTGTACCTTATCTGTGTGCCAAAATAAAAAGCAATGACCACTGTATAAATGGTCATATAATCTTGATTCAATCTACCTTCAATAGCTAAAAAAATAAAAGCCACTGTCAATAAAACAGTGACAATACTTTTAACGCTAAATAGGTTTGATAACCTTTTATAAAATTGTTCCATTTAACGCTTCCTCTTATTCTGTATAATCTTCCCCAATAAGTTCTTTGTACCTATCAGCAGTAATTACACCATTTACAACATCTTGTTTAGCAAGTGTTTTAACATCAGCTTTAACAGATTCTAAAACACTAGCATAAGTTCTAGCGCCATCTTTAATTCTTCTCCAATAACTATATGCAATAGGATTAATCATTATTTTATCCCCCTATCTTTTCAAAAATAGCAATAATGCTATCGTCTTGTTGTGAATTTGCTTCTTCTAAAATTGCAGTTTTTTCATACAATTCAATTGCTGTATCATCTGATTGTTGTAATTGCAATTGAGTTTGTATTAAATCGTCTTGCAATTTCAACTTTTCTTCTGTTTCTTGTGTGGCTTGATATACATGATTCCCATTATCATCTATAATTTCTACATACCCATTTCTAGGAAGTAATTGTGGAATTGTTATAACATTGTCATTCATTCAAATATCGCCTTTCTAACCTAACGCCCTTATATAATAACACTCTGTAGTATTTCCACCACTAACAGATGAAAAAAAAGGTAGTTTTTTATTTTCTAAATCCAGATTAATAAATAAATTATTATTACTTCCTCTTTGCACTATAATTTTATTTGTAACTTGAATAAGATTACCGGAAGTTATATTTAAAAGTGGAATAGTATCAGCACTTAATGAAAAGCTAGATGTCCCAAATATAATTTTATTATTACAATTGTATATATTTACACCATCATTCCATAATAAGAAATTTGAAATGGTTCCAGTTAAAGAATAAGTAGTAACAAAATCAGTAGTATAATATAATTTTGAGTTGTTTCCATAATAAAAAACGCCATTAAGATATGTCAATCCCAAAATCGACGTTGTGGTACTATTAATTAAATTTGTCCATGTAATTAAATCATAACTTCTCATTATTCCATAATATGATGATGTAGTATATGAAAAATAGTAATATCCATTATAATACCCATAGCCATGAACAGTAGAAGCCGCTGTAATATAAGTAGACAAATTATTTATTAAATCAAAATTAACCCACGTAATTCCATCGGTACTATTAAAAATACATGCATAATTTGTAGCTACCCCTTTTGCATTTGGAGTAAAAATTATTATTGATATTTTCCCGTTATTAACAACAAATTCTGAACTCATTGTAGTAAGTGTATATGTTGAAGCTGTTTCTAATGACTTAGTTTTTGTAAAAGTTACAGACAAACTTGTAGAATAATAAAAATTTAATACTAATCTAGAATAGTAGTATCCACTATTATCGTATTGTCCTTCTACTGTAGAAGAAAGAATTATAACATAATTAGATCCTATTTTTCCTATTCTACCAAATGCTAAATCTCTACTTGAATCATACAAACTTAAGGTTATTGTATTGACAAGAGTCAAGTCACCGATAGAATTTATTGTTGTAGCTGTCCAAATACGATAATAAATAGTAGCACCTGAATAATAAAATGATAAAATAATATATTGATTATTATCTTTATAAATATCCAATATTCTATCACCATTAGTAAATGAAATAGTTCTAGCTTTTCCATATGTAAATTCAACATCTGGTAGTACATTATTTAAATCAGGATATGTATTTTTGTTTATATCTGCACCGTTACAAAGAAGCCATTTATTACCCAAGTCAGTCCTTATTGTTGTTTTTATGTCTCCTATTTTTTGAATATCCAAGGCACTAAAGGCATCATTTACAGTAGGATTATTTGCAGGTGTTAATCCTAATTTTGTTGCTGTTGTATCAGATAAAAGATTTGCTTTATTTAAAGCTGTTCCAATTTCTTGTGTTCCAGTTCCATCATTGTTTGCAAATACATCTGCTTTTAAAGTCCCAGCTGTATTTGCGGCTTTCAGTTCATCAAAGTTAGATATATTTGTCAAATCAAGTTTGATACTATTATTCTTTCCATTGTCTAATGGAATTCTATCTTTCATTTAAGCCCCTCCCATATACGCATCACCGCAATATAAAAACGCCTTTGCCATATAGTCGATATAAGTATTTAATTCGTTTAAATTTCTTTCCAGAATATTGATTTGCGTATAATCAAATGTGTTATTAAAGACAATATCATTAAGTGTTGATAACTTGCAGAACGCATCAATTAATAGTTGAATGTTATTTCTAATTCTGTCTGCTTCTACTTTAGTCAGGCTTTCACCAACTACCCATGTTTTAATATTGGTTATACCGCTTGAATATCCATATGAAGCAATATAATCATTAATATATCTTGTATTTCCTTCTATGCGGTTCAAATCGGTATAATTGAGGTACGCCATTGAAGTTTTATTACTTATATCTATTTCGGTTCTGTCTGTAATAGGTGCTACCCATGCCATTAAATCACCCGGCCTTTCGTTGAACCAGATAAACCACCGGCAGACATTTCAAGCGTATTTTCTTCGATCATAATATTGTGTGTTCCAAAATCTGTTGCAATTCCAATAACGTCACCTATTTGCAATGCTGGATTCTGCCGCCATTTTGAAGTGATTATTTGCGTGTTCGCATAGTAGGCCAGAAGCCAGTTAATAACCGTGTTTGCCTGTGTTGCCGTGCTAATAAATTGATTATCTGTAACTTTAATTGTTGAACCATCGTCTACATTGGAATTTGTGTATGAAGCTGTTAATTCATTTTCTACCAGCTTGATTCCACTTACGGTTATTTGTGTGTTTGCTGTACCTGTAACAGTAGCACTATTAAGTGTGCTGCTAACCAGCGTACCGCCTGTAACTGTAATTCCTGTTGCATAACTAACGCTGAGGACAAATGTTCCATTTTCTGTTGGAGTATACGTTGTTAACTGCTCACTTGTCGTGCCTAACGCATAGGTTTTATAAGTAACCGTGATTGACTGAATAACATCATCAACTGTAATGGTTGGATTCTGTTCTATGTTTGACGTAATTTCAAAATTGCTGCTAGTGGCTGATTTCACGCCAATATAAACCGTATCACCCGCTTGCCAATACTGCTTACAGGCCGCAATACATAGGCTTGTTAAGGCCTCTCGCGCCGTACCATCAATTACCGTTGTTACTGTGTAATTTTTTAAAGTTGCGTCAATGCTGTATTTAGTGATACCAGCAGCAGCAAATAATGATTGTGCGATCTGGTAAAGCGTCTTTGCCTGATACAATGTAGCATCTATTTCAACATCTAGCTTCGATAATAACGTGCTGCCAGTTAATTCGACTGTTCTTTGTGTAATTGTTGGCTTACCGCTTAATTCGTGATAACCTACTTGAAACATTTCATCATCATAACCAACACTCGTTACAATCGGCTGACGTTCTACAATGAATTTCCGCCTTGAAGATAGATTCATAGGATTATATTCTTTTCCAACATTAACAAATGTAAAATCAACTGAACCTTCTGAAAGCTGCGTAGAAATAGGATTAAACTTATCTGTCAACTTTAACGCTGTTAAATTATCGTTTGTGAAGATCGTATAAATACCAAAATTAACTTGTGTCAGTTTTGCGCGTGTGAATGCCTTACACCACTTTTTAAAAATAATTTTAACTACATTGGTTTCATTAACTTCAAAATCCGATTGCCACTCAATTAAAGAATTATTAGTGATTGAATGTGTTATATTTCCTATCACAACATCAAAATCAACCGCATATTGTTTCAGCTTCTTTGAAAAGACTAAGCTAATTCCAATAGCATTGATATTATCAGTAGTTGTAATTTGAATGTATGGATAACTGCTAAAATTACCGTCTGCATCTGACAAAAAATCTGGACGAAAGCCAACTTTACAATCAGTAATAGTTGACACTGGCACAAATACGAAACTACCGTCAAGAAATGTTTCGTTCTGTTCCAGTGTCATTACTTTTATATTTTCTTCTATGCTATGATCGTTAATCACCTGCGCTGAATTACTAAACGCCATTTCACTCGTTTTAGCTGTTACCGCTGCCGTGTCCCTTGCGTCAGGGTCTATTTGACCATATTCTATCTGTACTTTTAAGGAAGGCCGCAAAGGCTGCTTCATCTTGTTATTAAAATCAGTTGTTGTCGTAAACATCAGGATATTTCACCCCAATCATAATATCGGTAAAACATGGTTGACCCGCAATAAAACGGAACATCTTGTTATAGCTTGTTGAAGTCCTAATAGCATTTACCGTGTGTTCCGTCCCGTCTAAATCGTCAAAAGTAACTGCAAATTGGTTTGCTGTTGCTGTAATCATCGTGTTAATTTGTTCTGCGGTTAAATATGACCATGTTAAAGTGTTATCCGCATATTTCCAGCCGCTTATATCGCCAACAATCCCACCCGCCAATGTAGTAAACGTGTTAACAATATTGTCTGTACGCTTCATTTTTAGTCCATCAGGATATTTAAATACTGCACCATTAATCATAAACGCCATTAGACTTTCACCACCTTTGCAATTCCTAATTTCGTCCTCGCCGCATCGCCTAACGAAACGATTTGCTCACCGAACTTTTCACCACCTACATTTACAACAAGCTGAATTACCCCGCCAGAAGTATCCCCAGACGTGCTAGAAAGGCTTGTAGCGGCTGTTAATGCATTTATTAGTGTTGACATACCAGACTGGTATTGGTTAGCTTCTGCGGCTGTTAAAACCATTTCACCTTTATGTAATTCTGCAATATAACCATCATAAGGAACTTCTTCTAATCCGTTTCTGTGTGATCCGCTTCTACCACCACCACCAGAAGAACCTGTTACACTACTTCCAAAAGATAAAGCAGCTGTAAATTTGTCTATAATCCATTGAACTTTCTGTGATACCCATGTTGTAATATCTGTCCAAATAGCTTTTAATCCATCCCATAAAGCTGTAAATATGGCCTTTCCTGCTGCTGTAAATAAAGAAATAAATCCTTTTAAAATATTCAGGATTGCATTCCAGAAGCCGCTCCAATCCCCTTTAAAGGCACTATCAAAGGCTTTAAATACAGATTTGATAATTGCTATGACCGATTCAAAAACGGCCTGTATACCCTTCCAAATATCATTAAAAGCGGTTCCTTCTGTCTGTGCGCTTGTGACAACATCGGATATTATAGAAATTAATCCTGTGATAATCGGTTTTATTGCTTCAATAACAGAACCAACAACATCAAATACAGTTTGAATTACCGCTTGTATTTCTGGCATATGCGCCGTTATATAATCTGCTACTTGCTGTATAACAGGCATTAAATCAACGGCTAATTTTGTTCCAATGGCACCGAAAGAATCTTTTAAGTTTTCAATGGTATCTCCAAGTTCAACACCGGAAGTAACGCTTTCATTAGACATTACCAAACCAAGATCATGTGCCTCTTGCTTTAAGTCTGCTATTCCTGCTGTTCCGCTATTCAGGATAGGCGCTAATTCTGTTCCAGCTTTCCCAAATAGTTCTGTTGCCAGCTTTGCACGTTCAGTTGTATCACCAATAGACGCAAGCGCATTTAGTGATTCATTCAGCATTTCATCTTGTGATTTCAATGGAGGGATATCATAGAAGTGCAGAGAGTAAAAACCCCAAATGTGATAGAATCAAAAAAAGAACAAGGTGGTGTTTGCAATGCGCAAATATGACAAGGAGTTTAAAGAAGAAGCGGTCAAGCTGTCCGATGAAATCGGCGTGAAGCAGGCGGCGGCACAACTTGGCATTCCGTACTACTCACTGGCGGAGTGGCGGCAGAAACGAAAGGCCTTCGGAGACCACGCCTTCGTCGGCAGCGGTATTCGCCGTGACGCGCCGCTTTCCGAGAACGAACGCCGGCTGATCAAGGAAATCTCGGAGCTACGGAAAGCCAATGAGATTCTCAAGGATGCGCTGGGTTTTTTCGCCAAAGACCGGAAACGGTAAAGCTGGGGCGGTTGTATGAGTACATCACGCTGCGCCGTGAGCGGTTCTGCATTCATACCATGTGCCGGGTTGTAAAAGTCAGTGAATCCGGGTACTACCGCTCTTTGCAGTCGGCTGGCAAGCCAAAACCGTGGCAGCTGCTTCTGGTCAAAATACGAGAGGTTTACAAAGAAAACCCGGACAATGACAATTATGGTGCGCCTCATTGAGGATCTCAAGCGGGCATTGGAGCAGAACCGGCTGGAGAGGCGCTGGCGGGTCTATCTGCGGCCGGCAATTCTCGTCATCGACGAGGTCGGGTATATGCAGCTAAACCGCCAGGAGNCCGAGCTTTTCTTCCGGCTGGTGTCCGAACGCTACGAGCACGGAAGCATCATCCTGACCAGCAACAAATACTTCAGTGACTGGGGTGAGCTTCTCAGCGACACGGTAATTGCCACAGCCCTGCTCGACAGGCTGCTGCATCACGCCCATGTGATCAATATCCGTGGCCAGACTTACCGGCTGAAAGATCGGCTCAAGGCCGGCGTCCAGACAGTTCCGCCGGCGGATATTCCGGCGGTAGGGTGACCGGCGATATGGGTCATTTCCGACCGGCGTTTTCGGTCAAAATAAAACCGGCGTTGACAATCTGTACTGTTCCGCTAGTGCTTGTTATCTTGTCATACAAGCCTGAGATATTATCTATGGTATCCTGTATAGCTTGCCTGTAATAGCGCCGTAGTTGCGCGTTATGCGCTTGCTGTGACTTGTTATATAGTGCTTCCTGTGTCTTGGCAATTCTGGTTGACCAGTAAGACATTAGGCAACACCGCCATTGTCAAAACTATATAAGCCTGTCTTAGATTCCTGTTCCGCTTGCAACTGTTCAAGTTCTGCATCTGGATCACTGACAAAAGGCAACAGAGAAAGCAATGTTTTATCGCTTACAATACCACGCAGACTATTAATTACCTGCGCCGCTTCAAGCGTGTTAACAGGCAGATTTCTGGTAAAGGTAATCGCAACATCACGCCAGATTGCAGTTGTACCGATTAATTCAAGAATGGCGCAGATCAATTCAATACGCCGCTGTAACGCTTTCTTCATGTTACTTTCTATTGCCGAAGAACTGTTTTCAAAGCCAACCAGCTTATAACGCATTGCTATACCAGACTGTGCAAGCAACTTTTCATCATTAAAATCAGGACTATTAGCTATTTTGTGAATTGTATCATTTACATTTTGAAGCATGTTATTTATCTGCGTGTCCGTAATGGACTTATTAAGATATTCGGCTGAACCATCAGCATCAAGCACAAGCACCCTATTTTCTTTCATGGTTGCTAATGTGGTTTCATCAATGTCAGCGCCTTTTAAAACTAAATAAGCATCACAGAATGCTTCAAAATCATCTACTTCACTTGAAAGCAGTGTGTTATAGGCATCTTGCAGCGTCATTACTTTATCGAAAACGCTGCGCATATCATTGTTAAGTTTAAATACCGTAATCGGTACTTGTCCAAAATAATGTTGTGCAGGTACATCAATCAGTGTCATTTCCCCAAACTGGCTAGTAGCCTTATAGCGGCTGATCGTATCGGCAGAATAAATCTCAATAATCCAGTCTGGATTGTTTGTTACAATATCATCAATTGTATAATCGCGGTAATACCTAATCACATACATTAGATCACCGTCCAAGGTATCACTATAAACAGGAATACAACAATCAAGCACTTTGAAACGCTGCTGTAAATCTGCGTCAAGATAGTTTATTTCAAAAGACACGCCATAAATCAATGCATTCAGAAGCAAATCACTATCTTCCGTTTTGATATCATTGTAATTTAGAATATCTCTAACGTTGTCAAATCCTTCATCATTTGAAGAATAAGTAATTCCTATACCGGTCATATATCCTAAATAATTTTGCACAATGTTATAACAGTAATTCGTAACAATACGGTTGCACGGCTTATATTCATTTGTCACTGTTTTTTGCAAAATTGCTTGCCGTCCATCGTAGTAATCACGATATCTTAGTAATCTAGGCTTGTGCGTAGTTTCATAATTGTTGATTATCTTTTTAACTTTATCGGTTGTTAATTCTTCGTTCTGGCTAATTATATACACCTTATCACCCCTTAAAATAAAAAAGGCGGCTTATAGCCGTCATAAACCCAACATATTTCTATCAAATGTCTTTAGCTTTGTATTCCTGCGGTATTCTTCAATGGCATATCGTAACGCCGCCATTGCATCATCCTGAAAATCTATAGGTTCATCAAGATACAAACCGCTTGTGTTATCTTTTTTCCACTTCCATTGCTGTATTTCCTTAATCGTATTAAGGCAACCACCGTTAATATGAATCTTATGTTGTTTTAGATAATCTATCTGCGCCTTCACACTTCCAGCTTCTTTTTTTACTGGCTTTGCATTATATCCAGCTTTCCGCAACATCTGAATTCTGTCAGGTTCAGCAGAATCACACCACATTGTTTTATGCTTGTCCACTTGCATCGTATCTAATATTAATATAATTTCAGACATATCTTTTTCATGTGCATACAATTCCCTTAGAATATACATTTCATCATCCTTGAAGCCTATTTCTAAGCAAGCGTCAGCATGGTTAAACCCAAAGTCGTGACCATATACAATCTTTTCATAGCGTTCAAATTCTAGTGTCAAATCTTCTATTTGATAGTTAGCCAGGATTAAACCGCCGGTTTCACCCCATTCACCCAAGCCATATACTTTATAACCTTCCGGGTCTTGTTCCCTGCGCATTTCCATACGCCGCGAATAGCTTTCGTCTATAAACCTATTGTCAAGATATGCCGTATGGCACTTATATATATCTGCGCTGTCATAGTCCCAATACTTTCGCTTAATCCAATGGCTTGCCGATACGGGGTTAAATGTTAATGTTATCTGATAATACAGGCCGTCAGGCAGCTTGCCACGCAAACGATCATCCAATATATCAACGTCGGCTTCCCTAAGTTCTGTTGCTTCTTCCACCCATATCCAACAGATTTTACCGCTGCTGCTACTGACTGACTTAACACGTTCCCTTGCGCGTTCGTCGTTGAATCCACGGAAGATAATATTATTACCTGTGATACTACACGTCATTGCTAAAGGGGTTGTGGTGTACGTCCAGTACGCCGACAACCCCATAGTGTTAATTGCCTTTACAAGTTCAGCAAAGGTAGAATCTTTATGACTCGTTTCTGTTTGCCTTACCACAAGCAGATTTGCACCTGTATACTTTGGGTCACTTAGTTTTAATATATAATTCATTGCAACATCAACACTTTTCCCGCTACCGGCTCCCCCCATAGCAAGTCTATAACGCGCCTGTGTGGCGTTGAAACCTTTGAATGCTAAGTTATATTCTACCCGCATGTAAAGCCGCCTGTAGTGCGTATATCTGCGCAATAGTGCAGTGATAACGCCATTCTAACGCAGATAAGCGATTGTATAAAACACCTATAATTACCAGCAGAACAGCAGCTAAAATCAGTACAACAATCATTCTTTTTCACCGTCCCCATAGTCAATAGAAATATCAATCTGCCGCAAGCTAATATCTTGTTCGTCTTTTGGCTTGAATCCTGCGCGGTCAAGAATATCCTTTGCAGCAGCAAGCTTAAGGCAACACCGCGCAATGGCATAAAAAATCCACGCCATCTGCCCATATTGACAAACAGTGTGGAAAATCTTTGCTTTTTCTTCGCAAGCGCAACCTGAATCAGACTGCCAGACTTGGTCTGTCAGCCAGAATCAGATTTNCCAGCGCAAACAGCATATTCAGTTTTGCGGTCTGCTTCTGCAGGCCTCGGTATCGTGTCTTTCGGTATCGAAGCAAACCCTTTACAACGCCAAAAACGTGCTCGACTTTTGCTCGGACGGACGACTTCTCATGCTCTCTGCGCTTTAACTGAGCTTGCGATCTGGTGGAACCCTTTTTCATCTGCGAGGGACGACGATTGATTTTATAACGAATGTGCTTGCCTGAAAGGTTTTCGATNATGGCCTCTTCACGCTTTTCAGCTCCAAGATAGCCGCTGTCCCCATATACAACCGTCTCTTCTCTGGTCAATAACTTTGAAGTCATGATGACGTCATTGACGTTCGCGGCTGTAACTTTCACCGTGTGAACCAGACCACTGTCTTTGTCCACACCTACGTGCGCTTTGTAGCCGAAGTGCCACTCATTGCCCTTTTTCACCTGATGTGCGTCTGGATCCCGCCGCTTTTCCTGATTTTTTGTAGAAGACGGTGCAGCAATAATTGTTGAGTCCACGATGGTGCCCTTCTTTAAAAGCAGGCCCTTTTCTCGCAGCAGTTTTACTACCTGTGCAAACAGCTGCTCCTGCAAACCATTGTGCACGAGGATATTCCGAAAGCGGCCGAGCGTATCGCCGTCAGGCACCTGATTGCTGGAATCCACGCCGCAGAAATCCGAAAAGGCGCGGCTGTCGATGGCCTCGGCAACCGTCGCTTCGTCGGACAGGTTATAGAGGTTTTGCAGCAGATACAACCGCAGCATCAGTTCCAGATCATAGGGCTTGTTCCCGAGCTCCCCTTTGTAGTAGCACGGCTTGATAATGGCGACCCATTTGCCCCAGGGAACGATCCGCTCAATCTGTTCAAGGAATTCCTTTTTCTTTGTCCGCACCTGTGCCAGTTCATCGTTCAGGGCCGACAGACTCATTTGTTTATCCATGACTGAATTTTATCACTTGGAGACATTTTTTGCACGCAGTTTTCTGTGCGGTGTTGCCTTAACACTATCGTTTTTACTTGATTGCATTAACTTCTTAACCTGTTTAGCAGCTTCAACAGCCATATACTTAAATTTTTCTTTATTTTGCCGTTGAAGTTCAGCCGTAAAAATATCAGTATCTTTCCAAACACTGATTGTTGTTTCGTCAACGCCTATCTTTTTAGCAATATCCTTTTGCTTCAACCCGTCAAGCATAAGCGCAATACATTCAAAATGCTTTTGGTTTAGTTCAGTTGGCTTCGTTGCCATTAGATACACCTGCCTTTCTATTAATTGTTACCTTTTTCACAAATATACCGTTTTTTTTTAAATCGTCAAGCCGCAAAAGACTATACAATTGTGTTTTCATTTCTTTTGAATCATATCTTGATCTTATGTTATTGTTAGCATTAACTAACTTTAAAAGCTTTTTAAAATCAAAAAAATACATATTTGCAATAGTATTTGTATAAGACAACTTTAGAAGATAATCAGCACCACAATAATCTATCCATCCTTTATGATTCCAATCTTCTTGACTATATCCCAACTCAACATACACATTTCCGGTCTGTTCTATTTTTTGGTCTACTTTAACTTCAATTTTGTAAGAATTGTTTACCACAAAATCGACATCCGTTTTTTGATATGATTGATTTAAAGTCACATCTTCTACCTCATTACCCCTAGAAATAAGCCAATCATATACTATTTTTTCACCTGTATTCCCGGAAGTATGTTCATAGTCTGTTCTATCAATTTTCATATTTAATCCGTCCTTTCATTCATGCGCTGGTACCGCGATAATGCGCCTACAATGTGTATATGGTTCCCTAGGCCTACACACACCACTTCCCCAAGTGGCTATAGGCAACGATATAGCGCCAGCAAAGGTTATTTAATCTAGCAAGATGATATATAGCAAAAGCCGCCACACCTTTCGGTATAGCGGCATACTATCTATTTATTTAATTACCAATAGAAACAATATATTATAATATACTAATATATAAACTAAAACTTACATGTAAAATTGATCTTTTAAAGGCTTTGAACGTTTAAAGTCTGGTGCTTAATCTTTCCAAAAATCACCAATATTAGATAAGATACCTTTAGCATAATCGCTACAACCTGACATATTATTATAGTTTTCTGGTTCTTCCGCAAAAGAAATATTAATATCTTCATGATCTACTTTTCCATCAATATCATTGATGGAATAATCTTCACCAGATTCTTTAATATCAACTTTTTCCGGTTTTTTATATTGTTTTAAAAATATTACTTTTCCGTTAGCAGCATTATTTCCTAATTCTTTATCTTTATTTATATCTTTATCTTTATCTTTATTTATATCTTTATCTTTATGGTTTTGTCCGGTTTTGTCCACTTGTCCACTTAGTTTTCTTTGGACTGTTTTTTTATTTACGCCTAATTCTTCTGCAATTTCAGCTTGTGTAGAACCTTCGGCATACATTGAAAGAATCCTTTGCATATTTTCTTCATTGACCTTTGACGGCCTACCGCCTTTTTTACCATTTGTAACGTCTTTCTTATACTTTTCGCCAGCAATAAGTATTTGATCCTGCATCGTCGAAATACAAAAATCAATTAATAAATCATCAACTTTAACTTTTTCACCGGTAAATGCAGTTCTGAATAAAGCTTCATACGCTAATAAACGTTGATGTTCTTCTGGTAGTTTGCTAATTTGTAGAACATTACTCGGATAGATGGTGCATAAGCCGTTAGCAGATTTTTCATTCATAATAATTTCCTCCATTTAATTTAATTTCTTGCTGTTAAAGTTACATTTTCAAAATAATAATCAAGCATCGTCTGTAATTCTGGCGTTCGAGGGTATACCCAAATGTAGTAGTGCGGATTATCCCGGTCTACAAGTTTTTTTTCAAAGTAAAATCCGTGTTCGCTTAGATAGCAGTAAAGCCGAAGCCTCTTGCAATAGAAATAGTTTTCCATATCAATTCCTCCAATTTTCATTAATCTATAAAAAAAGCGCACCAATAGACGAACTATTACAGTCCGCTTTTTGGTACACCATTTTTTTGATTTTATTTAATTTTATATAATTATAACACAATTTGTATATTTTGTCAATATGTATTCATATATGTTTACATATTAGACATATTTATACACTTCTGAAATGATTACATAATCGTGACCACACGATCATGACCTAAATATATTATTATTCATTTAGTTGCCTAACTAGCGCAGGAAAAGATTCAGCTTCTTCTATAAAATTAAACATTATACCTCCAAAATGATTGTTACACAATGATTGCTACTATATGATTGCTAAGTATATTATTATTCATTTAAGGGCGCAAGTTCTTTTAATGAGATCATTTTATATCGTTTACCAAGATATTCATATCTTCCTTCATCACAACGAATTGGAATCTTTATTTCTTGTTGTTTAATATTTTCAAAGACACCATCAGATGCGACAGCCCAAATAAATTTTTTACCAACACATTTATTATGAAGAATATAGACATCAACGATAAAATATGGTAAAATTTGAGAATACCTAATTTACTATATAAAATAATAAGGAGAAACGAAAATGGATTCAACCAGTAAAAAAGACGGGGAATGGCTTCATGAAGCATCTACCATTATTCTTGTTTGCGGAATTATAGGATTTTTTGTCCTTATGATACTTGCAATGTATCAATATTCACAAATTAGTTTTCACGATCAAATATTTACATATGATGGGACAATTCCAGTATATATCTGGGTGTATATAATAAGCGCAGTTGTTGTTCTTATTTCTTCTATGGTTACGCGCTTATTCTTACATGGGTTAGGATCACTACTCATTGACAGTAGCATTATTTGTAGTATTCTTGCACAACGTGACAGCAACCCAACAAATACAGATACGGTAAGAAATATCGAAGAAGATATAGTTGAATAATGAAATAAAAAATAACACGTATGGAGTAATATCCAGCGTGCTATTTTTCGACTTGTTTTACTTTGCGAATTACAGATTAATACAGAAATTCCGCTTTAACGCGCTTGATATAACGATAAAAAGCAAAACAGGGTATATCTTTAGTAGATACACCCTGTTTCATCTTATAGGCATTATATCGCGCCTGTATCTGGTTTTACTTTTCCATGTCAAGCTATTGCAAAAATATGTGAAAGTGGCGTGTAGCGGCTTCCAGTGGCCTTGTGGAGCGTCCTAGCGGCGCTTGTTCATGTTTTCCATAGGGGAATATCTTGCATACTGCTTATGCAGGTCTGTCACATCAAGATCAAGATAGGCTTTTTCGGTTACCTGTACGCTGCTATGACCTAAGATGCGCGATAGCGTGTAGATATCCATACCGTTCATCAATGACCGTTTAGCGAAGTTATTTCGTAGCGTGTGCGGTGAAATGGTACTGCGTAGACCGGAAGAGTTGATATAGCGTTTAAAGTTGGTCTCAAAGCATGAAACTGACACAGGCTGCTTATTGGCCTTACTGCAAAACAGATACTCGCTTTCGACATAGCGATCTTTAAAGGTTATCCAAGATTTTAAAGCTTTTTGTGTTCGATTTCCAAAGAACACCATGCGCGGCTTGTGGCTTTTGGTTTCCTCTGCGCGTATTGCTATGGAAAGTCCGCGCAAATCCAGATCGTCAACTAGTAACCGTGTGCATTCGCCTATCCGCATACCTGTGTCCATCATTAAAATAATCATGGTATAGTCGCGCAGTTCATTGAAATACGACTTATCAAAGACAGATAGAAGCCTTGTAAAGTCTGCGTCGCTGATAAAATCTTTAGGTATTCTTTCGTTTTTCATCAGACGAATGCTCTTCATTGGGTTCTTTACAGTATCGCCATACAACCAGTTAAAAAAGGCGCGTAGGTTGCGTAGGTAATTATTAATCGTGGTTGTGCTTACGGTCTGCCGGTAGTCGCGCCGCCTTTCCTGATTGTTGTCGTTAAATCCGCTGTATACGGTGTATTTGCCACGTTCGCGGATATCCGAGATATACTGCATGATGGTTGCTTGCTTCACGTCTTTTAAAACAATTCCATTATCAATCAGCCATTTCCCAAAAAGTGTAAGCGCCTGTTCGTAACTTGCAAGCGTTCTTTTGCTTAGTTGCTTTGTTGTGCAGTAGATCATGTAGTCTTGCATGGTCGCGTCAAACTGCTGTTGCTTGGCTAAATTTTTCATACAAAAAACACCCCTAGTCTTTAGTTTGCGAAAACCAATAGACTAGAGGTGTTCATTGCTATTAACGATAGTAGTTTATTGCCACGGAAAGGGTTTTCTCTAAAAAAGTCAAAAGTCGGAATTCATCAAATCGCTGCGGCTCTAACGTTTCCCTGTTTTCTCTCCAGAACCAGCCGGTCGGCGATCATGGCGATGAATTCGCTGTTTGTGGGCTTGCCTTTGGTGTTGGATACCGTGTACCCGAAGAACTTCTGCAGCGTCTCCAGATCGCCCCGATCCCAGGCCACCTCGATCGCGTGCCGGATAGCCCTCTCCACCCTGGACGGCGTCGTCGCAAACCGCTTCGCCACCTCCGGGTACAGAACCTTTGTCACGGCGTTGATCACATCCATGTCGTTGACCGCGATTAAAATGGCCTCCCGCAGGTACTGATATCCCTTGATATGCGCGGGAACGCCGATCTCGTGGATAATGGAGGTAACCAGATTCTTCAGCTCGGCCGGATGTTCCTTTACCATCTCCGGCTCATCGCAGCGCATCGCTGCGCGCATACGCTCCAGCAGAGAGTTTTCTTCACAGGGCTTTGTCATAAAATAATAGGCGCCAAGCTCTACCGCTTCCGCCACGGTACGATCACTGCAAAACGCTGAAATCAAAATGATCTTGGATCCGTTTTCCCTTGATCCCTCACGGAGACGCTTCATGACGCTGAACCCGTCCAGTCCGGGCAGCACCACATCCATCAGGATCAAATCAGGAATACGCTCCTGTGCAATCCGCAAAGCTTCCAACCCGTCACCCACGGAATCTACCACCGTAAATTCCTCTGTTTTCTCTATGGCTTCCCGCAGCATGCCGCGGAAATCCTCATTTGCGTCTGCCAATAATACCGTTCTCCTGTTGTCCATGTCTTCCCCTGTCCTTTTCACAGATTTTCACCTTGTTCTTGCGGGTTCAACTTTTCCGACGGATTCTTGAAGCTTCAAATCACGTTGCCTATAAACTAGCATAAACGGACACGTTTTGCAACAGCAAACTGTAAATAATTCCCAAAAAACTTTCGACGCGTTTTGCAAATACTAGGTCTGTCAGGATGCGTTTTCCACACAGCCGCTGTCCGCGTCAGAGAGCATATTGCGGATCAGAATGCCGTATCCGCTGGTGGGATTGTTTAAAAGGACATGGGTCACGGCGCCCACAAGCTTGCCGTCCTGAAGGATCGGGCTGCCGCTCATTCCCTGGACAATACCCCCTGTTTTTTCCAAAAGATCTGGATCCGTCACCGTCAGCATCAGGTTGCGGGAGTCGCTGTCGGTGTTCAGAATTTTGGAAATCTGAACCTCGTATTCCCGCACCTCATCGCCGTCTACGTTGGCCAGGATGGTGGCTGCACCGGTGTGCACTTCGCCGTTCTCCGCCACGGGCATGGGTTCTCCCATCCGTGCCACCAGTGCTTCATCCGCCAGAGAACCGAAGATGCCGCATCCCGTATTGGCATACAGGCTGCCGGTGTCCGTGGTCAGGTCAAAGCTGCCTTTCAGCTCACCGGCGCTGCCTACCTCGCCCCGCTTTACAGCCTTCACGGTGGAGGGAAGAATGGTGCCGGAAGAGAAGGGCATCAGAACCGCCGTGTCGGTGTCGGTGATTCCATGACCCAAGGCGCCGAACACGCCTGTGTCCGGGTCGTAGAAGGTCATGGTGCCGATACCGGCCATGCTGTCGCGGATCCAGGCGCCGATGCAGTACACGCCGTCATTGTTGGTTTTTGGCGTGACCGTCAGCGTTTGAACGGCAACGCCCCGCCGAACCTGGAGCTTGACCGCCTGTCCGCCTGAGGAGTGGAGTATCCCCTGAAACTGCTCCGTAGAAGTCACCGAGGCGCCGTTGCATTTCAGGATGGCATCACCGGTCTCCAGTCCGCAGGACCTGGCGGGAGAGCTTCCCTCCGACAGCTTGACCACCAGCACGCCCTTGGAGAAGAGCTTGATCCCGATGGTGTGCCCAACCGGAATCAGGGTCTGGGCGGTGGAAGTTGCGGCTGTGTCCTTCACCGTGGCTGCCCGCGCCGTTCCGGTAAAACCGGACAGGCACAAGGCCAGGCTGAGACACAGGACTGCGCCGCCCCGCAGCCGTTTTTTTTGCTTTTGAAAGCGCTCATGCAAAGAGATCACTCCTTTCCGAAACGCCGCCGGCAGAAAATTTGCCGGCAATGATATCATTTGCGAAAAGGAGATCGCCACGCCGTGTAAAATCCGGAAGCGCCGCCATGGGGAATTCTTCCAGCCGTGCAGGGACGGCACTTGCGAAAATACCGCTCCAAAAAGAGAGAAAATCCAAAAAAATTTACTAATCGATTGTAAAAGAAACACCGCAAGCAAAAGCCCACGGTGCCTCTTCCGGGCTCAGTCCCGTCTGTTAAAAATTTTAAAGATATCCTCGAACGGATCATCCTCCGGCTGCGCCGAATGGTCGTCCTCCATGGACAGCGGCGTGGGTTCGGGTGCGGCGGCGGGCTCTCCCGCCGGACGGGTTTCCTTCGCGGCCGCAGACTCCTCCCTAAGCAGCGGCGCACCGGGAGCCTTTTGGGGGACGGGTTCTTTGTCAAAGCCGGTAGCGATGACGGTAACGCGGATCTCATCGTCCAGCGCCTCGTCAAAGGTGGCGCCGAAGATGGTCAGCGCGTCGGGATGTACGGCCTGCTGCACCAGGGACGCGGCCTGCTCCACTTCCTCCAGACCGATGTCCATAGAGCCAGTCACATTGATCAGGACGCCCTTGGCGCCCTCGATGGAGGTCTCCAGCAGCGGGCTGGAGATGGCCATGCGCGCGGCCTCTTCCGCCTTGCCCTTGCCGGCCGCGCGGCCGACGCCCATATGGGCCATGCCGGCGTTTTTCATGATGGCCGTCACATCCGCAAAATCCAGATTGATAAAGCCGGTGTCCCGGATCAGATCCGAGATGGACTGCACCGCCTGGCGCAGCACATCGTCGGCAATCTCAAATGCGTTTGCAAAGGTAATTTTCTGGTCGGTGGCATGCTTGAGCCGCTCGTTGGGGATGATTACCAGGGAATCCACCTTGTCCTTCAGTTCCGCAATCCCCTTTTCGGCCTGCTGCATCCTGCGCCGGCCCTCAAACCCGAACGGCTTGGTCACGACAGCCACCGTCAGGATCTCCATCTCCTTGGCGATTTCCGCCACGATGGGCGCGCCGCCGGTGCCGGTGCCGCCGCCCATGCCGGCCGTAATGAATACCATATCGGTATCCTCCAGCGCCTTGGCGATCTGGCTGCGGCTCTCCTCCGCGGATTTACGGCCCACCTCGGGGTCGGAACCGGCTCCCTGCCCGTGGGTCAGTTTCTCACCGATTTGAATTTTATAAGTGGCGCTGGAAACATTCAGCGCCTGCTTGTCCGTATTCACTGCAACAAATTCGACGCCTCTCGCGCCGGATCTGACCATGCGGTTGACAACATTGTTTCCGCCGCCGCCCACGCCGATAACCTTGATATTGACAACAGTATCAGGGCTGGTTTCCAAGCCAAATGCCATAGTGGTGCCTCCTACGATCGATCAGTTGTGCAAACGGGAGCGTGCTCCCGGAAAACTTCTGTATATTTCTTTTATTGTATGACACTTTCCGGTTGAGGTCAAGTGCCGCCTTGGGATTTTCAGGACTTTTTTCCGTCTCAAAATTCGGAGACGGCAGGGGTCAGCAGCCTCTGCCGTCGCTTACTTTCCGGGTATAAAATTGGCTTTTCCATCCACCCGGAGGCTGATGGTTCCGGTCTCGTTGGATTCCAACTTTCCAATCACCGCCTGCAGGTTCTGGAGTTTATAAGCATAATCCGCCCCGTAGGCAAGCTCCACGGTAAACCGTCCCGCATAGTCCATGGTGAGGATGGACGCATCGCCCAGATGGACGGCATTCACCTGGTCAAGTATACCATCTTTTTCCAGAGCGCCCAGCAGGGACAGCAGGCTCTCCTGCCGAGCGGAAAGCGCGGTTTCCACCGCCATGGAGGAGCCCACCGACGGCGACAGCATCTGGACGCCGTCGATGACGGCGTATTGCGACGCGTCCGCCGCCGCGGCCTGTGCTACAATCTTTCCGGAGGGACTGACCAGCCAGGTGCTGCCGCTCTGCGTCACGGCCAGGACCGTGGTGCACTCGGTGACTTGAATGACCAGCTGATCCGGCAGATGCCGGCTGATGCGCACCTGCTCGATATAGGGCAGCTTGCTCAGCAGATTGCCGGCAATGCGGTACTTGTTCATCAAAAACAGGTTATCGCCGACCTCCACGCCGGATTCCTTCCGGATCTCTTCCGTCGTGTAGCGCTGGTTCCCTTCGATCTCCACACTGTCCACCCGAAAAAACAGCGTCAGCGCGGCGATAATAACGCCGCAGATCACCAGAATGGACAGCAGCTTATAGAGGAAAACAAATCTTCCTCTTCTGCGCCGTCTATTGGTATTTCTGCGTCTGGCCATGTTTCTTACTCCTGTATCGGTTCAGTCTCTTCCGTCCGCGCGGCTTGCGCTCCCAGATTCCGCAGGTCACCGCACAAATCCTCATAGCCCCGGTCGATGTGGTGCAGGCCGGAGATATGGCTCTCCCCCTCGGCGGCCAGAGCCGCCACGCACAGCGCCGCGCCGCCGCGCAGGTCGGTGGCCCGCACCGGCGCGCCGTGAATGCGCTCCACACCCGTGACCACCGCCACCCGTCCCGCCGTCCGGATCAGCGCTCCCATGCGGGTCAGCTCATCCACATGGCGGTAGCGGCTGATGAAAATATTTTCTTCAAATACCGTGGTTCCCCGGCTGCGCAGCAGCGCGGCCATCAAAATAGCCTGGGCATCGGTGGGAAAGCCGGGGTACGGCGCCGTCCGCACCGGGCGGATCGCGCCCAGTCCATGGACACTGCGGCAGGCGATGCCGCCCGCGTCGGAGTGGATTTCACACCCCGCCTCCCGCAGTGCGGCGGTAACGGTCGCCAGATGGGGCTCCACGGCGCCCCGGACATAGATACTCCCTCCGGCAGAGGCCACCGCGCACAGGCAAGTGGCGGCGACAATGCGGTCGGGGATCACCCGATAAGTACATCCGTGCAGCTGCCGCCCTCCCCGCACCGTGACGGTAGAGCTGCCCGCCCCCTCGACCTCGGCGCCGCAGGTGACCAGAAAATTCTGCAGGTCCACAATCTCCGGCTCCCGGGCTGCGTTGGAGATGGTAGTCACGCCCTCTGCACCGCATGCGGCCAGCATCAGATTTTCCGTTGCGCCCACGGAGGGCAGGCTCAGCAGCAGGTCGCTGCCGGACATGCCGGCAGCGCGGCAGTGGAGCATTCCGCCGTCCTCGCTGATTTCGGCTCCCAGGTCCCGCAGACCGGACAGATGCAGGTCAATGGGTCTTGGCCCCAGCTCGCAGCCGCCGGGATAGCTCAGATCCGCCTGTCCGCACCGGGCAAGAATTGCCCCCAGAAAAATGGCGGAGGAGCGCATTTCCCGCATCAGGCTGTCGGAGATCTCGCTCCGCTCCATGTCGGCAGTGTTCACCACCAGCGCGTCCCGCTCCCAGCGGGCCTGGCACCCCAAATGGTGCAGAATGGAGATGGACGCCTCCACATCCCGCAGCCGGGGACAGCCCCGCAGTACGGTCTCTCCCCGGTTCAGCAGTGTTGCCGCAAGAATCGGCAGAACGCTGTTTTTTGCTCCCTGTACGGTTACCTCACCGGACAGCGGGTTTCCGCCCCGGATAATCAACTGGCTCATGGTATCCCTCCGCATACAGAATGGTTCAGCAGTCCATCGTATGCAGGGGATGGGAACAGAGGTTACTTGCAGATCTCCAGAATCGTGCGGTAAATCCGCTCCGTGGCGTCCGGAATGCCCAGAGATGCCATTGCTTTTTCCATGGAAGCCCGCCGATCCGGATGATGCAGAATGGCACAGGCGGACTGGTACAGTGCCTGTCCGCTGCTGTCTTTTTCCAGCAGCACCGCCGCCGCGCCGGCTTCCTCCAGCACCCGGGCGTTCTTCTCCTGGTGATTGTTGGTGACATAGGGGGACGGCACGATCAGGGCAGGCACGCCCAGCGCCGTCAGCTCGCTGATGGTAGAGGCTCCGGCCCGGCAGATCACCAGATCTGCCGCCCGCATGGCCGTGGCCATGTCGTAGATATACTCCCGCAGCTGGAGGGAGGGGTGATACGCCAGGTCAATTCCCTTGGCCCGCAGTGCTTCAAACATACCGGGGTAGCCGGAAACCCCGGCGCCGTGGATGTGATGAAACGGTTCCTTCATCGTTTCCAGCGCCAGAAAATCCGCCATCTGTACGTTCATGCCGGAAGCCCCCAGAGAGCCCCAGAAGGACACGATCAGGGGCCGCCCGTCGTCCACTCCCAGCTTTGCCTTTGCTTCCTGCCTGGTCAGCGCGAAAAAGTCACCCCGAACCGGCGTACCGGTCACCACAATTTTGTCCGGGTGCTGATAGTACCGGCGGCAGGATTCAAAGCCCACCATGATCCGGTCGGCGAACGGCTCCAGCAGCTCCGTGGTCAGGCCGGGCACCATGTTGGATTCGTGGACCGCCGTGGGAATGCCTGCCTTCGCGGCTGCTTTGACCATGGGGTAACTGGCATATCCGCCGGTGCCGATCACCACGTCGGGCCGGAAATCCCGAAGAATAACCCGCGCCTCCCGTGGGGCCCGCACCAAATTGCCCATGGAAATCAGGTTGTGTCGGAGTTCCGCCGGCTTCATCGAGCGGTGAAAGCTGGAGATATGGACAGTGCGGAACGGATAGCCCGCCTTGGGAATCAGATCCTTTTCCAGTCCCCGCTCGGCCCCGACAAACAAAAACTGTATATTGGGATTTCTTTCGTGCAGTTTCTGTGCCAGCGCGATGGCCGGATTCACATGGCCGGCCGTGCCGCCGCAGGTGAAAATCGCACGCTTGATTCTGTTGTCATTCATACCGAAGCACCCGCATTCCCATCCGTTTCATACAATTTTCGCCGAGGCGGAGCGCCCCGCCCGCGTCGCTAGCCCGCTTTTGTGGGCTTCATCTGTCGCGAAACCGACAGCACCACGCCCATTTCCGCCAACTGAATGGACAGTGCCGTACCTCCGTAGCTGAAAAATGGCAGAGAGATTCCGGTGGCCGGCAGCAGCCCCGTGACCACGCCGATGTTCAGGAACACCTGCAGCGCAATCAGCGTGGTGGTTCCCACCACCAGCAGGCTTCCAAACCTGTCCCGTGCATGGAGGGCAATCCAGAAGCCCCGCAGGATCAGCACGGCAAACAGCAGCATGATGATGGTCGCGCCGATCAGGCCCAGTTCCTCACAGATAATGGAGAAAATAAAGTCGTTGTGCTCCTCGGGCAGGTAGAGAAACTTCTGGCGGCTCTTGCCCAGACCCACGCCCAGAAGGCCGCCGGAGCCGATGGCCAGCAGACTCTGTACCATCTGGTATCCCTTGCCCTGGGCGTCCAGCCACGGATCCTTCCACATCTCGATGCGGGACGCGTTGTACCCGATCACATAGATAATCGTGTAAAAGCCCGCGGCCCCGGCACCCAGCGCGCCCAGAACCCAGCCCCAGTTGATTCCGCCCACCAGCATCATGACCGCGCCGGTACCCAGCACCAGCAGCATGCCGGACAGATGGGGTTCCAAACCGATCAGACCCGCCACAATCATCAGGAGGAACGCATAGGGCAGGATGCCGTAGCGAAAGGTCTGCATTTTGTCCTTCTTCTTGGAGATATTGTCCGCGAAATAGAGGACTACGGCCAGCTTCGCGATTTCCGAGGGCTGGAACTGGAACGATGTGCCCGGGATGCCCAGCCAGCGGGTGGCGTTGTTGCGGGTGATGCCCACATGGGGTACCAGCACCAGCAGCAGCAGGATGATAGACAGTGCCAGCAGCGGTTTGGCAATGCCACGGAACCGCTGATAGTTGATCTTGCCGATGAAAAGCATGGCGGCAATGCCCAGCACAGCCCAGATCACCTGACGCGTGAAATAGGCCAGCGGATTGCCGGACTCGTAATAGGCGGAGGGAAAACTGGCGGACAGCAGCATGACAAGACCGATGCCGGTCAAAAGAAAAACCAGCACCAGAAACGGCAGATCCAAGGGACCCTTTGCCAGCTCCCGGAACTCCTCTTCCTTTTCCGCGCGCAGCTCGCGTTTCCGCTGACGGGCAAGCGCTTCTTCACGCGTCATGTGGTCCGCCCTCCTTCCACGGGGATGTTTGGGGCTTTACAGCCGGCCCTGAATTCCGAAATATGCCAGTACGCAGAACACTAGCGTGACGATGGAAAACACGGAGACGATCTTCTCCTCACTCCAGCCGGACAGCTCCAGATGATGGTGCACCGGGGCCATTTTGAAAAAGCGTTTGCCGTGGGTGGCCTTGAAATATCCAATCTGAATGATATCAGACAGCGTCTCCATGATGTAGATGATGCCCACAGGCACCAGAACCAGGGGCATATTCAGCGCAAACGCCATGGCCGCCACGGCGCCCCCCAGGAAAAGGCTGCCGGTATCTCCCATAAATACCTTGGCCGGGTGGCGGTTATAGACAAAAAATGCTGCCAGACCGCCGGCCAGCGCCGCGGGAAACAGATCCAGCGGCGTCAGCCGCAGGACACCCGCCGTCACGGCAAAGAACACCATGACCACAAAGGTGACACTGGCGGCCAGACCGTCGATGCCGTCGGTCAGGTTCACCGCGTTGACCGCGCCCACGATGACGAACGCCGCAAAGACCAGATAGGCAATCCAGTCAACAGTGAACGATACGTCGAAAAACGGAACATACAGATTGTTGGTCAGCAGCCCCTCATAGCGCATCAGGCACAGGAAAGCCACCGCTGCCGCCAGCTGCAGCACAAATTTCTGCCGGGCGGTCAGCCCCTCGTTCTGATGCCGTTTCACCTTCCGGTAGTCGTCCGCAAAGCCGATCAGACCGAATACCAGCGCAAACAGGTAGATATACAGGTGATCGAATTCACCGTTGAGCATCTGGTTCCAGCCCAACAGCAGGATCACCACCCCGGTTCCGAGAATGAACATGATGCCGCCCATGGTGGGCGTTCCCGCCTTGCCCGCGTGCCAGGAGGGGCCATCCTCCCGAATGCTCTGCCCGGCTTTCATTTTCCGAAGCTCGGGGATCAGAAATCTCCCGATCACCAGCGTCAGCACAAAGCTTACCAAAAGTGCCATCCAAATTACAATATCCATTTTCTCCCTCTTTGCCGCCGGACTCACCCACCGGCTTGTTCCTAAGTTGTTCTCTCTGTGCTCCTAGAGTCCGCTTCCGGAGCTCCCTCCGGGAGCTTCATTGGCGCAGCCAGTCCGCCACGATCTCCCGCTCATCCATGTGGTGCTTGACGGTGCCCACGACCTGGTAGGTCTCGTGGCCCTTTCCGCACAGGACGATCACATCGCCGCTCTCCGCGTGATCCATCGCCCAGTGGATCGCCTCCACCCGGTCTTCCATCACCACATAGGGGATCTTGGCATCCTCCATCCCCGCAAGAATATCCTGGATGATGTCGCCGGGTACTTCGGTGCGGGGATTGTCGGAGGTCACCACCGCAAAATCGGCGATGTCCGACGCTATTTTTCCCATCTTGGGCCGCTTGGTCTTATCCCGGTCTCCGCCGCAGCCGAATACCGCCACGGTGCGGCCCCTGGAGAATTCCTTCACGGACGAAAGCACGTTGCTCAGCCCATCGGGGCTGTGGGCGTAGTCAATCAGAATGGTGTAGTCCTTCCCCGGGGTGGGGACGACCTCCACCCGGCCCCTGACATGGGGAACCTTCGCCAGAATCGAGGCGCTTTCGCTCAGGGGCACCCCCAGCTGCATCGCGGCTCCCAAAACATCCAGCGTATTATATACCATAAATCCGCCCGGAATGCCAACACGAATTTTGACCCGCTCGTCTTTTGTCACAGCGTCGAAAGCGACATGATCGCTGCTGAGATCGATATTTTCCGCCCGCAGATCGGCGTCCGCCGCCCGGGCATAGGAGAACTTCCGGCAGGTGGCGCCCTGCATCAGCCGCTCAGCCCAGGGGTCGTCGGCGTTATAAACGCCTACGCCGCAGTTGCGGAACAGGATGGCCTTGGCATCACAGTACGCCTCCATAGTCCGATGAAAATCCAGATGATCCTGCGTCAAATTAGTAAAAATTCCCACCTCATAGTGGACGCCGTACACCCGGTCCAGATACAGTGCGTGGGAGGAGACCTCCATCACCACATGGGTGCAGCCGGCGGAGCGCATCTCAGCAAACAGCTTCTGCACCTCGAAAGATTCGGGTGTGGTGCGCTCCGTGGGGAGCACCTGATCGCCGATCATGTTCTGGTTCGTGCCGATCAGCCCCACCTTCGTGCCCTTGGCCTGCTCCAGAACTGCCTTGAGCAGATAGGTGGTGGTGGTCTTGCCGTTGGTCCCGGTGACTGCCGTCATCACCATGTCGGCCGCCGGATGACCGAAGAAATTGGCGCCGATCACCGCCAGCGCACGGCGGGAATTCTCCACCCGCACATAAGGGATACCGTCCTCCGGTGTCTGCTCACACAGCACCGCCGCAGCGCCGGCTTCCCTGGCTTTGCCGATGAATTTGTGTCCGTCGGTGGCGAATCCGGTCATGGCCACAAACAGGTCACCGGGCCGGGTTTCCCGGGAATTATAACTGACATTGGTGATTTCCGTCTCCATGTCCGCAGTTGCGGAAAGCACCGGAATTCCGGACAGCAGCTCTTTCAGCTTCATAGAAAGACTTCCTTTCGCATCGCCCGAAGGCAAATTATGTCTTTCTCATTATAGTTTGTAACAATTTGCAAAGTATACGAAGGATGGTGCCATAAACCATGCAAAAACTGCTATCTATCAATCCAGCACAGAGTTATCACCGAACTGCACGGAGATTACGGTTCCCGCCGCCACCTGAGTCCCCGCCGCCACGGTCTGAGAGATGGCGTAAACATTGCCGGAGCTGGCGGTGGTGGTGCCGGTGACCTTCATGATGACCCCGGCGTTGGTCATGGCCTGATTGGCAGCGGAGGCGGACATATGCACCACATCGGGCACCGTGCAGAGCGTATCGGGCTTTTTTTCGCCCATATACAGGATCACGGTGGCGCTGCCGGGAACGATGGCGCCGCCCACAGGAGTCTGATCCGTGACGGTGGCGGCGCTGCCAACGGTTTTGCAGGTAAAGCCGGCGGCCTCCAGCTTGCTCTTGGCCTCCTCCAGCGTGCTTCCCACGCAGTTCGGCACGGTGGTATCCGCGCCCGCCAAACTCTCGTCGGCGTATTCCCGCTGAATGCCCAGATACGGAAGAATTTCGCTCATGATCGAGCTGGCCGTGGGAGCTACCATCTGGCCGCCAGAGACGTAGGTTCCCGTGGTGCGGCTGGGGGAGTCCATGGTGATCAGCATCATGACCTGAGGATCATTGGCCGGAGCAAAGCACATGAAGGAGACGACGACGTTGTGATCCTTGTCGCCGGTCTTATCGGCCGTGCCGGTCTTTCCGCCGATGCGGTAGCCGGCCACCTGGCCGTTTTTGCCGGTGCCCTCGGCCACCACGTACTCCAGGCACTCCCGGACATTGGCGGAGGTCTCCGCACTGATGACCTGGCGAACCGGGGTGGAATCGTGTTGGGACACCACGTTGCCGCTGCCGTCCAGCACCTGATCCACCAGGTAGGGGGTGTACAGGTAGCCGCCGTTGACGGTGGCTGCCTGGGCACGGATCAGCTGAAGCGGCGTCACGGTGAAGGTCTGACCGAAAGCGTAAGAGGCCAGGGACACCACGTTGCTGTTGAAACTCTTCTCATCGGCAAAAATGCCGGAGGTCTCACCGATGGTGTCGATGCCGGTGATCTCCATCAGGCCGAAGGACCGCAGATATTTGTAGTAGGCTTCGGTGCCCACCTTCAAACCCATGGTGATGAACGCGGGGTTGCAGGAGTTTCCGGTGGCAACCTTCAGCGTCTCGCTGCCGTGGCCCGTTTTCTTGGAGCAGTAGATGGGCTTTCCCCAGCCCTGAACTCGAATGGAGCCGGAGCAGTAGAAGGTGGTGTTCATATTGACCGCTCCCGTCTCCAGCGCGGTGGCCAGAGTGACAGGCTTGAAGGTGGAGCCGGGCTCATAGGTATCGTTGATGCACTTGTTGCGCCACTGCTTCAGCCGCGCCGCGGTCAGGGCGGTCTTATACGCGTCGCTGGTTTTATCCAGTCCGTTCAGCGAGGCCGCCAGCGTATCGTCATAGATGGCGCTGGGGCTGTTCAGATCAAAGGTGGGATAGGACGCCATGCCCAGGATGGCGCCGGTGTTAACATCCATGACAATACCCGTGGCGCCGTTTTTGGCGTTGAACTTATCCACCATGGACTCGATGCCCTTCTCCAGATAGTATTGGACGTTGGTATCCACCGTCAGCACCAGGCTGTCGCCGTTCTGCGCGTCGTAATATTGCTCATACTGGTACAGCAGATCGGTTCCGGCGGCGTTTTTGGCCGTCACGGTCAGGCCGGAGGTACCCTGCAGCACGCTGTCGTATTTTGCCTCCAGACCGTAAAGGCCGGTGTTGTCGGTACCCACAAAGCCCACTACGTTGGCGGCCAGCGTGCTGTATGGGTAATAGCGCTTGGAGTCGGTCTCCAGATAGACACCGTGGAGTCTCACCTGTTTCTCCTTCGGAATCTCGTTGCCCTCATCGTCGATCTCGCCATTGATAAACCGGCGAACCTGATCGGCCACAGTCTGGTCTGCCCGCAGCTTGACAACCTCATACTGGGAGGAGGTCTTTTCCATCTTCTTGAGGATGGTGTCCTCATCCACCCCCAGAATTCGGCTCAGTCCCTTGGCAATATCCCCAGAGCTTTGTGTATCCTTATTTTCCGCAATCTCCGCCGGGGACACGAACACGGTTTCCGCCGTGGCGGAGATGGCCAGCACGTTGCCGTTGGTGTCGTAGATGGTTCCCCGGGAAGCCGTAACCACGGTGCTGCGGGTCTGCTGTGCCACCGCCTTTTCCTGCAGGCTCTCGTGCTGCACGATCTGCAGACTGTACAGCTTCACAAACAGCAGCGCAAAGGTGGCGATCCCCAGCAGGAGCATCACCACGAAGGTGCGGTTCCGGATGATCTGATTGGACTGCCGGGCAGCATCACTTTTTCTTCTCGGGGATCGTGCCATGATATTCGCTCCTTTTAAACCGCAAAAAAACCGCAACAGTGAAGTCGGGAGTAAGAAGTCCAGCTCCTTACTCCCCGCTTTCCATTCATATGAAACCGCTCACTCGAAGTATTCCACAACCGTGTAGATTCCATGGTTCAGCGAGGTCAGCATCCGGCTCAGCACCCCCGAATCGGATTTCTGGTATACCACGGCGCTGTCGCCCACCGACAGGTCAATATAATAGATCTGGCTGTTGCTGGGCTTTGCCATTCCCGCCTTCTCGGCAGCTTCCTTTACGGTGGACAGGTCATACATCTGCTGATACTGCGCCGTCAGGGTGACATTCTGGGTCTCCAGCGTCTTGAGCTGGGTACGCAGGGCGACCACGCTGCCGGAGATCTCCGTCAGCTGCACATAGCTGAACAGCAGCAGCACCGCCACCGCCGCCACCGCCGCAAACCCCAACACAGCGGCAACGGATACCTTCTGCTTCTCCCGCACCTGAACCCGGGACACCCGGCGCACCTGGGGGGCCGGCATGGCTTTCTGCCGGCGGGGAACTTCCCCGGCGTGGCGGAATTCCCGCTCCCGAAGCTCACGGTCCAGATCGTATGCCAGATTTCCGTAAACAGCGCCGCCGCGGCCGTACCGCAGTTCCTGTGCTGCAGATGCCATCTCCTACCCCTCCCTTTCACACAACTCACATTACGGCAGATCGAACCCGCATTTTTCCGCCACGCGGAGCTTGGCGCTCCGGGCCCGGGGGTTCTCCTCCAGTTCCGCCTCGCCCGACACGATGGGTTTGCGGGTAATCAATTTGATTTTCGGCTTGTTGCCGCACACACACACCGGAAACTCCGGCGGGCAGGTACAGCCCTTTGCCAGTCCCTGCATCGTCCGTTTGACGATGCGGTCCTCCAGTGAGTGGAACGTAATCACCGCGAGACGTCCGCCCGGATTCAGGCCGTCCACCGCCGCATTCAGCATGGGCGCCAGCGCGTCCAGCTCGCCGTTGACGGCGATCCGGATGGCCTGGAAGCTGCGTTTGGCGGGGTGCTGTTGTTCCCGCAGCGCCGCCGACGGCATGGCGCCCTTAATAATCCCCACCAGCTCCAGCGTGGTTTCCACGGGAGCGGTCTCCCGCGCCCGGAGAATAGCGCCTGCGATTCGGGGCGCGTAGCGCTCCTCGCCATAGTCATACAGTATCCGGCGAAGCTCCTCATAGCTCCAGCCGTTGACGACCTCCCGTGCCGTCAGGGCAGCGGATTCGTCCATCCGCATGTCCAGCGGTGCATCCCTCATGTAGGAGAATCCCCGGCTGGTGTCATCCAGCTGCGGCGAGGAAACCCCCAGATCAAACAGCATTCCGTCCGCCCCGGCGACTCCCGCTTCCCGCAGGACGTCGCTCAGCTCCGAAAAATTGCGATGCACCAGCGTGACATGGTCCATCCAGGGAGCCAGACGCTCTTTGGCGGCATCAATGGCCGCCGTGTCCCGATCAATGCACACCAGACGGCCGGTGGCGAGCCTTTGGGCAATCTCGATTGAGTGCCCGGCGCGGCCCAGCGTGCCATCCACGTAGATTCCGTCGGGGCGGACGTTCAGCGCTTCAATACATTCGTTCAGCAGAACGGGTTTATGTGTCAGTTCCATCTCAGAACCCCAACTCTTCCATCACCGCGGCCAGGTTCTCGGGGTTGAGTTCCTCGGCTTCCAGAGCGGTCCAGGCATCCGCATTCCATATCTCAGCCCGGTTGGACACCCCGATGACCACCACGTCTTTTTTCAGATTTGCATACTCCCGCAGCTTGGCGGGAAGAAGAATGCGGCCCTGGGCGTCCGGCTCGCACTTGGCGGCGTTGGCAAACAGGGGGCGCATCGCCCGCGTCTTGGTAAAGGGCAGGCTCTCAAATTTCTCCGTGAAGCGGCCCCAGGATTCGTCGGAGTAAACGGACAGACACCCGTCTACACCCATGGTGACATAAAACGTGTCGCCCAGTTCCTCGCGCAGTTTGGCGGGAATAAACAACCGGCCCTTGGTGTCGATGCTGTGCTGATACTGACCGGTCATACGCTCCTGCCTCCCTTTCCCGATACTTAGCGCCACTTTGCTCTACTCGGCGCCACTTTCCCCCACTTCATGTTCTGAGTATACCAAAAAAGCCTGAAATTGCAAGGATTTTTTTCCGACGAAACCGCCTTCAAAACGGCCAAACTCACAGGAAATCGCGCTTAAACTGCTCTTTTCAAACAGGTGTTCGAACACCAGCGTTTCGGTTTACGTAAAACAGAAGAGGCATCCGGCACAAGATGTTGTGCCGGATGCCTCCGTATTGTGCTGTTACCCTCTACATCTTGGTGGATAGCAGAAGGATTGCACAAATTTTTCGTCGATTTTTACAAAGTTTACACGATTTTAGAGATTACTCCTCGTTTTTGGGCGGAGCTTTGGGATCCAGTTTAGCCCGCTGCTCCTGCATCTTGGAAGCGGAGACCGTGCGGAACCGAACCCGAGACTGCTTTACCTCGTCCAGCGCCATGGAGATGGCCTCTTCCGTCCGGGACAGTGCGTCCTCGGCGTACTCGTTGGTCACCTGGTACATCTGGCGGGAGCGGTCCTCGGCATGGGCAATAATGTCCTGTGCCTTCTGCTTCGCGGCGGTCAGAATTTCGCTTTCGGAGACCTTGCTCTTAGCCTCCAGCTCCGCCTGACGCATCATGCGGTCCACGTCCCGCTTGGCGTCCTCCACAAATTTATCCCGTGCAGCCAGCAGCTCCTGGGCGCGCTTGATCTCGATGGGTATCTGTGCCCGCAGCTCGTCCAGCAGATCCAACATCTCGTCCCGGTCCACCATGCCCATGCCGGGCTTCAGCGCCGGGCTCTTGGCGTCTTCCACCCGCTCGTACAGCATATCGATCAGACGGTTCACATCATTTGCCATTATCGTTCATCCTTTCTCATTTCCTGCACCAACGGCAGGATCGACGCCGGGAGATAGTTTTCCAGCGGCTGGCCGTAACGGATCATCTCTCGGGCCATGGAGGAGCTGAAATGCTGATACGCGGCGCCGGCGGGCAGCAGCACCGTCTCCAGTCCGCTGCAGATGCCCTGGTTGATCCGGGCCAGCTGATACTCGATGTCAAAATCCGTGCCGTTGCGTACGCCCCGCACAATGGCGGCGGCGTCATGCTGCTTGGCAAATTCAGCCAGCAGCCCGTTGAACAGCTCCGCCTCTACGTTGGGCAGGCAGGCCACAGCCGTCCGCACCATCCGGAGCTTCTGGTCAGGCGCGAACATCTGGTTCTTCTTCTCGGCATTGGGAACCACACACACGCACACCCGGTCGAACAGCGCGGCGGCGCGGCGGATAATGTCCAAATGTCCCAGTGTAATGGGATCGAAGGTACCGGAACAAATCGCGGTTCTCATTGGTCGTTTTCCCCATCCTTTTTCTCTGCTGCCCGGCTGTAAACCGTGAGACCGATCCGCCCGTAGCGGTAGGCGCGGCGGATTCCGTACGGCGCTGCCAGGGCCGGAAGCACACGATCCGCCGGACTTTCGGCAACAATTATACCATGCGGGTTGAGAATGTCAAACCTGGCAATCTGCCGCAGGGCAGGCTCCAGAAGGCCCGCCTCGTAGGGCGGATCCAGAAAAATGATGTCGAATTTCTCCCGGACCTTGTTCAGATACTCCATGGAGTCCCCGGCGATGACCCGGGCCCGGTCCGTCAGGTCAGTGGTCTTCAGATTGTCCCGGATCAGGCGGATGGCGTCGGCGCGCCGATCCACAAAGGTGGCGGAGGACGCTCCCCTGGACAGGGCCTCGATGCCCAGCTGGCCGGTACCGGCAAACAGATCCAGTACCCGGCGCCCCTCAATATCGAACTGCAGTGCGCTGAACATGCCCTCCTTGACCCGGTCGGTGGTGGGGCGGGTCTCCAGCCCCTCCAGTTCCTTCAAACGGCGCCCGCGGGCGGTTCCGGTGATTACTCGCATGATGCACTCTCCTTTTGACTCCGGCTGCCCCGCAGGCCGGACAGCACATACAGCGCCAGACCGGACCAGACGAAGCCGAACAGAATGGCGTAGGTAGCGGTGAATTTCTCCCCAAACAGCAGCACGGACATCAGCAGCTGCAGCGTGGGATTGATATACATGAGAACGCCGGACACGGTCATGGGGGTCCGGCGGATCCCCGCGGCGAAAAACAGCAGCGGAACGGTGGTAACCACCCCGGCCAGCGGCAGCAGCAGCCACTGTGCGCCGTGAAGCACCCCTGCGGCGCCGGTGCCGTGGGCCTCCATCCAGACGATCACCGCCAGAGCAAAGGGCGCCAGCGTGGCAGTTTCAAAGAACATGGAGATATCCGCGTCCACATGCACGCCCTTTTTCACCGCGCCGTAGACGGCAAAACTGCCGCCGATCACCAGCGCGATCCACGGGATCTGTCCGAACCGAACGATGGCGACCACCAGCCCCGTGAAGGTCACCCCCACCGCCAGCCACCGGAGACGGGACAGTCTCTCGTGGAAAAACGCGGTGCCCAGCAGAATGGACAGAATGGGATTCATATAGTAAGCCAGGCTGGAATCCATCATGTGACCGTTGTTGACGGCCCAGATGAACACACCCCAGTTGACGCAGATGCAGCAGCCCCCCAGGGTCAGCCGCAGCCATTCCCTCCGGTTCCGGAGAACGGCGCGCACCGTGCCGAAGCCCCGGCGCACCGTTAGAATTGCCATCATCAGCACCAGCGACCACACAATCCGGGCGCACAGCACATACAGGGAGTCCACCTCCCGCAGCAGCTTCCAGAAAGCGGGGAGCAGTCCCCAGAGAATATAACAGATCATAACATACAACGGCCCGCGGTTTTTCATAGAGTTCCTCTCCGGCTCCGCCGGGGCGGGCCAAACCTGATTGATTCATTTTACGGCATCAACCGCCGTTTTTCAATAGAGATTCCGGGATTTGTCCAACTTCCGGGGCTGTTCTATTTCGCTCTTGTGCTTTCAGTACGGATCGTTTATAATGTAGTTCTAAAAATGCGTTGATTTTCACAGGCTGCTTATGCATCGCTTGTACCAGTATGTGTGAAAGAAAGGATGCTCTCATGATTCAATTCAAGTCCGATCAAGGTGAGATCTCCGTCAGCAGCGCCGTGTTTTCCAACATCACGGGGCTTGCCGCCACCAACTGTTTCGGAGTAAAGGGCATGGCGTATCGCTCCATGACCGACGGGCTGGTCCACCTCCTTCGCCGCGAGGCCATGAGCAAGGGCGTCAGCATCACCTATAATGATGACGATACAATTTCCATCGAGCTCCACATTATCGTGGAGAACGGCGTCAACCTTCCCGCGGTCTGCCGTTCCATTATGAACGAGGTGCGGTACATCGTGACAAAGAACACCGGGGTTACCGTCAAAGCAGTCGACGTATGCGTCGACTCCATGACCCTGTGATGGAGGAGCCTAACGAATGAATACACAAGTTACCGGCGTTCTGTTCAAACAGATGGTGCTGCATGGCGCCGCTGCCATTACAGCGGAAAAGCAGGCCATCAATGATCTGAATGTCTTTCCCGTCCCCGACGGAGATACCGGCACCAATATGAGCATGACCATTGGCACCGCCGTGACGGAGCTTCAAAAAACCTCCCCCGCCTCCCTGGACCAGGCCGCCTCCGTGACCGCCTCCGCCCTGCTGCGGGGTGCACGGGGCAACTCCGGCGTCATCCTCTCCCTGCTGTTCCGCGGCATTTCCAAGGGACTCAAAGGCATGGATTCCGCCGATTCCAAGGCCTTCGCCGCCGCCATGCAGGAGGGAGTCTCCTCCGCATACAAGGCGGTGATGAAACCGGCCGAGGGCACCGTACTGACCGTCTCCCGTCTAGCCGCCAAGCGGGCCGTGGAGTCCGCCGAGACGGAAACCGATGTGGAAAAGGTGCTGGAGGAGGCTATCCGGGAGGGCTATGACACCCTGGCCCGGACCATCGACATGAACCCGGTGCTGAAAAAGGCCGGCGTTGTGGATGCGGGCGGCAAGGGCTACCTTCTGATTCTGGAGGGGATGCTGGCCGAGATGCGGGGCGAACCCATGCCGGATCTGGCGCAGAGCGCCGCGGGACAGGAAAAAAAGGAGAAGGCAAATTTCAGCGTCTTTTCCGCCGAGGAGATCACCTTTGCCTTCGACACGGTGTTCATCGTGCGCAAGACGGTGGATAAGTCCCTGGAGCCGCTGCGCCGCTATCTGAACAGCATCGGCGACAGCCTGGTTATCGGCGAGGACGACGAGGCCTTCAAGGTTCATGTCCACACCAACATCCCCGGCAGCGCCCTGAACGAAGCCCAGAAATATGGCACGCTGGAGCTGGCTAAAATTGAGAATATGCGTACCCAGTACGATGATGTGGCCGCAGGCAAACAGGCCCAGAGCGTGGACGATCTGGAGGACGACGAGCCCGATGACGTAAAACAGCCCGCCGTGGCCGCCCCGGAGAAGAAGTTCGGTTTTCTTGCGGTCTGTGCCGGAGACGGTCTTGCCGCCCTGTTCAAGGATTTGGGGGCCGACGGGGTGGTATCCGGCGGGCAGACCATGAATCCCTCCACAGAGAGCATTCTGGAACAGATCGACCGCATTCCGGCCGAGACCGTGTTTGTCCTGCCCAACAACGGCAACATCATCATGGCCGCCCAGCAGTGCGCCGCTCTGACGGAAAAGAACGTCGTCGTTATCCCCTCCAAGACCGTGCCGCAGGGTATCACCGCTCTGATGAATGTGGATTTTGAGGCGGATGACGCCCAGTCCATCACCGATGCCATGAACGAGAGCCTGTCCGTCGTGGCCACCGCGCAGATCACCTACGCCGCCCGGAACTCCGATTTCGACGGGTTCGAGATCAAGGAGGGCGACTATCTGGCGCTGATGGAGGGTAAGCTGTTCGGCACGGACGGCTCCATCGACATGCTGCTGACCAATCTGGCCGAGGAAGCCGTGAAGCGGGAGGCCACCTTTATCTCCCTGTACTTTGGGGAAGACGTGACGGAAGAGGACGCGCGGAAGGCCGGGCGTCTGTTCGAGGAGGCTTGCCCCGACGCGGAAGTCTCCGTCCTCTACGGTGGGCAGCCGGTGTACTACTATATTATTTCTCTGGAATAAACGCAGTCAGCCGCCTGCCCCGATCGGGACAGGCGGCTGTTTTTTGTGCTCTTTGGGCAGGGCAAAAGCGAAGGGAACTTCTCAGCCCCACTTCCCCCTGTCCGGGATTTATGACAGACCCAGCGCCGTCATTTCGGCATTGACAGACTCCTCACAGGAGCGCATGGCGAGAATCGTGCGGTCCATCAGCGTATCCAGTTCCCAGCCCAGCCGCTCCGCCCCTGTCCGGATGACGTCACGGGAACAGCCGGCGGCAAACTTTTTATCCTTGAATTTCTTCTTCAGACTGGACAGCTCCATGTCCATCACACTTTTGGACGGGCGCATCAGAGCCGCCGCGCCCACCAGACCGGTGAGCTCATCGGCGGCGAAGAGAACCTTCTCCATCTCATCGGTCGGCTCCACATCGCAGCACAGACCGTAGCCGTGGCTGCAGACGGCGTGGATGAACTCCTCGCTGCAGCCGATCTCCCGCAGCAGCTCCGGCGCTTTCCTGCAGTGCTCCTCCGGCCAGCGTTCAAAATCCACATCATGCAGAAGACCCACGGTGGCCCAGAAATCGGCGTCGTCACCGTGGCCGAGCTCTCCGGCATACCACCGCATGACTCCTTCCACCGTCAGTGCGTGCTGAACATGGAAGGACTCCCCATTGTATTTCTGCAGCAGCGCCAGAGCCGCCGCTCTGTCCGGACAGGCTTTCATTGAACATCGCTCCTTTGTACAATTTGATTGCTGTCAGTATAGCCGTTTTTTACGAGATTTGCAACGTGGAATCCTCAGACGACCTTCTGCAGCATGGTAAGGATGGTTTCGGCGTGGCCGTACTCATCCTCGCTCAGCTCCATCAGCAGTTTGGACAGGCAGGGGTCATTGGTACTCTGCGCCGCCCGAATGTAGTTCTGTCCGCCGCAGGCCTCCATGTGATACCGCTCCCGCAGAGCGCTGCACCAGGGGCCGATCCAGATTCTTTCGCAGCTGACCGACGGGGTATAGCAGCTGCCGGTAATCAGGAAGTACACCGCCATCAGCCTTCTGGCATGGGCTCCCTCTGTGACGGAAAAATCCATCAGGGTCTTTCTGGCCCAGCCCGGAGCCTGGTGTGCAAAGGCCTGATAATACCGCTGGTCGTACAGTTCATCCTCGATGAAGTTGGTCAGAATCTGCAGATCTTCATTCGTCATGGAGACCATGCAGCAGAATTGATCCTCCATGCCGTTCTGACTGTTCTGCATCATGCCGGTCTGGCCGGTGGTGCCGGACTGAGTAGTCTGTGCCGTTGCAGTGGTCTGGTTTGTTGTCGTGGCTGCCTGCACCGTAGGCGTCGTTGCGGTGAGCAGGTTGGCGGGCATTGCCGGGGCCATCCATGCCGTCGGGGTTGTGGCGCTGGACAGGCTTGCGGGCATTGTCGGAGCCGTCCAGACCGTCGGGGTTGTAGTGCTGGACAGGCTTGCAGGCATTGTCGGAGCCGTCCAGGCCGTCGGGGTTGTGGTGCTGAGCACGCTTGCGGGCATCGTCGGAGCCGTCCAGGCCGTCGGGGTTGTGGCGCTGGACAGGCTTGCGGGCATTGTCGGAGCCGTCCAGACCGTCGGGGTTGTAGTGCTGGACAGGCTTGCAGGCATTGTCGGAGCCGTCCAGGCCGTCGGGGTTGTGGTGCTGAGCACGCTTGCGGGCATCGTCGGAGCCGTCCAGGCCGTCGGGGTTGTGGTGCCAAATAGACTGCCGGGTGTCGTTGTGGCAGTCCGCGCCGCGGGTGTTGTCACCCCGGATTGAACTGCCGGTGTGGTTGTACTAAACTGGCTGACAGGCGCCGTGACGCCCATCTGACCGGTTGATGTCGTCATGCCTGTCTGTCCGTTGGAAGCCACCGTGCCAGCTCGGGCGGCCGATGCCGTAGTGCCCATTTGGCTGGCTGTCGTCTGTAGCGGCTGGGCAGTCTGCGGCTGTGCCGCCGTGCCGGATGTGGCTGTGCCGGGATAGGGCTCCAGCGTCGGCGCCACCCGCTGCCAAATCCGGTCGTACTGGCGACTGTCGATGCTGTCCGCCCCCCGTAAATCTCGTTCCATCGTATTCCCTCCTTTTCCCCCCATCATATGCCCTGCACATAAAATTCGTACGCGTCGCTTTTGCTACAGGCATCACTTTGATAAAATGGGTAGAATACTTATGGAAACATTGGCAGCCGCATTGCTTTTTGCGGGAAATTCTGCTAAAATTAAAACCTATGTAAAATTATATCATTCACGACCTTTACCAAAGGAGGCTCTGCAGCGATGCTGGAACTAAAACATATCAGCTATGCCGTCCCGGATGAGAGCGGTATGCTGGGAATTCTGAACGATATCACCCTGACGATTCCGGATCACAAACTGGTGGTCTTTACCGGGCCCAACGGCGGGGGAAAAACCACTCTGGCAAAAATTATCATGGGCTTGGTCAAGCCCACCGACGGCAAGATTTTCTGGAACGGCGAAGACATCACCACGCTGGGCATTACCGAGCGGGCAAAAAAGGGAATTAGCTACGGCTTTCAGCAGCCGCCCCGGTTCAAGGGCCTGACGGTCCGGGACCTGCTGACACTGTCCTCCGGCAACGGAGAGCTGTCCAAGGACCGCTGCTGCCAGTATCTGACCCGGGTGGGTCTGTGCGCCAACGACTATCTGAGCCGTGAGGTGGATGTATCCCTCTCCGGCGGCGAAGTCAAGCGCATTGAGATCGCCACGATTCTGGCCCGCAACGCGGCGCTGATGATTTTTGACGAGCCGGAGGCGGGCATTGACCTGTGGAGCTTCACCCGCCTGACGGAGACCTTTGAGCAGATTCACGACAGCGGCGCTGCCACCATGGTTATCATCTCCCATCAGGAGCGGATTATCTCCCTGGCGGACGAGGTGGTCGTGGTGGGCGACGGCGCGATTATACACCGGGGCACGGCGGACGAGATTCTGCCGCGGATTCTGGCGGACACCCTGAGCGGCTGTCCGGTGATGGGAAAGGAGGCCGTTCGCAAATGATGGACTACGAGGTTGATCGCGCACTTTTGGAGAAGATCGCCGATCTGGTGGGCAAACCCGTGGGGGCTTTCAATATCCGCAAGGACTGCGGGTGCGACGGCCGCCAGAGCACGGAGCACATTCAAATTACCGGTAAGGAGGACAAGCCCGGCATTGACATCCGCATTCAGGACGGCACGATGGGCGAGACCTGCCATATTCCCGTGATCATCACCAAGCCCGGCATCGAGGAGATGGTCTACAACGACTTCTACGTGGGCCAGAACTGCAATGTGAACATCGTAGCCGGCTGCGGCATTCACAACTGCGGGGACCAGACCTCCCGTCACGACGGTATCCATACCTTTTACGTGGGCAAAAATTCCCACGTTCACTACTCCGAAAAGCATTACGGAGAGGGCGACGGCAAGGGCGGAAAAATCATGAATCCCCAAACCGTCGTCTATCTGGAGGAGGGGTCCTCTATCCAAATGGACACCACACAGATCCGGGGAATCGACTCCACCAAGCGCTACACCAAGATTGTCTGCGGCGCGGGGGCGGAGGCCGTGATCACCGAGCGGCTGCTGACTCACGGCGAGCAGGTGGCAGAGTCCGACATGGTGATCGAGCTGAACGGCGAGGATTCCAAGGGCCGGGTCATCTCCCGCTCCGTGGCGCAGGACGCCTCTGTTCAGAGATTCCGTCCCTGTGTGGTGGGCAATGCCAAGTGTTTCGGGCATGTCCAGTGCGATTCCATCATCATGGGGCAGGCAAAGATCAGCTCGGTGCCGGAGATCGAGGCCAACTGCACGGACGCCCAGCTGATTCATGAGGCCGCCATCGGCAAGATCGCCGGGGATCAGCTGCTGAAACTGCAGACCCTGGGACTCACGGAAGAGGAAGCCGAGGACTGTATTCTCAAGGGCTTCCTGGCATAAGAAGCTTTCGGCGCGGGGCTGCGAATGCGGTCCCGCGTTTTTGTCCGCCGCCGTTTCGGGAGAATCTGCGTCTTGCTTTTTTCATAAACGGTGCTTATAATAATAACGCTTTTAATTTGTTTTTCAACAGAGGAGGACTTGCCATGGCAGTCAAACTGGAGTTATATCGCGTGTTTAAGGAAGTGGCCGAGGCCGGTAATATCTCGGTGGCCGCTAAGAATCTCTACATTTCCCAATCCGCGGTAAGCCAGTCCATCAAGCAGCTGGAGAAGGCGCTCCAGGCCCGGCTGTTCTCCCGCAGTCCACGGGGCGTCTCTCTCACCGGCGAGGGGCAGATGCTCTACGACTATGTCCGCAGTGCCCTGGGCCTGCTGGCCACCGGCGAGGACAAGCTCTCTCAGGCGCAGCAGCTGCTGCTGGGCACTCTGGTCATCGGCGCTTCCGACACCGTGACCAGCTGGTTTCTGACGCCGTATCTGGAGTCCTTTCACCGGGAATACCCCGGCATCCGCCTGAAGATCGTCAGCGGGCGGAGCGCCAAGGTTCTGAGCATGCTCAAATCCGGCGCGGTGGACATCGCCTTTGCCTCCTCCCCCGCCGACAAAACCAGCCTCACAGACTGGCCCTGTTTCACCACCCACAGCGTGTTCGTGGCCGGCAGCGATTACGGCTGTGACTTCAGCCACGTTTACACCATGCAGGAAATCTCCGCCTTTCCCCTGATTCTGCTGGAGCGCAAGGCCAGTTCCCGCCTGTTTCTGGAGCAGTGCTTTCTGGAGAAGGGCGTCAGCCTGAATCCGGAGATTGAGCTGTCCTCCCGCAGTCTGCTGGTATCCCTGTCCCGCATCGGCCTGGGCGTGGCGGGTGTGACGCTGGAATTCGTCCAGCGGGCGCTGGATGCCGGCGAAATTCGGGTGCTGAGCACTGACTTTGAGATTCCCGCCCGCAGCGTAGATATGTGCACATTGCAGGATGTGACCCCCTCCGCCGCCGCCACCCGCTTTATGGAAATGGTGCGGGACGGTACTGAACGGCACTGACGGCGGTTCTGCGAAAGAGGGTCAAAGACCTCTGCTGCTTTAGAACTGCTTTCTGATATACGCCAAAGAAGCGCACCCCAAAGGGTGCGCTTCTCTCATGATACTCATTTTGCTGTCCGGGCCGTCATATCAGCGGTTTTGTCTTGCCGCGGCTGCTGCCGCGAGACCGCTGCCGGGATGGACATCACTTCCGAAGCGGGGTTATGCCGCGGTGCCGGTGCCGCTCTGGCCGTTGCTGCTGCCGCTGTTGCCCGATCCGTACTGATTGAAGAAGTAGTCAAACAGATCCTGCGTGTCGTTGCTGCCGTAGTAGTTATTTCCGCTCTGGCTCTGATTGGAATTGGAAGAGGTGGAGCTGTCGGTGGTGGTGCTGGTCTCCTTGGAGGCGGCGCCCCAGGTCACCTTCAGCGTCGTACTCTTGCCGTCACGGTAGATGGTGAAGGTGGAGGTATCACCGGCGGAGTAGCTCTTCTTGGCTGCGGTCAGATCCTCCAGAGAGGTGATGGTGGTATCGTCGATCTTGGTGATGACATCGCCGACCATAATGCCCGCTTTGGCCGCCGCACCGCCATCGGTGACGGAGTAAACGTAGACGCCTTGAGTCAGGCTGGTCTGCTGAGCCATCTGCTGGTTCATGGTGCCGGCGGTGATGTCCAGGGAGGGCTTATTGGTAACATAACCGTTGGTCATGATATCCTGAATCATGGCGCTGACATCATTGATGGGGATTGCGAAGCCCAGACCCTCCACAGACTCGGAGGAGTAGCTGGAATACTTGGCGGACACAATGCCCACCACCTCGCCGTAGCTGTTGAACAGCGGGCCGCCGGAGTTGCCTGGGTTGATGGAGGCGTCGGTCTGAATCATGTTAAAGGGAGTGCCGTCCACATTGATGGGCCTGTTGACGCAGGAAACCATGCCGCCGCTCATGGAGAAAGTCAGCTCACCCAGCGGATTGCCGATGGCCAGCACATGGTCGCCCACGTTCAGCGTGTCGGAATCGCCCAGCGTAGCAGTCTGGAGTCCGGAGGCCTCAATCTTCAGTACGGCGATGTCGTAGTCCTCGTCGCTGCCGATAACGGTGGCATCGTAGGTCTTGTCATTGTACAGAGTCACCTTCACGCTGGATGCGCCGTCGATGACGTGGTGGTTGGTGACAATATATCCGTCGGAGGTAATGATGAATCCGGAACCGGAGGATGCGCTCTCCACGGTCTGTCCGAAGTAGTTGGTGGTGGCGCTGGAGCAGTTGATGGACACGACGCTGTTAACGTTGGCGGCATAGACCTCCGCATCGGTCATGGCGGTTTTTCCGTCGACGGTTTTCAGTGTGACCTGGGAGGCAGTGCGGCCGCTGACATTCACCGTGGCGCTGTTTCCGCTGCCGCTGCTGTGGTTGATGGCTGCGCTGATGCCCGCGCCTGCCGCTCCGCCCAGCAGGGCGCAGGACAGTGCCAGTGCCGCGATCTTCATGCCCAGACGGTTTTTGCGCACGGGTTTCATCTCGGGGACAGGCGGCTGGGGATCGGCCTGAACGGCATGGTAGCTGTTGAGCTGATCGTCCACACTGGGACGGGTGTATGTGGCCTGGCCGCCGGTCTGTCCGGCAGGTTCGCTGCCATCCTTGCGGTAGGTGTAATGATACAGATTGTTCTCATCGTTATACATATAGATACCTCCTATGTCGGACCCGCCCGTCCTGTTACTAAAGTATTGTAACGGGTCTTTGTGTACAAAATGTGAAGAAAATTGACACGATTTCTAAACTTTTTCCGGCTGGGCGGGGCGCTGGACTTGTTGCGTTCTCTGTGTGATTTCTTTTCTTTTGTCTTTGCCCGAAGTATAGAGCGCAAATCTTAAATGAAGATGAAAGCTGAAAAAATTTTCCGATAAAAATGGGTAACCCGTGTCCCGCAAATTTCGTATGGATCTCTTCTTTCCATCCCGGCCGTCCGGTTACGGCTTCATAATCTTTTGGTAATCGGAGTCCGCCCGCAGGGCGGCCTCCCTGCGCATTTGGGTGATATCCTGATAGTTGTCCAACAGCAGGGAAACCACCTGCCCGGAAATGCTCCCATTCTCCACCATCCGCCCCAGCACCTCACCGGTCTGCCTGTCGGACATGCCCTTTCGGTAGGGCCGATCCTCCGTAATGGCCGTGAAGATGTCGGCAACCGCCATGATGCGGGAACCGAGGGAAAGTCCGTTGGCCTGAATGTGGAAGGGATATCCCTTCCCATTCAGTTTCTCATGATGGTACGACGCCCACTGGTTGATGACTTCAAAGCCTCTGATGGAACTCAGCAGGTTATATGTATAAAAGGTATGGCTGCGGATGATGTCAAATTCAGCGGGCTCCAGCTTCTCCTGCTTCTCGATAATTTCCCGGGGAACGGCCAGCTTGCCGATGTCGTGCAGATTTCCCGCGATATTCATCATTTTGCACTCGTCAAGGGAAAAGCCGGCCAGCTCCGCCAACTTTTCCGCTGTGGCGGCCACCCCGGCGGAATGCCGCGCGGTGAAGGGGCTCCGGAAATCGATGATACGGGCAAATACGCCCGTCAGATCCACGACCTCATCCAGCGTGAGCTTCAGGGTCTCCAGTGACAGGTCATCCGGGATGCCGGAGGCGAAGGGCTGGTTGGTAAGCTCCAGCCAAAGTGCCTCTTCCTGACTGATGTCCAGGAACGCATCCACCTGCTCTGGCACAAAGATCGTATCCCGCTTCCCTTTGATATTCTCCCGGATCCGGTTAATCTGGCTGATAATATTCTCCCGGTGGTCGATCTGCACGACAACTCTGTCGGCAAGATGGACCATATGGCTGAGAATCGGGACTCTTTCTCCGCCGTGGGACCGGCCCGCTCCCCGATCCCACGGAATGTGATGGTAGTGAATGACTTCCGCTACATTCTTCAGCGGCGCAAAGTCACAAAGCAGCCTCGCGCCGATATAAGCATGAGACTTTGATGTCTGCGGTCCCTCTTCGATGATATCCAGCCTGTCATGGTAGGACAGGGCGCCGATGTCATGCAGCAGCGCGGACAGCACCAACGTCTGCTTCTCTTCCAGCGGGAGCTGGAGCTTTTCGGATAAGGCATATGACAGATAAGCAACCTGCTGATGATGATTAGAAACCTCCAGGCTGATTAAATCAACCGCTTTTGTCATGCAGGACACCAGATCATAAAGATTGGAAAAATACGGATCACTGAGCGACATGTTCGTCCTCCGCCCTCAAAAGATTCCGCCTGCGGACGGGATCTGCTATGCTTCCATGGAATCATGGCAGCTGAGACTATTGTTCAATAGCCGGATATGCGCTGTGGTGTGGAAATTCCATGCGGTAGCTGCTTCGGGGCTATTATACCATAAAAACCCACTGTACTTCAATGCGTTTTCTCCCGCAGCGGACTGGCCCGTGTCACGGCAGTTCAAATAAAAAAAGCCCGGCGCCTGCCGGGCTTTTTTTATAGACCTTGGGGATAACTGTGTCACTCAGGAATACATGTTGTTGGCCTGCATATAATCGTAGATCATCTTTCCGTGGTTCTGCTCCTCTTTCTGGATGTGGTTCAGTGCCGAGCGGACCTGCTCATCTTTGAACTCAAAAATGCAGGTATCGTACAGGCTGGACGCGTGTTTTTCGGTAGAGAGCACATCGGAGCAAAGATAGCTGTCGTTCTGTTTGTCCTTGTTGTCGCCCATTCCATAGGTAGACGCAAAGGATGTGTTGGCCGAAAATGCCTGCTGTTTCTGAGAGGAGCCCTGCTGCATCTGAGGCGCACTCCCCTTTTCGATTTGCATGAGGGTATCCAGATGCTGCTGTTCGGTCTGCGCGATTTGAGAGAACATGTCCTTGAGCTGTGTGTCGGATGCGGCAGCGGAGTGCCTGGTGTATTTATCCACGCAAAGCTTCTCCTGTCCCTTCAGGTCCTTGAGCAATTCGGTTTCCTTTTGTGTCAAATTCATATCGATTCACCTCGGTTGCAGTGTGCGCAGAGACAGAAATATTATTCCTGTTTCCGCTTCACTTTCCGCTTTCCGCTTTCAAGCTGCAAAATGTCCTCCGGCATGATGACCGGACTCCGGTAATAAACTGGAACAGAAGGTAGGCGCTGATGATGTATGACAGAATAGTAAATACAAGTCTGGATGTTTTTGACCGCGACACGGGAAATTACATCGGCAAAGCCCGGTTCGTGCTGCCGGCGGAGTCCGAAAAGGCGCTGCTGGATCTGATCAACTTTGGAAAGATTCCGAAGCAGCTGGTGCTGATAGACGTGAGCCTCTATAATCCCTCCAAAAGCTATGTTCTGCCGGAGGCCTTTCAGGTATACCGGCGCAATTCCATTCTGAACGCCGCGCTGCGGGATACCGACTCCGGGGAACAGATGCCGGTAGAAATTCGCCTGAAGTATGATGCCCGGGTTAAGGCGCATCCGTTGGGCCCTCTCTTTTATTTCGATGCGGTGGAACTGTTCAATCTCGCAGTCGCAAGCATCCGGGCTGTGCGGTTTTGAAGCCGGTCGGTCCGTCTCAGTCATGGAAAATCCGTCCGCATCCAGATGGGATGGGACGGATTTTCCATCGTGAGATCAGTAAGAAGTTCTTTGAGCGGAATCCACCATGACGTTTGTGTACTCCACGCTTGAGAAAAAATACGGGTTGATCCCCGGATCCCGGGCACGCGCCAGATACCGCATACGGATTTCATACGGAACCTGAAAGCCATTGACGGAGTCCCGGAAAACTGCCCGTATGATCCCCGCTCTCTGGACGGGTTCATTCATATTCGGGGGAGTATAGTTCTCCGAGGGTTGATAAAAGTCCAAATTCAACAGCGTCAGCTTCTGGGGCATGACGTTATAATTCACCAGCTGCAGCAGCGCCTTCTCCGCTGCTTCCGTTAGGGTAAAGCTGGCCTCCCCGATGAATTGGCCGTTAATTCCGTTGAAAATATCGATGGTTGGGTTGGAAATCTGATCAAACATGGTCTAGCCTCCCTTCCCTACATCATATTCAGTCAGGACGTAAGAAAACCCATCGATGTGAAACCATCATCCCAGGAGCCGTGCGCCTCCTCATTTGCGAAAAAAGAGCTGCCCTTCCGGGCAGCTCTTTTGGTAATAATTCCGTCAGGATGCGAAAGCCCCGCAAGACGGAGCCGTGCGAAACCTCACTTATAAAGCTCGGGCTTCTCCATGGTCTCCACCTTGTTGAACTGGGAAGTGCCGCGTGAGGCGTTCAGTGCGTCGCCGGCCACGCAGGCCACATAGCCGTCCCAAGCGGAGGGTCCGGCAAGGGCGCCGTTTTCGATGGACTGCACCCACTGGCAGAACTCGATGTCATATGCCTCGATGAAGCGGGCCTTCCAGTCGGTCATGATGGGCATGGACTCAGAGGGGTCACGGGTCACGTCGGGACGGGAGCGGCGAACCACGGCATAGGGATCGGGCAGCTTGACGGTGCCGTTCTCGCAGACGACCTCGCACTGGATGTCATAGCCGTAGCCGTCGGCCACCTGGACCTCCACGTCGATGAAGCAGCCCTTCTTGGTACGCAGCAGCACCACCTGGGGGTTGTCATAGCCCTTGTTGGAGTTGGCGGACTGGCGGACACGGACAGCCTGGGCGTCCTCGTACTCGTCATTCAGCAGCCAACGGCAGATGTCCAGCTCGTGGATAGCCACGTTGGTGATGCCGTTTTCGGTCTTGAAGCCCGGGCCCTGCGCCACGTTGCGGTGGCAGGCCTTGATCAGCAGCGGCGCACCCAGTTCGCCGGAGTCGATGATCCGCTTCATCTCAGCGTAGCCGCGGTCGTAGTGGCGCATGAAGCCTACCTGTACCAAACGCTTGCCGATTTCCAGCTCGCGATTGATGATCTCCTCGCAGTCCTTCGCGTTCTGGGACAGGGGTTTCTCGCAGAAGCACCACTTTTTATACTTCAGGGTCTCCATCACATAGTCGTGGTGGGTGGCATCAATGGAGGTGATGACGACAGCGTCCACCTCGGGATCGGCGATCATGCCGTTGCAGTCACTGCCGAACGAGCGGATGCCATACTTTGCGGCGGTCTCGTCCGCGGCGGCGGCGACATAGTCGGAAACGGCCACTACGGTGGCGCCGGGGACAGTCTCGATGATGCGGCGGCAGTGGTCGCGGCCAATTGCGCCGCAGCCGATGACGCCAATTTTTAACAGATTGCTCATGGTTGTACCCTTCCTTTATATCAAAATGTAGAACTGTACTATCGTCCATACCGGGATCATCCGCCTGGATGATCCCGGTATCGGAACTCATTAATACTTGCGGGCGGCCTTGACGTGAGCCACGGTGTTCTCGTAGGCCTTCTGATTCTCCACGCGCTCGGAGACCTCGGGCGTACCCACACGCCACCAGGAGCCGTAGCCGTCGGTCATCGTCTTGGGCAGCACCTTGATGTCAAACAGGACGGGAGTGTTCTTGACCTTCTTCGCATCCGCAAAGGCGGCCTTCAGCTCGTCCAGAGTGCGGATGGTGTAGCTCTTGCAGCCGTAGCCCTCGGCAACCTTGGCATAATCGACGCTCATGAAATCGCCGAACAGGCCGTCCTTGCTGCGATAGCGCATTTCGGTGCACAGCACCTCGTTGCCCTGGCCCACCTGCAGGTTGTTGATGCAGCCGTAGCTGGCGTTGTCAAACAGGCAGATGTTGATCTTCTTTCTCTCCTGTACAGCAGTGACCAGCTCTCCGTGCAGCATGTTGAAGCTGCCGTCGCCGCAGAAGGAGTAAACCTCGTGCTTATCGCCGATGGCCAGCTTGACGCCCAGCGCGCCGGCAACCTCGTAGCCCATGGTGGAATAGCCGTACTCCATATTATAGGTATCCACACCGCGGGGACGCCACATACGCTGCATATCGCCGGGCAGTGAGCCGGCGGAGCCGATGGCCACATCCGTGTCCTCCATCATGGCATTGATGGCGCCCAGAACGGTGGTCTGGCACAAGCCCGCGTTCAGATCCTGCGCGAAGCGCTTGGCGGAATCCGCATTGGCGTCGTTGATGATGGGCTTCCAGGACTTCTTGTCCTCGAAGATCATGCTGTCCAGCCGATCCAGTTCGGCCTGCCACTTGGCCTTGGCCTCTGCGACCTCATCCGTGTAGGCGGTTTTATATCCGGCCAACAGCTCCTCCAGACGGGGCAGAGCGTCCTTGGCGTCGGCCACCACGGGGACAGCCTCCATCTTCAGGCTCTGGAACTCGGAGGGGTTGATGTTGACGAATTTACAGGTATCCTTGAACAGCCACTTGGAAGCGGTGGTGAAATCGGTGTAACGGGTGCCCACGCCGATGACCAGGTCTGCCTTCTTGGCGATGTCGTTGGCTGCGGCGCAGCCGGTGACGCCCAGGCCGCCCAGATTCAGCGGATGCGTCCAGACAACGGCGGATTTGCCGGCCTGTGTCTCGCCGAAGGGGATGCCGAACGTCTCGGCAAAGTGGCGGAACTCCTCATGCGCCTCGGCATAGCGGACACCGCCGCCGCAGATCAGCATGGGGTACTTGGCCTTGCGGATCGCCTCGGCCGCGTCGGCCAGAGCACACACAGTGGCGGGGCGGCGCTCCAGACGCCAGACACGCTTGCCGAAGAAGCTGACGGGATAGTCATAGGCCTCGCCCTCCACGTCCTGCGGCATGGCAACGCACACGGCGCCGGTATTGGCGGGGTCGGTCAGCACGCGGAAGGCGCTGAGCATGGCGCTCATCAGCTGCTCGGGACGCGCCACACGGTCCCAATACTTGCAGACGGCCTTGAACGCGTCGTTGGTAGAGACGGTCAGGTTGCCGATCTGCTCCACCTGCTGCAGCACGGGGTCGGGCTGGCGGCAGGCATACACATCCCCGGGCAGAATCAGCACGGGGATGTTGTTGGCGGTGGCAGTGCCTGCGGCGGTCACCATATTGGCGGCGCCGGGGCCCACGGAGGATGTCACGGCAAAGATCTGCTTGCGCTTCATCTGCTTGGCAAATGCGACGGCGGCCTGGGCCATGCCCTGCTCGTTCTTGCCCTGATAGACCTCCAGATGCTTGCCCTCCTGGCTCAGTGCCTGTCCGAAGCCCACCACGTTGCCGTGGCCGGGAATGATGAACACGCCGCGGACAAAGCGCTGCTCGGCGCCGTCCACTTCAATATACTGATTCTCCAGAAACCGGACCAGCGCCTGGCCCATGGTCAAACGAACGGTTTTCATAGACTCTCTTACCTCCTGTATCAGACTGAAACCACTCCGGGCTCAGCCCTGAAAAATATGGTCGTTGGCATCGGCCTTCCACAGCCACTCGTGCTCCGGATCGTCGATGCGGGTCTTCTGCCAGGGGTCACCGTCCAGATGGCGGATGCCCCAGGCATAGCACATGGCGTAGCCAGGCGCGGCGGTCTGGGAATGGAACCCGTGGTTGATGACCGCCAGACCGTTGTGGCCGGTCTGATAGATCTCGCCGTTGGCAAAGCCCGCGCCGAAGCCGTGGGGATAGTCAAAGCGGTAGAAATAGACCTCCGGCTGGGGATGATGATGGGGGGGATAGGAGGACCATTTCCCGGGGAAATTCAGCACCTCGCCCAAAACCATATTGGAATAGGGGGCGTTCTCATAATCGAAGAATGTCTTGATCTCCCGGCGCATGCAGCCCATCAGCTCACCCTTTGCCCCGGCGTGCTGCACCTCAACTGTCTCAGGAGTATACAAAACCGCCTCAAACGGCTTGGGATTGAGGGTCTTTTGAATATACAGCTCGCTGTGGGCTTGGCAGGTCACGGTGATCTTCGTGCCGCAGCCTGCGTGCAGGCAGTACGCCTCATAGTGAAAGCAGTCGGGCCGCTCACACTCGGCGGTCCTGCCGCCCCAGGCAAGTGTCACGTTCCCCGCGAACAACAATACGGCGATTTCCTTTTCCGACTCGTCAAAGGTATAGCTCTCGCCCGCATCCAGCACCAGCAGACCCACGTCCATCTGAGTGCCCAGATCGTCCCTGTTCAAATCAATATAGGTGTTATAGCCGTTTGTGAGTTCTGCGTTCCGATTAAAATAGGTCATTAAAAATTCGTCTCCTTTGTATCAAAGGCCAGTGTGTGCGGCAATATACTTACGTGCCTTCATGGCGTACTCCAGAGGATTGGCCTTGGCGGGGTCCTGCTCGGCTTCCACCAGCAGCCAGCCGGTATAGCCGGCGCCCGACAGCACATCGAACACGGGGTCAAAGTCCACATTGCCGTCGCCGGGCACGGTGAAGGCGCCGTTGCGGACGGACTGCAGGAAGCTCCAGTTGTTCTTGCGGGCCTCCTCCACAACGCTCAGACGCATATCCTTCAGATGGACATGCCCCACGCGGTCCACATACTTCTTCAGCATGGTCAGGGGATCCTCGCCGGCAAAGGTGAAGTGACCGGTGTCATAGCACAAAAACACATAGCGGGGATCGGTGCTGGCCATCATGCGGTCGGTCTCCTCGGAGGTCTGAACCACGGTGCCCATATGATGGTGGAAGCACAGCTTGAAGCCGCGGTCCGCAGCGACCTTGCCCAGCTTGTTCAGGCCGTCGCAGAAGCGATCCCACTCGGCGTCGTTCATGACATGCTTGTGACCGCCGGTCAGAACGGGGGTTTCCGCCTGACCCTGGATGGAGTAGCTCTGCTCGCTGACATTGATGCGGTTGGCGCCCACGGCCGCCAGAAAGTCCAGATTGGCAGCAAAGTCCGCCTCGACCTCCTCATAGGGCTTGGTCAGAATGAATGAGGAGAACCAACGGCTGGCAATGCGCATTCCCCGCAGATCCAGCGCCTTTTTCAGCTCGGCAGGGTCAGAGGGATACTTGTTTCCAATCTCGCAGCCGGTGAAGCCGGCCAGAGCCATTTCACTGACAATCTGCTGGAATGTATTCTCCCCTCCCAGCTCCGGCATATCATCATTGCACCAGCCGATGGGTGCAATACCCAGAGAGACCTTCGTTGCATCAAATTTCATGTTGCAATCCTCCTGTTTATTATTGGCGTCCTCCGCCTGCCTCATTCGGGATCTTCCCCGATTGGCCAGCAGATTAAACGATTACGGATACTACCTAAAATTATCATTTATATAGTGAAAAATCAACTTGTTTCTGAGCAACTTTTTGTTTTTTTCCGATTTGGCCAAAGTATTACCCCATTTTTATATAGATTGACAGTTTGACGGTCTCTTGTCGGAAAACAGTGATTTTCGAAGGCATAATCTTCATGTTTTTGCACATTATCGTGCTTTTATGTATCCAACTGAGAGAATTCACCAAAAATGTATCCAAAGAATGTGCAAAAATACAACCACAATTTGTTCATTTTGGATTGACGTTGCCGCAAGCGGTGTGTTACCCTATATGCGTAGCCAAGGGAATCGTTTACCTTGCTGGTGGTATCCATTCTCAAGGCCACAGCCTTTCAAAAATGAAAGGTTAAAAAAGGAAATTAAAAGGAGAAGAGACATGAAGAAGATTTTTGCACTTGTTCTGACCCTGGCCATGGCACTCAGCCTGGTTGCCTGCGGCAACAGCTCCACTCCCGCTGCTTCCGGCAGCGCCGCCAGTGGCTCCGGTTCCGCCAGCGGTGATGCTATTTCCATCGCCGTTGTCCTCAAGACCCTGTCCTCCGAGTATTGGAACTACGTAAAGGCCGGCTGCGATGCAGCCTCCAAGGATCTGGGTGTCACCGTGACTGTCGTCGGCCCCGGCGCTGAGAGCGACATCGACGGTCAGGTCTCCATGATTGAACAGCAGCTGGGCACCGGCTGCAGCGCAATCGTCGTTGCCCCCAACGATGCTTCCGCCGCCGCCTCCGCTCTGCAGCCCGCCATTGACCAGGGTGTCCCCGTTCTGTGCGTTGACACCGATGTTGCCATTAAGGGCGAGACCTGCTTCGTCGGCACCTCCAACGTGGACGCCGCCGCACAGGGCGGTGCCTATGCCGCTGAGAAGTGCGGCAAGGACGCCAAGGCCGTGATCATCTATGGTCAGGAAGGTGACAACACCTCCAACATGCGTCGCCAGGGCTATGAGCAGGCCTGCAAAACGGCCGGCATCGAAGTTCTGTCCGAGCTGTCCGGTCAGAACACCACCGACGGCGCCACCAAGACCATGGAAGATATGCTGAACGCCTATCCCGATCAGATCAACATCGTTCTGTGCCACAATGACGATACCGCCATCGGCGCGATGAACGCCTGCAAATCCGCGGGTGTGTCCGGCATCACCATCGTCGGCTTCGACGGCAACAAGTCCGCTGTCCAGCTGATCCTCTCCGGCGATCTGTCCGCTACCGTTGCTCAGCAGCCGTACATGATGGGTTACAAGGTTGTTGAAGCTGCTGTCAAGGCCGTCAACGGCGAAAAGGTTGAGTCCGTCATCTACGCCGAAGCCAAGGTTGTCACCAAGGACAACGGTCAGGCTTATCTGGACGAGCTGGCTTCCTATCTTGGCTAATCGTTCAAAACATAAACTGTAACATCGCGGATAGTTCATGGAAACTGGGATTTGGCGGTGGTTCATCTGCCGTCAAGTCCCAGTTAGGCCTAGATTCCCTGTTTCTCTTCGAGTCAGGGAACCTGTTTGAGAATCAGGAAACAGAAACGAGGTAATTATATGAGCGAGTACGTTGTTGAACTGAAAAATATTACCAAACGTTTTCCTGGTGTCGTCGCACTGAAAAATATGTCCATTGGCATCAAGCCCGGCGAAATTCACGGTTTGATCGGTGAAAATGGTGCAGGAAAGTCCACCTTGATTAAGGTACTGACCGGCGTTCATACTCCCGAAGAAGGTGAAATCTTTGTGGATGACCGTAAGGTTGTCTTCAAGAATCCTGTTCAGTCCCGCGAGGCAGGCATCGCCTGCGTGTATCAGGAGTTGAACATCGTCAAGCAGCTGTCTGTTACGGATAACGTTTTCATGGGGCGCGCCGTGAAAAAGAACGGTCTTCTGGATTATCCCCGGATGCACAAAGAGGCGGAAGCGGCTCTGAAGACACTGGGACATCCCGAAATTAACGTTAGAAGAGAGTGCGGCAAGCTAGGCGTTGGCCAGCAGCAGATGGTGGAGATCGCCAAGGCGGTCTCGCTTGATGCAAAACTGATTATTATGGATGAGCCCACCTCCTCTTTGGGCAAGGATGAAATTGCCCAGCTGATGGAGACCGTGCGCAGCCTGAAAGCCAGAGGGGTGGCGATCCTGTTCGTCTCTCACAAACTGGAAGAACTTTTTGAACTCTGTGAACGCGTTACCGTCATGCGGGACGGTGAGCACATTCTGACCGAAGATATCGGTAACATGACCGAGGATTCCCTGATCAATGCCATGGTCGGCCGCACCCTGGATAACCTGTATCCCAAGGAAGTCGGCGTGAAGGGTGACGTCTGGCTGGAAGCCAAGGAGCTGAAAGAGTCCGGCGTCCTCCGCGATGTCACTTTTCAGGCGCATGCGGGCCAGATCACCGGTTTCGCCGGTCTGGTTGGTGCCGGACGTACTGAGACGATGCGGGCCATCTTTGGCGCTGATAAGCTGGACAGCGGTGAGGTGTACGTCAAGGGTGAAAAAGTTCACATCAGGAGTCCAAAGGACGCAATCCGGCACAAGATCGCGTTTCTGACTGAAGATCGAAAGGGTCAGGGTCTGGTGCTTTCACTGGACGTCCGCACCAATCTGATCCTTGCCAACATGGATGGTTTCTGCACCGGGCCGTTCTTTGATAAATGTAAAATTGACTCTACCGGCACGGACATTGTCAATGATCTGAGAATCAAGACGCCCTCGCTGAACGAAGTCACTGCACAGCTATCCGGCGGCAATCAGCAGAAGGTCGTTATCGGCAAGTGGGTCAATACAAATGCTGACATTTTTATTTTTGACGAGCCCACCCGCGGCATTGACGTCGGTGCAAAGATCGAAGTCTATCACGTGATGAACGATCTGGTCAAGGCCGGAAAATGTGTGATCATGGTGTCCTCCGAACTGCCCGAAATCCTCGCAATGAGCGACCATGTGGTCGTAATGCGCGAAGGCCGGGTCATGGCAAACATGGACCGTGATTCCAAGCACTTTAATTCCGAAGACATTATGAAAGCGGCCTGGGGAGGAGAATTAGAGTAATGAAAAAGCAAAGTAAAGGCAAGGAACTGCTCCAAAAACTTGCCACATTAATGGCCTTAGCCATCCTGGTGATTATTTTCACCATCGCGGTACCCGGTAAGTTCCTGCGGTATCCGAACCTGATGAACGTTTTGAAACAGGCAGGAATCAACTGCCTGATCTCTGCTGGCATGCTGATTACGCTGATTACCGCCGGCATTGATCTGTCTGTCGGCTCCAATACCGTGCTGTGCGCATGCACCATCGGCGTGTTGGTTCAGAATTTCGGCATTACCAATCCCGTGATTCTGATGATCGCGGGCATTCTGGTCAGCACCTTCTGCGGTTTTATGAACGGAGTCCTGCTGACCCGTCTGGATCTGCCCCATCCCTTCGTATCTACCATGGGTATGAAGAACGTGCTGCTCGGCTTGGCGCTGGTCATCACGTCGTCAACATCCATCGGCTTTACCAATAAGGGCGTTGATTCCCTGCTGTTCCTGGGTTCCGCCACCATCGGCGGCTTCCCCGTCAGCTTTATTCTGGTTCTGGTGGTGTTTTTCTGCTTCGATATCTTCCTGAACCGCACGCCGCTGGGTCGTCAGATCTACTGCGTCGGCGGCAACCCCGAAGCGGCCCGCCTCTCCGGTATCCCCTCCAAGAACGTTCTGACCTTCGTGTACACCCTGTCCGGCTTCATGTGCGGTCTGGCCGGCGTGGTGCTGTGCGGACGTGTCGCCGTTGCAAACGCCAACTCCGGTGCGACCTACGATAACGACGCCATCGCAGCGTGCATTCTGGGCGGCGCCTCCTTTACCGGCGGCAAGGGCACCATCTGGGGCACCCTGGTGGGCTGTCTGCTGATGGCCGTCATCCGCAATGGTCTGAACCTGCTGGGCGCTTCCAACGACGTGCAGTACATCGTCATCGGCGCGGTGATTATCATCGCCGTTACGATCGATGTAACCCGCAACAAGATGGAAGCCAGAGCCCGCAAGATGGCTGCGCAGTAATCATTCACATCCCAGAAGGGACTGCCGTGAAAGCGGCAGTCCCTTTGATTCAAATCTTCGGGAAGGAGGAATGAAGATGCACTTTTTGATCTGGCTCATTACCGGCGCCCTGATCGGCTGGCTTGCCAGCCTGATTATGAAGAGCAAAAGCGGCCTGCTGCGCAATATCATTGTGGGCATTGTGGGCAGCTCGCTGGGCGGCTGGATTGCCGGCCTGCTGGGAATCCATAGCACCGGCCTCGGCGGCATTCTGGTTTCCGTAGCAGGCGCGTGCCTGCTGATCTGGATCGCACGCAAGCTCTTCCACTGATACAGATTGCTCAAAAAAACAGCCGTACCCGAGCGGGTACGGCTGTTTTTTAGTGCTGCAGCGTTACAGATTGCGCAGGGCGTCCACCAGGGCGGTTTTTCCCTCGGTTTTGGTGTCTTTCATCTTAATAATTTTCGCGGGGCAGCCTCCCACCACCGCACCCTCGGGCACGTCCTCCACCACCACGGCGCCGGCGGCGACCACGGCGTTGGCGCCAACGTGCACGCCCTCAATCACCACGGCGTTGGCGCCAACCAGGACGCCGTCGTCGATGATGACAGGCGTGGCGGAGGCGGGCTCCACCACGCCGGCCAGCACCGCGCCGGCGCCGATGTGGCAGCGGGCCCCGACGATGGCGCGGCCGCCCAGAACGGCGCCCATGTCGATCATGGTACCCGCACCGACGATGGCTCCAATGTTGATGACTGCCCCCATCATAATCACCGCGCCGTCACCGATTTCCACCTTTTCCCGGATCAGGGCGCCGGGTTCGATGCGGGCTTTGATATTCTTCAGATCCAGCAGCGGGACACCGGAGTTGCGGCGGTCATTTTCCACCACATACTCGCTGATCCGCTCCCGGTTTTTCTCCAGAATCGGGGCAAGCTCGGCCCAGTCGCCGAATACAAGGAAGCTGTTCCCCGCTCCGAACACCTTGGCCGTCCCGAAATTCACGGGAGCAGTGGTGTTGATATACACCTTCACCGGCGTTTTTTTCTCAGAATTGCTGATATAGTCGATAATCTCCTGTGCGTTCATAGACAGTTACTCTCCAAACAAAATTTCCTGCAAATTATAGACACCGGCGGGCCGTCCGGGCAGCAGCCGGGCTGCATGCAGCGCTCCGTTGACGAAAATCTGACGGCTGGCCGCCCGGTGAGTGATCTCCAGTTCCTCGTCCGGGCCAAAGAACTGTACGGTATGCGTACCGGCTACGGTGCCGCCCCGCAGGGCATGGATGCCGATTTCTTTGGGATCCCGCTTTCCGCAGTTCCCTTCCCGTCCGTAGACAGGGGTGAGATTGTGCTTCGGGTCGATGGCCTCCAGCAGCAGTCTGGCCGTTCCGCTGGGCGCGTCAGCCTTCTGATTGTGATGCGTCTCTGTGATCTCGATGTCAAAGGCGGGCTTGAGTGTATCGGAAATCTGGGTCAGCAGGCGGTAAAACACCGCGATGCCCAGGGAGAAGTTTGCGCTCCACAATACCGGTGCGGCGCTGGCCAGTGCGAACAGCTCCTGTTTCTGGGGCCCCGTATAGCCGGTGGTGCCGGACAGCAGTGGTGTCCCCGTACGGCGCACGTATGCACAGATATCCGACAGCGTCTCCGGCCGGGAAAAGTCAATGACCACATCCGCAACAGCTCCCGTTCCGGCCAGACCCTTCAGATTCGAGCGGTCAAGGGCCGCCACGATCTCGTCACCGGCGGCTAACGCCGTGGACTCGATCAGAGCGCCCATCTTCCCATGTCCGATGAGCAAAATCTTCACAGCAGCCCAGCCTCCGCCAGCGTGGCATGCAAAGCGGCCTGATGCTCCTCACTCATCTCACACAGCGGCAGCCGCATGGGGCCGCAATTCAGGCCCAGCATATTCATGGCCGTTTTGACGGGGATGGGATTCACCTCCAGGAACAGGTCATTCATCAGCTTCAGATACTTCAGGTGATTGGCCACGGCCTGTGCCTGATTGCCGCCAAGGAAGTCGGCCACAATCTCATGGCTCATCCGGGGCATCACGTTGGCATAGACCGAGATGACGCCGCTGCCGCCGATCGCCATCAGGGGCACCGTAATATCGTCGTTGCCGGAATACAGGGCGAAGTCCGGTCCGACGCAGTGGGCAATCCTCATGGCATAGCTCATGTCGCCTGAGGCTTCCTTGATTCCGGCGATGTTCGGGTGCCGAGCAAGGCGCTCCACCACGCCGACGGGAATGGAGCAGCCGGTGCGGCCGGGGACGTTGTAGATGATGCAGGGGATGTTCACCGCGTCTGCCACCGTGGCAAAATGGCGGTACATGCCTTCTGGATTGGCCTTGTTGTAGTAGGGGGAGATGAGCAGCAGCGCGTCCGCGCCCATGTTTTGGTACTGGAGGCTCTTTTCCAGCATGGTGGCGGTGCAGTTGGAGCCGCTGCCCACTATGACGGGAACCCGGCCGTTTACCACCCGGATGGTATGCTCCGCGACGGCGGCATCCTCCGCATGGCTCATGGTGGCAGATTCGCCGGTGGTGCCCAGCGTCAGGATTGCATCGGTGCCCTCGGTAATCTGGCGCTCCAGCAGCTCGGTCAAAACCTCAAAATTGACGGAGCCATCCTCGTGGAACGGGGTAATCATTGCGACGATAGAACCTTGCAAATTGTTGAATTTCATGTTGTGTCCTCCAAACTTTTATAATAGTGAACGCGGTTTTTCACCAAGCCTGCCGGCGCGGAGTCGGCAGGCAAAATAAAAAGTCGGTAGAGACACGCTCCTACCGACAGTTCGCTCACGCATACAAAGCGTGGAGTTTCTGTAAGCGGATAGCGCACCCACGGCACCGCCGTGGACAGTGCCGCAGATATTCTCCACGGCCCCACCCCCCGTCCATACCTGAACGGAGAATTCGGCGGACTTGCTTTGCTCACGATCCCTGCCTGTCGGCTCCCGTGACCTCGTCGCATCCGCGCCTCTATCTCATTTTAGGTTATCATATCATCTTTGATTCGTTCAGGCAAGAATAAATTTAAAAAATTTTGCCCACTTTCCGACTTTACTCTTGTTAAAAGCGACAAAAACGATCAATTCCGTCAATTCCCCTGTATTCACCCGCCCGCAGGTGCTATACTGGTTGCAATTCATCACTCCCTTGAAGGAGGAACCTTTCTATGTCCACACCTGTTGTCGAATACCGCCGTGCCCTGCACCGGATTCCGGAGCTGGACACCCCACTGCCGGAAACCTGTGCCTTTGTCTCCGCACACCTGGCCGGACTGCGCTGCAAACTCTCCGCCCCCATTCGCGGCAGCGTCTGTGCCTTTTTCGATGCGGGGCGGCCAGATGCGGTGGCCTTTCGCGCGGACATGGACGCCCTTCCCATCGGTGAAACCACGGGACTTCCCTACGCGTCCGAGCATCCCGGCATCATGCACGCCTGCGGCCATGACGGCCACACGGCGATGCTGCTGGCTCTGGCGGGATTTCTGGACGCGAACCTCTCCCGTCTGCCCCACAACGTCCTGCTGATTTTTCAGCCCTCCGAGGAAACCACCGGCGGGGCAAAGGATCTGTGCCAGAGCAACGTGCTGGAGCATTTCCGTGTCCGCAAAATCTTCGGCCTGCATCTGTGGCCCGGTCTGGAACCGGGCACGGTCTGGTCCCGGCCCGGCCCGCTGATGGCCCGTTCCAATGAAGTGGACGTGACCATCGAGGGGAAGAGCGTGCACCTGTCCCGCTCGTCCGATGGGCTGGACGCCCTGACCGCCGGTGTCACCTATCTGCAGCGGGCCTACTCCATGGTTGAGCAGCTGCCCTCCGATGTGCCCCGGGTGCTGCGGTTCGGGAAGATGGTCTCCGGCACCGTGCGGAACGCCGTCAGCGGCCGCACAGAGCTCTCCGGCAGTCTGCGGACCTATACGGAGGACACCTTCCAGTTCTGCGCGCAGCGGCTCCGGGAGATCGGCCGCACCCTGGCCGGGGAGACCGGCTGCACCGTCACCGTCCATCTCAGCGAAGGCTACCCGGCCGTCTGGAACCACGAGGGGCTGTTTGAGGAGCTGGTCTCCAAACTGGGGTCATGCGCCCCGCTTCTGCTGGACCAGCCGGTGTTGGCGGCGGAGGACTTCTCCTTTTATCAGCAGTACGTGCCCGGGGTGTTCTGCTTTTTGGGTGCCGGGGAAGTCCCCCAGCTCCACGCCACGGACTTTGCCTTTGACGATGTGACAATCCTCCCCAAGGGTCTGGACTTTTTGGAATCGCTTGCTCTGATGAAATGAAAACAGGAACCGTACCGGACGGGTACGGTTCCTGTTTTATTTACAGACTCTTGACAAACGCCTCGATGCGGTCCAAACCCTCCCGCAGCGTATCGTCGTTATAGCAGTAGGATATGCGCATATAGCCCTCGGTTCCGAAGTAGATGCCGGGTACCAGAGCCACCAGACCCTCCTTCAGCAGCCGGGTGCAGAAAGTCACCGAATCCATGCCGAACTTTTCAATGTTGATAAACATGTAAAACGCGCCCTCGGGTTCGGGCACCTCCAGCCCCATACCCAGCAGGCGGCTGTAAACATACTCCTTCCGGCGGCGGAAGGTCTCCACGTCGGCGGAGTTGTCATAGCACAGTGCCTCTGCACAGGCAGGCTGGATGAAGGACGGCGCAGACACCACGGTATACTGGTGTGCAACCTTGATCCGGTCGCAGACGGGGTCGTCCGCCATCACATAGCCGACGCGCCAACCGGTCATGGCATAGGGCTTGGAGAAGCTCTGGATAACAATGAGGCGGTCCCGCATATCCTGATAACTGGAAAAGCTGCTGTATTCGCTGGTAAAGATCAGCTGGCGATAAACCTCGTCGCACAGGACAAAGACGGGTTTGTCCTGCAGCACCTCATGAATGCCCTCCAGCGTCTCCTTCGTATAGATGCAGCCGGTGGGATTGTTGGGGGAGGTCAGGACAACGGCCTTGGTTTTTGGCGTAATGGCGGCCGCCAGCGCCCCCTTCGAAATTTGGAAGTGATTCTTCTCTGTCGGCAAAGCCACGGGCACACCGCGGCATAGGTGTACGATGGATTCATACAGGGTAAACGCCGGCGTGGGGATAATCACTTCGTCACCGGGATTCAAAATGGAAAACAGGCTGGCAAACAGCCCCTCGGTGGCGCCGATGGTCAAGACGATCTCATCGGGTGAATAGCGCAGGCCGTTTTTCTCCGCTTCAAATCTGGAGATGGCTTCCCGCAGATACAAATTGCCGGTCCCCTCCGGATAGTGGGTATCATTGTTGTTCAAAGCGGTCTTGGCGGCATCCTTCACTGCCTCGGGCGTATTCAGATCGGGTTCCCCCATGGTCAGCAGACAGGCTCCGGGGGTGCTCCTTGCCAGGGCGGTAAACCGGCGTATTCCAGAAATCTCCACTCCCATCAGAGCACTGTTTAAGGTTAATTCCATAGGCCCCAACTCCTTTTTTCCTGTATAAAGTTCAGTATATCGATCAGTCAAATGATTGTCAACGGCGATTTCCACAAAGAAAAGGCCTCCGAACCGGAAGGCTTTTCTTTTTTCATTTAAAGCGCTGTCTAACGGTTGGGGCGGTACAGTCCGTCAAAGTCTGCGCCCTCCAGCCGGAGCAGGGCGACTTTGGCATCCAGACCCGCGGCAAAGCCCGTCAGGCTGCCGTCCGCACCCACCACCCGGTGGCAGGGGATCAGGATCCCGATGGGATTGTGCCCCACAGCGCCGCCCACCGCCTGAGCGGACATGCGCCGTCCGGTTCGCTCCGCCAACGCGGCGGCAATCGCACCGTAGGTGGTCAGCCGGCCATAGGGGATTTTTCTCAGCTCCGCCCAGACCTGACGGCGGAACTCGCTCCCCTGGGGGCTCAGCTCCGTCAGGGGTCCGGGGTCCCGGCGGGCAAAATACGCGTCCAGCCAAGCTGCCGTCCGGCGGAACACCGAAAGGTCGTCCCGGCGCTCCGCCTCCGGCTCCTCCCGGGCGTATTTCCACACGCCAAAGTGCAGGGCGGTCAGGGCTTCTCCGTCGGAACGCAGCGTCAGCGGACCCAGCGGGCTGTCATAAGCGGCAGTATAAATCATTTGTTTTCAGCGCCGGTTCCGGCGCCCCTCCTGTCAGTCGGGTGGATACTTCCGTGGAATCCTGCTTACATTTTATCCGCAAACCGGATGGAAATCAACCCCGCTGTCAGCGGCCTTTGCGGCACAAACGCAGCAAAAAGACCGCCGGAGCGAAATGCTTCGGCGGCCTTGGGGGATTGTTTACTTCGTGACGCTCAGCCGGTTGTTCTCGAATTTCAGCTGGGCGGTGTCGCCGGCGCGGAGCGTGCCGTCCAGCAGCTGCTCGGCAACCGCGTCCTCTACCTTGTTTTGGATAGCCCGGCGCAGCGGGCGGGCGCCGTATCTGGGATCGAAGCCCTCCTTCGCCAGCTCGGCCACGGCAGAATCATCCGCCTCCAGCTTCACGCCCATGGCCTCCATCCGCTGGGAAGTGGTCTTCAGCAGACGGCGGGCGATCTCGGTGATGTCGTCCTGCGTCAGCCGGCGGAACACAATGATGTCGTCGATCCGGTTCAGGAACTCCGGCCGGAAGGTCCGGCGCAGCTCCTCCATCACGGTTTCCTTGGTGCGCTTGAAGGTCTCGGCGTCATCCGCTGCGGTATCCTTGCTGTCAAAACCCAGGTGGTTGCCGGAGGACAAAATGTTGCTGGCGCCCACATTGGAAGTCATGACAATCACCGTATTCTTGAAGTCCACGGTGCGGCCCTGGGCGTCGGTGATGCGGCCATCCTCCAGAATCTGGAGCAGCACGTTCCAAACATCCTCATGGGCCTTTTCAATCTCGTCGAACAGCACCACGGAGTAGGGTTTCCTGCGGACTTTCTCGGTGAGCTGGCCGCCCTCGTCGTGGCCCACATAGCCGGGAGGCGAGCCGATCAGCCGGGACACGGTGTGCCGCTCCATATACTCGGACATGTCGATGCGGATCATGTTGTTCTCATTGCCGAACATGGTCTCGGCCAGCGTCTTGCACAGCTCCGTCTTTCCCACGCCGGTGGGGCCCAGGAACAGAAAGCTTCCAATGGGGCGCTTGGGGTCTTTCAATCCCACGCGGCCCCGGCGGATGGCCCGCGCCACCGCCTGAACCGCCTCGTCCTGGCCCACGAGCCGCTGGTGGAAGGCGTCCTCCATGTGCAGCAGCCGCTGGCTCTCGCTTTCGGTCAGGCGGGTGACGGGAATTCCCGTCCAGCCAGCCACCACGGAGGCGATGTCCTCGGCGGTGACGGGGCGATGATGTCCGTTTCCTCTGCGGCCCCTCTCCCGCTCATTGTCCACCTGCTCCTGATAGTTTTTCTCAATATCCCGCAGCTGGGCGGCCTTTTCAAAGTCCTGCGCGGCGATGGCGGTGTCTTTGTCGCGGCGCAGTACGGCCAGCTTCTCCTCCAGACTTTTCAGCTCGGGGGAAATTTCTTCCGCCTCCATGCGAACCCGAGAGGCCGCCTCGTCCATCAGGTCGATGGCTTTGTCCGGCAGAAATCGGTCGTTGATATACCGGATGGAGAGTTCCACGGCGGCCTTCAGCGCCTCGTCTGTGATCTTCAGCTTATGGTGCGCCTCATATTTCTCCCGCAGACCCAGCAGGATCTTCAGTGTCGATTCCTGGCTTGGCTCGCCCACCGAGACCGGCTGGAACCGACGCTCCAGCGCGGCGTCCTTTTCGATATATTTGCGGTATTCATTCAGTGTCGTCGCGCCGATGACGCGGATCTCGCCCCGACCCAGGGCGGGCTTGATGATATTGGCCGCGTCCACGGCGCCTTCGGCGGAGCCGGCGCCCACGATGGTGTGCAGCTCGTCGATGAACAAAATCACGTTGCCGGCCTTCTTGACCTCCTGCAGCGCCTTTTTAATCCGCTCTTCAAACTCGCCGCGATACTTTGCGCCGGCAATGAGCGCGCCCATATCAAGGGCAAAGAGTTTGCGCCCCTTGAGGCCCTCGGGTACGTCGCCCTTCACTATGCGGAAGGCCAGGCCTTCTACGATGGCGGTTTTGCCCACGCCGGGCTCGCCGATCAGGCAGGGGTTGTTCTTGGTCCGGCGGGACAGAATCTGAATGACCCGCTGAATCTCGTCGTCCCGGCCGATCACCGGGTCCAGCTTACCGCTCCGTGCGTCGGCGGTCAGATCCCGAGAAAACTCCCGCAGTGTCTTGGTCTCAGAGTCGTCCCGGGCTGCGGTACCTCCGCGGCTGTCTCCTCCGCCGGAGGAATTCCGGGGCCGCTCGTTCACCTTCTGCATCAGCGCGGTGTAGATATGTCTGGGATCACAGCCGGCCGTCCGCAGGATGCGGACCGCCATGTTATTGCCCTCCCGCAGGATGCCGGCCAGCAGATGCTCCGTGCCCACATAGTTGCAGCCGCTGCGCATGGAATCCTCCATGGCGATCTCCACAACCCGCTTGGCGCGGGGCGTCAGGCCCTGGGCCGGATTGCCCCCGGGAAGGCCGGCGCCGACGCTCTTTTTGATAATCTCCGCGATCATTTCATCGGTGAGACCAGCCTCCGTCAGGACGCTGCGGGCGATCCCCTCTTCCTCGCGGGCCAGGCCCAGCAGCAGATGTTCGGTACCCACATAGCCGTGGCCCAGTTCTCCTGCCGCCTCCTGAGAAAGCCGCAGAGCCTCTTCGGCTCCGGGCGTAAATTTGTTTTCACCCATATGTTTTTACCTTCCTTTCGTGCCGGAAAGGCTTACTTGCTTTCCTTTTTTTCGTTTTCCAGGGCGTGAATCTGATCTCTCAGCTCCGCCGCATGCTCAAAGTTCTCCTGATGGACAGCCTTTTTCAGCTCCATCCGCAGGGCGTTGAGCTGGCGCATCTTCGCAAACCGGCTCTGCTCTTCCTGATCCACCAACTCTTCCTTCTTCTCTTCTGCCGGTGCACTCTGCTCCCGGTCGGGCGCCGCGCCCAGCGCGGGCATCTCAGCAAAGAAGTCGTCGAACAGGTCTTCGCCGAAGAAGCGGTCCATGCTGCCCAGCAGGCGTGGCATCGGGGAGAAAAAGTCCTCCAGGAAATTACCGCCGAAGAAATTCTCCATCAGCTGCTGGTTGCGGGCCAGAATCTTCTGGGTATAGCCCAGCTTCTCGGCACACTCGCTGCAAAGATGCTTCTCAGTCACTTTTCCGTTGATATTGCTGCGGTACACAAAGGTAACCTCATTCTTGCCACAATTCTCGCATTTCATGATAAAAACCTCCTCATGAACGATATAAATATAATGTTGACTGTTTGAAAGGCCTCTGGTTCACACGCAGTGAACCAAAACCTGCTTGGCGATGTCCGCCCGAACCATATCCCGGATCGGTCGCGGCACCCGGACCAGTGCCTGGTCCCCGGCGACGATCAGGAACGTTTGCCCCACATCCTCGCTGATGGCGCCGGACTGCACCAGATTACTGAAAATAGCCTGAGCGCTGTTCCGGTCCAGCTCATCTCCAATGCTGTTGATGACATGCATCAGCAGCGTCTGCCGGTCCACCTGTACCCGGGTGATGCGGATATATCCGTTGCCGCCTCGCCGGCTCTCCACGATATAGCCATGCTCCGGAGAAAACCGGGTGGACATCACATAGTTGATCTGGCTGGGCACACAGTTGAAGCGCTGTGCCAGATCGTTGCGCTGGATCTCCACCATTCCGTTTTCAGCTTCGTCCAGACTCTCCTGCAGAAAGCTGGCAATCAGATCGGTAATTCCCATGGCCATCATCCCTTTCGGTGCTTCACATTTTGACTTTGACTTTCTTTAACCTTTCGTTCTGACGACAGTATAGCACCCTTCCGGCAAATGTCAATAGGTTCCGTCTGACTTTCTCTGACCAATTTGAAAACAATTTATGAACGGCTTCTTCTTGGGGTTGTCTAAAATTTCACAGCAGGAAATGGACAGAACTGCTTGCTTTTTTCAAATTGTATGATAGAATGAAAAACATAAAATTTGATGGAGGTGCTTCCCATGGCTTACAAAATCACTTCTGCCTGTGTCAGCTGCGGCTCCTGCGCAGACGTATGTCCCGCCGGTGCCATCAGCCAGGGCGATGATGCTTATGTCATCGATGCAGCCGCTTGCCTGGACTGTGGTTCCTGCAGCGATGCATGCCCCAACGGCGCGATTGTTCCCGAGGAATAATTCAGCTTCTCTACATAAAAGCACCGCAGGCCGAACGCTTGCGGTGCTTTTATTTTGCTTGCGGCGGCGGCGGTTTTCGCTTATAATAAAGTATTCCATTGTAGAGGAGGCTGGGCATGGAGCACAGCGATCAGCTGACGGCGGGGGGCTACCGGTTCTTTTATGATGACACCCTGTTCTCTCCGGGCACGGATACCTTCCTGCTGTCCTCTTTCCCAAAGCTCAAGCCGTCCCTGCGAATCTGCGATCTGGGGGCAGGCACCGGTCTTCTGGGCCTGCTTCTTCTCCAGCGGCAGCCCCAGCTCACCGTCACCGGCGTGGAGCTGCAGGAACCACCCCTGCGGCTGGCGGAGAAAACCGCGGCTGTCAACGGGCTGGAGCGCCGCCTGAATTTTTTACACGCCGATCTCCGGCGAACGGAGGAACTGTTTCCCACCGGCAGCTTTGATCTGGTGGTGTGCAATCCCCCCTATTTTCCGGATGGCTGCGGTCTTCCGGCAGCGAATCAGTCCCGGCAGTCCGCCCGGGCGGAGACGGCCTGCACGCTGGAGGATGTTTGCCGTGCGGCGGCGTATCTGCTGCGTTGGGGCGGCAGCTTCTGTCTGGTCCACCGGCCGGAACGGCTGGCCGACCTGTGCTGCACGCTGCGGAAGCACGGCCTGGAGGCCAAACGGCTGCGGTCGGTCTGTAAGCGGAGCGGCGCCGCGCCTTCCCTGCTGCTGATAGAGGGCCGCCGCGGCGGCAAGCCCGGACTGACCGTGGAACCCGAACTCATCCTGCAGCGTCCCGACGGCGCTCCCACCCCCGAGGTGGACGCCATCTACTTTCGTGACAAGGAGCGTACCGTATGAGCGGAACCCTATATCTGGTCGCCACACCCATCGGCAATCTGAGCGACTTCTCTCCCCGCGCTGTGGAGACGCTGCAATCCGCGGATTTCATCGCCGCGGAGGACACCCGGGTGTCCGTGAAGCTGCTGAACCATTTTCAAATCAAAAAGCCGCTGCTCAGCTACCATGAGCACAACCACATCACCGCCGGGCAAACCATTCTGGAGCGGCTGCTCTCCGGGGAGAACTGTGCCCTGGTCACCGACGCCGGAACCCCCGCAATCTCCGATCCCGGAGAGGATCTGGTCCGGCTGTGCGCAGAAAACGACGTACCGGTGATCGCCATTCCCGGCTGCTGCGCGGCGGTGAACGCGCTGGCCGTGTCCGGTCTGCCCACGGGCCGATTTACCTTCGAAGGATTTCTGACCGTGAACAGAAAAAGCCGGCGGGAGCGGCTGCAGTCCCTGCGGGCCGAGCAGCGGACCATGGTCTTTCACGAGGCGCCCCATAAGCTGAGTACCACGCTGGACGACCTGTGCGAAGCCTTCGGGCCGGACCGCAGAATTGCGCTGTGCCGGGAACTGACCAAGCTCCATGAGGAGACCATCCGAACCACGCTGGGCGGCGCCGTCGCCTACTACCGGGAGAACGGCCCCAAGGGCGAGTATGTGCTGGTGGTTGCCGGCGCAGAGCCCGTGGAGAGCCCCGGGATCAGGCTGGAGGACGGCGTGGCCCGGGTGCTGGAGCTGAAGGAGCAGGGCCTTGGGATGAAGGACGCCGTGCGGCAGGCTGCGGAGGAGACAGGCCTGGCCCGCAATGAGCTCTATCACGCGGCATTGAAGGAGTAATCCGGAATCGATAAAAACGGGAGGCACCTGATCGGTGCCTCCCGTTTTATGTACGATCAAAGAGACTTCAGCTCTTTGAGACACTTGGGACAGACATTTTTCCCCTTGAAATTTGTGATGTCCTTCGTGGCGTCGCAGAAGATGCAGCTGGGTTTATATTTTTTCAGAATGACGGAAGAACCTTCCACATAAATTTCCAATGCATCCTTCTCGGCAATATCCAGCGTACGGCGCATCTCGATCGGCAACACTATGCGGCCGAGTTCATCCACTTTTCTGACAATACCTGTCGATTTCATATGTATCTCCTTTCCTTAACACTCAACTATCAAACCGATTCTCCTTATGGAGAGCATTAGCACGATACCACACTATGCCAGTTCCTGTCAACTATTTATGGCAAATATTTGCAATTCATTCATAATTTCGACGTACCGGTGATCACGGATCGCCAAAATAATTGTGTAAGGAGGGCTTGTAATGGCAATGGCGATCATCTGGGTGGGAATGGTGATCCTCTCTGTGGTCTTCGGTCTGGCAAACGGGCGGTTGGACGCGGTGTCCAACGCCGCTCTGTCCGGTGCCGCATCGGCGGTACAGCTGTCCATCTCCATGGCCGGCGTGCTCTGCCTGTGGACGGGGGTGATGGAGGTTCTGCGCCAGAGCGGGCTCGCCGACAAGCTGGCCCACGCGTTTCGCCCTCTGCTGCGCCGGCTGATGCCGAATGCCTGCCGGGACAGTGAGACGCTGGCGGTGCTCTCGGCCAACGTCTCCGCCAACCTGCTGGGTCTGGGAAACGCCGCCACGCCCATGGGCATTCAGGCAGCACGCCGGATGGCCCGGGGTACCGGAGGGGTTGCCACCGACGAGCTGTGTCTTTTGGTGGTGCTGAACACCGCCTCCATTCAGCTGATTCCCGCCACGATTGCCGGTGTACGGGCTGCGGGCGGCGCCGCCGCTCCCTTCGACATTCTGCCGGCGGTGTGGGTCGCATCGGTGCTCTCGGTGACGGCGGGTCTCGCCGCGGCAAAGCTTTTCGAATGGCTGGGAAGGCGTCGAAGATGAGCTGGACCGGGGCCATCATTCCCCTGCTGCTGGCGGGCTCCGCCCTGTTCGCGCTGGGGAAGCGAGTGGACGTGTACGCCGCCTTGACCCGCGGCGCCGAGGAGGGACTGGGTGTCCTGCTGAGGATTCTCCCGGCGCTGGTGGGCCTTCTGACGGCCGTGTCCATGTTCCGGGCATCCGGGGCAATGGAGTGGCTGTCCCGGATCTTCGCGCCAGTGACGGGGCTTCTGGGTATCCCCCAAGAGACCACGCCGCTGCTGTTGGTGCGGCCGGTCTCCGGCAGCGGGGCACTGGCCGTGGCAAGCGATCTCATCAAAACCTACGGGGCCGACAGCTACATCGGGCGGGTGGCGGCGGTGATGATGGGCAGTACGGAGACCACCTTCTACACCATTGCCGTCTACTTCGGAGCCGCCGGAATACACAAAACCCGCCACACCATTCCCGCGGCACTGACGGCCGACCTAACGGGCTTCATCGCCGCCGCATTCGCGGTACGGCTCTTCTTTGGGAGATAGCCTTAGCCGGACACACTCCTTACGCGAACACCGTCTGGATCAGCAGCATATATGCCGCCGTGCCGCCGGCGATGGACAATAGCACATTGCCCCGCCAGCGGTGCAGCAGGACGATGACGGTAATGGCGATCGCCTCCGGAAGGCCGTGGGGCGATGCTGTCAGGGAGACTCCCTTCAGGCAGTACACCACCAGCAATCCCATCATGGCCGGCGGCAGAACCTTACCGAGGAATGCAATCACGGCGGGCGGCTGCCGGTTCTCCGGAAACAGCAAAAACGGCAGCCAGCGGGTGATCTGCGTCCCGGCGGCCACGCATAATATAATGATCAGCGTCTGCGCGCTTGTCAGGTGCATAGCCGTTTCCTCCCTCCCAGCAGTACCGCCAGAATCAGAACCATGGCGGGGATCACCAGCCGATCAGGGCCGATCACCAGCAGGCTCAGAGCGGTGCAGCCGATGCCGATGAGTCCGGCGGGCTGGTTCTCTTTCCGTTTCCACTGCTCCAGAAACAGCACGACGAACAGCGCCGTTAACGCGAAATCCAGACCGGCGGTGTTGAAGGTGATCTGTCCCCCCAGAAGGCCCCCCAGTGCCGTGCCGCACACCCAGTACAGATAGTCCAGCAGGGATATAAAAAAATAGAACTCCCGGCGCTCGACTCCCTCCGGCGGCTCCACGGAGGATGTAATGGAAAAGGTCTCATCGCACAGCACATAGATCAAAAAGCCCCGCACCTTGCCCAGCCCCTTGTACTTCTCCAGCAGGGACAGGCCGTAAAACAGATGGCGGGCGTTGACCATGATGGACAGGACAAAGGCCTGGATTGGATCAAACGCAGCCGTGAGCAGGGTAATGGCCACAAACTGCATGCTGCCGCAGAACGCGACGGCACTCATCAGTGTAGACCACAAGGGGCCGTAGCCCTTGGTCTGCATCAGCACGCCGTAGGCCATGCCCAGGCACAAAAATCCTGTCAGCACAGGGATTGTAGCGGGGAACGCCGCTTTCAGCACTTCGATTTTTTTCTGTCTCATTGCATTTCTCCGGAAAACGGGCCGTGCCGATGACCGGCGCAGCCCGTTTTTCATCACATTTTTTCGGGGGCATCCACGCCGATCAGGCGCAAACCGTTTTTCAGGACAACCCGGGTATCATCCGCCAGCTTCAGTCGGGCAGCCATGATCTCCGGCGCCTCGCCCTTGATGCGGCAGGCGGTGTAGAACCGGTGGAAGCAGCCCGCCAGATCCACCAGATACCGGTTGATGTGGCTGGGGTCATAGTCCCGGGCCGCCAGACGCAGCTCCTCGCAGAAGGCCGCCAGCTGCTTGATGAGCGCCAGTTCCGTTTCTCCGGCCAGGAGCGACATGTCCACGTCCGCCTGGGCCGGCACGGCGACGCCCTCCTCTTCCAGCGCCCGCAGCAGCGAGCAGATCCGGGCGTGGGCATACTCCACATAGTAGATGGGATTCTCGGAATCCTCCCGGACGGCCAGACCCAGATCGAACTCCATCTGGGTATCAGGCTTGGAGTTGAAGAACCAGCGGGCCGCGTCCACGGGCACCTCATCCAGCAGATCGCTGAGAGAGATGACCTTGCCGGTGCGCTTGCTCATCCGGACCACCTCGCCGTCCCGCAGCAGCTTCACCAGCTGCATCAGCACGATGTCCAGCCGACGGTCACCGTCCAGTCCCAGCGCATCCAGAGCGCCCTTCAGACGGGCCACATGCCCGTGGTGATCCGCGCCCCAGACATTGATCACCCGGTCGAAACCGCGCTGCTCAAATTTGTTGCGATGATAGGCGATATCCGCGGCGAAGTAGGTGTAAAATCCGTTGGCGCGGCACAGCACGTCGTCCTTCAGATCCAGTTTCTCGATGTCCTTTTCGGACTTGCCGGCACGGCGCAGATTCTCCGCCAGAATGTCCGCGGTCTTGAGCCACAGCGCGCCGTCCTTTTCGTAAGTCCGCCCCGCCGCCGCCAGCTTGTCCACTGTCTCCTTCACATAGCCGCTTTCGTGGAGTGTGGACTCATAGAACCAGTTGTCATACCGGATTTTGTAGCGCTCCAGATCCGTTTTCATTCTGGGCAGATTAACGCTGAGTCCGAATTGGGCCAGCGTGTCCCGCCGCACCTGCTCATCGGCATCCAGCAGCGTTTCTCCGTGCCGGTCGAAGTACAGCTGGGCCAGATCCCGGATGTCACCGCCCTGATAGCCGTCCTCCGGGAAGGGCACGTTCTCCTCCCCCTGAATGATCTGGAGATACCGGGCCTCCAGAGACTGGGCAAACTTGTCGATCTGATGGCCGGCATCATTGACATAAAATTCCCGGCTCACCTCCGCCCCGCAGGCGGCCAGCACGGACGCCAGGGTGTCCCCCAGCACGCCGCCGCGAGCATTGCCCATGTGCATGGGGCCGGTGGGATTGGCAGAGACGAACTCCACCATGATTTTCTGGCCCGCCAGACCGCCGGAGGTTCCGTAGCTGTCCCCCTCAGTCTCCACGGCTGCCATCACGTCGCGGTACCAGTTCTCGTTGAACCGGAAATTCAGGAAGCCGGGCCCGGCGATCTCCACGGCGGAGAAGTATGTGCCCGTCAGGTCCAGATTGTCCAGCAGCGCCTGGGCAATATTCCGGGGCTGCATCCGCAGCGCTTTGGAAGCCGCCAGGGCAAAGGTGGTGGTGAAATCCCCGTTGGACGCGTCCTTGGGAATCTCCACCGGGGCGCTCCGAACCTCCGCCCTGGGCAGTGCGCCGGCGGCTGCCGCCCTCTCGTAAGCTGCCATTGTCAGCTCCGCCACCTGGTCTTTCGCCTTCTGGATCATGTGTATCATAGAATGTTTCCCCTCATTCGTCGTAATATCAGCGTTTCGGCCGCACCCGGAGCTTGAAGCAATTCCGTCCTGTGACGGTGTGCTCCACCGCGATGCTGTACCGGATTTCCATCACACCGCCCCGGTCGGTCAGATTGTGGCGCAGCTCACTGGTCTGAATGTCCACCGTCAGCTCCCCGAAGGGCGTCTCATACAGGGAGGTGTGCTGCCGGCCCTTTTCAAACACCATCTGGGAGTTTACCTTCCCGGTTCGGGTGAGTGTGACCATCGGTCCGCGGACCTCAAACGCGGTGGTGGTGCCCTGCATACCGGTGAGCTCAGTCTCCTCATAGGCGATGCGGAAGCCCTCCGGCATGACAGTCAGGGTTCCCTCGGTCATCAGCTCCGTGGCGTCCGGATCCACGCCCTCAAAATACTGCTCCCCCCGAACCGACAGCAGGATGGGCAGACTGTTCTGATCAATATCGGTCAATGTCAATCCTCCGCGCCGCGTGGCGCAGGTCCTCCTGCAGGAACAACGACGCAATGCGCTCAAAGTCCTCCACCCGGTCGCTCACATAAAACTCCGCGTCGCCCTGCCGGTTTTCGTCCGCCCGGGCATCGCCTGCCTTCAGCATCCGCTTGAGCTCGAAGGCACATTCCTCTCCTGCGGAGACCAGCGTGACCTCCGGCCCCATGATGGTGCCGATGATCCCCTCCAGCAGCGGATAGTGGGTGCAGCCCAGAATCAGCGTGTCGATCCCCGTTTTCCGCAGCGGCTCCAGATACTCCCGGGCCACGGTCTCAATGACCACATCCCCGGGACGGATGCGGCCGTTTTCCACAAGCGGCACAAACAGCGGGCAGGCCTCGCCCACCACCTCCACCGCCGGATCCAGCCGCGTGAGCTCCGCCTGAAAAGCGCCGGAGCGGACGGATGCCAGCGTGGCGATCAGACCCACCTTTTTGTTTTTTGTAACAGTAACGGCCCGGCGGCAGGTGGGCTTCACCACGCCGACGATGGGCAGGGAGTTTTCCGCCTGCAGCGTGTCCAGCGAGGTGGTGGACACGGTTCCGCAGGCGATCAGGATGGCCTTGAGGTCAAAGGACCGGAGAAAGCGCACATCCTGCCGTGCATATTTTAATATGGTATCCCGCGCGCGGCCGCCGTAGGGTACCCGGGCGGTATCTCCAAAATAAATGAGATTCTCCTCCGGCAGAATCTGCCGCAGAGATCTCACCGCTGTCAGGCCGCCCAGGCCAGAGTCGAACACGCCGATGGGTCGATCATCCATGATTTGCGTCTCCTTGTGTTTGTGCCCCGATTCCGAAAGCGGGGCACTGGAATCTATTGCGCATCTGAATTATATATTATACTATGCCCCACCACCTGCCGCAAGTCAGATTTTAGGCTTTTTACCCACTTTTTTATGTGGCATTTTCAAGGCTACTCTGCTATAATCTGTGGTATCAAAAAATCTGCGGTATCAAATAATATCGCATATTGGGAGGTGGTTTCCCTTGAAAATTGAACTGACGGAACAGCAGTACCGTTATCTGCTGGATCTGGTGTACATTGGCAACTGGGTGGTCAACTCCACCCGGGAAAATGATCGTATCCGGGAATATGACAACCTTGAAAGCATAATTTTTTCCCACTGCCCGGAGCATGGGATGCGCCCGTTGGTGGAGCGGCTGGACGGAGAGATCATCCCCTCCCGCGCCTTTGCCGACGGCGGCATCCACGAGGCCATTGAAAACTACGAGGATATCGTGTTCTACGAAATTCTGGCGGAGGAGCTGGCGCTGCGGGACATGAACGGCGAGCCCATGACCCGCGAGAATTACACCGAGCTGATGGATCGGATCGATACATACCTGAGCGAATTCGACGAACACGGCACCGATAACATTTCGATTAACCTGGACGAGTGAGCACAGGGGAGGACTGAGTCCTCCCCTTTCACAAATGATGAGGAGGAGTATAGCTATGCCGAACCGGGCGAACGTTTATTTTGCGGATTTCCGCGCTCCCAGCTGGAAAGAGAACCTGCCCCAGAAGCTTGCGCGGCTGATTCGTTCCGCCGGCTTTGACAGCATTGACATGGACGGAAAGTACGTGGCCATCAAGATGCACTTCGGGGAACCGGGAAACCTGGCCTTTCTGCGGCCCAACTGGGCCAAGGTGGTGGTGGATCTGGTGAAGGAAAAGGGCGGAAAGCCTTTCCTGACCGACTGCAACACCCTGTACGTGGGCGGACGCAAGAACGCGCTGGACCATATCGAGTCCGCCTACGTCAACGGATTCTCTCCCTTCTCCACCGGCTGCCATATCATCATCGGCGACGGACTGAAGGGCACGGATGAAGCGTTGGTGCCGGTGGCGGGCGGTGAGTATGTAAAGGAGGCCAAGATCGGCCGGGCCGTGATGGACGCGGACGTGTTTATCAGCCTCACCCATTTCAAGGGCCATGAGCAGGCCGGTATGGGCGGCTGTCTGAAAAACATCGGCATGGGCTGCGGCTCCCGGGCAGGCAAAATGGAGATGCACAGCGCCGGCAAGCCCTTTGTCAAGCAGAAGCGCTGCATCGGCTGCGGTGCCTGTGTCAAAATCTGCGCCCATGACGCGCCGCACATTGAAAACCGCAAAGCTGCCATCGACCAGACCAAGTGCGTGGGCTGCGGCCGGTGCCTGGGGGTCTGTCCCAAGGACGCCATCTGTTCCGCCGATGACGAGTCCGCCGATATCCTGAACCGCAAAATTGCGGAGTACACCAAGGCCGTGGTGGACGGGCGTCCCTGCTTCCACATCGCGCTGGCACTGGATCTGTCCCCCAACTGCGACTGTCACAGCGAAAACGATGCTCCCATCGCCCCCGACGTGGGCATGTTTGCCTCCTTCGATCCCGTGGCGCTGGATCAGGCCTGCGCCGACGCGGTGAATGCCCAGCCGGCCCTGCCCGGCTCCGTTCTGTTCGACGAGGGCTTCGACCACGAGGATCACGACCACTTCCACGCGGCCCATCCGGACACAAACTGGCGCGTTGCGGTGGAACATGCGGAAGCGCTGGGGCTCGGCACCCGGGAGTACGAGCTGATTAAAATCTGAGCGGCAGAAAAGAGACGGCTTCGGCCGCCTCTTTTTTCGTCCTAATCCCGGATGCCCATGGTCTCCCATCGGTGACCGTGAAATCGGGGGACAAAGAAAATGACACGCACCAGCCAGTCCGCAAACATGGACAGCCAGATACCCTCCACGCCGAATCCCCAGCACCGGACCATCAATATCCCCAGACCCACCCGCACAGTCCACATGGAAAGGGTTGAGACAAGAAGGGGGAATCGGATGTCTCCGGCGGCCCGAAGCGCCTGTGGCAGCGAAAAAGACGCCGGCCAGAGCAGCATGCCGAACAGGCTGTGCAGCAGGACTATCCGGCGGGCGTACTCCGTCGCCTCGGCGGAGACGCTGTAAAGTTTCAGAATCCACGGCAGCAGCACCGCGATCAGCACAATGGCTCCATCCATATACAGATAGGCGGATTTCATCAGCTTCTTTGTATACTGCCGCGCCTTATCGAAGCTGCCCGCGCCCACGCTTCGGGATACCACCGTGACAATGGCCAGGCCCAGGGCGTTGCCGGGCACGCACTGAAACGAACAGATGGTGTTGCTGATGGCGTTGGCCGCCACAGAAGCGGTTCCCAGCACTGCCACGGTGGACAGCAGCAGAATCTTACCCAGCTGAAACATGCAGCTCTCCAGTCCGTTGGGCACGCCGAACCGCAGGATATTTTTAATGATATACCGGTCGTGGTGCAGTGAAAACTTACCGATATGTATGGGCAGCTCCGGCCGCCTGAGCAGCATCAGGATGAGTCCCGCCGCCACCATTCGGGCCGCCAGCGTGGAGACAGCCGAGCCTGCCACACCCATCCGCAGGCCGAAAATCAGCGCCCAGTTGCCCACCGCGTTGATGATGTTCATCAGCGCGGCAATCCACATCGAGACCTTGGAGTTGCCCATGACCCGGAACAGCGCCGCCCCGGCGCTGTAAAGCGCCAGAAACGGAATGGAGGCCTCCACGATCAGGAAGTAGGTGTTTGCGTAGGCGGTTACATCCGCCGCCACGTCTCCGAACACCACGTGGAGAATAAATCCTCTGCCCAGATAGAACAGGAGCATAATGCCCACCGACACCTCGCCCATAAACAGCAGCAGCTGCTGGCCCGAGTATCCCGCCTTATCGCTCCGGTGGCGGCCCAGGTACTGCCCCGCGATGACCGCACCGCCGGTGGCCAGCGCGGCGAAGGTGTTCACCAGCAGCACATTCACCGTGTCTACCAGCGAGACCGCGGAGATGGCGGCCTCTCCCACCCTGGACACCATCAGAGAATCCACCAGACCCAATGTGATGGACAGCAGCTGCTCGATGACCAGCGGCACGATCAGCCGACGCAGGTCCAACTTGTTGAATTCAATGGATAGCTTCTCCTCCATGGCGCTCGCTTTCTTCTTTTGAATTTGTGCGGAACCACACCGCGTCACTTCTGAAATTCCCGGGGGCTGACGTGAAACGTGTTCTGAAACGCCCGGAGAAATGTGGAGTACTCCGTATAGCCTGACTGCTCCGCCGCCTTCATCACGGGGAGACCGGAGCGGATCAGCTCTCCCGCCTGCAGCAGCCGCTTCTGGCTGATATACTGGTGTAGGGTGTAGCCGGTGATGTCCTTGAACCGGTGCATCAGGTAGTATCGGGACAGATAAAACCGCTTCGCCAGCGCGTCCACCGTCAGATCCTCCGCCAAATGCTCCAGAATATAACGGAGAATTTCCTCTATCTTGGGGTCCACCCGGTAGCTGTCGGTCTGCTCCTGCGCCGTCCGGTCCTTCAGCGCATCCCGGTTCACGGCGATCAGCATCTGCTGGCACAGGGTATCCGCCTCCCGACGGTGCCCGAATTCCCCGGAGTGGAGGGACTGCTCCAGCTCCTGGATGAGCTGCATATACACCAGCCTCCGATCCGGCGAGACTCGCAGCAGGTGAAATCCCCGCTCCCGGGTAATATCAAAGCAGGTGGACAGCGGTTCGCCCGGGTCGCTCCGTACGGCCAGCCAGTCGCTGCCCAGCCAGATCACCACCCGCTCGTAGGGCTCCGACGGGTCGATGATGGGGCGGTGAATCAGATTGTGCTGCACCAGCAGCAGATCCCACGGCCGGAGGAAGTAGGTTACTCCCTCCACCACATAGGTCACCTTGCCCCGCAGGAGCAGAATAATCTTATCGAACTCGTGGTAGTGGTACTCCAGCTTCTGGGCACGGCTGTCCTTCAGGTGAAACAGGCGGAAGTCCTCCCGCAGGTATCCGCGCTTGCTGGCGCTGCTCTCGTCCGGCATTGACTCACCGCCTTTCGCATTTATCGGCCCATCTTATCGCACTTTTTGCAATTTTACAACCACAATATACCACAAATGATTCAAAAATTTTGTTATATTTTTTGGAAGCGGATGACATTTGGAGCTCCGCCAACGTCTCCCGCCCGGGTTAAATTTGCGTTTTTTACACGGTGGTGCCTTGTGCTGCAGTCCGAAATTTGGTATACTATCTGATATCAAATAAAGGCTGTTTTTTGAGCGGGACCATCCATAGCGCCAAAACGCAAGCATTTGCAACAGCGGGTACTGTATCTTCCTAAGAACGGATATGGCGACACTGTGTGCGATGGTTTGGCGCAATTTGCTCATAGCGCAGCGGCTTTCCTACCGCCATATGAATTTTCTTCGCCGTACTCTTACGGCTTCGGCTGAACGGAAGATAATCCCGGTACGCCCAGGCGCGATATTTTAGAATTATTATGCAGCAGAAGGGAGTGCCTTGAGCCGGGCGGGTAAGATTTTGAGATCTGCAGAAAAATCCAACGCGGATTCGATTATTCTCGATCGCTTTTCCCCTCTTCACGAGCTGCACCTGTCTCCCGCCCCGCGCCTGCCCTGTGACGGTCAACGTGTCTGTGCACACTCAACGCCATTCTGAATCAGCAATTTCAACATGCCCGCTGACGGCATCTGTCATGATGATTCGAAACTATGTACCGTAATTCTCACCCGGCACTGGTGCATTTTTCCCATGATATTCATTACTAGAAGGAGGGTATCAGGCGCAGCTTAACGCGAACCCTGAGAACGAATCTATGAGCTATGCAGATAAAGTGTTTGTTCAAAACATCAAAGCCATCCTCTCAAACGGTACATCCGACGCAGACCTCACTGTCCGCCCGCACTGGGAGGACGGAACCCCCGCTCACACGGTCTCACTGTTTGGCGTCGTCAACCGTTATGACCTGTTGAAAGAATTCCCCATTCTGACTCTGCGCAGAACCTACTGGAAGTCCGCATGGGACGAGGTTTCGTGGATCTGGCAGAAAAAGTCCAACAACATCCACGATCTGAACAGCCATGTATGGGATGAATGGGCGGATGAAAACGGCTCTATTGGCAAGGCCTATGGTTACCAGATGGGTGTCAAAAGCCACTATCCCGAGGGAGACATGGATCAGGTGGATCGGGTGATTTGGCAGTTAAAGAATGACCCGGCTTCCCGCCGCATAATCACCAATCTGTACAATCACCATGATCTGTCTGAGATGGCGCTCTATCCGTGTGCCTACTCCATGACATTCAATGTTTCCGGAAACAAGCTCAACGCCATCCTGAACCAGAGGTCCCAGGATATGATAACCGCAAATAACTGGAACACCGTTCAAAGCGCCCTGATTGTCTATTCCTTAAGCGCGGCATATGGGTTTATTCCGGGTGAACTGGTTCACGTCATTGCCAACGCCCACGTTTATGACCGGCATATCGAGTTAGCCAAGGAGCTGATCGAAAACCAGCAGTATGATTCGCCCACGCTCACAGTTGACCCGAATGTTAAAGACTTTTACGCATTCACAAAAGAGAGCTTTCGTCTGGAAAACTACCGGTACAGCGAATTCAATCACAAAATCGCTATCGCTATCTAATGTCAACTGAACAAAGGCTGCTTTTCTAGTGGCATTATGAATCGCATCAAAAGTGCAAACAGACGCTGCAGCCAGAATGGACACGACACTGTGGGCGATGGTTTGTCGCCGTTTGGTCATAATCAGCATGATAATATCAATTCCAGCTGCATTTGTGCAATCTGCCGCTGGTACACTCACAACAACTGTGGTATTATATTTTTAATGTATGGTGTTTTCTGCGTGCCAGTCAGCATTACCGGTGAAATACCATTTTTTACTTGCTATTCCAAGCTTTTCGCAGCTTGACCATTTTCAAATAGACGATCTGGCGTTATACGCGGTGTGGTCTCCCGTGCTGGTGCACCTGCTCGCGCAGGCTTCCGGCCTGGAGGCTTGAGAACTGGTACACGTGATCGCCGACGTCCATATGGATGACCGCGCGTCCCCATCGTGGAGCGGATTCTTTCCCAGACACCGGCGGAGGTCCCCGCGTTTGAGTTTGACCGGCCCATCACATAATTTTACGCCTTTGCCCGAGAGAGCATTTCTCTGAACACATATCATTCCGCGCCGTTCGAGGATTAACTCCCCGTGGCGATTTGAGGAGGAAACCATGGACGCAATTGTAGCAGTCGATCGCAATTGGGCCATTGGCAGCAATGGGGGAATGCTGTTTTCACTTCCCACCGACATGAAGCGGTTCCGGACCCTGACCATGGGCGGCACCGTTCTGATGGGGCGAAAAACGTTGGATTCCTTTCCCGGCGGCAGACCTCTTGTGAAACGCCGCAACATCGTTCTGTCCGCTCAGAAAATTCAGGTGGACGGTGCTGAGATCGTTCACACACTGAAAGAACTGCGCATGGCCGGAGAGGCGGCGGAGCACGCCTTTGTCATCGGCGGCGGCAGCGTCTATGCCTCCCTGCTCTCCCATTGCAGGCGGGCCTATCTCACCTGCGTGGACGCAGCTGCGGAGGAGCCGGACACTTACTTCCCCAACCTGGACAAGCTGCCCGGCTGGAAGGTGGAAAACTCCAGTGAGCCAGTCACGGAAAACGGTCTGACCTATCGGTTCGTGGACTATGTGAATCTAGAGATCTGACCATCCCCGCCGCAGAATCGGTGCGATCATTTGAACGTAAAATGCCCTCCGATCGGAACCGTCCGTTCGGAGGGCATTTTTTGTCTTAATAGAATTCCCGGATATAGTCCAGCACGTCTTCCCGCGTTCCCTGAAACGGGCCGGGAGTCTCCATCTTCAGGGAGACCAGCGCCGTGCAGTACTGCAGCGCCTCTGGGATTCCCGCGCTCACGCGTTCGGTGATATAGCCGGCAAAGGTGGTGTCGCCCCGCCCGGTGCGGCCGGACAGGTTGCGGGCCTTGATGGGGCAGGTGTAAATCTGCTCGCCGTCATAGGCAAGGACCTCGGTGTTGTGGGTGATGAGAACCTCTTTCGCGCCCCAGCTGTGCAGCAGCTTTGCCGCCTCTACCCGGTCGGTCAGGCCCGTCAGAATCTCAGCCTCCGCCGCGTCGGTCTTGAGATAGTCAATCACCGGCAGATAGGTCTTCTTCTCCGCCCAGTCGTGGAACGCCATGGTCCTGTCCGGCTCCACATGGCGCAGCAGGCACTGAACATCCACCGCCACCTTGCCGTGTCTGGCCGCCTCAGAAAACAGGGCTCCGTCAAAATCCCCGTAAACCAGACCCGCAAAGTGGTAGATCTTCGCGGCCACGTCCGGCAGCTCGTCAAACCGGAAGGGGTCGCATTTCCCCATGGAGGTGCACTCCCGCTTCTCCTTGTCTGCGGTGAAATACTGGTTGCGGATGGAGCAGGTCTCCTTCGACTCCTTCCAGTAGACATCCGCGCCGGAGCCGGAAAACCGCTCCTCCACGTCTGCGTCCTTAGGATTCAGTTTGGTAAACACGGCGGTCCGGCTGCCGCTTTTCGCCGCCGCATAGCCGGAGGCGACGACAGCGCCGCCCACCTCTTTGCGCTCGTTTCCCTGGTAATCGATGTTGTGGTCCAGCGACACCGGGCCAATCACCAAAACGTCGTACTCTTTTCTCACAAGATCTCTCCCTTTCCTTATAGTTCCTCCACGGATACAACGCCCTCTGTCGTGGTCATGCGCTCCAGAAGGGCATTCACGGTGCACCTCTTGTTCAGCTGCAGCGTAAAGATGGCGCAGGAATTGTGCTTTCCGCTCTCCGAAGAGCGGGTGATCTCCAGATTGGTTACCTTGATACTCAGATCCCGCAAAAGCTGAAGGATGGACTCCAGACAGCTTCGGTTGGCATACTCCATATACACGTTGACCTCCGGCGTACTGTCCATGATCCGGTATTCCAGCTTGGACAGCAGCAGTTCCGCCAGCAGAATCAGCAGCGTGGTGAAGATGGCGCCCTCGTAAAAGCCGGCGCCGGCGGCCAGTCCCACAATGGCGGCCACCCACAGGCCCGCCGCGGTGGTCAGTCCCTTGACCCGGCGACGGCGGGTGACGATGATAGTTCCCGCGCCGATAAAGCCGACGCCGGCGATGACCTGGGCGCCCAGGCGTCCCATGTCGGTATAATAATGCATATTCAGGTACAGGTACTGGCTGGTCAACGTGGTCATGGACGCACCCAGGCAGATCAGAATGTGGGTTCGGAATCCTGCGGGACGGCGCTTATACTCCCGTTCGATTCCGATCGCGCCGCCGCAGAGAACCGCCAGCAGCATCCGAACCAGAACCGACAGCAGCGTCACGTCCCGCAGGCTGTTAAAAACACTCAGCATCGTTCTATTCCCCCCTCCATTAGATTTCCTCGATGGTATACACGCTCTCCAGCTCGGAGATGGCCGAGAGGATCTGCGTGTGAGGCTGCTTATATGTCAGCCGGACATACAGCACCGCGCTGGGGTTGCGGAACTTCTCCTCCCGGCCCCGGTCCAGCTCCACCTCGTAGATCTGGACGTTCTGTGCCTTGACGCGGTTTAAAATCTCGCCCACGTCGTCCATGGACTGAAACTCCACATAAATATTCATGTTTCGCGCCTTTTCTATCACAATGTCCTCAATTTTCGGCAGCAGCCGGATGGACAGGAAGATCAAGGCAAATCCCAGAAAAACGCACTCGTAAAAGCCCGCGCCGATGGCAAGGCCCATACAGGCCGACGCCCAGAGGCCCGCTGCCGTAGTCAGCCCCTTGACCTCCTGCCGGCCTGTGACAATGATGGTGCCCGCGCCCAGAAAGCCAATGCCGTTGATGACCTGTGCGCCGAACCGGGACACATCCGTGCGGATGCCCAGCTCGGAGGCCACACTCGCCCAGCGGGTGGTCAGCATGACATATTCATACTGGCTCAGCAGCATGGTCAGCGCCGCGCCCAGACACACCAACATATAGGTGCGGAACCCCGCCGGGCGCCGCTTATGCTCCCGCTCCAGCCCGATCAAACCACCGAACAGCACCGCCAGCGCCAGCCGCAGCAGCACGGACCCTGTATTCAGCTGTCGGAGAAAGTCCAGACATGTCAGCATGAAAGTTCCCCTTTCTTCGCTATTTTAAATACGAAAGGTGCGGGCCTGTCTTCCGGCAGGGCCCGCGCCTCAGTTTCCATTTGTTTTTGCGTTACCGATAGACACCTTCCACCGCGCCGTCAGGCCCGATGGTGAACGTCAGCTCGGAATGAGGCGGCACGGCCTCCCCCTCCGGGCAGTCGGAAAACCAACAGTGCACGCCGTGGGTTCGCAGCAGCCCCAGCGGGGCCGGGTGCGCACTGTTATAGCGGCGATCACTGGACGCGCAGCATACAGCGTGGCGCGGTGAGATGAATTCCAGCAGCTCCGGCGTGACGCTGTCCTTTTGACCGTGATGGCCCAGCTTGAACAGATCGGCCCGCAGCTCCCGCTCCAGTCCAGCGTATCCCACACAGTTGGTGTCACCCGGCAGCAGAACCCGGGTGCCACGATAATTCAGTAATAATATCACACTATAGTTGTTCATGCAACTATCAGTTGCGGTAATCAGCCGTTTTTGTGTTGCGAGGTCGGGCGCCTGGTAGAGCTGCCGAATACGGTCGGCCAGATCGTCGATATGCGCCGTATCCGGGCCCAGCACCCGCGCCGTCAGTCCCATGCACAGATCCGTTTCCGCTCCGGCGGAGATGCAGCGGATGGCGCAGCCCTGCCCGTCCAGCGTCCGGCACAGCGCCTGATAGTCGTTTAACGACCGCAGGAACTTATCCATGGACGGGTCCTCGGCCACAGCGGGGTCGATGTGCCGCATCTCCCGCCACAGATTCTCCGGCAGTGCCTGCCACATCTCGGCGGGCGGGGCGACGCTCACCGCATCCAGCAGACCACAGACGTGATCCTCGTGGATGTGGGTGCTCACCAACAGGTTCAGCGCGCGGATGTTCCGGCGCCGCAGATAGTCTGCCGCGGGAATCCGGCCGGTTTGGCTGCCGGCATACTCCCCCGCCTCAGCGCTGCCGCCGTCGATCAGCATGGTGAACCGGCCGCCTGGCAAACGGTCGTCCGGGCACTCCGCCAGAATGGCCTCACCGTAGCCGACGTTGACAAACGTCAGTGTCATGTTTTCCATTTTTATTTAATCGCTTTCTTGATATAGAAGCTGGACAGAATCAGCACCAGCAGTGTCATGACAATGGCGCCCGCGCTGCCGAAGCCGAATTTCAGATTCTTGATGCCGTAGTTATACAGGAACTGGGTGATGGTGGAGGTGGTGCCCGCCGGACCGCCGCCGGTCAGGATATTGACCTTTTCGAACAGGCGGAACGTGTCGATGGTACGCAGCAGGGCGCATAAAGCCAATCCGTTCTTAATGTTGGGAATGGTGACATAGAAGAACTGCTGCACGGCGTTGGCGCCGTCGATGCGGGCGGCCTCATACTGGCTCTCGGACACGGACTGCAGGGATGCGTACAGCAGCAGGAAGACGAAGGGAACGTTCTGCCAGATGTCGATGAGCAGAATGGTATTAAACGCCGTGTGGGTGTCCATGAACCAGTTGTACACCGGAAGACCCAGCGCGCTCAGCGCCTGGTTGACGATCCCGTAGTTGGACGAGAGCATCATCTTCCAACTCAGCGCCACGGTAACCGCGGGCAGCAGGTACGGCAGAAGCAGCAGCGTCCGCACGGTCTTCTGGCCGTGGTGCAGGCTATTTACGAAAACCGCAACCAGCAGGCCGAACACCATCTCAAGCGTCACCGCCAGAAGGGTGAACTTGATGGTATTGAGAACCGCCTGGCGGAAATATGCGTTTTGAAACAGGGAGATATAGCTTTTCAGGAATACGAATTTTGCGGAGCCGGGCCCCTTGAGATAATTGTAGTCGGTGAAACTGTACAGGAAGGTAAAAATCAGGGGATACGCCGTCAGGATGATCAGCACCGCCAGCGTGGGGGTAATCATCAGGCGCGGGAACGCCTTCTCGCCCAGTCGGGGCGTTCTGGTGCTCTTCAGTTGTGCAGGCTTTCGTTCCATAGGGATGCCCTCTCGATCTCAAATGTTTTCAGCGCCGCCGGATGAAGAGTCTTCATCCGGACCGGGTGCGGCGCCGCGGTCTGTGCGGCGCCGCACCTCTCCGGTGATTCCCCGGAGGGAGATTAAGTTCTCTGGCGTCAGGCCATCAGGGTATCCAGCTGAGACTGGGCGTCTTTCAGACCCTGATCGATGGTCTTGGTACCCTGAATGATGTTATCCATCTCGGTGCCGAGGATCGTGGTAAAGTCATTCCACTGCTCGATGACGGGACGGTACACACCGGACTGCAGGGCGTTGCAGACGATCTCCAACTGCGGGTATTTGGCCAGAACTTCCTTGTTCTGCAGGACGCTGAAACGGCAGGGCACACCGCCGTTGTCAACGGAGGCCAGCTGCACTTCGGGGCTCATGATGTACTCCAACAGCTTCAGAGACAGCTCTTTGTTCTGGCTGTTGTTGGGAATGCCCACGGTCCACACGCCATACATGGAGGTCTTCTTCGCGGTGTCGGAGGCGGTCAGCTTGGTGGGGATGACGGTGTAGCTGGCATTGCTGTCGGCCTTGGGAACATACCAACCGGGCCAGCCGATGCCCATCGCCGCGTCGCCGTTGTCGATGGCAGCCACGATGTCATCTTTGTCCATGGTATCGCCCAGCTTATACAGCGCCAGATAATCTTCCATGGCAGCTTTGAACTCGGGCGTGTCAACGGTGGGCTTGTTGTTGGAATCGACAACCCAGCCGCCATGAGACAGCAGTTGCGGGATAAAGTCAGAGACAATATTGTCGGGAGAACCGCCGCGGATCAGGAAGCCCTTCTTGCCGGCGGTATTGGCAGACTTAGCAACCTTCATCACGCCGTCCCAGGTGGACAGATCGTCGACGGTGGCGCCGGCGTCGGCCAGCAGCTGCTTGTTGTACAGCATAACGGTCACGTTGCCGAAGTAGGGAGCCAGATAGATGTCATTGCCGACCTTGCAGATGGAGGTGGTTTCGGGAATGATATCATCGTCGAAGCTGTAACCCATTTCAGACAGATTTGCCAGCACGTTGTTGGCGGTGAACTCGGCCATCCAGGAGCCGTCTACCATGCACAGGTCATAGGCGCCCTGGGAATTCACGGCGTCAAGAGCGATCTTGCTGTGCAGGTCGTCGAAGGCCAGGTCCAGCACTTCACAGGTAACGTTGTTTTCCGCCTCGAACGCGGGGAGGGCAGCCTTGATCACGTCGGCATAGGTGCCGCCGCGCAGGATCAGGGTCAGCTTGGTGGGTGTGCCGGAGCTGGTGCTGCCGCTGGCGCTGCCGGATTGGCTGGCGCTGCTGGAGCCGGAGCTGCTGCCGCAGGCAGCCAGAGAAAGTGCCATGGCAAGTGCAAGGACGATTGCAAACAACTTTTTCATGATGTTCCTCCTCATTTTTTTGATAAAAATCCGCTTGGGTTTTATCTTGTTATTCTTTGACAGCGCCACTGGACAAGCCACTGATCAGATAGTTCTGTGCAAAGATAACAAACAGAGTGATGGGGATAACGGAAATCACACCGCCGGCGGCCACCAGGCCGAAATTGGTGAGGTTATCCTCCGTGTTCAGCACAGCCAGTGCCAGCGGAACTGTGTAATTGGAGGGGCTTTGCACAAAGATGATGCTGTAGGTATACTCATTCCACGCATACATGAAGGACAGCATGGCAATGGCTGCGATACCCGGCGCCACCAGCGGCAGAACGATTTTGCGGAACAGCTGCCACTCCGTCGCGCCGTCGATCTGGGCACTCTCCTCAATATCCTCCGGAAGATCCTGGAAGAAGCTGATCATAAACCAGATAATCAGTGGAATATTGATCAGCACGCAGGCCAGTGTAGGAGGGACCTTGGTGTTCAGCACACCGATCTTGGAGAACATGGTGTACAGGGGGATGGTGAACGCCACCGGCGGCAGAACACGCACCAGCAGAACCCAGTAAGTCAGCGGCTTTTTCATCCCGAAGCGGAACCGATGCCGGGCGATGATGTACGCCGCGCAAAGGCCGAACGCCAGCGACAGCACCAAAGAGAACCCCGTGGTCTGTAGGCTGTTCAGAATGGCCCTGCCGAAGCCTTTCTCCGTAAACAGCTGGTGGAAATGCTCCAGCGTCAGGGTCTGCGGAATGACCGAGATGTGGCCCGTCATTTCGCTGGCGGGGCGGACGGCCATTGCCACCAGCCAGTAGATGGGAAACAGCGCGATCACCAGCAAAACGACCGTAATCAGGCCGCGGATCACGGCCCCGGATTTCTTCTTCATATTCTCTCCTCCTTGAAAATGCGCCGACAATCAGGATAGCAGCTGCACGGTAAGCTCCGCTACCGGATTCGTGTTAAATAACTGTAAAATCAGGTGGTTCCCCGGACAATCAGCTCTGTGGGGACAATGGTTGTGGGCTGCCTCAGCTCTTCGCCCGCCAACAGCGCGGTCAGCCGTTCTACGCACAGCCTCCCCATCCGGTGGCGGTTGATGTGCACAGAGGTCAGCTCCGGCTCCAGCATCGTGCAAAGCGTGGAGTCATCGTAGCCCACCACCGCCACCTCCTCAGGTACCCGCAGCCCCAGCCGCATGGCGGCCTTCAGCGTGCCGGAGGCAATGATATCGTTGGATGCGAAGACCGCTGTGGGACGTTTGGGCTGACTCAGAAGCTCGATCGCCGTCTGGGTGGCGCTTTCGATCTCCGGGTTGCACATTTTGATGTTCTGAGATTCCACTGGAATTCCCCGCTGCCGCGTGATATATAAAAACGCGTTGTAGCGCTCGCTGCTGATATAGGGAGAAAACCGACCGGCGATCATGGCGATCCGGGTATGTCCCCGGTCGATCAGATGCTCCACCACCTTGCTGACACCGCCCACCTCGTCCGACAGGACACAGGGCAGATCCAGACCGGGAATTCGGTTGTTCACCAGCAGCACCGCAATGTTCTGACTCTGGAACTCCGAGACCATATCCGCCTGAGCGTTGCCGCCCAGAATCACGCCCTCGATCTGCTTGCGCTGCGCCGTGTCGGCGGTCAGCTTCCAGGCGTCCGCCGTGGAGATCAGTAGCTGATAATCCGACTTGTTGGTTTCCTGCATGATCCCGTCGCAAATTCCGGCGTAGAATTCATCCAAAATCGTGGCGTTCTTTTTACAGATCAGAAACGCAATTTTATCGGTCCGCTGCCTGGCCATGGCGCGGGCAATGGCATTGGGATAGTAGTGCAAAACCTCCGCGGCCTCCAGGACCTTATGCCGAGTGATCTCCCGTACCTGCTCGGGATTGGAAAACGCCCGGGACACGGTGGCCGTGGAAACACCGGAAAGCCTTGATACATCATAGATAGTTGGGTTCAATTGTCTTCCCCCGCTCTTATGTAAGTGTTTACATTTCCGCCGATGCAACCAAGTTTTTTCCGTAAACAGGGATCTATGGCTCTTACGATATCACCGAAATTACAAAATAGCAATCAAATAATGGGGCGTTTTTGGGATTTCATCTAAATACCCTAAAGCATTTTTTCATTTTTGTGCAGAAGTGCTGTCAAAATGTAAAGCGTTACATCTTTTATCCCCCTTTTTCGCGGCGTCTTCGGTTTTCATTGACATTCCGGCAGGTGCTCCCGTATACTGGAGGCATCGGCCGGAATGTCACCCGGTGCGGAGTGCAAGCGAAGTAAGGAGCGTGTCGCCCATGGGACAAAAGAGGTCGCTAAAACGGCTTATTCTTGATATTTTAAATGATTCATCTCCTTTTATGACCCGGGTTGGGCAGGTTTGTGTCCTGGCAATTCTGAATCTTCTATGGCTCATCTTCTCTCTCCCGGTGATCACAGCAGGCGCTTCCACCGCCGCTCTGACGGCAGTGCTCCTGCAATATCCGCAGCAAACAGTTGGTAGCGCTTTCATTGACTTCTTTGCCGCTTTCCGAAAGCAGCTGCGGCCCGCCACACTCGTCTGGCTCATTCTGCTGGTCTGCGGAGGCGAATTGGCAGTGGATTACCGCTTTTTGACGATCCGGGAGCTTACGGATTCTCTCCCAGTGATGGCGGTATTTTTTACGGTGCTGTTTGTCTACGGATTCCTTCTGGTGTGGTCATTTCCTGTTCTCGCGGCCCTGGGCGGCTCCACCGTCTCCGTGCTGCGGGATGCGATGCTTCTGGCGGTGGCGTATCTGGGCCGGTCATTGCTCTGCGCGGCGCTGATGCTTCTGCCTCTGGCGGTAGCGCTCCTCTACGCGCGTCTTTTTGCGCGGACGCTGATCTTCTGGCTGATAATTGGATTCGCGCTGATCGCCCGGGCGCAGCTTCTGCTGATTCAAAAGCCGTTGAGGGAGTATGCCGAAAAAAGAAAATAATAAAAAGCTCCCTGGAAAGTGAAGGGCACCCCAATTGTTAGACAGTATGATATACTGAATAACGATTGGGGTGTTTTACTATGCCAAAAGGGATACCAAATAAGCGCTACACGC